>Ga0256407_10001984_pt1 | contig 40632 bp, 29 predicted proteins | sample RumenRJG_04DNA_FD_193489 | JGI IMG/M metagenome (GOLD analysis project Ga0256407, IMG submission 193489) | Bovine rumen microbial communities from Lethbridge, Alberta, Canada - RJG_04 | ecosystem: Host-associated > Mammals > Digestive system > Stomach > Rumen | place: Canada: Alberta... | reverse complement strand
GCTGGCGCCGACCGTAGCCAGACCCAGGGTCATGACCATTGCCAGTACCAGTGCGAGTAACTTTTTCATGATGAGTTACTCTCCTTTCTTATTTTTTGCTCGAAACACCCAGGCTCCGCTTCGTCCGTCTCGGCTCACTTACCGTGGCTAGCCGGTCCCGTAACTAAGCCGGGATCAACGCCGCCTTGCCCGACTGTTTCGGCATGGTCCAATATAAACGAAATTTTTTAAATTGCAATAGCTTTGCGGTATTTGTAATAAAAGCGTAACATTGCTGGCAAAAAAGACCGCCGCGGGTCACGGCGATCTTTTCCTTATTTACAGGCTTATCCGAACAGGACGGCCCGTATTTTTTCGACGTCGCCGCCGCAGTCGTTGACGGCGAGGAGCTTCTCAAAGAACGCCGCGCTCTCCGCGTTCAGCTGTACCGGCTGGAGCGCCGTTTCGTTGTAGGAGACGAAGCGCTCATAATACGCCATCAGCTGCGGCACAAAGACGTCGGGTCTCGTCAGCAGCGGCGTCTCGGGGTCCTGCAGGAACGCCTGCGAGAGCAGATAGATCTCGTCGTTCCAGTTGTTGGGCTTGCCGGGCGTGTAATCCGCGTTTTTCATCGCCGATTCGATCGCCTTGGCGTGCTGCGCCGTATTGAGGTAATAGGCCGTGACGTAATAGGGCGTCGAGTCGGAGTCGAGCCGCATCAGCTTTTCCGCGTATTGGTTGGCCTGCGGGATATGCGAGGTCGCCTGATAGTCCATCAGCGCGACCAGATAGCTCAGCCGGGCGTCGTTCTGCTCATAGATATCCACCTTTTCGGCGACCGCCAGATTGCCGAAAAACTGTTCTACGTCCGCCACCTGCTGCTTCATCAGGCCTTTGGCGATCAAATTCCCGCCGAGGGTCATCACGATCAGCGCCGGAAGAATGCAGAGCGCAACGCGCAGCTCGGATTCGCGCGCGCGGCTGCTTTGCACGGCGGCCTTCTTTCGCGCCGTCTCCGGCGTCTCCGCCGGCTCCTGCTTCGGCGCGGCGCAGCAGCGGAAGATCAAGGCAAACGCTGCATACACATAGAACAGAAATGTGCTGAACGACAGCGACACGTCCCAGAACTGGATCGCCGCGGTCATCACGAACATCGCCGCCAGCGCGCCGTATGCCCAGCCATACTCCCACTCTTCGCCGTCCTTGCGGCGCTTCCAGAGCAGGACCGCCATGCCGAGCAGCGCGCCTACCCACAGGACAAAGCCGATCACGCCGTCCTCCAGCAGGATCTGAAGGTAATGCTGGTGGACGTACTTCGTCTCATAATAAAACGACTGGATGCGGGATTCCGCCGCCTCATAGGCGCCGACGCCGTTGCCCGCGACAGGCTTCTCGCGCCAGAGCTTGAGCGCGTCCTCGCGGAAGATCGCGCGCTGGACCGAACTGTCGCCGTAGCGCAGGCCCTGAATACGCTCCGCCACCGCTTCGGGGAAGAGCTTATAGTCCAGCGCGACGCGCTTCGCGCCGTCCAGCCTCGCCTCGCGCACCGTCAGCCCGGGCTCTCCGGCAAAGCTGACGTAGCAGATCACGCTGTCCTCCGGCACGGCAAAGCGGATCTCGTCGGCCGGGCCGGAATAAAGCGTCGTCTGCGTGAGCATCGCCGCCTGCATATAGCTTTTGGAGCTGATCGACACCGTGACGCCGTCGTCCGCGTCGACGGTCAGCACATGCTCTCCCGGCGTCGGATAGATCGAGCGGCTGATGGCGTCCCCAAACGTATGGGGTCCCGTCAGCGCAAAGCCCGCCGCTGCATAGACGGCGATCAGCGCCAGCACGCCGGCCAAAGCCGCGACCGTCAGCTTGTGGTGCGCATGGAGCAGCGCGGCAAAGCGTCCGGCAAGCCGGAGCTCCAGGAATGCCGCCGCGGCGCCGCACAGGAACAGCAAAAAGAACGGCAGCAGGCCCAGAAAGCCTTCGCGGTTGAACAGGCGCATCGACAGCACCCAGCAGACCGCGGCCGGCAGCGCGCCCGCCAGCATCCGCGGCAGCACCACGGTGCGGCGCTCGCCCGCAAAGATCAGATAGCACACGACCGACAGCGCAAAGCAGGCCATGGCGCCCATACTGAACACCAGCAGGAACGCCAGCGCGTTGAATGCGAGGAACATGCTGTCCCAGATACGCTCCTTTTGCGTTTTTGCGCCGCACAGCAGCCCCAGCGAGGCCAAAATGCCAAATGCGTAGAACGACGCCTCGGCGTTGGAGTTGCCGTACAGGCCGGAAAGGCGGATCCCGGAAAAGCCGACAACCAGATTGGACGTGGTCGGAATGCTTTGGAGCAGCGCCTTGGTCAGGCCGAAGGTGGCGCCCTCCACGCTGAGCAGGGCGCAGATCGCAGCGGAGCCGGCAATGGCGGCCAGGATACGGCGCACAAACGCCGAATCGAACTTCTCTTTCAATATGATATAGATGAAGAACGCGCCGGCAATGAATATCTTGGTATACTCGCGCAGGTGGAACTTGCCCGCGATGGCCCACACGATGGTCAGGCCGCTGAATATCACATAGCCGAAGAGCAGATACACGCCCGCCGAACGCATGGGGGCGAGGTCGCGCGTCGCGAGCAGCCAGATCATCAGCAGTCCTGCCGCTATTCCGATATATTTTACGCCGAGTCCGGCAAACGCAAGAAAGCCGATCACGGCGACGGCCACGCAGAGCATCCCGGTCGTCAGCGCGGACCTGTCCTGAAAAAGCGCATTCTTTCGCATGGAAGTTTCTCCTTCTCATCCTTTTATGCCCCTCTCCGGGGCGCAATATTCCGCGCGGCGGCGCTCAGCGCTGCCGAAGCACCGCGTCCAGCGTCTCCAGCAGCTTCGGCACGTCGATCGGCTTGGCGATGTGGGCGTTCATGCCCGCTTCCTCCGCCGCCCTCACGTCCTCGCTGAACGCATTGGCCGTCATCGCCACAACCGGGATCTTCGCAAGCGCGGGATCGTCGAGCGCGCGGATCGCACGCGTGGCGTCGTGTCCGTTCATCACGGGCATCTGCACGTCCATGAGCACGGCGTCAAAGTACCCCGGCTCGGACGCCGCGACCTTCTCCACCGCCTCCTTGCCGTTCTCCGCCGTCTCCAGCGAAAAGCCGACCTCGCTCAAAATCATCGTGGCGATCTCGCGGTTGATCGGGTTGTCCTCCACCAGCAGCAGGCGCATTTTGCCGAAGTCCAGCGGCGCGGCCTCCTGTGCGGTTTCTTTTTCCTCCCGCTTCTTCTCCGCGCAGAGCGCGAACTTGACGCGAATGATGAACTCCGAGCCCTCGCCCGGCGCGGTGACCACGTCGATCGTGCCGCCCATCAGGTCGACGATGCTCTTGGTGATCGCCATGCCGAGGCCGGTGCCCTGGATCCCGCTGACGGTGGAGGTGCGCTCGCGCTCAAAGGCATCGAACACCTTTGCGGCAAACTCCGGCGACATGCCGATGCCGCTGTCCTTGACGCGCAGCTCATAGCTGCCGGAGCCGTCGGCCCCGTCTCCAATCTGCCAGAGCGTCACGGAGATGCTGCCGCCGCGCGGCGTGAACTTGTACGCGTTGCTGAGCAGATTCAAAAGCACGCGGTTGAGGCGGTTTTTGTCGCAAAGGACGCTGCTGTTGCGCACCTGCGCGGTATCGACGGTAAAATCGATCTCCTTTTCCGCCATCTGCGCGGCGAACATGTCCCGCACCTCGTCCATCGCCTTGCAGAGATCCACCTCGACAAACTCGAGGTCCATTTTGCCGCTCTCGATGCGGCTCATTTCCAGCACGTCGTTGATCAGCGCCAGCATATGATGGCTGGAGGTCTTGATCTTGGCAAGATAGCCGCGCACCGTCTCCAGATCGTTGTCCTCGCGCTCGGCAAGGTTCGTATAGCCGATGATGGCGTTCATGGGCGTGCGGATATCATGCGACATATTCGACAGGAACGTCGTCTTCGCCTTGCTGCTCTCCTCCGCCAGCGCACGCTTGACCTCCTGCTCCTTCTCGCGGCGGCGCATCGTGCCGTAAATGCCGATCATGATGACCAGACCCATCGCGATCAGGCTCATCTGGATCCAGCTGTTGCGCGTCAGGGCCTTGTTCACCTGCGCCATCTGATCGGACAGGAACTCGTCCGCCTCGGCCAGATCCTCCGCATCCGGCGTCACGCCGTGCTCCGTCAGTTCCTCCACGTTGTACGCGCTGAGGTTGGACAGCACCTCCCGCGTGGCGTCCTGCGTGGCCTGCTTGACCCACATGAGCGTCGTGAAAAAGATGAGAAACAGCAGCCCCACCCAGACGACCGTGGACTTGCCGAAGCGGCGCTCCTCGTCCCGCGCAAAGATCGCGCGCGAGTAGACGAAGCCCAAAATGCTCCAGCCCGCGAGGATCAGATACGACTCCGTGGCCATCGCGCCGGCGGACCAGGCCATGAAGTAGAAGAAAAACACGACGGACATGGCAAGTCCGACCGCGCCGGTGAAGAGCACGCCGCGTCTGCCCTCCCGCCGCGCCGTGACAAGCGCGGCGGCAGAGGTGTAGCCGTAGGCGATGGTCGCGCCGATGGTATTCACGTCCACGATCCAGCCCACGGCGGTCCGTCCCAGAAACGGGATCGGCAGGGAGATCGCCATGAGAAACAGCAGCGCGTTGCGCGGCGTGTTGTCCTCGTTCAGCTCGCCGAACCATTTGGGCAGGATGCCGTCCTCCGCCATGACGTACAGCAGGCGGCTGGCCGCAATGGAGTTGCCCACAAGGCCCGTGGTCACCGCCGCGCCGGTCGTGAGCGTCAGCAAAATGAGTCCCGCGCGGCCCAGCGCCGCATGGGTGGCGTGGAACACCGGCAGACCCTCCAGTCCGCTCAGGCCGCCGAGGTCGGCGAGGTAGGCCGGCCAGCTCGCATAGCCCTGCGGCAGGATCGCCACGGCGATCTCCGAGAGCAGGATGTATGCCGCCGCGCCGCACACGAGCGCCGTGATCAGTATCCAGATCGTTCGCTTGACCGAAAACCGAAAGCCCGCCGTGGAGTTGGACACCGACTCAAAGCCGGCGAACGCCCAGGGCGAAAGCGCGACGATATGCACGATCTGTCCGAACTCATTCTGTCCGGTCGGCGCGAAAGCAGGCGCGAGCGCGGCCGTCCCGCCCGTATGCTTGGCAAACACGGCGCAGCCCGTTATCACAATGCCGCCGATCAGCAGCAGCGCAAGAACCGTCTGGATATTCACCGCGAAGCGCTTGCCGTAGATACACACCGCGCCGAAGAGCAGGATCGCCGCCAGAGCGAGCAGCGCCTCGCCGAAGTAAACGTCATAGCCCAGCACGCGGTAGTGAAAGCCGAACTGGAACATGCCGCCCAGCAGATTCCGCCCGATCAGCGCCAGCGCCGTGGCGTTCGCCCAGATGATCGCAATGTAGACCAGCATGAGAAACCACGCGCTCAAAAAGCCGTGGTCATAGCCGAAGGTCTTGCTGGTATAGGTCAGCGTGCCGCCCGCGTCGGGGTATTTGTTCATCAGATAGCAGTAATTCACGCCGATGATGAACATGACCGCCGCGCCGATCAAGATGCCGAGCGCCGTCCCCATCGGTCCGGCCGCCGGCAAAAACGTCGTTCCGGGCATGACGAACGCGCCCCAGCCGACGGCGCAGCCAAACGACAGCGCCCATACGTTGAGCGGCGACAAATACCGATCCAGCTGCTTATTCTTTTGCACAGGCTTCGCCTGTTCGTTCATAAGACTCCCTCGCTTTTTCGCGCCCAATATGACAGAATCGCATAATGACGAGGTTATTCTATCATATTCGCCCCCAAAAAGCAATCCTTTTGACGCAGGAAACCGGAAAGCCCGCCCGATATGCCACGGGCGGGCTTTCTGTCATTTTTGAATGGGATGCGGACAAGGCGGTCAGTTGCCGTAATAGCCGCCGTAGCTGCGGAAGAAGTCGTTGAAGAACTCGAACGGATCGTAATATCCGCCGTTGCCGCCGCCGTAGTAGTTGTTGTTATTCTGCTGACCCTGCTGCGGCTGCTGCTCCGCGGTCTGGGTCTGCTCGGGCGTCGCGTCGAAGGTGAGCTCCAGCTCGAGCTCGCTGCCGCCGCGGTTGACCGTGACGGTCGCGGTGTCGCCCGCCTTGTAGCTCTTTTTGACGGCGTTGAGGTCGGTCATGCTCGCGATGGTCTTGTCCCCGACCTTCACAATGACGTCGCCGCTCCTGAGGCCGGCCTTCTCCGCGGCGCCGCCGCTTTCAACGGAGTTCACCAGCACGCCCGCGCTGACGGCAAGGCCGCTCTGCTGGGCGTAGTTGGCGTTGATGGAGGAGGCCATCATGCCGAAATAGGGGCGGTTCGTGACGCGGCCGTTCTCCATGATGTCCTCCACCATGGCGATGACGTCGTTGATGGGGATGGCGAAGCCGAGGCCCTCCACGCTGGTGCTGGCGTAGGCCGAATACTTGGCGGAAACGATGCCCACGACCTCGCCGTAGGCGTTGAACAGCGGGCCGCCGGAGTTGCCGGGGTTGATGGCGGCGGAGACCTGGATCATGTTGAACGGCGTGCCGTTCACGTTGATCGCGCGGTCCACGCTGGAGACGATGCCCTCGCTCATGGAGAACGTCAGCTCGCCCAGCGGGTTGCCGATGGCGGCGATGTCCTCGCCGACCTGCAGGGCGGAGGAGTCGCCGAAGGTGACGGCCTTCAGGCCCTTCGCGTCGATCTTGATGACGGCGACGTCGTAGTCGGAGTCGCCGCCGATGACCTTCGCGTCATAGCTCTCGCCGTTGTAGAGCGTGACCTTGACGGAATCGGCGCTGTCGATGACGTGGTAGTTCGTGACGATGTAGCCGTCCTGCGTGATGATGAAGCCGGTGCCCGCCGAGGCGTTTTGAACCGTCTGGTTGAAGACGTTGGTCGTGATGGTGGTGTTGATGGACACCACGCTGTCGACGTTCGCCCGGTAAAGCTCGGCGTAGCTGAGCTTCTGTGAGCCGCTGACCTTGACGTTCTCGACCTCCGGCGCTTCGCGGTCGCTGAAGGCGATGACCGCGGTCTCGCCGCCGTCTTCCTTGCCGGCCGCGCCGCCGCTTCTCGTCTGGACGAAGCTCAGCGCGCCCGCGCCGACCATGCCGCCGACGAGCGCGCAGACCAGCATCAGCGCGACGGTCTTGACGCCGCCGTGCTTTTTCTTCTGCGGCGCCGCGGGAGCGACGGGGTCGTCGGCAAAGTTGCGGGTATTGTACACCGGCTCGACGACGTTGGAGTCGCCCTTGCGGTAGCTGTAGTGATACAGATTGTTTTCGTCTTCGTAATACATTTCGGATTCCTCCTTGTTATGTCATGGGCGTCCTGCGCCCTCTGTCGCTGTGTTCCTTTCGGATGATCGTATCATAGAACACGATTGTGTCCAAATTGTGAAATCGCGTTATCTTTTTTTTGAACTTTCTGTTTTCCGATTTTGAACTTGCGCTTTGCGCGCGCGTCAATTAATATAATGACAGCCTTTTTGACAGGAGAATCCCGCCGTGCTGCGTATCGACCACCTCAAAACCGAACCCGGCGCATCCGTCGACGCGCTGCGCCGGCAGGCCGCCGCTGTGCTGCGCGTTCACGCGGATGAGCTGCGCGATTTCCGCATCCTGCGGCGCAGCGTCGACGCCCGCGACGGCGTATGCTTCGTGTGGTCGGCGGCGGCTTCGCTCCAAAACGAGGATGCGGTGCTCAAGCGCTGCAAAAGCCGCCACGTCTCGCGCTATGCGCCCGTGGCCTACACGCTGCCGCAGCCTGTTGCCGCGCCGGAGGCGCGGCCCGTGGTCGTGGGCGCGGGGCCCGCGGGGCTCTTTTGCGCGCTGGTGCTGGCGAAGTGCGGCGCGCGGCCCATCCTGCTCGAGCGCGGCAAGGCCGTGGAGGAGCGGCGGCGCGACGTGGAGACGTTCTGGCGCACCGGCGCGCTGGACCCGGCGTCCAACGTCCAGTTCGGCGAGGGCGGCGCGGGCGCGTTCTCCGACGGCAAGCTCAACACCGGCACGCGCGACCCGCGCCACGGCTGGATCCTGGAGCGCTTTGTCGAGTACGGCGCAAGCCCCGACATTTTGATCGACGCCAAGCCCCACGTGGGCACGGACCGGCTCTGCGTCGTGCTGCAAAACCTGCGGCGGGAGCTGCTCGCCCTCGGCGCGGACGTCCGGTTCGGGCACCGGCTGGTCGGCGTCGAAGCGGAAAACGGCGCGGTGTCGGCGCTGCGCGTTGCTTCGCCGGAGGGGGAGTACGCGCTGCGCGCGCGGCAGGCCGTGCTTGCGCTCGGCCACAGCGCGCGGGACACGTTCGAGCTGCTGCACGCCCTCGGCGTGCCGATGGAGCCGAAGCCCTTCGCCGTCGGCGTGCGCATTGAGCATACCCAGAGCGCCGTCGACGCGGCGCAGTACAAGGAGGCGGCGGGGAACCCCGCGCTGCCGCCCGCGTCGTACAAGCTCGCGTATCACACGAAGGACGGGCGGGGCGTATTCTCGTTCTGCGTCTGTCCCGGCGGGCAGGTGGTGGCGGCGGCGTCCGAGACGGGCCGCGTCGTCACCAACGGCATGAGCGCGTTTGCCCGCGACGGGGAGAACATCAACGGCGGGCTGCTCGTCTCCGTCACGCCGGAGGACTTCGGCGACGCGGCGGACGGCCCGCTCGCGGGCGTCGCGTTCCAGCGGCGGCTGGAGGAGGCCGCGTTCCGCGCGGGCGGCGGAGACTACGCCGCGCCGGCGCAGCTGGTGGGCGACTTCCTCGCAGGCCGGCCCTCGACGGGGCCGCGGGGCGTGACGCCCAGCTACCTTCCCGCCGTCCGCTGGGGCGAGCTGCGGGAGTGCCTGCCCGCTTTCGTCTGCGACGCGCTGCGGGAGGCGCTGCCGGAGCTGGACCGAAAGCTGCGCGGCTTCGCCGCGCCCGACGCGGTGCTGACGGCGGTGGAGTCCCGCTCGTCCTCGCCGCTGCGCATCACGCGGGATGAAACGTACCAATCGGCGCTGCGGGGACTGTACCCCTGCGGCGAGGGCGCGGGCTACGCCGGCGGCATCATGAGCGCCGCCGCCGACGGCATGCGCGCGGCGGAATTGATTTTGGAGGGATTGCGAAATGGGTAAAACGATCGGCGTCATCATCGACTTTTTGACCGACGACTACCGGCGGCAGATCGACGCCGCGGCGGCAAAGCACGGCTGGAAGACGCGCTATTTCCCCGACAGCCGCTCGGCGGTGGGCAATGCGGACGACTGCGAGATCCTCTACGGCCACTGCTCGCAGAAGGTGATCGCCTCGGCCAAAAGCCTCCGGTGGTTCTGCTGCTGCTGGGCGGGCGTGGACCGCTTCTGCAAGGACGAGCTGTACCAAAACCCCGACTGCCTGCTCTCCAACTCCTCGGGGGCTTACGGCCTCACGATCTCGGAGCATCTGATCATGACGTCGCTGATGCTGCTGCGCCGCCAGCTCGAATACTCGGAGCTGATCCGCACCGGCGGCTGGGACACGCTCCCGGGCAACATCCATTCGCTCTACGGCTGCCGTATCACGGTGCTGGGCGCCGGCGACATCGGCACGCAGTTCGCGCGGCGGGCCAAGGCGTTCCTGCCCGCGAGGATCGTCGGCGTCCGCCGCAGCGCAAAGCCCGGAGACCCCGCCTTCGACGAGATGCGCACGAACGACGAGCTGGACGCGGTGCTGCCGGAGACCGACCTTCTGGTCATGGCGCTGCCGAACACGCCGGACACGGCGGGCATCCTGAGCCGGGAGCGCATGGCGCTCCTGCCCAAAGGCGCCTACGTCGTCAACGTGGGCCGCGGCGCCGCCGTGGATCAGGACGCGCTGATCGACCTGCTGAACAGCGGACGCCTCGGCGGCGCGGCGCTGGACGTGGTCGTGCCCGAACCGCTGCCGGCGGAGCACCCGCTGCGCGGCGCGAAAAACCTGCTGCTCACGCCGCACGTCGCGGGCAACATGACGCTGCCCTACACGCAGCAAAAGAGCATCGATATGTTCCTGGAGGATCTGGAGAACTACCTCGCGGGCAAGCCGCTGCGGCATGCCGTCGACCGGAAGCGCGGCTACTGATTTTTCCTTGACATTATAAATAGGTGCTTTTATAATACCTTAGCGTTAATTGTGCAATGACACGCCGCGCCCGGGCGATGCGTCCGGCGCGGCGGGATGAAAGGACTGTGCGCCATGAAAAAAGAGTACAAGATGAGCGAAGAGCGCCATCAGGAGCTCAAAGATGAACTGACCTACCTCAAGACCGTCCGTGAAAAGGAAGTGGCGGAGCTCATCAAGGAAGCCCGCGGCTTCGGCGACCTCTCGGAAAACAGCGAGTACGACGAGGCGAAGAACGAGCAGGGCAAGCTCTACTCCCGCATCGCCGAGATCGAGGACATCCTGCTCCACGCCGTCATCATCACCGACAGCGAGGACCACGGCAACGCCGTCACCATCGGCTGCCGCGTCACGGTGGCGGAGGTCAAGAACGGCAAAGCCGGCAAGGCGCTGCCCGAGTATAAGGTCGTCGGCTCGCAGGAGGCCGACCCGATGAACCGTGCCATCAGCGAGGAGTCTCCCTTCGGCCGCGCGCTGCTGGGCGCGAAGGAGGGCGACGAGGTCATCGTCGAGGCGCCGGTGGGCGAGATCCGCTACAAGATCGTCAAGATCGAGAGATAAAGAGGTTTACCATGGCAGAAGAAAAGAACAGCAACGCACCGCAGCAGGAGCAGGACCTCTCGGAGATCCTCAAGGTCCGCCGCGAAAAGCTCAAGGCCCTGCAGGACGCGGGCGCCGATCCGTTCACCGTGACGAAGTTCGACGTCACGCACCACGCGCAGGAGATCAAGGACAGCTTTGACGCGCTGGAGGGGCAGGCCGTCTCCGTGGCGGGCCGCCTCATGAGCAAGCGCGGCATGGGCAAGGTCTCGTTCTGCGATCTGCAGGACCGCTCCGGCCGCATCCAGCTCTACGCCCGCCGCGACGAGATGGACGAGGCGGCCTATGACGCGTTCAAGAAGTACGACATCGGCGACATCGTCGGCGTGCATGGCGAGGTGTTCCGCACCCAGCGCGGGGAGATGAGCGTCCGCTGCAAGGAGGTGACGCTGCTCTCGAAGTCGCTCCAGCCGCTGCCGGAGAAGTTCCACGGCCTGCAGGACAAGGAGCTGCGCTACCGCCAGCGCTATGTCGATCTGATCGTCAACCCCGAGAGCAAACGCAACTTCGAGATCCGCAGCAAATTCGTCTCGTTCCTGCGCCGCTATCTCGACGGTCTCGGCTTCATGGAGGTGGAGACGCCGGTGCTCAGCCCCGTCGCGGGCGGCGCCACCGCGCGTCCGTTCATCACGCATCACAACGCGCTGGACCTCGACATGTATATGCGCATCGCCACGGAGCTGCATTTGAAGCGCCTGATCGTCGGCGGTATGGAGCGCGTGTACGAGGTCGGCCGCATCTTCCGCAACGAGGGCATGGACACCAAGCACAACCCCGAGTTCACCACCTGCGAGCTGTATCAGGCGTACACCAACCTCGACGGCATGATGGATATTCTCGAAAACATCCTCTCCGGCGCGGCGAAGGAGATCCACGGCGGCTACAAGGTCGAGTGGCTGGGTCACGAGGTCGACCTCACCCCCGGCTTCCGCCGCCTCACCATGGCGGACGCGGTGAAGGAAGTCACCGGCGCGGACTTCATGGCCTGCGAAGGCGACAACGAAGCCGGCGTCGCGCTGGCGAAGTCCGTCGGCGCGGACATGGACGGCGTGGACAAGACCTGGGGCAACGCGCTCTACGAGACCTTTGACCAGAAGGTCGAGGAGACGCTGGTGCAGCCCACGTTCATCACGATGTACCCCGTGGAGGTCTCGCCGCTTGCCAAGCGCAGCCCCGCCGACCATCACCTCACCGAGCGCTACGAGCTGTTCGTCTGCGGCTGCGAGATGGGCAACGCGTTCAGCGAGCTGAACGACCCCATCGACCAGTACGAGCGCTTCCGCGCGCAGGCGATCAAGCGCGCCAACGGCGACGAGGAGGCCGACATGATGGACGAGGACTTCGTCCTCGCGCTGGAGTACGGCATGCCCCCGACGGGCGGCCTCGGCTTCGGCATCGACCGCTGCGCGATGATGCTCTGCGGCACCGATTCCATCCGCGACGTCATCCTGTTCCCGACGATGAAACCGACGGAGTAAATCCGAAAAAACTCGCCCCGGCAGTTTTCTGCCGGGGCGGAATTCTGCGCGGAGGTCGCCTCTATGAGCTTTGACACCATCCTTCATCACGCGCGCATCGTGGACGGCTCCGGCGCGCCCGCCTTCGACGGGGACGTGGGCCTGCGCGGCGCGTCCATCGCGGCGGTGGGCGATCTGTCCGCCGCGGAGGCGAAAACGCACATCGACGCGGCGGGGCGGTATCTTACGCCGGGCTTTATCGATATCCACCGTCACGCCGACGCGGCGCTGCTGCGCCCCGGCTTCGGCAAGGCGGAGCTGGCGCAGGGCCTGACCACGCTCATCAACGGCAACTGCGGGCTCTCCGCCGCGCCCATCATGGGAGCGCACAGCGACGAGCAGGCGGCATACCTTGCGCCCATCCTCGGCGATCTGCCCGACCGTCTGCGCTTCGCCTCGCTGGGAGAATACCTCGCGGCGGCGAAGCAGGCGAATCCCCCGCTGAACCAGGCCATGCTCATCGGCATGGGGACGCTGCGCTCCTGCGTGGCGGGCTTTGCGGACGGCGATCTGGAGGGCGACGCGCTCCGCGCGCTGCACCGGCTGCTGGAGCGCGCCCTCGCGGACGGCGCGGTGGGCGTGTCCCTCGGCCTCGGCTACGCGCCGGATTGCTTTTACTCCACTGAAGGGCTGCTCCGCGCCCTCGCCCCGCTGCGCGGCAGCGGCGTGCCGCTGACGGTGCACATGCGGCAGGAGGGCGACGGCGTGGCAGACGCGCTGCGGGAGATGCTCTATGTCGGGCGCGCGCTGAATACGCCGCTGGAAATCAGCCACCTCAAGGCCATCGGCCGCCGAAACTGGCGCCGCGCCGTGCCGGAGATGCTGCGGCTCATCGCGCGCGCCCGCGCGGACGGGCAGGATGTGCTGTGCGACGCCTACCCCTACACGGCGGGCTGCACCCAGCTCATCCACGTGCTGCCGCCGGAGTTCCAGCGCGGCGGCGCGGCGGCGTTGACGGAAGCGCTGCGCGACAACGCCGCCCGGCGGCGCATGCGCGAGCGCATGGAGAGCGGCTCGGATTTTGAGAACATCACGCTGCTGGTCGGCTTTGAGAACGTGTACGCCTGCTCGCTGCGGCGGAGCGAGCACCTCGCCTTTGAGGGCCTTTCCGCGGCGGAGATCGCAGCGCGGACGGGGAAGGACCCCTTTGACGCGCTGTTTGACCTGCTCGCCGCGGAGGACTGCGCCCCCGCCATGATCGACTCGATCGTCTGTGAGGAGGACCTGGAGGAGATCCTGCGCGCGCCGTTCTCCGGCGCGGCCTCGGACGCGACCTATCCCGCGGCGGGGCTGCCCCATCCGCGGGTGTACGGCGCGTTTGCGCGGCTGCTGGAAACCTATGTGCGGGAGAAAAAGCTGCTCTCGCTTGAAGCCGCCGTCCACAAGGTGACGCTTCAGCCGGCGGAGCGCCTGCGTCTGCGGAAAAAGGGCCGCATCGCCGTCGGCATGGACGCCGACCTCTGCCTGTTCGACCTGCGAAACGTCCACGAGGCGGGGACGTTTGCCGACCCCGCGCAGCTTGCCCGGGGCATGGACGCGGTGTTTGTCGGCGGCGTCCTGCGCCACGGCGGCGATAATGCTTGCTTTCCCGCCGCAAAACAGGTATAATGCCCGCGTAACGCCAAGGGAAACCCCTACTTATGACATAAAAGGAGACGACCGACATGATGAAACTCGTGCTGCTCCGCCACGGCGAGAGCGAATGGAACAAGCTGAACCTGTTCACCGGCTGGATGGACGTGGACCTCAGCGACAAGGGCCGCGAGGAGGCCAAGGCCGCCGGCCAGACCCTCAAGGCCGAGGGCTATGACTTCGACATCTGCTTCACATCCTATCTCAAGCGCGCCATCCACACGCTGAACATCACGCTCGACGAGATGGACCGCGCGTGGCTGCCCGTCATCAAGAGCTGGAAGCTCAACGAGCGCCACTACGGCGCGCTGCAGGGCCTCAACAAGGCCGAGACCGCCGAGAAGTACGGCGAGGAGCAGGTCAAGATCTGGCGCCGCAGCTTCGACGTCAAGCCGCCCGAGCTGGACGCGAACGACGATCGCAGCGCCACCAAGCAGGCGATGTATCGCGACGTTGAGGCGAAGAACCTGCCCGCCAACGAGAGCCTGGAAACCACCATCGAGCGCGTGGTGCCCTACTTCAACGAGGTCATCAAGCCGGCGATGGCCGCCGGCAAGCGCGTCGTCATCGCCGCGCACGGCAACTCGCTGCGCGCGCTGGTGAAGTATTTCGACGATCTGACGCCCGACGAGATCCTCGGCGTCAACATCCCCACGGCGGTGCCGCTGGTCTACGAGTTTGACGACAACTTCAAGGCCGTCAAGCACTACTACCTCGGCGATCAGGACGCCATTGCCGCGAAGATGCAGGCCGTCGCCAATCAGGGCAAGAAGAAGTAAGCATGAGAGTGTTTCGTCGACTGGTCGGGCTCTCTCTGGCGCTGCTTCTGCTCGCGGCGTCCGCGGGCGCGACGGACGTCGGCGTCAAGTTCTCCGACGTGCCGGACGACCACTGGGCCAGCGACAGCGTCCGCTGGGCGTCCCACTACGGGCTCATCAGCGGCGTCGGCGGCGGCGCCTTCGGCCTCGGCCGCAACGTCACGCGCGCGGAGTATGCGACCATGCTCTGCCGTTTGATGGGCTGGCCGCTCACCGCGCCGGATACCGGCAGCTTTTCGGACAATCAGGACGCCGGCGCGTGGTACTTCGCCGCGATCGAAACCGCCCATGCCCATGGCGTGCTGCCTCGCCTCTCCGGCGATCGGTGCGGCCCGGGCGACGCGATCTCCCGCAGCGAGATGGCCGCCATGACCGTGCGCGCGCTGGGCTACAGTGCGCTGGCGGGCGCGGTGCAGGACGACTGCCCCTTTGCGGACGTGACGGTCAACGCGGGCTATATCGCGCTGGCCTACCACATGGGATTTCTGCACGGCATGGACAGATGGAACTTCTCGCCCGACCGGCTCTGCACCCGCGAGCAGGCGGCGGCGGTGCTCCTGCGCGTCCACGATCGTCTGCACGACTACATTACCCAGACGACCGGCCCCGTTCCGGAGGGCGTGGACGCGGTGTACGCCGAAAGCCTGACCGGCAGCGCCGGCAGCATCCCCGTCAGTCCCCGCGCGCCGCTTGAGAGCGTATACGGCGCGGCGGTCAAGGCCGGCGCGGGCGGTACGGTCGCCCTGCGCACCGCGCCGCTGCTGCAAACCGTAAAGAACGGAGTCGTCTCCGAGGGCGAAGCCATCACCGAGGCGGAGCTCGCCGAGCTTCTCGCGGACGCGGCCGCGCAGACCGCCCGCTCCGCGCAGTATGAAAGCTCGTACCTCACGCGCCGCGAGGCCGACGGCTCGACCACCGCGGTCTGGTACGAGACCAACGAGGATCTTGCCGAAAAAGCCCTGCTGTGCAAGCTCCTCGGCGTCGACGCCGTATACTTTGTAAAGCAATGAACAAGCAGCGTCCCGCTCAGCGGGACGCTGCTTTTATCACGTGTTCTGCCAGAATCGCGGTGGTCATGGCCCCGACGCCGCCGGGCACCGGCGTGATGGCGTCGACAACCGGCTCGGCTTCGTCGAAACGCACGTCGCCGCACAGCGAGCCGTCCGGCAGCGCGTGGATACCCACGTCGATGATCGTCTGCCCCGCGCGGACATGCTCCGCGCCGATCAGCCCCCGGCTGCCGGCGGCGACCACGAGGACGTCCGCCGCGCGGCACAGCGCGTCCAGCTTTTGGGTGTGCGTATGGGCGATGCTCACCGTGGCGTTCTCCCGCAGCAGCAGCATGGAGACCGGCTTTCCGATCACGAAGCTGCGGCCCACGACCAAGACGCGCCGCCCGTCGATGGGAACGCCGTAGTGGCGAAGCAGGGCGAGGCAGCCCTCCGCCGTGCAGGGCGCAAAGCCGTCGCCCGTGCCCGAGTAGATCGCCGCCATGGACGCGGCGGTGACGCCGTCCACATCCTTCTCCGGCGCGACCGCCGCGCAGACCGCGGCGTCGTCAAAGCCCTCCGGCAGCGGCCGGAGCAGCAGGATGCCGTGAACGCTTCCGTCCGCGTTCAGCGCCGCGATCTCGGCCAGCAGCCGCTCCTGCGTCGCATCGGCGCGCAACGTCACGCGCCGCGCCGCAATGCCGCACTGTTCGCAGCGCTTGAGCGCCGCGCGCTCATAGGTGAGGTCGTCGTCGCGTTCGCCGACGCGCACCAGCGCGAGCCCCGGCGTAACGCCGCGCGAGCGCAGCGCGTCCGCCTCCGCGCGCACCCGCTCCGCGATCGCCTTCGCGGCCGGCGCGCCCCTGAGCAGTTCCGCCATATCGGCACCTTCTTTCCCGTAAGCTCGGCGCAGGGCCTATCGCCCTACTTCAGCAGCCGGTCGATGGCCCGGCCCAGCTCCTCGATGGCGCCCTGGTCGTGCTCCTCAATGGCGTCGACGATGCAGTGCTCCATGTGATCCTTCAGGATGATGCGGCTCGTGGAGGCCAGCGCCGAGCGCACGGCGGCCAGCTGGATCAGCACCTCGGAGCAGTCGCGCCCGTCCTCGACCATCTTGCGCACCGCCTCCAGGTGGCCGATCGCGCGGCCGAGGCGGTTCGACACCGCCGCGGTGTGCTCATGGCTGTGCGTGTGCCCGCGGGCATGGTCGTGCGGATGCTCGTGCGTATGTTCGCTCATAACGATCCCCCTTTTCGGACCGGAAAAGTTTATCATGTTTTCTTCGCCGACGCAACCCCATGCGGGGGATATCCCTTTCGCCTTAAGTGTTGCTTAATCATGCGTACTGAACAGGAAAAGCAAAAGATTGCTTTTCCTGACAAAGATTGCTTTTCCTGACAAACGCCTTGCAAGTCAGTCGGGATTGGCTTATAATACCAAAATGTATTATTGAAAGCTGATAAGGCGGTGCAAAGCGATGGACAATAACACGAGGGCGCAGGCTGCTCCGAAGAATCACAATTTGCTCATGGCAATGCTTGGCGGCATTTTGATTGGAATCCTGCTTATTTTGAGCAATATCTGGCAAGGAAACAGCGCAAGGCGGAGTACTGAGGAGGCTGTGCACTCCGTCAGCAACTTCTATTTGCAGGAGCTTGCCGGCCGGCGCGAGCAGGTCGTGGCGTCCAATCTGAACGCCAGCATTAAAAATATGAATACGGCAATCGGTTTGCTCACGCGGGAGGACTTGTCCGACATGGAGCATTTGCAGGCGTTTCAGGCCCGCATGAGAAAGCTCTATGAGGTAGAGAAGTTCGCTTTTGTGGACGCAAACGGCTTGATTTACACCGCAACGGGGACTCTGGACAACATCGCGGATTACAGCTTTGATTATCTGAGCATCACCGGGCCGGAAATCTCCGTCAAGGACATGGAAAGCGCGGAGAAAAAGGTGGTTATCGCCGTTCCGGTCGACAAAAAACCCTTTCTCGGGCAAACACTTGTCGCCGCTTTCATGGAGATCGACATTCACACGCTGCTGGAGGGGCTCTCCCTGCAAACGGACGCGAACTCCACCACGTTCTGCAACCTCTATTATAAAAATGGCGTTTCCCTCACCAACGTCGTGCTGGGCGGACAGGCGAGCGGCGATAATCTGCTGACCGCCCTGCGCGAGGCGGAGTTCCCCGGCGCGTCGTCTCCGGCACAGATTGAAGAGGACTTTCAGGCCGGACGCGAGGGCGTCATCGCGTTTACATACCGCGGCATGTCGGAGAATATGTACTACACGCCGGTGGCGGGCACCGACTGGATGCTGACCTATCTGATCCGCGACAGCATCATCAGCGAGCAGATCAACACGATCTCACAGGGCATCATCCTTCGCAGTACGATCCAGACGATCGGCATTGCCGTCGTCATGCTGGCGGTATTTGCGGTGATCATTGCCCAAAACAAACGCGCCGCCCAGCTCCGGCTGGAGCGGGAAAAGGCGGACGCGGAGAACTGGGCGATCCAGCAGGAGATGGAGGAGCGCCTTGCGCTGCAGGATCAGCTGCTCGCGGAGGAACGGCAGCGACGGCAGGCGGACGCGATGATCACGGCCATGGCCTCCGATTACCGCAGCGTCTATTACATTGACCTGGACAATGACGAGGGCATCTGCTACCGCGCCGACGAAAAGGACCCGGATGAGTTCCGCGAAGGCGACCGCTTCTACTATTTGGAAACCATCACGAAATATGCCAAAAACTATGTGGCGGAATCCGATGCGGCAGGCTTTCTGAAGTTTGTTGCGCCGGAGAATATCCGTGCGCGTCTGGCGGACGAGGCGCTGATCTCCCATCGGTACTTGGTCGTCAAAAACGGACAGGAGCACTATGAAATGCTCCGCGTGGCGGGGGTACGCCATATTGAAGACCGTGACGACCACATCGTACACGCGGTCGGCCTTGGCTTTTCCAACGTGGACGAGGAGACCCGCGAGGCGATGGCAAAGAGCCGCGCGTTGTCCGACGCGCTCTCGCAGGCGGAGGAGGCAAACGCCGCCAAGACGTCGTTCCTCAGCTCCATGAGCCACGAGATCCGCACGCCGATGAACGCCATCATCGGTCTCAACAGCATCGCGCTGAAGGACCCGGAGCTTCCGGAACGTACCAGAGAGTATCTGGAGAAGATCGGCGGCAGCGCGAAGCATCTTCTGAGCCTGATCAACGACATTCTCGACATGAGCCGCATCGAGAGCGGCCGCATGGCGCTCCGAAACGAGGAGTTCTCCTTCCGCGAGATGCTCGAGCAGATCAATACCATGATCAGCGGCCAGTGTCAGGACAAGGGGCTGGAGTACGACTGCGAGATCATGGGCCATGTGGACGATTACTACATCGGCGACGACATGAAGCTCAAGCAGGTGCTCATCAACATCCTCGGCAACTCCGTGAAGTTTACGCCGGCCGGAGGAACGGTGTCGTTCGTTGTGGAGCCGCTGACCCGCTTTGAGGACAACGTCACCATGCGCTTTACCATGAAGGACACGGGCATCGGCATGGAGAAGACCTTCCTTCCGAGAATTTTTGAGGCGTTCGCCCAGGAGGAGGAAAACAAAGCGAACAAGTACGGCAGCACGGGCCTCGGCATGGCGATCACCAAGAACATCGTGGAGATGATGAACGGCAAGATCGAGGTGGACAGTGAAAAGGGCGTCGGCTCCACGTTTACCGTCACCGTGACGCTGAAAACCTCCGACAAGACGGAGCATACCGGGACAAACGAAGTCCGCCCGCAGGATCTGCGCGTGCTGATCATCGACGACGATCCTGTGGCCTGCGAGCACGCGCAGCTCATTCTGGATGAGGTCGGCATCGTGTCCGACGCCTGCAACAGCGGGCGCGAGGGTTACGAGCTTCTGCAACTGGCGCAGGCGCGGCAGACGCCGTACAACCTGATCCTGGTCGATCTGAGGATGCCGGAGCAGGACGGCGTGGAGGTCACGCGGACGATCCGCGAGAAGTATGACAACCAATCCGCCATCATCATCCTGACCGCATATAGCTGGGACGACATCATCGAGGAGGCGCTGGACGCGGGCGTGGACAGCTTTTTGGCCAAGCCGCTGTTTGCCTCCAACGTGCTGCAGGAGTTCAAGCAGGCGATCAGCAGCAAGAACACCAGCCAATCGCAGCCGCGGAAAACCGACCTTGCCGGAAAGCACATCCTGCTTGCGGAGGATATGGCGATCAACGCGGAGATCATGATGGAGATCCTTCGGATGCGGGATATGACGGTCGATCACGCGGAGAACGGCCAAATCGCCGTGGATATGTTCGCAAAGAGCGCGGTCGGTACTTACGACGCGGTGCTGATGGACATTCGCATGCCCGTGCTGGACGGTCTCGGCGCGACCGAGGCGATCCGCGCGATGGACAGGCCGGACGCGAAGAAAGTCCCGATTATTGCCATGACCGCCAACGCCTTCGACGAGGACGTGCAGCGTTCCCTGCAGGCGGGCATGAACGCGCATTTGAGCAAGCCTGTGGAGCCGGAGCGTCTATTTGAAACCTTGGAAACATTGATTCGCGGATAAAGCGTGCGTAAGTGAACGCAACAGGAAACCAAGTATGGACAGCAGCAGAAAAATATGATGAATGGCAGCGGGCAGCAGGTTTGCGATAGGCATTAAAAACAACACTTAAGGTAAAAGGGAGCGGGGGATTGGCACTTGTCCTTTTTCGGAAACTGTGCTACATTGTTCCTGCGGATTATATTTTAAATTGCAGGAGGTTGTCACTATGCTGTCCGTTGATGTTTCCAAAGCGGTATCGTTCCTCTCGCTTCCCTATGAAGAAGCCCTGCGTCCCCACCTGCTCAAGGCGTCCGGCTGGCTGCGCAACGGCGGCGGCAAGGGCTCGGACTTCCTCGGCTGGGTCGACCTGCCGGAGGCCTATGACAAGGACGAGTTCGCCCGCATCCAAAAGGCGGCGAAGAAGATCCAGAGCGACTCCAAGGCGCTGGTCGTCATCGGCATCGGCGGCTCGTACCTCGGCGCCCGCGGCGTCATCGAGTGCCTCTGCTCCCCGAACTACAACCTCAAGCCGAAAAATACCCCCAACGTCTACTTCATGGGCAACGGCCTCTCCAGCGCCGCGACGAAGGAGGTCTACGACCTCGTCAAGGACGTGGATTTCTCTGTGAACGTCATCTCCAAGTCCGGCACCACCACCGAGCCGGCGGTCGCGTTCCGCTTCTTCAAGGAGCTGCTGGAGAAGAAGTACGGCAAAGAGGGCGCGGCCAAGCGCATCTTCGCCACCACCGACAAAGCCCGCGGCGCGCTCAAGAGCCTCGCGGACGCCGAGGGCTATGAGACCTTCGTCGTGCCCGACAATGTGGGCGGGCGCTACAGCGTGCTGACCGCCGTGGGCCTGCTGCCCATCGCGGTGGCGGGCGTCGACCTCGGCGAGCTGATGGGCGGCGCGGCGGATATGAGGAAGCTCTGCCGCACCGACGACTTCTCCAACCCCGCGTGGCAGTATGCCGCCGTGCGCAACGAGCTCTATCGCAAGGGCAAGAAAGTAGAGATGCTGGCCTGCTTCGAGCCGTCGTTCCGCTTTATGGCCGAGTGGTGGAAGCAGCTCTACGGCGAGAGCGAGGGCAAGGACCAGAAGGGCATCTTCCCCGCCAGCGTGGACTTCACCGCCGATCTGCACTCCATGGGCCAGTACATCCAGCAGGGCGAGCGCCTGATGATGGAAACGGTCGTCCGCTTTGCTCCCGACGACGAGCAGATGGTCGTGCCGCACGACGACGTGAACGGCGACGGGCTGAACTTCCTCGCCGGCAAGACGCTGCACGAGATCAACACGCAGGCCATGGACGGAACGCTCCTCGCCCACGTGGAGGGCGGCGTGCCCAACATGATCGTCAAGGCCGGCAAGCGCGACGCGCGCACGCTGGGCGAGCTGATCTATTTCTTCGAGTATGCCTGCGGCCTCAGCGGCTATCTGCTGGGCGTGAATCCCTTTGACCAGCCCGGCGTCGAGGCCTACAAAAAGAACATGTTCGCGCTGCTGGGCAAGCCCGGCTACGAGGATATGGGCGCGGAGCTGCGCGCCAAGCTGGCGCAGTAGCGCGCTCTCGTCCCTTGATTTTGGCAAAAGTAAACAATTTATAAAACTTTCTTTTTGCATTGTCAATCGGGCAAAACTGTGGTATGCTTGGGACAGAGGGAGCATTTCCCTCTGTCCCAAATTTCTGAAGGGAGTGATTTCCTATGGTTCGAGTCATCATGGGTGAAAAGGGTACGGGCAAAACCAAAAAGCTGATCGAATTGATCAACGCCGCTGCCGCGCAGGAGTCCGGCAACATCGTTTGCATCGAGGCCAAAAAGGCCATGACCTTTGACATCCACTATCATGTTCGTCTGATCGTTGCCGATGATTACGAGATCTCGTCCTATGAGGCCATGCGCGGCTTCATCAGCGGTCTTTACGCCGGCAATTATGATATTTCGCACATCTTTATCGACAATCTCTTCAAAATCGTCAAGGGCGAGTGCAATCACGACGCCGAGATGTTCCTCGACTGGCTGGAGCGCTTCAGCGCCGCCCACGGCGTGCGCTTCACCGCCGCCATCTCCGTGGACGAGGACTTCGCCACCGAGGGCATGAGAAAGTATCTGTAAGCCATACATAGCAACGCTCCGCGCTGTGCAGCGCGGAGCGTTTTCTTATTCCCCTCCGGGATAGTCCAGCGTGTCGATAAACCCGTTTTCCCCCGTGCACACCACGTCGCCCGCCACGATCTCGCCGCCGAGAAGATACAGGTCGGCCTGACAACCGCGGGGCCGCTCGGGATAGTTGCACACGCGGTAGGTGTAGCGCTCCAGCGTCTCGCCGCAATAGGGCGTCAGATCAAAGCCCTGCCGCAGCTGGATGGCGTTGTAGGAGAGATACGGCTCCACCAGCTCCTCCGGCAGCGTCAGCTTCAGCGCCTCGATCGGTTCCGGCTCCACCTCCCAGCCGAGGCTTTCCAGATAGGCGACGCGCGCCTCGTTCGTCTCCGCGCGGAGCGGCGCTTCCTCTCCCTTTTTCTCTCCGCCGCCGCGCAGCAGGAGCAGCGCGCCGAGCAGAGCAAGCACAGCCAGCGCGCCCAGCAGAAAATACCGGCGCTGCGGGACCTTTGCGGTGACGATGAACATGGCGACACATCCTTTCTCCGTATCTGTATGCACAGCCGGAGAAAATATGCTATACTGTCCGTGCGAGGAACGATATCACTTTAAGGAGGCGGCGTCATGGCGGAGGAACGGCTGGACAAGCTTCTCGTCTCAACGGGCCGCTGGTCCCGCAGCGAGGTCAGACGCCTCGTGCGCGAGGGCCGCGTGCTGGTCGACGGGCGCGTCGCGGCAAGGCCCGAGGAAAAATACGACGCGCAGCGCGTCGCGCTCTCCGTGGACGGGGCGGCAGTGCCGCTGCGCGCCCATGTTTACATCATGCTGAACAAGCCGGCCGGCACGCTCTCCGCCACGGAGGACGGGCGCGGCAAGACCGTCCTTGACCTGCTGCCGCCGGAATATCAGAAGCGCGGGCTGTTTCCGGTCGGCCGTCTCGACAAGGACACCGAGGGACTGCTGCTGCTCACCGACGACGGCGCGCTGGCCCACGCCCTGCTTGCGCCGAAAAAACACGTCGGCAAGCGCTACCTCGCCCGCGTGGACGGGCCGCTGAGCGAGGCGGACCGCGAGGCGTTCGCCGGGGGAATGACGCTGGAGGACGGGCTGCACTGCCTTCCGGCGGCGCTGGAGATCGTCTCCTCCGGCGAAGCGGAGAGTACGGCGACGGTTACGCTGCACGAGGGAAAGTTTCACCAGATCAAGCGCATGTTCGCCGCGCGCGGCCGCCGCGTCACCTGCCTCAAGCGTTTTTCCATGGGACCGCTGGCGCTGGACGCGTCTCTTGCCCCGGGCGAGTGGCGTCTGCTGACCGACTCCGAGGAAAATACCATAACTGGGCATTTTGCCCAAGAATAAGTGCATATCTTGTTCTCCGCCTTCAAAAACTATTTACGGAATATCCAAAAATTTCAAAAAATTTTGTGAAAAAAAGAAAAAATATCTTGCAATGCTTCCTCTCTTCGCGTATAATGGACAAAATCGTTGGCAGGTTGCACAAAACAGGGATAATAAGATGCAAGGGAGGAAGCTATGTCCGGCAGAATGTTTTTGAACGTCGTGTCACAGTTCAAGGATATGACCGATGCGCAGATCGGCGTCATCGATTCCGACGGTACGGTCATCGCATGTACGGAGTTGCAGGAGATCGGCAAGAAGTGGCCGCATCTTGTACCGGCCATCAACGGCGCGGACGGCGCCTGCATCGCACTGGAGGGCAAAACCTTCCGCGCGCTTTCTACCTGGGGCGGTCTGTTTGATTTTGCCGCCTACGCGGAGGGCGAGGACGAGGTCAGCCGCACGGCCTGCGCCATGGCGTCGGTGGCGCTCAACGGCGCAAAGAGCTATTATGAGGAAAAGCACGACAAGACCTCGTTCGTCAAAAATATCATCTCCGACAACATTCTGCCCAGCGACATCTATATCCGCGCAAAGGAGCTGCACGTCGACGCCGAGGCGCTGCGCGGCGTATTTCTGATCCGCCGCCGCGATGAGCGGGCGGAAAACGTCACCGTGGAAGCGGTGCAGAACATCATGCCCGATCGCCAGTCCGGCATCGTGCTCTCCATGAGCGAGGGCGACATCGTGCTGGTGCAGCAGGTCTCGCCCGAGTCCGACACGCACGATCTGGAGAAAATGGCCGTCACGCTGGAAGAAGCGCTGCGCGTCGGCGGCGAGAGCACCGTGGTCATCGGCATCGGCACCGTGGCGTCGCATCTGCGCGACCTTGCCAAGTCCTACAAGGAGGCGCAGATCGCCATCGAGGTCGGCAAGGTCTTCGACACGGAGAAATATATCATCAACTATGAGAACCTCGGCATCGGGCGTCTGATCTATCAGCTGCCGACGACGCTGTGCGAAATGTTCCTGCAGGAAGTGTTCAAGAAGAACCCGATCGACGCGCTCGACAAGGAGACGCTGTTCACGATCAACAAGTTCTTTGAAAACAACCTCATTTTGTCCGAGACGGCGCGCAAGCTGTTCGTCCATCGCAACACTCTGGTCTACCGCCTCGAAAAGATCAAGAAGCTCACGGGTCTTGACCTGCGTGAATTTGACGACGCGATCACCTTCAAGGTGGCGCTGATGGTCAAGAAGTATCTTGCCTCCCGCGGCATTGAAACCTGACGTTCCGGAAGGAGCCTACGCTATGCGCACGAAAGAAATTACGATCCACAGCAGTGGAGAAGGCATGAACGAAGCGCTCGAGCTGGCGGAGTCCGTCGGCGCGGAGGCCGCGCTCACAGAGCGGCAGTCGCGTCAGCTTCGGCTGTTGACGGAGGAGCTGCTCGGTATGCTGCGCGCCATCACCGGCGACGCGGTCGCCCAGTTCTGGATCGAGCGCGAGGATCGGCTGTGCCGGCTGCATCTCGCCGCCGACCCCCGCATGGACAAGGAGATGCGGCGGCAGCTGCTCTCCGCCGCTTCGTCGGGGGAAAACGCCGCGGCAAAGGGGTTCATGGGGCGGCTTCGCGAAGCGATCGCCGGCGTCATGCTGCCGGAGCGGGCAAACGAGCCGACGCTCTTCGCCCTCGGCGCCATGAGCATGAGCAGTCCCGGCAGCTACCGCGCCGGTTCCGTCTCCTACGAGTGGTCGCTCAGGCAGTACCGTGAAGCCGTCGGCGGGCGCAAGGACGGCGACGACGAGGCGTCCGCCGCCTGGGACGAGCTGGAAAAGTCCATCGTTGCCAACATCGCCGACGAGGTGAGCGTCGGCATTCTCGGCGACGAGGTGGAGATGATCGTCACCAAGGCGTTTTGACAAAGCCCAAACCACCAAAAAAGCTCCGCAAGCGTTGCTTGCGGAGCTTTTTTCGAGTCGTTCGTTACAGCGAGCAGCTCTTCATGAAGTTCAGCAGGATCGTCAGCGCCTGCGCGCGGGTGGCGGCGCCGCCGGGCTGCAGCCGTCCGTCTCCCATGCCGCTGACAATGCCGCGCGCCACGGCCCAGCGCATCGCGTCCGCGGCCCAGGGCGCGACGGCGCTTGCGTCGGAAAAGGCGGCAAGGCCGTCCGACGAAACGGCGACGTTCAGCCCCTGTGCCTTCGCATAGCGGTACAGGAACGTCACCATCTCCTGCCGACTGACGCTGCGCTTCGGCGCAAACAGGCCGTTTTCGCCGGTGGTGACGCCGCCGTCCGCCGCCCAGCGCACCGGCGCGGCATACCACTCATTCTCCGGCACATCGGAAAAGGCGGCTTCCCCGTCGATGATGGCGGTACCGTCGGAGAGCTTGTGCGCGTTGGAGAGCATGGTCACGAACATTGCGCGGTCCATGGCGCTGTCCGGCTCGAACTCCGCAGCGCCGGTCCCGCCGGCGATCCCCTGCCGCACGGCGGCGTAAACGGCGCTTTCATACCACGCGCCGGCGGCAACGTCGGTGAAAACCCTCGTTGCGACGGAACGCGTCAGAACGCTGCCGGCAAACACGTCGGCCGCGTAAAGCGTGTCGCCCTGCGCGAGCAGGCCGCGCGGGCTGGCGGGCATCAGCGACGTACCCGCGCCGCGCGCGATCGTGTAGACGCGGCCGTCGCGGATGGCGCGCACGGCGCTGTTGCCGGTGTCGGCGACATAGATCGTGCCGTCGGCGCCTGCCGCAAGGCCCTGCGGGTGGTCAAATTTCGCGCTGAGCGCGGCGGCGTCCGCATAGCCGCCGTAGTACTCGCCCGCCTCCTCCGCCTCAGCGGAAACACCGGCAAAGGGCGTCGCCCGTCCGTTCACGACGCGGCAGATGCGGCTGCGCCCCGTCTCGGCGACATAGAGCGCGCCGTCGTGCCAGCAAAGGCCGGTGGGGGAGGTCAGGCCCGTGACAACGGTCGTCACGGCGCCCTTTTTGGAGATGCAGCGGATCGCGCCGTTGTTTGTGTCGGCAACGTAGAGGCTGCCGTCGCTGCCCGCGGCGAGGCCGGTGGGGCGGTCAAAGCTCGCCCTCTTGTCCGAACCGTCCTGCCGTCCGGCCTTGCCCGTGCCGGCCAGCGTATAGACCCGTCCGTTGGCGATATAGCGCACCACGTTCGCAGAGGCGTCGGAAACCGCAAAGCCGTCCAGAAACGGCGCAATGTCCCACGGCTCCAGAAAATACGCCCGATCCGCCGTGTCGTCATGATAGGCGCCGGTGGGCTCGCCGGACAGCGCCGCCGCGCCGATCACGCCGGCATACCGCGTGACCTTGTCGCCCTCTATGCGCCAGACGACCTTGTTGTAAACGTCGGTGACGAGCAGCGCGCCGTCGCCCGCCGCGGCAAGGCCGGAGAGCTGTCCCTGCCGAAAGTCCTCGCTGCCGAGCGCGGACGCGGGGACGCTGAGCGCAAGGCACAGCGCGAGGAGAAAGGGAAGGAGTCTTTTTTTCATCGCGGAAGCTTCCTTTCTGTTTACTGCAGTTGATCCAGCGTGAGGATCTCAAAACCCTCCGCCTTGCCCTTGAGCTTGATCGTGCCGCCCAGCGAGGTGGTCTTCGCGCGCCCGCCCAGCGCGTCCGCCACGGCGCGGGAGATGTAGACCGTGCTGCCGGGGGCGTTCGCCTCCAGCCGCGCGGCGGTGTTGACCGTGTCGCCGATGGCGGTGTAGTCCATGCGCTTCGGCGCGCCGATGTTGCCCACGACCGCCGGCCCCCAGTTGACGCCGACGCCGAAGCTGACGCTGCGGCCGAAGCGCTCCGTCAGCTCCTCGCCGAGGGCCTTTGAGCCCTCGACCATGTCCATCGCGGCGCGGCAGGCGAGATAGACCGCGTCCTCCTGCTCCACCGGCGCGTTCCAGAACGCCATGGTGCAGTCGCCGACAAACTTGTCCAGCGTGCCGTGGTTGCGCATGATGCACTCCGTGGTGAGGGTCAGATACTTGTTGATGATCTCCACCACCGTCGGCGGGTCCAGCGACTCGCTCATGGTGGTAAAGCCGCGCACGTCGACAAACAGCACCGCGACGTCGCACAGTCTGCCGCCCAGCTCCAGCGCGTCGCCGCCGCGCTCGAGCAGCTCGCGCAGGACAGCGGGATCGACGTAGTGGCCGAACGTGTTCTGCACCCGACGCTTCTCCCGCGCGGCGCGGACATAGTTGACCGCCACCGACGCGACGAACAGCGCCGTCACGAACAGCGGGACGTAGAACACATGAAGGATGTGTCCGCCGCGGAACAACAGCGCGCACAGCGCGACCCAGCCGCCGCAGAGCGCCAGCCAGACCGGCAGCGCATGCAGCACCTTGCGATCCCAGAAGAACCACAGCGCCGCGGCGCAGAGCGCAAACAGGACCGCAAGCTGTATCCGTTCGCTCGCCTCGCGCGGCGCAAAGCCGGAGCGAAACGCGTCGATCTCGTTGGCCTGGATCTCGATGCCGTACATCGGCGCGGCGTGATCGACGGCGGTGACATAGTCGTCCTGCAGGCCCGCGGCATAGGGACCGATGAGCACGATCTTATCCGCGAAGTAGTCGCTCTCGATCTCGCCGGTCAGCAGGTCGTAGACGGACACGCCGTCGCAGTACCCGCCGGGCGCGGCGGTGAAGGGAAGATAGAAGAACCCGTCGGCGCTTGTCTCGGGCGGCGGCAGCGGCGAGCGCCCCGTCGTCTCGCACCACTTCTCATAGATCGAGCGGGCAAAGGACGGCTCGCGTCCGCGGCCCGGCACGTCCACCCACAGCAGCGCATGGCGCAGGACGCCGTCGCCGTCGTCCATGGCGTTGATGTGCCCGCTGCGTCCCACTTTGCCCAGCGCCTCGAAGGGCTCGTCCCAGGCCAGCACGGCGCGCTCGTCCATATAAAAGTCGTTCTCGCCGCGGTGCACCAGCTCGCGGCCGAAGGTGGCGGCGGCGGCAAAGACCACGTTGCCGTACGCGGCGGCGGCCTCCGTCAGATAGTCGTCCGCCTCGCTGTCGCCGCTCTCGCCGACGTACAGCACGTCCACGCCGATGACGGCGGGTCGGGCGTCCGGATCGGCGTTGAGATACTCGATGGCTTCGGCCATATAGCTCCGCGGCCAGGGCAGCGGGCCCAGCTCCTCCAGCGCGCGGCGGTCGATGCCGATGACGACGATCTCGCCGTCCGCGCCGCCGGGACGCTGGTACAGCGCGTCGGAGGCCCAGCCGTCCGCGGCGTCGAACACGCCGCCGGCAGAGAGCGCTGTCAGCGCCGCCGCGGCGAGAAGGGACGCAAGCAGACGGAGCGCGGCGTCTTTTCGTTTTCTCATCACGCGCTTACGGATCGTAGGCGGTGAAGCTCAGCGTCAGCGTATCGCTCGCTGCCGCGGCTGTCGAGCCCGTTGCGATATATCCTCCGTCAAACCGGATCGGGTTCGTCGGAGCGGTGCTGAAGCTGTAGTTGAAATTCAGCGCGCCCGAGGCGCTGTCTGTACTCGTATAAGTCGCGAAAGCATAAAGGCCCGTGCCGTCGCTGCCGGCGGCCGACAGGCGGAATGTGGCGCTCGATTGGATCGCGTCCGCAGACGTCTCGGTCTCTTTCTTGGCCAGCGTGAACGTCCCCGTTTGTGTCGCCGTGTCCGGAAGGCCGCTTGCCGCCACCCCGATCACGGTCTTGGTCCCTCTGAACTGATACGTGACCGGATCGCCGATGACCGTGCCGTCCGAACCCATTGCCGTGACGGTCACTTTGTCCGCCGTGATCAGATTGTCCAGCGTTGCCCGCGCGTCAAAGAAGCCGACATAGGCCGTTCCCGGTTCGTCCGAATCCCACGCCGTTGTGAGGGTCTCAACCGTTGTTTCATCTTTCATGAAGGCAAGCTGAAAATACTTGAAAGAGGTCGGGGCGTCGGAATAAGAAACAATGAACTTGATGTTTGCGCCGTCCTGCAGTGCTTCCAGCTGCGAGATCGCAAACGTCCCCGCCTCCGTCCACACGGCGTAGAGCGCCAGATTGCCCGTCACCGGGGTGTTGGCAAAGTCATAGGCGGTCGTATCGTCCGCCGCCCGAGCCCAGTGAGAAAACACCCTGGTCGCGTCGGCGGAGGTCGGGTTCGCCGGCTGTGCAAAGGGCTTTCCCGCCGCGGTGTACAAGCTGTCGTACTGCGTGTCTCCGTCATAGAATACGACGTTGAAATACTCCGTACCGTCCTTGTTGGCGACAGAGTAGCCGCCGGTCTCGCCGTATTCGTGATAGAAGCTGCTGCCCCGGTTGTTGTTGATCACGCCGCCCGCAACGGTCAGCGTGCCGTAATTGCGGAACGTACCGGGCTGGGTCCCGCTTGCGTCGCCGTTGTTGAACTCGCCCGCGATGGTGAGCGTGCCCCGGTTGATGAACGTCGTATTGCTCAGGTTGCTGCTCGTCCCGTCGAGCGTCAGGCTCGCGTCGGAGGCGACGGTCAGCGTCTTGCCGGAGGGAATGCTCAGATCCGTCGCCGTGCCGCTGCCCGTAAACGTTACGGCTTCATTGGTATCCAGTATCGTGTTCAGCTGCGCCGCATCGGCGACGGTGACCACCGTCGGTGGTGCCGGCGCGCTGCCTCCGCCGCCTCCGCTGCTGCTGTCTCCGCCACCGCCGCCGGCTGTCGCCGCCTCCGCGCCGGTGTAGCCGCTGTCCGTTCCCTCCGTCGTGTTGGAGAGGTAGACGGTTCCGGCCGCGCTGCCGCTTTCCGTCGCAGTCGCAGCCGCCGCAATGGCGGTCTCCTGCGCGGCGGCAGCCGCCGCGGCCTCCGCCTGCGCCGCCGTTTCCGCCGCGGCTTCGGCGGCCTGCTTGGTCTCAAGGCTGTCCACCAGCTCCTTCACGTCAATGACCTCAGCCGCGGCGTTCTGGGCTTTGGCCTCGGCCGCGTACTCGGCCAGCTGGGCTTGCAGCGTCTCGTCGGAGGCCACCTGCTCGACCACGATGGCCGGCACGTCCTCCAGCGTGACCGGCTCCTTCACGAAGTCGATCTCCAGCAGCTCGGGGTCTGCCGCCGCGCTGCTCGCGCCGGCTTCATAGCTGACCTTTTCGCCGCTGTAGACCTCGGTCACGCGCACAGCGCTGGTTTCGGGGTTGATGCACGTCAGCGTCACGTGTCCGTGCATCAGGCCGATCTCCGTGCCGTTGACCCAGCCGAAGGAGCCGCGAATTCCCGTCACCATCGTCGCCGTGCGGATGTTGAGGCTCTCGTCGGCCTTGAGCGGCTCCGTCACGTTGAAGAAAAGCTGGCCCGCCGTCAGCGAGACCTCCAGCTTTTTGCCGTTTTTCTTGATCTCCACCTTGCCGGAGGCGTCCAGCTTGACGGCCTTCGTGTCGTCCAGACTGATGTAGCCGGAGCTGCTCGCGCCCGTCTCCACCGTATAGCCGTTGTAGAGGCGCATGCCCGCGCGGGCCGTCTTGTCCGCGCCCGCGGCGTCCTTCACCTTGACCGTGCCCGTCGTCTCCTCCAGGCGCAGCGTCGTGCCCGCCGCATCCTCCGCCAGCGCGGGGACGCAGAGCGAGAATGCCAGTGTCAGCGCGAGAAGCAAGGATGTGATGCGTTTCATAAGCCGTTGACCTCCCAAGCCTTACTCTGTTCAAACAGAGCGAGAATATCGCCGTCGACGCCGCCCTCTTTTTCCGCCATGACGTGCAGGATGCCCAGCGCCTTTTCCAGCGGCATGGCGGGCTTATAGGGCCGGTCGCGGGCAGTCAGCGCGTCAAACACGTCCAGGATCGTCAGCAGACGCACCTCCGGTGGGAGGTCCTTCGCCTCCTTGTGCGCGGGATAGCCCTTGCCGTTGAGCAGCTCATGATGCGACGCCGCCCAGACCGGCACCTGCGCGTACATTTTCGGGAACGTCACCTGCGAGAGGATGCGGCCCGTAACGACGACGTGGCTCTGCATGATCTCGCGCTCGGCGTCGGTCAGCGTGCCCTTGCGAATGGAGAGGCAGACATGCTCCTCCTCCGTCAGCCAGGGCCGCTCTTCGCCCGCTTCGTCGGTATAGGTCTTCCGCGCCAGCTCGTCCACGCGGGCGAGCTCCTCGTCCGGCAGGAAGCCCGCCTTGTTGATGCGCTCGATGAACGCCAGCGCGTCCCCGCGCTCCTGTGCGCGCGCGGCCAGCGCGTCCGCCGTCAGACGGCCTCCAGCGCGGCGATCCGGTCCAGCAGACCCATGACCCGCAGCCGCTCCCGCACGTCCGCAAGGCGCGGCCCGAGGCGGCTCTCCTTATCCATGACCTCCAGCGGCACGACCAGCTTGCCCACGTCGTGCAGCCACACGCTCATGAGGAACGTGCGGCGCTTGTCCGCGTCAAATTTCCAGTCGTTGTCCGTTTTCTCCAGCCAGTCCAGAAACGCCTCGCCGTAGCGCACCATGTTCCTCGTGTGGTTGGCGTTGTAGTGGGAGCGCTCGTCGATGGCGGCGGACAGCGAGCCGACCAGCGAATCCAGCAGCGTGTTGATCTGCTCGGAATACTGCATGTTTGTGATGCTGATCGCCGCCTGCGAGGCGATCGCCTGCACCAGCAGTTCAACGCCGGGATCGTAGGGGATCGTGTTCCCCGCGGCGTCCTGCGCATTGATCAGCTGCATGACGCCGATCAGCTCGCCGCGATCGTTCGCCATCGGCACGACCAGCATGCTCTGCGTGCGGTAGCCGGTCATCTCGTCATAGCGCATCGAGCCGGTGAAGTCGAAGTGCGTATCGGTGCGCACGTCCGCGACGTTGATCGCCTCGTTGTGGAGCGCCACCCAGGAGCAGACGTATTTCTCCTCCAGCGGCACAGGCGGCAGCGAGATCGGCGCATCGTGCCCGCCCTGGCGCACGCCCTGCGAGCGCGTGACCATGCGGCAGAAGCGCAGGCCGTCCTCCGAGAGCAGGTACAGCGTGCCGGCGTCGCTGTCCGAAACGTCCATCGCGGTGTCCAGAATGCTGCTGAGCAGCGCCTCGCGGTCGCGCTCGGCGGTCAGCGCAAGGCTTATGGCAAGGAAGCGCTGCATATCATGCTCTTTCGTCATAGCCTGATCTCCTCTCCCTCTTTGGCAAAATCGTGATCCGGGTTCTTCGCGCGGAGCTTGGCCGCGGCGGCGTCCAGCTTTTCGTCGGTGCGGAAGGGGTCGTGATGAATGATGCGCAGCCGTTTTGCGCCGCACTTTTTGGCGAGCCGCGCGGCCGCCGTCCAGCTGCTGTGACCGTAGCCGGGCTTCTTCGCCCATTCTCTCTGACTGTACTGCCCGTCGCAGAGCAGCAGATCGCAGCCCCGGGCAAACTCCGCCAGCCGCGGCGCGAAATCGTCGCGCAGGGAGCAGTCGGTGGCAAAGACCACGCGCTTGCCCCCCGCCTCGAGGCGAAAGACGGAAACGCCGCCCGGGTGCACGCCCTCCAGCACGTCCACCGTCACGTCGCCGAGCCGGAGCACGGGCGGCAGATTCCGGATGTGCACGCTCGCGGGAAACGCCTTCGGCCCGACGGGCCAGAGCGGGGGAGAGAGCAGGCGGCAGACCTGCTCCTGTGCGTCCAGCCCGCCGTGGGGCGCCGCGTAGACGTTCAGCTGCGCCTCGGGTCGGAGCAGATACGGACACATGGGCAGGCCGAGCAGGTGGTCGGCATGGGGGTGCGAAAGCAGCAGCGACAGCTCTTTGCTGCGCAGCGCCGCCTTCGGCAGGGACAGGATGCCGGTTCCCGCATCCAGTGCAATGTACTGCCCGCCAAAGCGCACGAGCACGCAGGTCGTCGCCCCGCCGTAACGGGAAAACTCGCTCCCGCTGACCGGGACAGATCCCCGCGCGCCGAGAATCGTCACCGAGCAAGTCATACATCGCGCCCCCTTTTTTGCGCACATTTTTTGGTAAAATATATAATATCATCGGTTTCCGGTCATGTAAACCCCATTATGTGGTACGTTTTTTCCCCGAGCGCCACAGCATCGGCCATGTTCCGCTGCCCGAGGCGCTTCCGCTCAAGCGATCGTCGCGGGAATGCAGTGGCCGCTGAAACGGCGAAATCCCGGAAAGCCAAGAAAAATCAAGGCTTTCCGGGACTCGGATACTAAGTAATTTTTATTCCCACTCGAAAAGTGAAGGTTGATCTTTAACTTTTCAAGTTAGGCGTTGCAATACCATTTGATAGGTTTTGATCGCAATTATCCTGAATCTACGGTGTCGCCGGGGTTTTGCTATCAATTTGCTATCGGGGCGGAGCTATCAAAGCATTCAAAGTCCGTGAACAACCTGTTGATCCAAGATTGCCTTGCGCTCCTTCCAGTCGGGCATATAGTTGCTTAAAAACGTATAAAACTGTTTGCTGTGGTTGGGATAAAGGAAATGTGTCAACTCGTGCAGCACAACATAGTCAATGCAGGCAACCTTTGCTTTGGTAAGATAGAAGTTGAAGGTAATAGCACCTCGATTGGTACTGCAGCTTCCCCAAAGCGTACTCATTTTGCGAACGTACACTTTCGGCTTGTCAATTCCATATTTTTCAACAATCGGATACCAAGTATCCACACGTTGCTTCAGCAATTCCAGAGACTGTTTTTTCCACCACCGCCGAAACATCTTCGCCAAATGCTCTTGATCGTTTATGTCTGTAGAACAGATATTGATTTTCTTGCCCTCTTGGAAAACTCGGTCTTTATCGCTTTGAACCACGGAAAACACCAAATCGCTTCCATACATTGTAATAGAATAGCCGTTCCTGATTTCTCCTGTTGCTGCATAGCCGGTGGTTTGCTTAAAGCCCTCCAACTTCTTCTCAATCCAAGGGGATTTTTCTTGAAGAAAATGTGATGCCCATTCGTCATCTGCACCTTCCGGTAAGGATAGCGCAACGCTTTCGTCCGGAAATACCTTCAAGCGACAGGTTTTCATTTTTTTCCGCTCAATCAAAACGGAACACGGTTTCCCTGATGGCAAACTAATGGTCAAATACTCCATACGCTCAATAGCCCTTCTTTGCCACCATCATAACTTCATCAATTATAATATCAATTGTGTCCAATGTCCAGTTAAGATGATGCGTCTCCATGTAATCAAACAGAAGATCGTCCAGCGCCTTTTTTATATTCCGATGAACAATCACATTATCGCGCCAATCGCGCTTGGCATTTGAAATAATGACATCTTTGACAGAAAGCGCAAGTTTACCGGCATCTTCGTCCGCAGGGGTTTCAACATCTCCAAGTGACTTCTTTATTCCAGAGCAAATTGCACCATAGAACGCCTTGGCATCTCCATCGTCCACGATGTTTTCCGGATATACTGCGGCACTGCGGCCTGCACGATAATCCTCTGCCATATGTTCCATCGCGGAAAGGTATTTTTCACTGTCTCGCTCAGCAAGATAGTCCTGAATTGTTTTGTTGATCCGCTCCATAAAGGTCATATACAAAATCGGATCTTCAAAACGATGACTTTCCAAAACCTCAACCTGTCGCGTTTGGATTGCCTCTGCTTTTGCCTCCTTTGACCCCAACCTCGCCAATTGCTCCTCCATCTTTTCCTTGTTGGAAATGTCCAGAGGCTCGATAATCATTTTAACATCGTCAGCATTCACATAGGTGTTCAAGAGCTGCCGAATACCGTCTTCGTACATTGAAAAGTCCACGCTGTCATTAAAGCGCAGAGAAACGCTGTCCTTCAGCTTTTTGAAAAACAGGTAATCCTTTCGATAGGCCTCAGCTTGTTTAAAACCAATTGCTTCAAACAGAGCGAAGCTGGAATAAGCAAAATCGAGTCTCTTTGCAAACGCAGACAGTCTTTCGTAGAATTCCGTGCGCTTTTCATGTTCTCTGAGATGCTCTTGCCATACGTTTGAGCTGGTTTCCGTTCGCGCTATCCCATCAAACAAAGCCCACAAACTGCTATACGACTGTTCAAGAGCCGCTTTCTCGTCTTCCACAGAGGAAACGGCTGCTTGAATGTCCGACGGATCAAAAGCATCCATACAGGATTTGGTGTCCGAATAAAGGTCCAAAGCGGAATTCAGCTTCTTGAAAATACCGAAGTAGTCTACGATTAAGCCAAAATCCTTGTTGGAATATACGCGGTTTACGCGCGCAATGGCTTGAAGAAGCGTGTGCTCCTTCAACGACTTGTCCACATACAATACAGCGGCAATCGGAGCGTCGAATCCCGTAAGGAGCTTATCCTTAACAATCAAAAGATCAATTTCGCCTTCGGGATCCACAAATTCTCCGGTAACCGAATCCTCATAAGCTTCGTAGTTGTTTTTGTACAGTGGATCAATTACTTTTTTGAAGAACTCACCGACCACCTTTTGCGCCTGTGGCGTGTCGTCATCATCATCGCCCTCCTTGGAGCTGTTGGGTGTAATGACAACAGCGGGCGTTATTCCGCCGAGAGAGCGCAGTTTATCATACATCCGAACTGCTTCCATTCTGGATTTGCAGGTCAGTATAGCTTTAAAACCTTTTGGCTTTACAAAGCTAAGGAAGTGCTCGTGCAGGTCAAACGCAATCGCATTTAGCCGCTGTTCAGTTTCAGAAACATAGACAAATCGGCTGTACTTTGCTTCAAGGTCTTTGCGGGCGCTTTCAGACAAACCAACCGTGATGTGCTTCAAATGCTCGTTAATCTGCTCTCTGGTAACCTTCTGCGGCACAACGCGCCCTTCGTAGACGAGAGGTACCGTGACCTTATCATCGATGGCATCTTGTAGCTTATAATCGTCAATCAGCGGGCCGAACTTTTCGTAGGTGTCCCGCTTGGTTTGTATATCCTTCTGGCTGTCTTTAGGCTTGTGATCCATAAGAGGCGTGCCGGTAAAGGCGATCTTCGCCGCATTTGGCAAGACCTTGTTCATATAAGTGTTTAATTTGCCATACTGCGTCCTGTGCCCTTCATCAATAAAAAGAAACAGATTGAAGCTTTTGTTGCAGTACTCCTGCTTGACCGCCGCCTCAAATTTGTTTACCAGCGTTGTAATGACGGTGTTGCTCTCGTCCTTCAACAGATCAATCAGGCCCTTGCCGGTTTTGGCACGGTGCGGAGCCATCTGTGTATGAATAAAGTTGTCTCTGATTTGCTTGTCCAGATTTACGCGATCCGTGACCAACACAAAGCGAGGATCCCGAATCATGCTGTCCGGCCGCATACTCTCACGCAAAATCATCTTTGTCAGCATAATCATCGTAAGGCTTTTTCCGCTGCCTTGCGTATGCCAGACCACACCGTTTCGCGTATTCGCTCCGTCCCGGAGAAGAATGCGATCCATACATTTCTGCACGGCAAAATACTGCTTATAGCGGCAAATCTTCTTGACGTTGTTGTCATAGATGATAAAATTGCGCACCAAATCCAGCAAGCGGGACGGATGCAGCAGGGATACCAGCGCGCGATCCTGCTCAATAATCTGCCCATCCGGGGAACACTTACGGCACCAATCATTCAGCCAGTCTTTGTTGTCTTCGTGCCACGAAACAAAATGCTTAGCCGGTGTACCGCAGGTTCCGTAGAGCACCTTGTTTGGATTCATTGCGATAACCATCTGCGCATAGCGGAAGAGGTGAGGAATATATTCCTCACCTTGATTGCGGATATTTTGCTTCACGCCCTCCATCACGTCAACGGATGATTTTTTGCATTCGATAACGACCAACGGCATCCCGTTTGCCAGCACGACAATGTCAGGCCGGGCAAACTTGCCGTTGGAGCGCTCTACCTCAAACTCGTCCGTAACTTGAAAGACGTTGTTTTCGGGATGCTCAAAATCAATATAACCGATGTCAAAGGACTGTCTTGTCCCGTCCGGCAGGGTTTCCTCCAAGCTCTTTCCGGTACAAAGAAGATCATAGACCTCCTTGTTGGCGGCATAGAGGCCCAACGCACTGCTTTGGTCAATCGCACGAATGGCTTTTGCTATGGCGCCGCCGGAAAAAAACCGCTGTTCTGCGCCGAAGGGATACGTCTGCTTGCTCAAAAATGCTTGCAGTTCACCGGAGAACAGAACGGCTCTGCGGGATCCCCTCTTTTGTTCCGCTTCTCCGCGCGGAACAAATTGATAGCCTAACTGCTCAATCACGTGCAAGGCACGCTCTTGAGATTCCGTGCGCTCATTAAAAATCGTATGATCCGGCATAAATTTACACCTCCACGCGGACAACGCCTGTCTGCAAAAGCTGCATCAGTGCTTCTTTGAGGGATTGATATTCATTTGACGCACGCTGATGAAGGGTGATAAGGGTGTCGAGATTGTCCAATACCAATGATATTTTCTTCTGTTCTTTCATTCTGGGCATTAAAAACTCGAATGAGCCAACCTCTGTTGTAGATATGCTTGCCTGATTTACCGCAGGCTTTGCTATAATTCTAAACCAGTCTCTGGTCGATTCTTTTTTTAGCAAATGTAGTAAAAAGTGGGAATCTATTTCCTCTTGCCTTGAACGTATATTTAACAGGTTCATTCCATGATATATTTCCCCTAAATCTGCTGTATAGAGTGCTGTATTAGCAATATATGGGAGACTATTTATATGGCTAAAAAGTATATCCCCATCCTTAAGTCTATAATTATCATTGACCTCATCTGAGGAACCGAGCTTTTCTGGGTTTATTACACCGGATGATATGCTTTCTATTCTTGTAATTTTATATCTATGGTCTCGGTTTCCATCGGCTTTGTAGGCATATCCATTCTTTATGCTTTCTGTTACATCCGATAACTTACGCTGTTCCCAAGCGGCGGTATAATCAGGAAAACGTAGTTTGGGAAATGCGCTGCCCGATTGGGGAAAGAGCAAATCGAGGCAGGCTTTTTTAATGCCCTGATACTGCATCGCCTTTGCTTTATATAGCTCAATCATGTTGTCACAGTCCTTTAGAATTGCCACAATCTTGTGCTGTTCATCAACAGGCGGCACGGGCAGCAGGCAACTGTAAAAATCCTTTCCCGTCAGGTTGAGAAGGCCGTCATCACGGACACCGTGGTTAATGAGCCGAAAGAGCTGGCGATTCAAAAAGCCGCTGATGAAAAGCTGCTCATAGTAATCGGGGCAGCCCCCAACAACCCGAAAGCTCTCAAATACATTGGGAACGGCAGCTGCTTCGCGGTCGTTCAGCCGATAGATGCAGCCCTGCGGGTAGCGGTTGGAGTTGCCTTTGTTGTAGGAAAAATCTCCTTTATGGAGCACAATATATTTCTCATATTGCTTGCCAGACAGCTCTTTTCCGAATTTTTCCGCCTGATTGACAAAGCCGATACCGGCGGAAATGCTGAGCGTTTCGTAGGTGTCCTTTCCAGCGGTTTCCGTCAGCGGCTCGGAAATATCACCGAGCCTTGCATAGCGCCAGTCCTTGGGCAGCGGGCCGATCGGCGTATTTGCATACCCTTCCGGAATGAGTCCGCTATGCAGTGCTTGAATGCGCTTTTTCAGTTCTTCTTTCATAGGCTCAACCCACGTTATTCCTTGTTGCCGGATTTCAACTTTCGCTGCTCCTGTTCACGCTCGATTTGTGCGATACTCTTTTCTGGAGTCGGCAAATCCTCGGGCATGGTTCCGCCCAGCTCTTTTATGGTCTGACGCACTTTTTTCCCCACCTGATAATGCGTTTCATACGCCGCTTGCTTTCCCTGAACGTTTTCGCGGCGGAGCTTTTCATCTGTTTGCGTGGCGCGGAAAAGGTTGGCTGCCAATTCCGTACTGCCCATATGATCCAGTATCTTTTGGCTTTTCTTCAGACCCTTGCGTGCATGAATCTCTTTTGCCCCCAGCCCGCCATATAGTCCCTGGTAGCCTTTGTTCTGAAAAATGGCATAATCCTTCGGATCCTCAATGCCTGCCATCTGTGCAGCCTCGGCAAGAGATTTGTTGTGGGCAATCATTTCGCTGCGGATCGCCAACCGCTTTTGATCCTCGGTCAGCTCGTCATAGTCGTCAATCAGTTCCTGCTGTCTCGTTTTTACAGCGAAGTAGGATTGGCCGACAGCAATGACCTCTTTTCGGGGATCGCCGTTCATTACAATTAGGTAGCAGGCATATCTTGAGAGCATAACGTCATCGATCTCACGCTCTGCGCCAGAGCCGATGTCAACCATTTTGCCGACGTCGGCAAAATGGTCTGCCACGTTAAAACCGCTGTTTTGGCAAGCCAGCTTTGCACGGTCAATTGCTTCTGCAAAGCGTCTCCATTGGGCATATTCCAGAATTGGCTGCAACTCTCGGGCCAGCCAGTATTCCTGTCCATACTCATTTAGGATTAGCCAGCGTGTCACCCCATGCAATTTTGGCATCGCGAATCTCGTGAATATACATATGACCATTGGCGGCACTTTTACCCGGACGGCGATCTCGCGGAACATTGGGAGAGCGCGCCGTCGCAGGAGTTCAGCGACTGGTTCACCGAGGCGCTGAAAGATGATGAAAACTAAAAACGGCATCGCTGGCTTGTCTTTAGCCGGCGATGCCGTTTCTCTGTATTCAGGATAACCTGCAAACCACCTGCGCGGTGGCAGCAAAGTAAGTAAAACCTGTTTGGGTTTCTGCTATCAATTTGCTATCAAATGGCGGTTTTACACCTCGCAAAGCCTTTGTTTATGCGGCTTTGGGGACGGTTTTATTTATTCCCACTCGTTGTTGGGCATCATATTTAACGGATTTTGCTTCATAAATTTGATACCTCATTTTTTTGATTATTTGATGTGTCCATATTATCCAGCCCTATACGATGGGCTGTTATCAAATTGTTATCGGTGGTGATAACGGGGGGTAGCAGGGTTGTTGTTTTCTCTGGTGGTTTACAACTACATTTTACCACGAAAGGCAGGGAAATGCAATAACCATCCTTGCTGTGGCGTATCAAGGAATCTTACTGAACATATGGCGCACCTTATCCAGGCGGCTGTTTGGACGGCGGGGCTGGATGACCGGCTGACCGACAGCGGCCTGATATCCTTTC
>Ga0256407_10001983_pt1 | contig 40638 bp, 19 predicted proteins | sample RumenRJG_04DNA_FD_193489 | JGI IMG/M metagenome (GOLD analysis project Ga0256407, IMG submission 193489) | Bovine rumen microbial communities from Lethbridge, Alberta, Canada - RJG_04 | ecosystem: Host-associated > Mammals > Digestive system > Stomach > Rumen | place: Canada: Alberta... | reverse complement strand
CGCTTAAAAGTTTGGAGTTGTCATCGAAAGTATATACCTTTGCATCGCAAAATCGGGATTTAGCGCAGTTGGTAGCGCACACGTCTGGGGGGCGCGAGGTCGCTGGTTCGAGTCCAGTAATCCCGACTTTCAAATAACCCAAGTCACTGATTATCAGTAACTTGGGTTTATTTGTACCCAAATATTGGCGTGTTTTTGGCGTGATATTTGGGGGTGCAAAAGGGCAAGTGTCCTTATGGAAGTCTGAAACTGCTCCAAATTGATTGTCTTTGGAAGTGGCTCAATCACGAATTTTTAAGAGGACAATTTCAAAAATTAAGACAAAAATGGATGCAATAGGGATAGTCCCACTACATCCACTCTATTGGCCTTTCTTGGCGTGTCTTTGGCGTGATAACCCACAATAGGTTGTACACAGCCGACTTACTTTCTCCAAGGATATTTCATGTCATCCTTGGGGAAGAGCTTTTCTTTCACAAACCACTTCAACAATGAAAACAGTGGAAATCCTAAAACCCCAATCCAGTAGATTAAGGTCTTATATGTTTCTCCCAATTGAGCAACTCCCCATCCGCCAAAACTCGTAGATGTTAACAAGATGGCGGTGGCTATGTAAAGGACCTTGTTGGAAATCCATATTCCTTCACGTGAATTGCTTCTCTTTTCTTCAATTTCCTTGCAAGCATCCTCTTTTTCTTCAATTATCTCTGAAACAAACTCCTTCACCTTTTTGGGCAAATAATCATCCAAGGTGTTTGTTACTTCACCAGAAGTTTGTTGAGGAAGATGTAAAATCAGTCTTCTGTCAGCCTCATCGAGACTTACTCTGACATCTTTGGTGGTTCTTTCCATCCTCGACACAAATTGTTTTTGCATATCAACAAAAACATTTGTATTCTTTTCAAGTTCATCTTTCCCTCTTTGGAAAATGAGCGCGGCCTCCATGATTCCGAATTGCTCCGTCTCATCTGATTTAGGGGGCAGCGCTTGTACGTCATTATTATCCACGGAATCTTGGTGATCCGAGTTGACCACGTCGTCATCAAACATTCCTTCTATTTCTTTTTTGTTTTTCATTATATAACTTTTTTTAGTGAACATATAAACCTACTAAATTAAGACATAAAAGTGTATTACTTCATTTGGCCATCATTTTGCAAGTATATTATATAAGTATATTATATAAGTATATAGATAGGCACTATCTTCTGGGAGCATATCTCGCTACTTTCTTCGGGCATTTTTTGACCACCGATCTGGCGATTCCCTTAGCTCTGTCAATCTCATCCTCGCCATCGTCATGCTTCTTTCTTTTGGAAAGGTCTTTGGGATGAACGCCACCACCAATGTGAGCACTTTCTCCAGTCTCTATGGTCAATAGCTCAAAGAAAATGAAAACCGACTCTTCCAGCACCTGCTCCAAGTCAAACACGAATTTATTGGCGAACTCGTTGAAGGTATCGCAGAACGCGTCAATTATTTTCTTGGAAACATCAAAGGAGAAGTGCTCCGAATCCTTACCATCCTCAATACTGCGATCGTATTCTAAATGAACAATCGGAGTCCCTTTGCGGGTTGGCTCGCAAGTCAGGTGATGCTTTTCTTCATACTCAGCCTTTGCCGCATCCATCTCATCGTGCAACTGTTTCCAAGTCGATTCAATATGGTTGGCAGAGAGCTTTCGTCCTATCTGTGAGGCGTTGTATCTGGAATGCCCCCTCATGACACGATAGCCCACCACTTTTTCCTTACTGTCCCGCTTCACTTCAGCATCATATCCTCTATCCTTGATTCTCCTAAGAAATTCATCCCAGTCAAATCGTTCCATCGTACGGAGGATGTCGTAGATGGCATCCTTGATTTCCTCCTTGTGCTCCTCACTGATGTCTTTCGACTGCCGCCAGCCCATTCTCTGATTGATGCTGTTGGCCGTCATCGTCGCTTTCATTCCGATTAGGTTGGTGTCGTTGACTCTCCCGTCGAGGGTGAAGCGTGAAATCATGAAGTGAAGGTGCGGAATGCCGCTTTTGGCATCGTGGTGCAGCATGGCCAGCCACTTGCTGTGGGCGAAATCCGTCCGCCGTGATGACATTTTTCCTTCTTTGTTCTTGAACTCAACCTTGTCCATCTCCTCAATGACTTGGTGTGCGAACTGGTTCCACTGATCCAATGTCCATCCATCAGACTCCTCTTTTGTTGGCGACACCTCCATGGCAATGAGGTTCCTTGTCACGGGCTTTCCCGTGGACATATGGTTCTCCCCTGCATACTTGAACTGCATCCAGATGCTGTCGAGGTCATCCACCGTCACTGCCATTGTCATATCGCCCGCCATGTTCTCACAGCAGACAAACTCAGCATCGCGTTTCAACGTGGAGTATGTAGTATATGCGTTGCCATGTGTGATGGCCCTTGCCCTTGCTATCATAAGCTACATCCTTTCCATATATTTGTCAATCCATTCAATCTCTGAAATCATAGCCTTCCACCACATTTTGATGGTCGGTATCGAGGCAAGGAATTTTGACCTTTCTTCTTTCGTCATGTTCAGTCCCCTGATGTTGTTGATGAAATTCACCATGTCCTTCCTGGCTGCAAACAACCCATTCCTTAGTTCCGGGTCGGGGATGCGAGGTTTGTATTCCATGAGAATATCGCGGCAGTACTCGCTGAAATTTTTCTTACATTTGCTTGCATTCTCCGAAATGATGGCCATCTCCTCATCGTTAAGGCGTATGGTCCTCGACCTCCTTGTTGGAGATTTGTCAGAGGGAGATTTTTGAGGTCTCCCCCTGTTTTTCATAATTCTTTGCTTGTTGTTATCCATCTTTTAGTACGGTTAATATTTTAATATAAGAGGTGCGAGCCTGCGAGTGCTTAGTCAAGTAACGCGACATGTCCAGCGTTCGAGAATTTTCGCATTGCGAAAAAACCTCTTGCTATAAATGGCACCAAAATCCATCCACCTTGGCTCGTCTAACACTGCAAAATTATCCAGTATCTCCGATACCTCATAGCATGTGCACGATAATTATTGGCCTTTAAAAATCTTTAACTATACTGATTTTCAGTTAGTTTCAGTTCTATTCAATTCTATTTGGTAGAGAATATGTTTCTCGCTATTTATATAATTACAAAATGCGAGAAAAACCGATAAGCACCATCTCGCTTTTCAGAGTCACAACTGAATTATATAATTGTCATCATGCCTGCTAAAATCTTTACAAGCACCATGTGCATGGATTTTATGATTCCTTCTGATGATGACCGGTAATATAGAAACGATAACACCAGCATCTCATAATGAGCAGCCTTTTTATATAATTATATAAGACCATAATATGTAGCCTTTATATAATTATATAAGTCTATAATATGCCCTTTTTATATAATTATATAAGACCACATGTAGCTTTTATATAATTATATAAGTTCATAGCAAGTAGCCTTTTTATATAATTATATAAGACGATTATATAAATATATATGTATATAATTATATAAAATTATCTTACAAAAATGTGGCCGGCTGATAGTTTACTTCCAACATCTGAAATGATGCAGAAATAGAAATCGGACCACCTGGCATGGGAAGTCCGATTGGGGAAAGACGTGTGATGATGGAGGGAATTTCTTCGGATCGTAGGTCATTTATCGTCAATTTCAATGAACTCTAACTCCACACACTGCTAACAGGAAAAGGGAAAGACATTGAGGATTTACCTTACCAAGACTGTCCGTTAACTCATTATCAATTTACAATTAGGAAATCATCCAGGCACAAAGAATACTAAAGATGACCATGATGCCAGCAAGGATCCATGTGCCCTTCTCGATAATGGAATTGGTTCTGTGAACCCCGAAAGCTCTTTTGTATTCACCCAAATCGGAGGTCAACCCTCCCTTGGGCTCCTGAATCAATACGATGCCAATCATAAACAATGCGGCGATAATAGCGATAATTGCAAAAAAAACGTACATAACTATTCTTTTTTAAGTTCAACATATTGATACTCTATATACTGCAAAGATTGTGCCAACGAGTGCAGAGAGAGAGTCTAATCGCTATGCCGAGTGCAGTCAATCTTCGCAATTCTCACGTACAAAGATAAAATAGTATTGTACCAAATCGCGGTACAGATAAGAAATAATGATGGAAAAAGCTATTGTTTTACTTTAGCCCTATTCATAACAATAGTCTCCTCCACAGGTGCCCCCATAGTCCAATACTTATAATTGTCGATATAGAGATAGGGATGGTAATATTTTCCCCAGTGCTCATATACACCGAATCGGCGCTGCATATCGATAAAATACAAGAACTCCTCTTCCGTCAGTGGGCATTTGCCTCGCACGATATACTCATGTGGTGCCCACGGCATAGTCTTGGCAAATGTCCACTGACAACGGGCAATCATTTCGCGGAGTTTGGCGTAGTCAATCTGTTTCATATTAGTACATCATTCTTGGTTCCATAAACGGATACAACTCTTTAGTAATGCAATCAAATAGCGGCCAGTAGTTAACGAAGCTACAAGCCACTTTATAGCGTTTGAATTTATTGCCTTGCAAAATGATATAATAATAGTAATTACCATCATAAAGGCAATTCTCTATCTCTTTTATCCACTTACCTTGGAGCAGCTCATTAATGTTATTTTGTGAGGTTAATTTGTCTTTCAGCTGCTCTGATAATTGCACCTCACTTTCCACATTATTTTCAGAAACTTTTATACAGTAACATTCTTTGGAATCAAGATTGATAGTGATATGAAAACAGGAATCAGTTGTATCATATAGCTTGATGTATGACATCAAAGAAAATGATACAATGTTCGTGTTGTTCAATGATTGATGATAATTGTGAAATATCCTTTCACATTGTATACATTTCTCCCCGCCTGTAAATCGATGTGGTATGAAACAATGACAGAACTTTTTATGTATCAACTCTCTCAATGGTATTCCATGTCTTTTTAATGTCCCAGCATTTTCGAACCATTTTGCATGTTCAACAATCCAAAGAAAAGGTTGAGAAGAAGACAGTTCTGGTTCATCGATTGAAAAGTATTTGATTCGACTTCCAGACTTGAGAAACAGTGTATTAGACCCTGCATCAAACCACATTGAAGGCTTCTTCACAAAAGAAAACATTTCATCTAATTTTACATCATCATCAATTTCTTGAGAATCGTATTCATAGTATTCCTTTTTTATGATTCCGTGTCGAAATTCCAAAATATCTCTATTGTCACGGCTACACTTCAACATGCGTGTATGTGTATCGTACAAAAACATATACTTTCCACCACCATAATTCGCCCCATGAGAAGTAGCTATGTGTATATACAAATAACGAGAATTTTCTGCAATACGCATATAATCACAGTCAAAAGTATGAAATTTCCAATCAGCTTTTCCATACTTCAATAATGCTTCTATATTATTAAAGCACACTCTTTGTATTTCTCGATTCCACTTTTTCCTGTCGTATATAGGTTTCTTGCCTTTTACTTGTTCTGCATTTTTTATAATTTGAAAAGCAAGATCTTTCAGCATAAATTTATCCACAGCCCTAGAAACTTCTGCCATCCAGAAGATAAGCTCTCCACAAACAACGTTCCTGGTAAATGGCATGTTTGCATCACGGCTATCGCAATAAGTCATGAGATGCCAGTACTGTGAAGGAGAGTTGCATTTGTAATCCACTATCACTCCTTCTCTCTTTGCTTTATCAATATAGCCGCCACTTATCTGTTGATAACCTGCTTTGACTATGCTCTCCGTTATTGGACAAGGCACATTTTCCCTGTCGAAAAAATAATTTCTTACTTGTCCTATTGTCATACGAATTATTGTTTCTCGTTTTTCCTGATTTTGATGGTCAGTCTGATTTGATTCTCATAGTGAGCATCAGGATTGATTTTGCTGATGCGGCACTCAAAAATTTCCTCCCATCCCATTTCAAGCAGTTGAGCGATGGTTTCGTTTTCTTCACGAGGGATATATCCTAACATGTATTCTTCGGTCCCCCCAGTTCGTTCATCAATGGTGTTATAAACCACAGCAACAGCATTCATGTCATGCCTGTTTTCGAGGTCACGTTTCATTTCCAGAATTGTGCCGACATGTAATTCATCCCATACTTCGTCCACATCCCAGTATTGCCTACCTGCCAAATGGCATTCCTTGAAAAACAACTTTCTTGCCTTCATAATATTTCATTTTTAGCGTTCAACATCACTTATACCGCAAAGTTATGAACACGTTGTGCCAAATCGTGGTACAAGAGAAAGAAAAGTGACAAATAACATAGTTTTTCTTTCCCGTCAAACATTTTTCCATAGGATAATCACAGGACAATTTTGTAACAATTATGGCAACACGACCAACTTCTGTGACGGACATGTGGCACGAAATTCCGGAGCATACGCACATTGGATGGAGGCCAAACCTATCTCGTATATACCAGGACGGTCAAGCCAGAATTCGGTTTCCATGCTGTAGGTTCCTTCAGCCAATCCATAATAGGAAATGACAGTCTTTGTGTCGTAGGGTGTCACATGCTTGAAACTGTCGTTCCATGATAGTTGGTTGACTGGCTCCATACAGGCTGCCTTGGAGTCGATGACCTCAACCATGTCATAGTTGCGGTCGCAGGTATAAGTAAGCCTAACGGTAATGCGGTCGCCTACATGCAGCTCATCCTTTGAGGAAAGGATTTCCCGCTTGATTGTCATACCGCTACCATTTGCCGACACCTCAAAAAGAGTTTGAAGAAAATTGGCATAAACGGCTCCCCATGACATTCCCTTCGATTTCTTGTCGAAGGAAATAAGTTGGGTATCCTTATCTAGTTCTGTCTGTAAATGTCCTTCTTTGCCTTCCGTTTCACATTCCAACATTTTTCCATCAATGGTAATGGCTGTTGCTATTCCCTCATGCAAAACGTCGATGTTTCCAAACAACAAGGCATGCACAGCATTCACGCTGTCAATCGGTGTATCCCATGTTTGAGTGCGTTTCTCATTGAGCAGCCACTTCTGCATTTCGACAATTTCCTGCTGCCTGTCCGGACATATCCTATGGATGGCCTCCATGGCTGCCACATGGGTCGGAATTTTGTAGTTATACCAGGAATATGTCGCCCGTGAGGTTTTGAATGACCGTCCTCTTACATCATCCATCTCCGTATATTGATACAGGCTTTCCACATACTCTTTGGCTTGCTCTATTTTCCCTGCATGCTCCAGGATTATGGCCGACATGGCCTTCTCGTAGATAGTCTGCTGATGGATGTCACGGAGCATCAGATTAACCAGATAGTCGTAGTCGTCACGGTTCGCACGAGAGATGATTCTGCCAGAGATAGCACTGTTATAAAGATGTTGGAGCATCATGAAACTTGGCATGCTCACTTTTATGCCTTTACTTTCCAGTGTCCTCAATTCTTGGACCCTCCGATGCATTTCTTTGTCCACGAAACAAAAGCCATTTTCCATCATGTCTGCCAAATCCACAGGAAGTTTAACAATGGCCGACAGACGTGACAAATGCATCAGCACTTCAGTGGTGATGTATTCAGATGATGGCATCCCCTTATACCAACTGAAGCCACCGTCTGAATTTTGAAGTTTTTGAAGTTTGACGAACAGACCCATCAGGGAATCCATCTCCTCGTCGGATATGTTTTCATCTGACACCTCTATGACCTCCTTTTTCAAATACATTGTGAGGAACGCACTATAGAGGGCAACTGTCAGGCTGATGGCGTTATCCTTGTCATATTTCACCAAACCTTTCATAGCCTTGACAGCCAACCATAAGACATTGTTGGTGTAGTCGAGCGACAGTCGGTGGTGTGTCGTGCCGACAGGGAACAATCCGCTTGGATGGACTTGATAAGAGCCTGGTCCATCTTGGTCGAACACGTGAGTTGTAGTTACCATTGTCTTATCGGGTAGCACAGGAATTATTCTTTCCTCTCCATCACTGCATACTTCACATTGTGCAAAGAAACGGCATATATATTGGTCAATCTCCTCGTCGGGTGTGAAATGGAATGAAACCGCAATAGTGGACCCAGAATCAATATTCACCTTTTTTGAATCAGCGAAAAGAACCTCCCGGCTCTTGGCATCAAGCATCTCCATTCTTGCTACAGATTTCATTTCTTGACCAGTGAGATTGGTCACTTTGGCAGATATGGTCGTTTCGTCACCTACTCTGGCGAAACGTGGCATATTGGTCTGCACCATCATATCTTTTCTCGACATGAATTCCTTTTCCAAGTTACACCAATGCAAGTCTTGAGTGAAGGCCACGACCATCAGCTTCCATGTCGTCAGCGTGTCGGGCAGGTCAAATTCAATTTCGATTTCACCCTTGTCGTTGGTGTGAAGTGAAGGTGCGAAATAAGCAGTTTCGGCAAAGTTTGAGCGAATCATAACCTCCTCAGAATGGCCATCTTCTGATGATATAGAGATACTGTTTCGACGACCATATTTGTGCGCCCCTGATGTGGGTGCTGAACCACAACAGGCATATTCTGCACAGCCATCATCATAAGGAGATTCATTCGCCCTCCAATTATGATTAATGGAAGAAATCCAAGCATATTTCCAATTCGTGCGGGGGAGGTTCCAGTCTAAATTTGGGCCGAATCCATGCCATGAGTGTGGATGAAGTTGGTCAAGAGCCTTGTCATAGACAACAGCAACCATATTTGAGGGAACAAGTTGGCCATCGGGATTAGCAATCTTGGCCAACCATTTCACATGACTACCTGGAGTATAGTCACCTTTCCATGATAGCCAATTCAGATTCAGCTTCATTTCAGGAATAGGCTTCTTGATGGCCATTGAACAATATCGCACCTCTTGGTTACGCACCCACACAAAATTGATGAGAATCCCATTGCCATATTTCTCATCGTATGGCAATTCCCAACGTAGCATTCCGGTTTCTGTTTTGATTGCACCGCTGTCGATGTGTCGCTCCCCGGAAAAGATGTCATAGAGAATGTAGGTGCCTGGAGTACTGTCACCCACCTGTATGATAACAGGACTTCCATCCTCTGGAAAGACATTGGCGGACTTGTAACTCCAGCAATCAGTCTCGCATGGTGTGTTTGAACTATCAATGTCAAAAATCAAGAATTCTTGTTCAATCTTTTCGCCGTCATATTCCAAACGCAAAATATGCTTTCCTACCTTTACGTCATCGAGAATGACTTTCTTGCCTGATTCAGCCGTCAGCCATTCGCTATCATCCAATTGATAGCGGATTTCACATTGGTGTATATTGCCCATCATGTTTTTCACAAATGGGGTGAACACGACATCCTCGGACTTTTCAATCCTTTCCTCTATTTCAGCATACAGCACCCGTTCTCTATTGGATAGAGGCAAAGTAATGGCATCATATTGTGTCTCACCTGTCACATCCACCACATCTGCATAAATGGTGATATCCAGGAACAAAGGATTATTCTTAAGATAATCGCTTTTACCGTCATCCACCATTAATGGAATCTCAAATTGGAAGTTTCCTTCTTGGTCAGTCACCGTCTCTCCTTCGGTTTCATGCTCGCGAATAGACATGAATGTGTCTCTTTCTATCCCCCAATAACGACTGTAATGATAGAACCAATAGGAAACCTCCGTATCGGTTTCAAAATTTACTTTGGCGTTGGCTATAGGTACACCTGCAAAACTTGTTGCCTTGCCCCTGATGACAATAGTGTCACCCATCTTGTATGGGTTGGTGTAAGGCTCCAGTTTCACCTCAAACGTCGGACGCTTGTATTCCTCAACTTCTATGGTCGTCGAGCAATTTCCCCAACTGATTTCATAGTTGCCCAGAGCAAGGTCTTCTGGTATGCGATAATCTATTTGACCAACACCGTATTCATCAGTCTTTACTTTGTCTTGCCAGATGATCTTCCTTTCATATTCTTTTTTGATGTTGATTTTACCCTTACGGTGTTGTATGGTTCTCACCAGGTTGTTCTCATCAACATGATAGCCGACAATGGAGATGTGAACGGTCTGCCCTGGTCGATAGATGGACCTGTCTGTCAAGATGTCCCCTGTGTCACGTGATTTCATCTTGTCATAACTATATGAACCCCATCGCCACATGTTAATCTCTTCTGCCCATTGATCATCTTTTGTGAAAGGAAACAAGTAGATATCCTTATAATTTGAGACGTCTTTAATCTCACCTGTTTCATCACAATTCAAAATCTGGCTTTTGACATTTTTATTTTCAGTAGTAAGACGGATATATGCGTTGGGGACAGGCGCTCCCGTTGCAGCATCCAACACAGCAAGTCGTTTCTTGGTATCCGGAAGGAACTCTCCAAGCAAGCACAATTGGCTGACTCGTATCTTTTCAGCGCAGCATATCTTACCATCAACTCTCAATACCAGTTTATACAATCCTGGGGCGAGAGGCGCGATTTCCAATTCAGACGACATCCATAAATGTTTCTCACAAACTTCATAATCATATTCCTTTTGGTAGACAGGAGCTTCCTCAAATGACTTCTCGACATACTCTGAGCGGAGGTTAAGACAACCTTTTCTTTCTTGTATAGTCGAGCGGTAGAGCGACAGCACCACATGGCTGACATTCTTTCTTTCGAGGGTAAAAGAATATAGTTTGAAGGGCAATATGATTTCTTTCCCAAAATGCAAATCAACTTCAGGTTCTGTGAGTCTTTCTATAAGTTTCGTGGTAATGTCAAGATTAGACCATTGGGGGAATCGTTCCATTATTGAACGAATATGTCCTATGGCTTTTGATGCAAGCATATTCTTCTTTTCCTTTGTATTATAGCGATTGTAACTTGTCAGGTGATTGTCTATCAATGCCTCCAAGGCGAAGAGGGAAACAGGTACGTCCTTATACTTGTCAGCCAATTCAGACAATTTCTTTTCCTCGTCGCTTCTATGGGATATAATCTCCATACATTGGGCGTAACATACAGCATCTCTGTTTTTATCTTGGTGATATTTTACAAGAAGATCATATTGCCTGGTCTCATGGACAATGTAGGACAACAAGTCGTGGCCGAAAATGGGATGGTTATTCTTGTCGTATACGACTTGAAACTCCTTATCTTTTTCGATGTATAACTCATCATCATCAATGGGGAGCTCTTCACAATTCAAAAACCAGTCAAACTCCTTCAGCGGTACTTCCAACTTATCAGGATGAGACATTGCTTGAAGAAATGCACGATCAACATTTTCGTCCCAATAGTGTTTTATCCTTAAATATTTACCTTTCATCACATGATAAAGTGCCATCAAAGGTTCTCCTTCACATTCAGAAATAGCTCTTTCCTCACGGACAATGATTTCAGTTATGGTGTCTGCCAACATATCAGCCATTGGCAAACAATTCTTGAAAAATACAAGTAAGCCCTTGTAGTCCTTGTCTTTGACAAACAAGTCACAAGCTTCATTGAATTTGGATATTGTGGTTTGTGGTTGGTCTTTATTCCACGTCTTTTTAATGTCATCCAACAACATTTTGGGATTTTTCGTTTCCATAAGTTTTATTTTTTATTGGTTGATTTGTCCCTGCATCCAAAGGTAACCACGAAGTAACGTGCCTTTTTCAGCATTGGGTAGTAATTCTTTCTTAAAATATAATGGGATATATGTCTCATCGGGTTCGTGGCAGATGGAAATCTTTGCCTTGAAGAAATCTACATCAAGGAAACGAATTTCTTCTGTCTCCTCAACAGGTGAGGCAAACTCTGCATCGTCAGGCCGGGCATCATCATTGTTGAAATATGCCACAAGCTGATCACAATAGAATACAACAGGCAGCAAGTTGCCATTATCATCGTACTTTTTTTCAATTTCCATGGATTCCCTATAATACTCAGCGGTCTCTCCGTCAATGCGTATTTCCCTATCGCCCTCTTCTATCTTATAAGCCAACGCTGACAAATCCACCTCCAGTGTCATACCTGGCACATACCTATCCTTGTTTGCAAAATAGTCCGTCGCGAAGAAAGCCAATGACAATTCTTCCATATCAGCCCATACAATAGCCTCGATTTGGTTATCCCATTCAAAGACTTTCTTGATTGTCATCGAATGCTTGATGCCTTTGAGACAAGGATAGCTGGTTATGAAATCAAGCCCTTGTCGTTTTTCATTATTCAGAATAAGAGCCATAAACCCCATCTCATCACCTGTCTTAACAGCAAGGATGTCAGCTTCTTCGTCAAAATAATCATCGCTTGACACATTGGTGTGAGAACTACCACAAAGCGGCCATTTACCTATTTCTGGCATCATGTTGTCAAGGTATTTATCCAAATCCATGACGCAATCTATATGGTCTCCATGACTCTGATACAATGTGATCTTTTCCCACCCCTTTTCTTTGTAATAATCATTGAAGTCGGTAGCAGCGTCCTCTTCACCAGACATTTGATGGACTTTCTCCACATAGTCATTCCATACCTCATCGAGCCGCATGGCTGTGGCGTCATCCAGGATAACTCCTGAATGGCCTTCTTCCCAGCTGAACTCAGGGATTGCCTTGCTCAATTCTTCTGTTGTCAACAAGAGCGGCGACTTGTCTGGGTGGATCATGTGGCTTAGTCTCATTCTGATGTAATACACCTTCCGACCCTTACCGCTCCAATCCTCATCGGGATATGGCGTACCGATGATGGTGCCCCGCATCACAACACCCCTCTTTCCTTCACCTGTGCGAATCATGAAGAACTTGTCACCTATATGTGCTTTCTGATAGTCCCAAATACTCCAGTCATAATAGAAGCCTTCGTCACAGAAATCCTCCATTGCTTCCTCAAACTCACACAACTTGTAGTTGCTGATGTCTGTGTTCCACCGCATAATGAAGGTCTTGCGGAAATTCTCCATCACGATACCTTCAGCTTTATCATACAGTTGTGCCCAAATTTCCTCAGGCATCGGGTCAAGTATTGCCTGTTCATTATCCAATCGACTGAAGAAGTCATTATCTTCCATGATGGAATAGAAATCCTGCAATCTTACCATCTTACAGCTGTAGCCTTGCATGAGTCCGACATAAGTACAGGAGCCAATAAAGCAGGATTTAGTTTTGTCAATGACACGAATGCTGCTCAATTCCTCTTCCTCAATGACATGTCGATGTTCTTCAGGCAAGTCGTCATAGCCGAGACTCTTCCATTGCACTTGGGCAAATTCACCGAAGGCTGCATATACCTTGTCTTCTATACATTCTTCCGTGTCATAACGCTTGGGGTGAATATAGAAATCGCGATGCCATCCTTTGACGATGAGATTTTCTCCTTTTTCTATGATTTCGGCCATGTTGTCGCAACGCACAAACCACTGTTGTTTTGCATCCTCGTCCGATGTTTTTACGTCAGTTCCGTTTTCATCCACGATTCTGGCAGCACGATGAACCTTTTTGACAGCCTTCAAATAGGCATAGCAAAACCGTACATCCATGATGGATGCGAACCATGGCAGCTCCAGGATGATTTGACCGTCGATACGGAAAGAGAGGTTCACCCCCTGGGTGGAGAACCCATCTGTCAGAACGGTATAAGAATCGACCTCACCATTCTCATTCTTGTTGGAACGTGTCATCAGTTGAAAGTCCTCCTCTTTATTAAGGAACAATTCCTCAGCTGTCTTTTGAACTTTCTCGGCATTGAATCGCCGGATTCCTTTTATGAAATACTTATATGTCATCATCTGTAATGATTTGTGTTGAAACCTTTTCTGCATATTCATCGGGCGTATAAAAGGGCATAACCTGTGCAAGCATTTGTCTTGTTGTTCCTACGATTTGCCCAACGGCCCATTCCTTGCTGAGACCAGCCTCAATTGCTTTTGGCCGTTTTACTATACTTATTAGAGATTTCAGATATCTGCATCTCCAAACATCCGTTTCTTCATCAGTAAAGTGAAAAACATCTGTATCCACATGGTATGAATATAGCGTGCATAATAAAAATTGTGGATATTCATCTCTTACCATTATGGCATCATGCTCTTCTCTTCTATCCATATCAAAAGCGAAAATGACCCATTCCTCCCATTCCTTCACCAATGAGATATCTTTATATTTGTAATTATAATCTCTGACCAATCGTTTTACTTGTTCAAACTTGTCTGAGTGAATGGCCTGAAGTCTCATCGTGTCGACAACTTTTGCCGAAGAATTTCCTTGTTTTGAAGAGTCCATCATTTCTTTTTTCTGCAAAACTAAATTGAGGCTGCCCCAAATCGTGGGACAACCTCATAAAAAATGACGAAAAACTTGTTTTTCTGTTTATGTAGCCAGAATTTTCATTCTCCCTGCTCCTCCTCTTCTGGTTCATACATGGCTGCCGCTTCCAGATGCATGTCATGAATCTCGTCAGCCAACCATTGAGGTTGAAGCACCTTGATTAAGCTTCCACGGCTTAACAGGTGGCCACTGAAATCAATCGTTGGCCGCATATACAGCTCGAAATCTGCAAAATTCTCTCCTTGCCCAATTTCATGCTGGCTTTTGTGGATGGGCAAGTCCCTTAAATAGTAACGTTCATACCCGTAAGCCCTTATAACAATCCGCTCCGGCTTGGTGTCATCGCCGACAAGTACACCATAGCACTCATCGAAATACTCCTGTGCATCAAAATCAGGGTCAATCTTGAATTTGGTTTCCGTCAGTTCCATATTCAAGATTCTGTCGAAAGAGAACACTCCAAAGTAATCCGATTCAGGCTTTTCCGCTGTCGCATCACGATGGAAATGTCCCAATATGTACCAGCGCTGCTTGAAAAGTTTCAGGCAATAAGGCTCGAAGGTCAGGTGATTGGGATTGTCCGTGCCGTATTTTCTGTAATCGACGGCGATTCTCACACTTTTCTTCATTGCCTCGATGACCATTCCCAGATAGCCATCATCTGTTGGGACAGACTGCAGCAGAATCCTGTTTTGCAACGACAGGCTCTCGCTGATGATGTTGTTGACGGAAAGCGTGGAGAGAAGCCAGTTCTGTACACTATCATTCCGCAGCACATCATCATTGCCGATGTAATACTTATACCCGTTCTTCTTATCACACTCAATATAGATGCCGAACATGTCCTGAATGGCATCCATGTGTCGGTTGAAAGTGGAACGAGCCAGGTCCTCTCCCTCGCTCAAAGAGCTGCGAAGCCATTTTTCCTGAATCTCGGCGAAAGTAATCTTGCGAGCCTTGCGAATGGTTTCCACAAGCCAAATGTATTCTTTGAATTTAAATGCTGTTTTCATACTATTTAAATTGCTTTAGTTCATATCTTAAAGAAGAGATAGTCTTATTATAGGGGTTGTCTGTATTGCTCAATCTCTATTTTTGCAATGCGTTCAAATAAGCCTTGATTGAATTTCTTAACTCCCATTCTTGTTGCAATATCTTTAGCCAATTTCACTAACTCCTGGAAGTAATCGTAATGTTCAGGCTCCTCTTCCTTTCTTGTTATGAAGGAATAGATTAGACTTTTATGCTGCAAGCTATATTTCATCCAAAACTCTTTATCACCCTTATCTGCAATGCCCATTTTTATGAATGATTCGGTAATAATCCAATTGAGTCTAAAAGCTTCTCTGGTGGAAGACATATCAATTCCATGTGACTCCAGCTTTGCAACCTCATCATGCCAAGCCTGAATAGCATCTTGATTTTTTAGCAATCTGGCTTGGAGCAAATCATCTGGTTCAAACTTTATCACATCACCAATTTCACGTACTTCTTTGGTGTCACGCAATTGCTTTTTTGTCAGTTGCTTATCATTGAGTATAGTCCGAATTTCGTAGATATTCTTTTTGTCCTTGCGCATTACTCCTCGACATACACAACCAGGAATCCTGATATCCATTTTCATATTGCCATCTTCATCAGGGGTAACGGGACCGGTTGTAAACGATGGAGACATTTCAATAAAACGCATCAATAGATCCCGTGATTTACCCTGAATATTCATTCGCTCTGCGAATCGTTGGAAAAAATGTGGGGTATAAATGAAAATGGAATCCGCCTTATCCTCACCATTTATATGAAGATAACCAATAGAAAACACCCCTATTGAACCAATTGTTTCATAATAACAGAAAGCCAAGGGGAGACAGAATGCCCCAAGACTTTCCGGATAATATGTGGCCTGTTCAAAACAAACCCAGCGATTTCCTCCCTTGGACTTGTAGTCAACCACTTCCGATGCCAAAGGTTTTCTTGCCCTTTCACATCTTCGAAGCAAATCGTCACGCATCTGTTCATAACGTTTCTCGCCGCCGAAATGCTTTTTCATCCAATATATGGCCTTATCATGCTCATCCAAGAGCACACGCCACAATTCATCAGAGGGAGTGCTTAGATTAATCATAGGCTTGATTTTTAAGGTTTGTGTTCAACGATGATTATTACTATCTTCCAAAGATTTAATGAGTACTATAAAATGATAACATCTTTTCAATCAGTTTTCAACAAACCGCATTTCTCTCCATAACCTGTCATAAAGACCAGTTGACGGGCGCGGGTAATGGCCACATAGAGCAAGGAACGTTTTGCTGACAGGAATTCTTTTTGTGCCACTTTGTCCATCCCAGAGAATGGATAGCCTTCCTTTACCTTGGATGGAACGTTACGTTCATTCACCCCCATCAGAATAATGACACGATATTCCAAACCTTTTAACGAATGGAATGTACACAAGTCAACTCCTTTGGTGCTTCCTTGTTTCTGCGCTCCCTTCAATACTCGATACTCTGTGCCGTCATGATGGAGTCTGGTCTGAAGTCCCTTCAGCAACTGCATACTTGGTGCTGCGATACAAATTTCAGACAGTTTGATATCATTGTCAAGACATTCTTTCAGCCATTCAACGACTTGCTCCACTTCTGTGTTGGCATCATCAACAAGTTTATATTGAGGTACCACACCATTATGAATGAGTGACACATATCCCTTAGTTGATTCCTTACCACCGTCCATGTCATCATAGTCTATGCCTTTGATTACTCCGACGGCCACACGTCTGATGGGTTCAGTTGTTCGATAATTGATTTTGAGCTTACGGCTTCTCACTCCTCTCACATTGATTCCGGCAGCACCGAAATTCATCTTCCGTCCCGTATAGATTCTTTGAATGGGATCGCCTACAAGGAACAAATCATTTCTTCCCTCTGCCACCAATGCGCGTAGGAACTTCAATTCCGGATTGGAGAAATCTTGGAACTCATCAGCAATGACATTCGTGTATGGATGGATGTTATTCTCATTGAGGAAATTCGTTGTCTCGTTAAACAGTTCCAACCTATCAACCACCTTACGCTCCTGCTTCAGAGCATTGTATTTCTCCACAAGTTTCCAAATATCGATACGCTGTTTCCGACTTAAAGCCTTGGTGCGTCCCACACGGGGCTGCATCATGTATTGCTTCACGTCTTTGTTTCCGAAATACACGATAACATCGATGTACTCGTCATACAAGAACTGCTCATCAAATTCTGTCACCTCTGTTTCCAATACTTCACGCCACAGTTTCAATGACTCTTCGTCGCCACTATAGTCAAGCACTTTGTACCCTTCCTTCACCTTATAGGTCTGAGCCACATCCAGCAACACTCGGTCGATATTGCTCAATGTGTATTTTTGTGAAGGAACGTCCAATTTTGCTATGGAATCAGCAAGGTTGACACAGAGGGTTCTTGTATAGGTTGTGAAAAGGACTTTGGCATTCGGATTTTGGCAGAGGTATTTCAAACGGTGTATGGCTGCAATGGTCTTGCCTGTTCCGGCACCACCACTGACTTTCATCGTACCTTTGTATTCGGCATCAACAAGTTTTCTTTGCGACGGATGAAGGAAGATCTGCCACTTGTCCATCCCTTGGTCAATTATTCGTTGCAAAGCATCATCGTCGGTAATCTCGACGAACCTGCGCTTGTTGTTATCGCTGAGCAGTTCGTCCTCATTCTCACGAGCCTGTCCTTCCTCTATGGCAGCAATGACAGCATCGATATGCTCGCCGTCCATGATGTTGAAGATGTTCTCGTAAGCATCTATTGGCAAAATAGGCTCCAATGCGTCAAGGTCATCAAGTGACCTGATGCCCATAACTCGCTCAATGGCTTCTTTCGGCACGCCTATTTTGAGGATTTTCTCCTCAGGCACACCAGTGAAGAATGTCGGGGTGGATGGAGAAGGAGAAAGTGGAACATCGTGTTTCTCCTCTGTTTCCTCCACGTTGATGATCTGACATGCTTGGGTGTGCTCGTTCCACACAAAGCGTTTGTTTGAGCCCCATCGATACGCCTCTTCATGGTCGGCGACATATAATAAGGAGTAGTTGTCGCCATTAAGCACACCGACAACAACTCTGTAATTGTCATCCACCCTTGCCGTTCTCAACGAGGAATTTTTGAACTCTTTGATGGGTTCAAGATGAAGCCCTGGCGAAGCGGGGTTCTCACGGAACTTTCTTTGGAAAGCCACAACTCTGTCCTGAGTTTTCTTTGGTAGTTTGAAAACTGCATCAAAGAATGTTTCTGAAATAAAAAGTCTCATGGTTGTTTATATTTTTATTTTAATATTGTCAAATTAAATTCATCTTGCTTGATTACCTTATATCCTCTTTCCTCAAAAACAGCTTTATCACTGTCATCAAAAGGATCGATGGCAATCTTAGGGTTGTCGATAATCATGGCGGCACTTGCAATAACAGCATTGTCCTCATCAGTCAATTCAAACACACCTTCATGGCTGAATGGGATGTTGTTGTCTAACAGAATATCAACAATATCTTCCATGCCAGGATACAGTTCCTTGATTTCCTCACGATTGATGGTTTGCTCGGGAACAACGTTTTCGTTACTTTCAAGATTGCCTGAGAAGAACTGGATGAGGTTGTAACGTCTCCAGAACGACACCCATTCATCTTTGTCTAGTTCCCTCAGTCCTTTCTGGATGTGAAGTTCATATTTCACACCACTGTCAAAGGCGTCTTCCACTTCTTCATCGGTAGATATGTCTGTAAGATTGTCTGCACATGTCTCATCAAGGGTAACCGTCCCGTTATAGAGCACCTTATCGTTTGAGAGGAAATTCTGAGCATCTGCCATGCACCAGAAACAATCTTCTTTGATTGCCCCCGACTGTGCTTTCTCCAGTAGTTGTCCTAACCTTGTAACCGAATTGAAGCCAAGTTCATCTTCCTTTTCTGACTCAAAAAGTTGAATATCCTCCCACGTTATCGTCCATGAGAACATACGCTGTGGTCTGGCTTGCTTTATACCCTCACGTTTTTCCCAGTCACTGTAGAATCTCATATTGGGGTCACATGCATGATACTTATAGCCATCCAAATAGACAGACCACCATGGAATGCTCATCAAGTCCTCAATCTCCACGCCGTTTATCTTGGCGAAAGTACACATGATTTGGAAATCGGGAATGGTCGTATGTTTCACTCCGTATGCAACAGTCAACTCAAACTGAGGTTTGATGCTGTATCTCAATTCAGTCTCTGTCTTATCATCAAGAATATGTAGTTCATAATGGTATGAGTCATCATCCGGAACTTTCTCAAAAATCCAGCCTTTTCCTTTAGCCATGGTCTGCATAGCTCTGACAAACTTCAGTTCAAGTTCGCTGTCTTCAGCCGCACCACTTTGGGCAATGGTGCCGACAGACCCTTCTATTCTCTCCCAGGAATTGATGCCACCGACCAGTTTGCCAAATAGTATTTCAGCCTGTTCCCTGCTAAAGTCATCCCGACTATATTGATTTCCATACGTCAGGATGCAATGATAACACGCTTCTTTTTCTTCATGCTGACAAGTGCAATCCCTGATGCTCTCATAAGCCTCTTTTAGCAATTTGGAAAATTCTTCTGTGTTGTAGAGCTTTGCCAAATAGCCTGTACCGCCGGGGATGGTGTCATACATTACCAAGTAATAGTCCTTCTGTCCTGTTCCCTGATTTTCCTCTGTATATGTGTCAATACGAATATGTTCTGGAGAGGAATGATAATACTTCTTCATGCCAAGTTCAATTCCCGACTTGAACATCTCCACGGATGCCTTAGCATCCATGATTTGTATTGGCAAAAGAATCTTGATGGCTTCAGTCTGCATGTGGCGGTACAGATACAACTGCTCGAACACTTCTCCCTTTCTATCATCCACGAAATGGATGTCCTTATGATTGCAGAACTTATAATGTTGTTCTACGGGTTGATGGTCTTTGGTCGTCTTCGAGAGAAGGGGCGTGGACTTACCACAGTATCGACAAGTCACAAAACCATTCTCAGGAATGATTCCCTCATTATTGATTTCCACCTTGGTTCCCGACTGCATCTGCATACCATAGTTGGCCTCATAAAGATCCATGTTATTACAGAACTCAATACCAAAGCCGATGCTCTTCATCGCGTAAGAAGAGACAATGCCTTTATGGTGGAACATGAAGTGTTTTTTCACGATGAACTGTTCTTTCGACCTTTCCTCGTTGGAGTCATCCAGCACAGCGTCTTTTTTGAACATCGCACTCCTTGCATTGGTGAATTTCAGGTAACGATGCTGATTGACACCCCACGACGGGTCGCCGCATTTGGGACAAGCAGCCAGTGAGAAATCCGCAGTGCCTTTTTCTGCCAGACAGTCACACTTTGAGCAATACCTCATTGTCATGAGGTTGTCTTTCCAGTCAAAGGTAGGAATGCCGCTAATCTCCAATTGGAATTTCTGAGTGCAGAACCTATTGCCTGGTGCCAATTCCTTGATACCTTGTGAGGCCGAGCGGGTCAGTTCTATGACACTTGGTTCAGCCACATTGTCCTTCTTGTCTTCTTTCTCACGAGAGGAATAAACGCTCGCTTGCAGTTTCACCCCAGTCTCAGGGAAAGCATAGTTGGGCAACAAACCGCAGTTGGTCATGAATTCTATAACACTTTCTCCCTGTATGTTACCATATTGTTTCTTGCAAGCCTTGATCAAATCCTTGATGGTCTCTTTGGCTGGGTCATTGGGCTGAAGCCTTTCCTCTTCCTGCTTATATTCATTCATTTCCTGCCCAAGTCCGTAAAGCCTATCTGTCAACGCTTGGAACTCCTTGATGATAGTCTGGTAGAACGATTCATTATCCAGTGACTCCGCCAACACCCGCAAAGTGGGCAATGTCTTCTCATCATATTGCTCCTCAAATCTTGTTTTCAAAGAATTCTTGTTTGCCTTGATGAAGGAAATGATTCTATTGATGACAAACTTTTCGTCGGCCATTGCGCCTTCTGTCAGTTTCAAATCCCTTACATTGGAGGGAAGCGTGTTCTCAGTACTGCTGCTAATCCATGTGTCTATGCAATAAGCGAAGAAATGTCTGCGAAGGATATCCTTTGCTTCAAGGAAGCAGCCAGGTGTGTTCACCTCACCTTCCATCATCTCATCTGGATAGGTGTAATAATACATGTCATGCGGCTCTCCCGAATGGGCATAATTAAGCACCAATGCCGCCCCTTCCTTACGTCCGGCGCGTCCCACCCGTTGCAGGAAGTTGCTGGGTTTCGGCGGCACGTTGGCATTGCCCATCACGTTCAAGTCGCCTATGTCTATACCCATTTCAAGTGTTGATGTGGCAGTCAGTACATTCACTGAGTTGGAATGGGGATGCTCCTTGAAATCCTTCTCCAGTTTCTCTCTGTCTCCACGTTCCAGCAAGCCTGTATGCTCTCGCGCATATACACGGGGCGACAGGTGGCGGTTATACACCTGCTGATAATAGTTTAGTTCAGGATTGATTTCCTCAGAGTAAGTACCTGCACACTTGTAATCCAGGCAAAGAGTGTCTTCAGCAAGGTCGTCATTCTTTGCGACATAAAGTGTGGACTGGCAATTGCTGCACTTAATATGCTTCACCTGCTTGCTTACCCAGATGTGGTCAGGGTTGATAACATAGTTGCCGCCCCCCTCGGATGCCTTGTTGACGATACCGGCTTCCTCCATCTTGCAGAACAGCATGCGTATGAATTCATTATACAGCGTCAAATTCTTTTCAATCGGCCAGTTGAAATACCGACAGTAGTAATTGGTGTACCAGTTGGGCTTCTCTCGCCTGAGTACCACAATGTCAAGCATATCGTCATTGCTACCCTGGAAATTGACACCTATTAACTTTGGGAATCTCACACTACCGCCAAATATCCTGTTGAGGAAATGACGGCCATCCCTGTTCCAATTCAATGCCCACGCTGTGAGTGCTTCCTTTCTGTATTTGTCAAAATATGGATGGTCAACTGCTCCATGCCGTCTCATTCGCTGTAGGATGCCATAGACAAAATGACAAAACCCTTGTTCGTTTTCAGCCACATAGCCGAGGTTATTATCAACAAGGAAGTCCTTCATCAGGTCATATACTCTGTGAATATCCTCGCTTTTGAAGAATGTGGCGGAAGAGCCGGTCTTTTCCAGCGTACGGCCCAATTGTGAGGTTAGACCAAGCTCACTGACGATTTCCCAGTCTACACGGATATCAAACTCAACCTTGAAAGACCGCATAAAACCATTGCCTTCACGATAGTTGTGACGCAAGTCGATGTGGGAAGCCAAGTCTGATGGCAGGAATCGGTTGTAATAATCCTCCTCCGACAGTTTTCCTTTCCAATACTTCTTGAAACCTTGTTGGAGTTCGGCGATATTGACAGGATGATCCAATGTGTTGATGTATTGCTGCATCGACTGGCGGAAGAGGAAACGGAAGGTCCTTGCCTCATAGAAGCCCGCCTGATGGGCTGCATCCTGAACACTGTTGTTGAATACGAGTATCTTCCGCTCCTTCTCATCCGCATGGTCGAAGTCACTTGACAAAACCTGGCTGATAGCCACACTCGACAACGTGGATGTTCTTCCACCTATTTGGCAAATGGAGTCACTATTACATTCTGGGCAATATGTTGCGAAACGTTGGTTTCCTCCCCGAGTCGAAGTGGTCTTGCTGCAAACCCGTACTCTCAGAGTGTCGCTTCCACTTTGTCTTTCATCATGCAAATCATTGACTCGTACATGCTGAGGAATATTGAGGGCATTACCATTGTCATATTCATCTATGGCAGCATGCTTCTTGGATTCAATATTAAGGAGCATTACCTCCTTGTCCCTGTTCATGAACGCCTTGTTAATGGTAGATACGTCTGAACAATAGTTATCATCTGTTGCCAACCGCCTGGTGATCCATCCACTTGCACCGCACTCACGGCAGTAATACATAGGAAGAGCCACACGGTCTTCATCCTTCTTCGTGCTGTGTCTCCACACAAACTCTGGCTCCTTTTGGAAATAACGCAGGATGCCGCTCAGTTCACGCTGCCACAACTGCACCTGCAGATACAGCATCGGGATGAGCTTGCTTGAATTGCTGAGTGGTCGTTTGGCGTAGGCGATAAGTGCCAGCAGGTTTTCTATGGCAATCACGCATACCCGCTCACCGTCTTGAAGATACAACCTGCGGAAGTTGGCATCTTGGTCAATCAGCTTTTTCTGTATTTCATCCAGTGAGAGGATACCTGAACTCAATATCTCCAACAGGGATTTCACGACTCCCATACTGCGCAAGGACAATCCAGCGTCCACTGGTGTGATGGAAGAATTTTTCAGCCAGACCTTACACAGCCGTTTCATATAACTGTCCACCGTGTCGTTGGAAGCGAACTCACAACCTTTGATAAGTTTCGCATCTGGCAGGTTATTGTTTGTCGCCTCTACGTATTCATTGACGGGAATACGATGCTCTTCTATGACATTTTCTTCCTTGAACGTCTCTCCGAATACATCAGAGGCATACCCACACAGCCGTTTTTTGCTGTCTGGCCCATTGCCGATGGTGGCAGAAGTTCCTATTGGACAAAGGTGACCTTTCTTCATATTCAGTTTCAGTTTCAAACGACGTATCAGATTGGCCACGTCAGTTCCTTGGGCACCATCGTAAGTATGCAACTCATCCAGCACGATGAACTTCAACGCCTTGTCTTCCGTATCGATATTACCCCTCCAGAGGCAACTGAATCGCTGGCGCATCAGTCCATAGTCAAGCATTTTGAAGTTGGTGAGCAGTATATCCGGCACGGTATCAAGAATGGCATCGCGGTTCTCTATGATATGGTCAGCCCCCATGTCACGGGGGTAATCCTTTGGGTCTGTTCCCTCACCCACAAACAGTCCGGCTGTCACCTTTCCTTTCAACCGTTCATCATTCCAGATGGTCTCGGCAAGACGCTTCGCTTGGTCACTGGCAAGGGCATTCATGGGATACATGATGATGACCTTCACGCCTAGCTGACGCTCATACTTATTGCAATTGTAGCAATAATCGAGAATCGGATACAAGAAACACTCCGTCTTACCAGATCCTGTACCAGTGGTGAGCAATGTCGGCTCAGGCAAATGCCCATTCTTCATAGATAGTTGACCGAATGCCTGTAGCTGGTGCTTGTAAGGTGGGAAGTTCGGGGCAATATCCAAAGGTATATTCATGCTTTCTTCCTTCGTAGCAGAGACAAAAGGCGTTTTCAGCGAGACGTAAGGACCTTTGAAAAGACCGTCTTCCTTATTCTCGATAAAGCGATAGAAAGCATCACTGACATCCTTCTCCTTAAACTTGAAGGTTGCCTTGATATATTCTATGATTGAGTCACGTACTTCACGTGCTTGTTGGAGTGGCAGCATATTTTATTGTTTTAATTCTATCTATTTCAATTATACACAGTCTGGGGGGATGCCATTCTAATTATAACGGCTCATTCTCCAATTTCACAGTATCATTTATGTCAAGAACGGTTTCTTTATCATATCGATATAGTTGCGGAATTACTCTTATAGATGACCATTCTATAGACTCACCAGTATCTGTTTGAAGATATTTCGGATCAAGATCTTTGACTTTGATGATGACAGGTTCGTTTTCTTCCAAAGCGAATTTTTTAATAGTCTCAATATCGGCAACTGCAGCTTTGTTTTCATACAAGCCATCAAAGCCGATGATTTCTGCTGCTTCTATCATCCTATATGCCATCAATCCTATTTCCCCTCCGGCAAAAGACCTTCTCGCATAGTTGTCAGCAGAATAATCTCGAGATGTGAGATACAAGTCGCCATATTGGTATTGTTGACAACCATTATTCATCATATCGACCATGGACAATTTCTCATAAACATTAGCGTAAAGGTAAGGATTATCCTTCGGAGAAAGCGCATCCTTATATTGTTCTAATTTACGTTCCCGATATAGGGGCTTGAAGTAATCCCAAAGATAATTCACCACAGCATGGCAAGTATTTAAATAATTGTTTCTTTCTTCCTCTGTCATTCTGATGATACGCGCATCCGTACCATGATAAAGGAATGGTATACGATTGATGGATTTCTCCAATTCAGATAAGAAATCCTTGTCAACAATTTCTGGAGAATGAAGGTTTATATTGTTATTAATTAGATTCAGAATACTTTTCTCATCTATGCTTTCTTCAAATACGCACAATCCTTGACGTGTCAAATCGTTCCAAAGGCCTTCATCAATCTCTGTAAACGTAAACAATACAGGAGAAGAATCAAGCTCAACAAATTTTGTGACAACATTTTTTGCGACAGTCATCCATGAGTCTTCCTTCCAATCACTCCATCCCAATAATTCCGAGGCTTTTAGCATCAAATAAGCAATTTTCGTATATGGAGCACCACCATATGCTTTATGAGCATTAGCACATGCCAATAATCTTATATTTGTCACATGGAATTTCTCCTTGATTCCATAATTGCAAATCAATTTGGCATCAAGCATAGAATCAGATAAATCTTTCAATAGTTTGGAATTGGTCTTGTGAATCTCTTCTTCAAACAGATTACCAAAACGATGGTCGTTTAATTGATGATATTCGGCAAACCTTGGATATAGTTCTTGAATAATCAACAAGGAAGAGTCATTGAGGTATTTTCGATATTCTGATGGTAATACCCAATAACGACCATCTGTTCCGAAATATATCAATTTGCCCATTTCTTTGTTTTCTTTTGTCATATTATAATCATAAGGAGAATGCTTCATTTTGATAATCGACACTTATTATAGTTTGTCAATACTGAATTCTTTCGACTTTATCACCTTATACCCAGCTCGTATGAAGATTTGTTTTGAATCTTCATCTACTGGGTCAATGGCAATTTTGTAACTATCTAAAAGGAGTCCTGCTGTTGCGATTACAATGCCATCCCTATCTAACAAGTCCACATCCCCTTCATGGCTGAATGGAATATTATTATCCAAGAGAGATTCTACAATGTTTTCAAGACCAGGATATAATGCCTTTATATCATTACGAGAAATTGTTTCAGCTAGCACTACATCTTCGTTATGAAGTTCCACATGATTTTCTCCTAATACTTTGCAATGCTTGATAAAAGAAGCAACCTTGGGAGGAATAGAATGCATATTAGTAAGAGGAATATCAGAAATAATCAATGTTGTACTTCTGGAACGACTGGTGGCCACATTAAAGCGCTTTTCATCAAGAGCAAACTTTGGATTACGGCCTGGCACATACAGTATGGCATAGTCAACAGTCATACCTTGTATTCGGTCAATAGTTTCAATGGTGAAGTCATCAATTGTTGTCTCAGTTAGGAATGTCTTTTGCAACTGCTTTACGGTGTCTTTGAAAGGTGATATAATAGCTAGGGAGCGCTTTGGATAGAATCTTGACATAGAGTTAACAACTTCACTGACAATATTCAAGCCACTTCCTGATATGATGCCATTGGTAAAATCATGTGTATAGCAATATATAACTCCACCTTCTTCGGGAAAATAGGAATGAGGACATTTTGAAAAATCAAGTGGTTCTTTCTGGACAGAACGAAAGCGGTTACCATAAAAAGTAGCTGTTAGCTTAGCACTTGCAGGAGTTAAGCGAAAAGTTGTAACAATCCTATATGATTTTACATCTGTTCCAAGAGCATATGTTTTTAATCCCTCAATTTGGGTATTTGCATTCCATGCTTTATATTGAGCCTTTTGGGGATTACTTATTATTGGAGGTAACTGCATAGGGTCACCAACAATTAAACATCGTATACCAAGTTTCTTAAACGCCAAAATTGAAGCTAGAAATGCCTGGGATGCCTCTTCAATGATTACAAGATCATATGTCGGTAAGCCATCCTCGCTCAAATTTTTAGAATTGTATGCTTGTGAGAGGACATAGTTGGTTGAGCAGAACAATTCACCTTTAGGAATAACAAAGCCTTTTTTTACAGGTTTTAGACCTTTTACCATTCTTCGTTCATCAGCCGACAAATTTGATTTACAAATACGACCTTCTTCCAAAAAAGATTTCAAAGGCGGTTGTAATACCAGTTCAATCAGTCCTTTGTTCGCCATAGTTGTTACGCACACTGTCTTTTGTTCATTAAGATATTTGGCAATGATGTGTGCTATTGTATAACTCTTACCAGTTCCTGGAGGTCCTTGCAAAACACAACAACTATCTGTTTCCAGTGTTTCCATTATCCTTTCTGGTATAGCGGTTTCGTTGGCAGGGTTATATTCAAGTTCCTCAGGACACCAATGATCATAATCAATTCGGGGTTCTATTACCTGCTCTGGAATATTAGGAAATTCTTCTAGGAAATAAACCAAATTGTTGAAATAATCCACAGGAGGAAAAGGAGTAAATACTATCACCGTTAGCGATTTTCCCTTTTCAAGTGAATTCTTAAAAAGGTCAAACATTGACAAGCTAATCCCCATGCACCCCACATAATCATATGATGAGTCTGTTTTCTTCTGGTAATATAATGGCAGAAGGTCTGAAGGATTAGAATGATAGTTCATGTTTTTGCAGAAGTCCAAGAACGTGCAACTCCACGAAGTCACGTTTTGTCCCAATTCCATTTTGGCACCTTTTTTTAATACCACAATAGATTTTTGAACCTTTAAACGTGGTGCTTTGTCTTTTGGAAATTTCAAAACTACATGTCCCAAGTTCTCATTCACATGGTCAACATATCCGATAAGTATTTCTTCTTTTTTGAAGAGAAGATTCATCGGAGCTTTAATAATTGTTTTCTGTTCCAGTTCAGCTTCTCTAACTTGATCAGAGAAAAATGACTGGTAGTTTTTTATCTTTTTTTCAATATTCATCTTCATTCTCCTCCTTATTTATATTTGAGTCAGCAAGAGACGCAAATACAGAATTGTACTTTTCATTGGAGTTGATGCGTATCAGCGTATAAGCAGTTCCTTTCACTCCCTCCAATACGCCAGAATATAATTCTTCAACCACATCTGCTTTTTCCTCTCCAGTCAGTTTAATGATAATATCATCTTCGCCAACCCATTGAAGAATGTCATCGATGGAATTGAAGTACATGAAGTCATTGGATTTTGCTCCAAGGTATACGCATACGACACATCTATCATCCGCTATCTTATTCCAAATAGCAGGTGAGAGGTACATTATACCACCCGCTGCACTGCATTTGTGAATATATTTCCCACCAGAAACAGTGTGTTCATTTTTCAGATGAGCATTTCTAATGAAATCTTTTTTGCTTTCACTGGGAGTCATGCCAAGTTTTACCAAATTATTGTATAGACGTAGTTGAGCAAGATAGTTTTGGTCAGCAACCTGTTCAGCTGTTAAATCTTCACCTAAAAGACGGTTAATTTCATCTACTTCAGCAACCTGAGGCTCCAAAACATCAAGTGTTCTGGTAACCCCGCGTGAGCCGAAATTCCGTACATCTTCAGGAGAAAATGGCTTGGGGGCTTGTGGAGTATACTTACTTCCTGAACCTTCCCATCCATTCATATCACTATAGGAACGTGTTCCTTCACCTGCTTTTGTTGGGGTAGAATTTGAGCGAGGTTCTCTTGTCGTTGGATAATCGCGAGCAGAGCCCTTGTTTGAACGAGGTTTCTTGGCATCTTTTACACCTACATTATCATCTGAATGTTGAGTAGATGGTTTTGCTGATGTAGTCGAATTGTTATGTGGAGATTCTCCTTGATTCAAGTTATTACTATTGTTATATGAACCTACACTCCGAGTATGAGAACTTACATTGGAGCCACTTCTCCAATAACCATTCACCCAATTTCCATTGCGATAGTGACCACGTACCCAGGTTCCTTTGCGATAGTGTTCACATACAGTTTCTATCTCTTCTCCATTGTAATTGTAGTACATTTTTGTGATATTACAGAAGTCTTCTTCGTCAAGATCCTCGTCGGACTTTTCAATAGCTTCACGCTCATCATCATCATCATACTCTTCTTCACGCAGATACTCAATTCCGTTATCTTGGTCTTCTTCCTCACTATCAGAAGATTCATTATCCTCATAATCATCTTCAGAGGTTTCGTCATCTGAATCAACTGTATGACCTGTAAATGTATGACGTTTGTCTTCATCTACGTAATCTGTATCATCTGCCTCATTACCAGTTAGCTCTCTTTTTATTCCTGGGATCAAAAGGTCGAGTTCATCCTTAAAGGCATCATCAAGCATGAGGGTGTTGTTTTCTTGGACAAGCTCCATCGCACTTTCACGACTATCCATAACGGTTTCAACGAAGTCCTTGTCAGCTTCAATTCCCAAATACTCAATAAAATTCTCTACAAATGGTTTGAATACTCGTTTCTCGTCCAATGACTTGACAAAGTAGAAATCTGCAGAACCTATTTCACGATAAAATTTCTTTAAGTTTTGGCAAATATTCTCATCCTTTTCATACCTAATAGATATTGCTGTACAGCACCACAACTCTAGCGCATCTATAAGTTCGCTGTATTTTTGATAGCGTGAACTCCAGTTCTCTGCATCTTCATACCCTGCAAGAACCAATGCATAGACTCTTAATGTTTTCTTATAAACCTCGTTCTTTGAGACCTGGCCGATTTTGTCTACTATTAAATCTTTAGGCTCAATAGTTGTTATCTGAAGTATATCGCACGCATTTTTGAAAGATATTGGACCGGCAGGAAGGTAATCCTTATTGATGATTTGTGGAAGATTGCCAAAGTACTGCTCCAATTTCTTATCGTTATATGATAATGCATACAATTCGATAATTAGTTTGTCCTCATTTTTAGTATTCTTCCACTTAGCAGATTCATCTGCTCTATATTCGGTAACGTTTACATCATATTTCTCATCGTAAGTCTCTATCATCCACTGCAAGAGCTGAGCTCTTCTTTCTTGACCAGCAATGCTAAAAAGAGCATACAATGAATCACAGAAAGACAGACGTAAATTTGATGGCTTATTTAATAACAAACCAAACAAAGTACGTTTTTCTTCCTTGTCATACTCAATATTTGGGAGATCTTTAAAAGGTAATTTATTTTCCCAATCATCTACATGTTTAATGACGTATGATGATATATCAAGAGAGTATAGTTCTCCAGGTTTTTTCATGTAGTCCTTGGTAGGAATACATGCAATAGAGTCAAACTCCCTATCTTCAATCAGTTTTTTGACGCCACTAATGTCAGCATCTCTTTTAATTAGATACTGGCTCCAGAAATATATTGAGAAATCTCTGTCTGACAGGTTTTTAATATCATCTTTTTCAAAATCGCAATGAATCTTAAAGACTCTATTGAGCATCTTTCGTATGTCATTCGTACATTCTTCTAAATAAGAATTAGAGATATAATCATAGTCAAGACCATATTTCTCGAAATCACAGAATGGTTTGTATAGACTACCTTCTGTCATTTCTGAAACGTCAGTAAACTCATCATCGGAATCCAAGAAGAGTACATTAGAAATCTGGTCAAACTCTTTGAGACTATCTTTATCTGCAATATACATTGCTGCTAGTTCATCCACAAAACGGAAATGTATAGAACGAAGCAGGTCTTCAGAATTATCATCATCTTGAATTTCAAGATAACGGTCTATCTTAACTTTTTGCCACTCCGTTAGTTTGGTGATTTTTTCACCATCTATTTCGTCTAATATATCGATGATGAGTTTCCTTTCGTCTGCCGTAGCAAACGATGCCTGATTTGGAATAACTATAAATTTGAAAGGTTCTTCTTTTTCACTGTCAATATAAATAACTTCTGAAAGGCTATAGAACTCACCATCATGAGCCTTGACACGAAGATCTCGGAGATTAGAAATCAAATCTCCTTCATAGTGTTCTTCAAGTTTCAAGCGATATTTTGCAATTGTAGCAGGCAACTTGGCATCATCTGTATCAGATAATTTGTTGTCTATTGTGTCGATAAGAATATCTACCATCTCAAATCGTACACCCATCTTTACCCAGAAATCTTTCCAAGTATCAATATTATCGTCCTCTTCAACATATTCACTGCTGATGAATGATGCATCAGGATGGTAACTTTTTACAATCGTCTCTAATCCACCTTCTTCGATATAGTCATCTGAAAGGTAGATAGTATCATCAGAATCAACATATTCGTCTGTTGTAAGATAGACAGGAAGAACTGGGAGATTTGCAAGTGTTTGATCTGCTAGTTTACACCCTTTTACCCATCTCCAGAATTTTATATTATTATCCTTGTCTTCGATTGTTGAATAAAACGTATCTGTATTATCAGTCAGCCATGTAATGAAGTCGGTCACGGTAAACTGTTCATTTCCCAGTCGTGTTTTCCAATACTCTTCATTCTCCTCTATGTGATAATCAGGATCAATGATGTCAAGGTCGGAAAATTCAACCAATCCCATAGATGCAAGTTCTCGTGCGCTCTTGCTTAATATATGATGTCCATCAGAACTGTCACTAGCATCATCATTACCATAAAGATAAACCTTTGCCCCCTTCATTACCTCCTTTTGCTTGTCGGTAAGATCAGCAAGACGATCAATGATGAAGGTATGGAATGCTACGCTAGCATCCTTGGAACTTATAGTGTCATTAATATTATCAAGTTCCTCAGTTATTACATCGTTAAAGAAGTTTGCAAAATCATACTTCTTGGCTTTGATAGCCAGTATTGACTTTGATTCTCCGTATTTGCTTGTACACATGTTCACTGTGTCAGCTGGGAACCAATCTGAATCAAGAATATCCTTCAATTCAGAGTCATAAGCATAAATGTACGCTGAATCAGACGCTATATCATAAAAGCCATTATCATCTGAATCGCCAATAAATATAAAGGATTCAAATTTGTCGGCATCCTTCTCTTTATCGAATACTAAATTGTAGTTCTCATCAAGGTAGTAGATAAAGTCGAGGTTCTTAGCACCATCGCCATCGTTGCTTCCGCTTGTATTCGATATGATGGAACTGATATTTGGACGTACAATATCTTTGTAGAATTTATCTGCATCAAGCTCTTCGACATAGAAAGTCTTGTTAAGGAAAGCCTTTACTTTCTCTTCATCATTATCTACTTTGAGATAATCTGAGTCGAGACTATACATCCAGTCACAATCCAACCAATCTTTTTGTGAATACTCATCAAAATCTACAGAAGGAAAATAGATATGGTCTTCGTACAGTACAAAAGTCTGGTCTCCATCACAGTCATAAGAGTTCAGAGCATAATCTCGTAAAGAACCACTACCAAATGAAGATTCATGCTCAAAACAGAATTTTACAAATGCCACACTGGACTCCTTGTCTTCCTGCTGAGATTCATTTATCTTGTCATGATAGTCCTCTGATTGAATAATGTCATTTACTATGACGTCATCAGAATAGTCCAAAACTCCGGCATTCTCTTTGAAATAATCAAGCGTAGCCTTATCGTAGTTTGGTGACACAAAACAGAAAGAAACTGACGACAACCATGATGCGCTGCATGTTTTCTTTCCTTCTGAAGAAGAAAGGAAAATGAATTTATCATTGAAATCGTCTTCAACAGTCTCTTCTGAGTCATCATTGAAAAATGGCAGACTACAGAGGTCGTCTGGAACAATACTATTCTTTGCCAGATAACTATAAAAATGGAACGAGGTATTCCATTCCTTCAAAGCCTTAATGGTCTCATCCCAGTTGTCGCTTAACAAAGTTTCGTTTATAAAACTTTCAGAATCATATTCAGCAAACTTACCATCGATAATTTCGTTCCACTTCTTATTATCCTTGAAAAATTCACGGGTCTTGAATGACAGATAGCACAAATGAGAACTGAAAGCAGACAGATCTATCAATTCCTCATCAATATTATAATAAAGATCACTTGCAGAAAAAAGCTTTCCACATTCTTCTTCCAAGAATATAGTTTCATCAAAGTAATTTTCCAGATAATTATTATCCAGCAGGAACTTCAAGAATTTGTTATTGTTGTCCTGATTCTTAAGCCATTCTTTAAACTTTTCTCCGCGTACCATTTCTAGCAGAGCATCTTTGTCAAAGATATTAGAAGAATCTATATACTTTTTCACAAACGATTTGAACTTACGATTTGTTCTAAGTTCTTTGGCAGGCAAAGAACCTTCCCTGTCAGATAGTTCAACAAACTCCTCGTCAGAAATAATTCCAGAACTTAAAATACCAGTCTCGTCAATTATTATATCATATATGACTGAGTATTCACCATTCTCACATGGTATAAACTCCAGAGCATCAAGTTGGTTATCAAAACCTTCCTTAAACTCCTCAATAAAGTCCTCATAATTTTCCACTTCGTCAAATGAAGGAATAATGGTAAACACAGAACACAAATCATACTCTCCGCTTCTAAGCAAGATATTAATCCATTCTGCAAGTTTGCCACCGGCAATCTTCATCAACTTATGATTAAACTTGATTTTCTTCTCAATGTCATCACGTGGACCTGTGGGAATCATGTCGGTGTTCATCAGGAATGGGAATCCTAATGAAACTTGTGTAGGTAAATAACAATAGATTTTGGATTTTTCTACGGGTATTAGTTTATTACCGTCTCTTCTACATGCAAATGAAACCCTGGTGTCCTCAAAATCTTTATATTTATCAGGGATACGCTTATTTAAAACTACTTCCAGATTGTTCTCTTCGATTTCCTCTGGAGTAAATTGATACACTAAAGGCTTTCTTGTCATCGTCCATTTCTCAGGATCCTTTGTGCGGCAAATCTTCTCTTCTCCATCATAAAAGACTTTAACTGATTTTATATTGGGAATAAAAAGAATATCCTTTTCATCCGTAAAAATATCATTGAAGATATATTCATACGATTTCTCTGCTTCATGAAGTTTTGAGGTGTCGTCAGGTCTAATAGCCATTTGAACTCGGAAATTCTGTTCGTATGACATCACTTCTTTTACCTCATCATCTACTTCCGAATACTCCGTCCAAATCGGCATTATTTGCCATGGGAACTTAGAGGACTCCTCTGTAATGCTTTCATCGAACCTCAATGTGTAGTCTCCTGATTGCAAAAAGACATATTGATTCTCACTAAAGACAGTTTTAAAGCCAATCCCTTTATAACCAATAGCGTTTTTGGCTTTCTTTTTCTCGCCTGCAGCAAACTTACTGATAGCAGCGATATTTCTTGGAGAGAAATGACGACCTGTATGTCGATATATGAGATAGGAATCTGTTAGATAAAACTCCACATCAACGAGTTCTATTTTATCATTAATAATTACAGGATAATCATTCGCATTCTGTAATAATTCATAAATAAAGGTACCATCACTACTGGCTGTGAGTTGGGTATTCACCATTCTTTGAACATCAGATACAATTGCATTTATATCATTATTCTTCTCCCACATCGAATATAGCCTATTTACCAACTCTTTCGGCTCAACCTTCTTAAAGTTATTATTACGCGGAATGATGTGAAACCCCCTTTCACTATCATCTAATTCTATTGTCCATGAAAACTCATAATATGTGTTTTCTTCAAGTGCGTCTATTCTTTCTGTTGGAATAATGATTTCACTCTTATCCTTGTATGTCAATTCGGAGAATCCTAAAGAACGTATATCTTCGAAACTATATAGACCATTTTTTGTTTGAATATAATATCCAACAATTATTTGTTTGTCATCAAGCCAATCTGCAATCAGTTGCAACTCAAAATGACTGATGTCAAGTTTCAAAGATTCTATCAGTACTTTTTCTTGTTCCACATATTGTCCGTCTGCCCATGCCATTTCTAGCAGAATATCTTTAATTTCTTTCCGTTGAGGGTCTGAAAATTTTAGTAATTTCTTCTTGCATTCTTCCAAAGAAATGGTTTTGGCTTGCCTTTCATCATCTTGGTTTAATTCAAAACGAGCCTTTATGTTTTCAAGAAACTCTCTTTCTCTGGGGTCAACTATGTTGTCTGCATCCATTACTTTTACAAGTAAAGAGAGCACTATGAGTTTGTCAGTCTTTCCTATATATTCTATCATGGCAGTAACATTATAATTCTTAATTGCTTTTAATTTTATTAACACTCTCTATAAGCTATTTCCTGTAATAAATACTGTCGAGCATTGCAACTTGGAATTTCTTGATTGTTCTTTCTGTCCCTTCAAGTTTGCGATGGTCATTATACCATTTTGAGCCTTGAATTCTACAGATAATCAAGTCCCAATAATTCTTTAAATTAAGTTTGTATTGGGATATTCCAAAATCATTGCAAAGCAATTCTTTGTTCTTGTTGTTGATGCAGACAAAGACATCTGGCCGTTTGATAGCCAAAAGCCTTGTTGCACAACCTAGAGGATTGCCTTCAAAGTGTGAACAATAATCTTCATACATAGACAAGGTGATTTCTCCCTCTAAGGGGATGATATCTATGGCTTTCGATGCTTTTCCCTTGCTTTTGATGTCATGCATGAAGGTTCCTTTACCTCTGGTTGAACCAAAGAAGAAGCAATCAATACCATCAGGATTTACGTTGAAACTTCCTATACAGCCAGCGAGGCAGGCTCTATCTAGATATGGAAGATCGTTAAAACGGTCAACTGAAGCGAATAAGGATTGCGAACGCTTCAGCAGCTTGAGTCTGTTCTCAACGGCTCCCGGGTTTTCAACATCCTCCTCATAGAGTTTGGTGAGATATTCATCCCAAGTCATATCATCGATGATAGCTTTTTTCAGTTTCCATGGCTTGAAACCAATATTTGCCGACTTGTTGGCTTTGAGTTGTTCACGATGTTTGACCTTATAATTGGCTAAATCTTCTGCTGTTAACAATGATGAACGTTCCCATAACCTATCTGTGAAATCGAGCATAGCGTGAAACGATGCCTTTGAACCATTATCTTCGTCTCCGACAATCATACATGCCTCTTGGTTGACAGAAAAACCATTATAGGTTAAATTGGCACTACCTACTATAGCCCTCCAATGATTTTCATCGTCATAGAACAGATACATTTTGGGATGAAACACGCCATCGTGTTCAGCCGTGAAATATCTTATAGCCCTTTTTGAAAGATGATCCACAATAAACTTATAATCTGTCTGGCAGAAGTCCAAACCGACTATCATCTTTTCCACCTTTGAATGGTATTTATCCAATAGTTCCATTACCTCGGAATCCTGACTGGCCCAAGCGACACAAATACAACAGTGATTATATTTTGTTATCAGGTTCTTAAAAGAACTTCTAAGTTCTGTATCTTTATCTATGAATTTCATATGTCTAAAATGTTAGGTCAATATGGCTTTCACCATTCTTCGCAGTTCTTCCTTGTTGGGAAGGTATAACTCGTATTTTGAGACGAATAGGTTGGAGTCCATTCCATAGGTGGCATATTCCACCATCAGTTCGTCCTTGTAGTGGCTCATAACAATGCCTATTGGTGGATTGTCACCTTCAATGTTTTCCTCTTTGGCGAAATACCCCATATACATATTCATTTGGCCAATGTCCTTATGTTTTACAGCACCGCGCTTGATGTCAACCAAGACGAAACATCTGAGGATTCTGTGGTAAAAAACTAAGTCTATGTGGAAGTGGGTGTTGTTGATGGTTAGTGGGTATTGCCGAGCCACAAAAGTGAATCCCTTACCAAGTTCCAACAGAAACTTCTGCATATTGTCAATCAGTTTCTGTTCCAAGTCACTTTCTTTATACCGGCTTTTGTCCTCGATGCCAAGGAACTCCAGCGTATAGGTGTCCTTCACCACGTCTTCAGGAGTCTGAATCTGTTGCCCTTGACGAGCTAATTGCAAGATGCCCTCCTTGTCCTTGCTAAGAGCCAATTTCATAAACAAGCCACTATCCTTCTGGCGATGAAGCACATCAACTGTCCATCCTTCAGATATGCACTCATTTTGGTAGAATTCGCGTTCCAACGGGTCTTCAATGGTGATTAATTCACAGATATGTGACCAGGTTAATTTGTCAGATATCTGACAAATTTGTCCTTCATGAGATTTGTCAGATGTCTGACAAATTGGAAACATCAAGTAGAACTTTCGCATATTGTTCAGATTTGGACGGCTATAGCCCTTCCCAATTCTTGCCCGTAAGATTTTTGCAAGGCGTGAGAGAAGACTTGTCCCATATTTTGCCCTAATATGCCCTTGTTGCTCAAATTCCACGATATGCCTCCCTACTTTCCAATAGGTTGCCTTGATGGTCTCGCTGATACTAATGGCCAGTTGTTTTTTCCCTGCTTCAATCTCCTCTACGATTAAATCAGCAAGGTGCATCAAATCGTCATCAAGCAAAGGAACTGCTGTCAGTTCATTCTTCTTTATCACTTTATCTTTTTTAGCCATAAGGTGCTCGTCCTTTATTTATTTGCGAATATCTTTTCAAAATGTGCCCAGGCGGTACGGTAGTCGGCGATGCGGTCGCAGCGGGTGTAGGGGGCGATGAAGGTCTGTTGTTGGCCTCCGTAGAGTTCGCTCTTTTTAGGGTCAATGATATGCGAAATACGCGAATATTGCGAAATATTCGAAAATTCTGGGCGCACGGAGATGACGGTATGGCCCCATTCATCAACATGCTTTTCGTATATTTCGTCTCTTTTGTATATTTCGTTGTTCCATGTGGGACGGTCAAGACCTACGCCAGTAAGACCTTTGGAACAAGTGAAGACTATCTTGCCTTCGGCATCATACCATGTGTCATTCTCGTTCTGCTGGAGCACGGGGAACTGAATGGTATAAATCATCTCCAAATCTTGAAGGCTTAATCCGAGAGCCATTGCAGCTATCACGTCTATCTCCACTAATGCTTGACGACGCTCGAAGTAATTGCGAAGCGGGGTGGACCATTGCCATTGCTCTGTGAGCGAAGAGAACGGCTTCAAGCGGGTGTCTTCAATACTCCACAATTCCTGCTTATACTCATCACGCCACATTTTCTCCCATAAATTTGCAAAATGCTTGCTTAGGCAATTGAGCATAAGAGTGCGGACAAAAAGAGCTGGTTTGTATATTCCATCTATTCCTAGAGGGAAAGGATATAGTCTATTAGCATGTATATCTGAAATACCAAGAACCTTTACATAGAAATCCATTACTAAAGATGATGAGAGTCCTGTAAATTCCAAAAGATTATTGTAATCCTTAAATGTTGCAGAAACGACACCTCCTATATGTAGCGAATTCCTTAGTAGGAATGCCCCACTTAAGGTCCTCTCGGAAGTACTTCCTATCATTCGTCTAAAGCCGACTTTGTAATAGTCTGTCCACAAATCATATACCGTATTTCCATCTTCATCTTGGCCTATTGGGAATCCTTTTATTATTTCTTTAAAATCAGATATACTAATCGTTGGAACATAATTTGTTCGTGGCACATAGTCTTCGCTTATATCACACAAATTTATCGTGTCATAATCAGAATTTAAGATACATTTAGACCGTGGTGTCTTATAAATCGAATTACCACAGAAGAAATGGGGACCACTATAAATTAATTCACATTTATCAATGTTGGGGAATGTCGTTAATCGTCTCATAATACCCTTATCAACAGAACCTGTTTCATGTAAGCCTTCTGAGATAATTAATTCAGAAACATTGCTAAGATGATGGGGAAATTTACTCAATTTTTCCAAAACTTTTATTACTACTTCGGAATGTATTGACGTAAATTTTGCACTCTCCCAATCAGCTCCATTTTCAAAAGCTTCGCTAAGTACTCTTAACTCTTCTTCTCCAATTGTAACAATTCGTTCTTTGTGAGGGGCTGTATTCCAATTTCCATTTTCATCCTTAATACCACCACACAATCCGTGCCCGTCATGTGCGAAACAAGCATCTACAGTACTCGGATGGAAAAGGTTGCTGAGCGAAGCGAAGCGCGGTGGTGAACTTATGCGGCTTCGCAGAAGTTGACCACCATACTGAGTATGGTGGTCAACTTCTGCGAAAAGACGCAGTTCATTCTGGTACTGGAAATGATACATCAAGTGCTTATAAAGCTCACGACGGAGAGGCTGGCCTTTAGGGTCATCATAGATACTTTCTGGAGTCAGCAACCCCATATAGCCGTCAGGTCCCATCATTTCCATACCATTTGTCAGGATACACTTATAGAGATTGGTTTGCTGACCAACTAACAATGGATAATTCTGATAGGCATTAAGAAACGCGGTAGAACATACATTCTCCGTTTCCTCATCCCTATAGATTTTCTCCAACAGTGGATTGCTCGCAAAAAGTTCATCCCTTTTCTTTCGCACATCAGGTGCAGAAGTCCTACGTATAGACACTTCTGGATATTTTTCAGAAATGATACCTACTTCATCAAATTCCAGTTTAATCCAAGGCGGGTTTCCACAAATAATGTCAAACCCATCTCGAAGCCAAAACACCTCAATGAATTCCAACATCGGGTGGAAGAAATGGTATTTCTTTGCCAGACGGTCTGCTATCTTCAGGCGAAGCGGCTCGTCATCAGCAAATAAGGTTAAAGAGCCATGCGTTTCTGTAAGCAGTTCCTCCTGTGTCTTTGTCACAATCTGTGATTCATCTTCCGTCATACGGCTGCCATTATCAGGCAAATCTTCTCTTGCAAAGTCAGAACCAGCACGTTCTAAAGCCTGGCGGGTACGGGTATCGAGTTTGTCATTGTCCACATCAAGCAACGCCTCAATATCTGCCCAATACTCCTTTCGAGTAGGCAGGTCATAGGCATCCTCATACTCCCAGAACCACAAGGCGCACCAATAGTCCATCGCCAATTTCAGTTTGCGATAGGCATTGTCACGACGATAACGTGTATCGAAAAGTTGTTGTTTCCTGGCATACGACTCAGCTTGAAACTCTTCTTTGAACATGGACTCAGGATCAGAACGGTCTATACCATCCCAGATTTCCTTTCGGTTGTTAGTGTATTTGTCGATAGACAGTTGGTCGGTGTAGTACTCTTTCAATAACAAGTCAATCTTGCTTGATAATCGTTGGAGTATTTTGAAATCGTAGTCAAGAATAGGTGCCGTCCAGTCCTTTAAGATAGTGGTCATCCGGTCAAATTCATTCTTGTGGGCAAGTTTCTGCTCACGAATGCTTCGCACTCCCAACATATTTGCATCAGGGAGAAGGAAATGATAGACATCATTCACAGAACGGTTAACTCGATTTTGGAAGAACTTTATTTTATGTGGTGCTTTCTCCCACCATTTGTTTTGCTTCGGCTTTTTGCTGCCACGCTCAAAGATGCCATAGACATCCTGTCGGCTATATACCTTAAGCCAAGCAC
>Ga0256407_10001981_pt1 | contig 40680 bp, 34 predicted proteins | sample RumenRJG_04DNA_FD_193489 | JGI IMG/M metagenome (GOLD analysis project Ga0256407, IMG submission 193489) | Bovine rumen microbial communities from Lethbridge, Alberta, Canada - RJG_04 | ecosystem: Host-associated > Mammals > Digestive system > Stomach > Rumen | place: Canada: Alberta... | reverse complement strand
AAGAATTGGACAGTCGCGGTAGAAAGCACTAAAGGCTTTGCAAATTTCGTAGATGTAGGATGCCATCTGGCTTGGATCCAAATCTGTTGCGGCTTTTTCCACAACCTGGGGGAAGCGTCCAAGGCTTTTAATAAGAGCCCATTCGCTTTCGTGAGTCAAAAGTGAAAGTGCCTGGGCATCCGCACCAAGGTTTGCGCTAAGCCCCTGCTCTTCTGCCTTGCGTAGAATAGAAGCAATTCTTGCGCCCATGTACTGGAGGTAGGGGCCTGTGTTTCCATTAAAGGAAAGGCTTTCTTCCGGATTAAAGAGCATGTCTTTTACAGGGCTTACCTGTAGCAAGTAGTAATGAAGGGCGGCAAGGGCAACCTTTTCTGCAACGTCATCAGCATTGCCAACTTCGCTGTCCCTGCCCTTGTCCTGAATTGCCTTTAGGGCATCTGCATGAAGGCTGTCTATAAGGTCGTCAGCGTCGACAACTGTACCTTCGCGGCTCTTCATTCTGCCGGAAGGAAGGTTTACAAGGCCGTAGCTTAAGTGGTAGAGGTTTGAAGCCCAGTCGTAGCCAAGCTGCTTTAATATATGGAAGAGAATCTTAAAGTGGTAGATCTGCTCGCTTGCAACAACGTAGACCATCTGGTTAAAGTCCCAGTCGTTGTGGCGGGAGATTGCGGTTCCAATGTCCTGGGTAATGTAGACGGAAGTTCCGTCCTTGCGGAGCAATACCTTGGAGTGGTCTTCGCCGTCCTTGCCCTTGCCGGTTACGTTTGTTACGTCCACGCGCACGGAGCCGTCTTCTGCCTTAAAGAAGATGCCTTTTTCCAGGCCCCTCATTATTTCTTCCTTGCCCTTAAGGTAGGTGTCGCTTTCAAAGTAGAGCTTTTCAAAGCCAACGCCGGTTCTGTCGTAGGTCTGCTGAACTCCGGAAAGGGTCCAGCCGTTCATCTTCTGCCAAAGGTCGCGGACTTCCTTGTCTCCGTTTTCCCATTTGATGAGCATGTCTTCTGCCTGCTGAAGGGCTTCGGGGTGTTCCTTTGAGTACTTGTCAAATTCTACGTAGCACTGGCCAACAAAGTGGTCGCCCTTTATGCCAAGGGACTGTGGTGTGTCGCCCTTTGCTTCGTGGAAGAGCTTGTAGGCAAGCATGGACTTGCAGATGTGGACTCCGCGGTTGTTGATGATGTTTACGCGGTAGACTTGGGCACCTGCCTTCTTTAGTATGCGGCTTACGCTTTCGCCAAGGGCATCGTTCCTCATGTGGCCCAGGTGAAGAGGCTTGTTTGTGTTGGGGCTTGAGTATTCAACCATTACGCGGCGGCCTTCAAAGAGCTTCTTTCCGTCTTCTGCAAAGGAACCGTATTCGTCGCCTTCCTTAAGGATTTTTTGCAGGATTCCTCCGGCAGCATTTTCCTTGTTGAGTTTGATGTTTACGTAGGGGCCTACAGCTGCAACTGTTCCCAAAGACTTTACATCTGCGCTTCCAGCATTTATGATTTTTGCAACTTCTGCGGCTATTGCCGGTGGAGCCATCCTAAAGGCCTTTGCAAAGGGAAAAAGGGGCACGCCCAAATCGCCCATTTCCGGCTTGGGAGGATTTTCTACGCGGACCAAGGAAGAAGCGTCCAAATCGCCCTCTATTGATTTTTCTGCCTTAAACTGTTCGATTGCTGCCTGCACAAGGGCACGGAATGATTCTTTCTGGTCAGCCATAATTTTTCTCCTGTTTCTTAGTCGGGTGTTATGTTTGGTTGGAAGAAGAGTATAGCAAAATTGCAAAAAAAATGGTAGAGGGGCAGAACAGTTATTTACTCTGAGACAGCAAAGATAACGCGGGGTCTGGCTTTTCTATTGTAATGTCCGGCATACATATCAACAATATAGGTCCAATTCATTCCTGCATTATTTCCGTTTTCTCCGATTCCTCCCTTTATGTCTGAAAGGCTACGGTACGAATCATGGGTACGCATTGTGCAGTCAGTTTTGTCGGTTCGCGCTATGTCCGTATACACATTCACCACATCGGATGGGGAATAGCATGTTATTTCTACACTTCTTGCAGCAGGATCGTTTAGAGTCATCCATGTTCCTTGGCTGGCAGTATAGCCTCCTGTCCTTTCGTAGGCGGTTTGTCCATTTATTTTGATGACGGCTTTTAGGGGGAAGGTTGGAGGATCATTTCCAAAATCAGCAAGCATCAAATTCAAGGTGCCCTGGCCACTTTTGTTGTTATATTTTAGCGTAATTGGCTTAATTCTTACGTTCACATAATACGTTGTCACCAATTTTTTGCAATATGTTTTTGTCTGGGTAATTTCTAGAGTATAATAATCACTGCCAGAGCCCTGCCCGGCAAGTGTAAAGCTAGAGTAAGACACAGAAGTGTCGTTTACTTTCAGAGATACGGAGCTTCCCGAATTGCCAGCTGAAATGGAACAATTCATATTATCGTAATTTTTATAGCTGAACTGATACCTCCACGGATCACCGCTTGTACCTATTCCAGAAGTAGATGTTGTACTTCCGTTGGAAGTGTTAAATGTAGGCTTATAAAGAGTTCCCTGGGCATATACATATTCAACAAATTCCCTATCCTTATAACCCGTCTTTGAAACTATAAATGTAAGGTTATGCGGCCCCAAAGAAACAGAACCTGAGCCGGTAGTTGAAATTTCCGTTGAACCGTCTTTTACCCTTACACTTTCTCCGCTTCCGGGAGTTGCCTTAAAATAGAGGGTTCCACCTGATGCTCCAGAGGAAAGGTAAACATTGTATGTTTTGTAGCTTGAATATGAGCTGTCTGCACACGTATCTGAATTAGCAGAATCACCGTTGACAGAACCTGTTTTGTATTCAATTGTAGGCTTCTTAAGTGCTTCCATAACCTTTACGTACTTGTAGAAGGTTCTAGTGATATAATTATTCTTTTTTACATTTACGGTAATTGTATATTCTCCAAGACCAAGATTACTATAGGTGTAGCTATTGCTTGACTGGGTATAAAATGAAGTTTCATTATCAGAACAGGTTATAGTACCGTCAAGTTCGCAGCCAGGTGCCGCCGTAATTGTAAGAGCTGCCTTTGCAGTTGATGATGATACTTCCACACATTCAAATTCTCCAATGGTATTGCCGGTAAAGATTGGAGAACATGAGTATGTTGGTTCAGAAAGGGACGTTACAACGCAGACTTTTTTTGCTTCACATACAACAGGATTACAGTAGGGGTTTGTGACAGTTGCAACAAGAGAGTGGCTAGCAACATTAAGGCTTCCTGTAGCAGAAACAGATGCTCCCTTGTCTGTTACAGAAGAGATTGAACAGCCTTCTTCTGGAGCAGTTGCGGTATAGCTTACGGTATCTGTTGCGGAATCAACCTCTATGTATTCATATCCGCTTGAATCCAAACCGCATCCGTTAAATTCTTTTCCGAATGTAAAGACTGCGGCATCCGGCGTCTTTGCAATCCTTATTCTTTTTGTTACGGTAACAGAGCGGGCACCTATTCTGCTTGAAACAACTTTTATCACGTGCCTGTCAATTCCGCTAACAGTGTAAAGGCCAGCAGATGGAGCCACAAGATTACCGTCAACATAAACTTTAAGCGTGTCGCCATTCTGCCCCGGAGATGCAGTAAATGTGACGGTACCGGAATTGGATGCAACTTCGTAGCACTCGTATCTTTCGCTGGCAGAAGCCTCGTCAAAAATGCCGTTGGGTGTCTGAACAATGCTAATCGAAGGCTCTAGCAGAACACAAACACCAAGGCTGGGATCCGTGGAAAGCTTTTCCGATTTTAGTCCGTGGGGGCCAAGAACCTGAACCGTGTATTCGTAGGCGGTAAGGTTGTCTTCCTGTCCGTCAAAATAATATTGGAAAATGTTTTCTCCAGAAGTGTTCTTTCTTTGGTCAAGGGTAAGGGTTTCGCTTCCCTTAAAATATAGCTTTCCGTCTGACTCGCGCAGGTAATAGGCAATTTCGAATAAGCCTAAGTTGCGGTTAAGGCTCTGGTCCGGAACTTCAAATGAAAGATAGACCTTGTGTACTGAGTCCGAAAAAAAGCTGTCAGAGACATACATGTTTTTTACGTTGTCCGGAGGCGTGTTCTGTCTAAAAGTTTCATAATAAAACAACTCTGGATTTTGTTCCTTTAAGTCCTCTTCCGAAAAGCTGCTGCGGTTTTCTGGCCAGAGACAGCCGGAGAGTGTTATTCTGTCCCCTTCAAATTCATCCCTTAAGTTTGCGCGGATTCTTATATGGGAGGGATCAACCAGGGTCTCGCTGTAGTTGTCTACAAGAAGGTTTCCGTCGTCATTCTGCAGACGAAAGTTACCGAGCTCGTTAGTACCATTCGTGCCGCCAGCACCAGGCTTGCACAGAAGTTTTATTCCCTTGGGGTTGATTGTGTACAGGTTGATTTCTATTGCACCGCGGGCAGAAAGGTTTTGAAGGCCCTCCAGTGAGACGTGTTCAGAAGAAATGTCCCGCCGTCCCACTTGGCAAGTTGTTGTCCAGTATTCGTGGTACTCCCTTACAGGCTCTTTGTAGGAGTCAGCACAAGACACTAAAGAGAGAATAGAATAGAATAGAATAGAATAGAATAGAATAGAATAGAACGCATGAGTTTTTACCCTTTCCATACATCTATAGCCTCCAAAGCCGGGCCGACAGTGTCGCACAAAAAGAACAGAATTATCCTTGTCTTAATAATATCATAAAATCAAGGGGTACAACTACCCAAAATGGTATTTTTTAGCAAAAAAATCCCTTCGACTGGCTCAGGGAACGTGTTTTTTATGTTAGCACTAAGCCTTTCGGAGTTTTTTTCTTACTTGCCAAGCAGTATAGAGCCATGGAGGGCGGCTTTGCGCATGCAGAATCGCGTAGCGATTCTGCAATCCTCCGGAAAATCCACGGAGGGATTTTCCGGAGGCGACCTACGCGGGATTGGAGGGGCGGCGGAAGCCGTTCCGTAGGAATGGAGGGGGTTGGGGCCCCCGGAACCCCGGAAAGCCCGTAACGAATTTAGCGGGCGGTCGAATTAGCCAAGGAATAAACTGGTAGAACAAGCAGGACTTCGTCCAGAAGAATATTGATTCAAGGGGAAAATTAACTTTTTGGAGATTTTTGAAACTTTTTAGAATTTTTTGGTGATTCGTGCTATATTTCTATTGAAAATTCGACTTTCATGATTTATAGTTATATAAGGTGACCGAGGAGCCTTTTTCGTGGAAAAATATACAGCCTACGATTTTAAGCATGTTTCGCTTTTCATTAACACGGGGATGACGATTATTCATTCAATGCTGGCTCTGTTTTTCTTCTATTTTAACATACATTTTATGTTTATTTTCAACCTCGGAAGCGTCTGCACCTACCTTCTTAATTTTATTGCCGTAAAAAAATGTGCCGTGCGAACTTTTATGACGGTTTCTTTTACGGAAGTAATTTTCCACATGACGGCGGCGGTGATTTGCTGCGGCTGGGATACGGGCTTTGCTTTCTACTGCTTTGGAATTATTGCCGTCCTTTATTTTTCCAAGTATCTTTATGCCAGCATGAACGGCTTTAAGTACGTTGCGGAGAACGTTAGTTTTATTGCCATTGGTATTTTTGTTTTTCTTAGGGTTTTTACCTGGTTCTTTAGGCCTTTTGAATCCCTTCCCGCGCTGCCGGAGAAGATTCTTTTTATGGCGAATGCGGGGGTGATTTTTGCTATCCTTTGGTTCTCCCTTTTCCTTTACACAAAGACGGCAACTATAAACGAGAGCGGGCTTATTCAGCTTGCGGAGGTTGACGCCCTTACCCAGCTCTTTAACCGCAGGAAGATGATAGAAATTCTGATGAACCTGAACCGGGATTCCAACACTAAGATTTTTATGACTATGTTTGACATAGACGACTTTAAGAAGATAAACGACACTTACGGTCACGAGGCTGGGGACTACGTTCTTGGCACAATTTCCGCCATGATTTCTAAGACTTGCAGTGAGGACAAGCATGCTGTGGCTTGCAGGTGGGGCGGGGAGGAATTTCTTGTGGTGCAGGAGATTTCTCATCTTAAGAAGGACAAGGACGGGGAGCTTTTAATCCGCAGGATATGCAACCTTGTTAAGCGTTACGACTTTAACTATGAGGACAAGCACCTGGTGATTACGCTTACTGCCGGGGTGGCTAGGCTTACTCCGGAGCTTACGGTTGAGCAGGCAATAAAGAAGGCGGACGACAACCTTTACTTTGGCAAGAATAACGGGAAGAACCAGGTGGTGTTTAAATAGATTTCAAGGGCGGGCCCTTGGACCCCTACTAAGGGGAGGCAACTTTTTTAACGTTAAAAAAGTTGCCTACTCCGAAGCGAGGGTGTTTCCTCCCCTTAACCCCCTCCTTTTCCCGGCACGGCTTAGGGGCTAGCCCCTAAGAACCCCTATATTTCGACATGTATTTTTCTATAACATAAAATGGCTTTTTAATCTTTTTGAAAAAATCTAAATACCTGTTTGCTTTGTTTACAATATTTTCCTTAGCCGAGCTTGGAGGCTTCTGCTTCCCACTGCTCGTTTAGAGTGGCAAGCTCTTCTTCCAGAGTCTGGATTTCCTGCTGGACAGCCTTGGCCTTTTCTCCGTTGGAATAGACTTCGGGGTTTGCAAGCTGATTTTCCAGGGCAGACTTCTTTTCTTCCACCTCTGCAATCTGGGCCTCTAGCTTTTCAACAGCCTTTTCTATCTTGCGCCTTTCTGCAGATGCCTTTTTCTGTTCCTCCCAGGAAAGCTTGGTTGCGCTCTTTTCTACAAGAGGCTCGTCCTTTCCGGCCTTTTGCGTATTCTGTGCCTTTTGTGCAGCAAAATCCTTTGGGGCTTCAACAATGCCGTTCTCCTCGTCTTCAAGGCGCTGCATGTAGTACTTATAGTCCCCGGGAAAAATGCGCCACTTGCCGGGATGAAGCTCCAGTACTCGGGTTGCAAGGTCTTCTATAAAACCGCGGTCGTGGCTTACGAATATGCATGTTCCGCCAAAGTCCCGGATTGCCTGCAAAAGCACGTCCTTTGAATGCATGTCCAAATGGTTGGTGGGTTCATCAAGAACCAGAAGGTTTACTGGACGCAGCAAAAGTTCAAGAAGGGCTATACGGCTCTTTTCACCGCCGCTCAAAACGTCTATGCTCTTAAAAACATCGTCCCCTCGGAACAAAAATGCCCCCAGCATGTCGCGAGCCTTGGGAATAAGGTCCAGTGGGCAGACCCGCTCAAGCCGCTCAAGAATTGTCTCGCTGCCTGTAATCTTTTCCGCAGAATCCTGGCTAAAGTAACCAACAGAGACACCGCTTCCAAATTTTATGCTGCCGGAAAATTCCTTATCCTGCCCCGCAATCATGCGCAAAAGGGTGGACTTACCAGCACCGTTTCGCCCCGCAACAACAAGCCTCTCGCCTTTTTCCACCACAATGTCAAGGTTGTGGATAACATCAGGCCCCCCGTAGTTCTTGCAAAGCCCCTGTACGGTAAGCACAAGCTGCCCAGAATGGGGTGCCGGCGGAAACTTAAAGTGAATCTTCTTTAGGCTTTCGGGAATCTCTATCTTGTTGGCAAGAATCTTGTCCAGCATCTTCTGCCTTTCCTGTGCCTGTGCCGCCTTAGAAGCCTTGTAGCCAAAGCGGGTTATGAATTCGGTAAGGTGGGCTATTTCCTGCTGCTGCTGTTCGTATTCAGCCATTAGGGTTTCAAGCTCCCCTTCGCGCACCTTTTCGTAATGGGTATAATTGCCCGGGTAGCGGCGGAGGCTTCCGTTAAAGAGTTCGTAGACATCGTTTATGGTATGGTCAAGAAAGTAGCGGTCGTGGCTTACAAGCAAAAAACCGCCCTTAAAGTCCACAAGGAATTTTTCAAGCCAGTTGCGTGCCTCTATATCAAGGTAGTTGGTAGGTTCGTCAAGAAGAAGAATGTCCGGGTTTGCCATAAGGGCCTTTGCAAGGGCAATGCGCATCTGCCAACCGCCTGAAAATTCATCGGTCTGCTTTTCAAAATCTTCCCTGGAAAAACCAAGCCCCAAAAGCACCTGCTCGGCAAGAGTTTCCCTCCTGTACCAACCGGAATCCTCAAGCTTTGCAAGAAGCTCCGCCTGTTCTGTTGCAAGACGCTCGTGGTTGGAAGAAGAATCCTTCATCTGTTCGCCAAGCTCGTCTGCCTGCTTCTGAATCTCGTAACCCCACAAAAATGCCTTGTCCGACTCTTCCTTAAGGGAGCAGCCGTGGTGAACAAGACCGCTCTGTGGCAAGTATGCAATGCGGGCATCCTTCTGGGCAACACGCTCACCGCTATCCGGCTTAACAAGCCCCGCCATTATCTTTATGAGGGTGGACTTTCCCGAACCGTTGGCACCCGTAAGAGCCGCTTTTGTATTGGCGGAAAGATTAACGCTCACATCCTTTAGAATATCCCTGTCGCCAAAAGCAAGCGAAACTTTTGTAAACTGTACGAATGCCATCAGTTACTCCAAAAAAATCTCATTAAGGGGAACCCTAAAACAGAAACTTTTAGGGGCTCCCTAAATCAAATTCAAATCTAAACAAAATACAAAAAAGCAAAACTACTTGTGGAAGAACATCTCCAAAGAGCCGCTGGATTTGGACACAGAAGACTCCTTAAAGCCGTTGGACGGATTTTCCACGGTAACAACCCTGGCCGGAGAAAGACGCAAGCCAGTTCCGTCCAGTTTGTAAAGAAGGTTAACCTCTGCACCCTTTGCAAAGGTAAGGGTAAGCACACCGCTCCACTCGCCCTTAAGGTTAGAAGGCAAGAAGTAGGGGAAAGAAACAGAACCGGAATTGCCGGCATCCTCAGGAATTACGGAAGGCACAAGAATTGAATAACCGCTCCAAGTAAACCTGTTGTCTGCGGAGAATGCAATCATACCGTAGTTGGAACTTGAATAGTCAGGCCCCGATGAGCGCAGGGAAGAATAAGCCCCAGCCCTTCTTGACTTTTCGCCAGCAATAAGGGAAGCGGGGTCAATCACCTGGGAAGAAAGCATGTTCTGGCTCTTTGTAATACCAGAGTCGTCACTGTAGCGGACGTTTATGGTATTGGCATCCTTTATGGAAATATGGATGGGAGTGTCCTTAAAGTCGTAGATTCCGTTACCAGCACGCTTTACATCCGAATATTTATAGGAAACGCTGGTATTAGGAAGGTCAAGGCGCACAGATTTGTTCTCCGTGTTAACCTCAAAACCGTAGCTCGGCTTTACGTAGTTAAGATCCACGCGGCCCTTCTTGTGCATGGACTCGTAATATTCAGGATACCACTTTTCCTCAAGAACTCCGGAAAGCAGGTCGTCCAGCTTGGAAACAGCAGAGGCCTCATTGCCAGCGTTAAAGGAACCGTCGTCCTTCATGGCAAAAAGCTCCAGGTTAAGGCTAAAGCACCAGCCCCAGACACCGTTGGAAGTAAGAACGTGCAGCCAGTCACCCTCAAGCTTTGTAGCACCGTTTGTAGGCGCACTACCCTCACCCTTTTCCAGAGCGCGGATAACCTCACCCTTGCGCAGACGGTAGATCTGTCGGGCAACATTGTTGGGTTCAGCGCGAATGGGAAGACCGTCAAGCTTGCAGCGGGCATACTGATGCTCGTAGTCGCGGTACTGCTTGGCAAGCTTCTTTGCCTTACCCTTAGACTTGGGCTCGGAAAGCTTCCACAGCGGAACTTCTATCTTTTCCTCTGAATCAGGGGCAGAAATTACGTAAACATGAGAAATGTTAGACTTTAAATACACGGGAACAACAGTACCGTCGGTAATCTTCTGATCACCAATGTTCCAAAGGACTACGCTGTAGCCAATAATTCCCGAACATGAAGTCAATGCAAAAATAAACAAAGCCGCAAAAACTGCTGCAACTTTTAGGATAATGTTTTTCATGGCATTATATTAGCAAATTTGCAACGTAAATTCAACTTTTAATTTTTCTTCAGGACTAAGACTTAACCCTTCTACCATTTTACTCTTTGGCTAACTCGACAGGACATGCCCTTGCGCCACCGCCGTTCCGCACTTCGGTAACCCTCATCCCGCTCGCGCGGGACTAAAGGTGCTCCATGGCGGAGTATGTTGGTTGGGGGAAACTTCAACTTTAGTATATAATCGTTATGCAAAAGCATCCTGCATCATTTTTCCCTTCTTCCAGAACTTGCAAAGGTAAGTGCGATGAACAGGGGATGCAATGCAGCAAAAAAATGTGCGGAAGCACTGGAATGGAGGCTGAAAGCGTGGCAAAAAAGCATTTGCGCGGTGCGAACCCGGCAGCGTAGCTTCAAGCCCCGAAGGGAGTCAGATACCTTGTATCTGCGCTAGGGGTTGTAAACAACCCTTGCTTTTTTGACGCGTTTTCAGCCGGGAATGGAAGTGCTTGCGCATTTAAATTAATACCTGCTAAGCTTCATTTAGATTTGCACTTACCTTCTACACTACAGCAGGTCAATCTTTACAAAAACAGAGCCCATCTGCTCAAACTGGTCCATGTCGTAATCATCGTAGAACCAGGCCCACTTCTTGTACCAGAGGTAGTTGCAGCCAAGCGAAAACATTCCGGCAATCTTGTGGCTGTACTCTGCCTTTCCGTAAAGCATGAGCGCATAACCGCTTGATGCCTCAGGAATAACTGCCGGCGGAAGTGTGTGTTCTGCGGTAAGTCCTGCATAAAAGCTAAGGTCTCCAAAAACAGGCTGCTCCAGGCGGAACTTAAGGTCTGCATTTGCCCCCATGCCGTAGTCAAAAACCCTTCTGTCTTCACCGTCGGAAGTCGTATAGCTGCCTGTGGAATCAAGGGCATAGTAGTCTACACCAACCAAAAATGCCCAGTTAAGGTTTGCCTCCCAGCTTAATTTCCAGCTCCCAGCAGGAATTGACTGTGCAAGGCTAATGCCAAGGGCATTGTTGTTAAAGTTAAAGCATGGAGCCTGTGCGTAATGGTAGTGCAGCTTAACCGCAAGCGTAGTCCCATAGTCTTCCAATGGCACGATTCCCCATGACCAGACAGGCGCATTGCCAAAAAGAACTGCATAATAGTCCCTGTCACGCTCAAGAGCCGCAAATCCGTAAAAGTCAAACTGGTCAAAAGGCTCTTTTGTAAAGTGGTAGTATGGGGAGCCGTAGACAAGGTTAAGACCAACAATAGCCTTGCCACTTACCCCGCTAGAATCAGTTCCAATAAGAGGGTCTTCCGTGTGAACGGTATTTTCGCCAGTAGCCGCTCCTGCAAAAAAAGAAAGCTCTGTCAGTTCCCCGTCAGGCCTCTTTAGCTTTTTTCCCAACAAGAGCTGGTTAACTGCATCCGCAGGGCTTACAACCCAGGAAAGGAATGGCAGGTAGTCGTTTGTTATAAAATACATGCGGTGAAGGGATTCCCCCAAAAAAGAAGCCGGTATGGTGGTCATTATCTCGTCGTGGACGGAAGGCGGGTCTGTTTCAAAGAGGAGTTCCCAGAGGGTGCTTCCGTAAACAGTAAAGGCAAGCGACTGCCAGTAGTTAAAGCCAGTGGATCTTGCCATGGAAAAATAGACAGAACCCTGGTAGGGATGGCCAATCTGGTTGGTGGAAAAAGGATCGTAATCCCAGAACCATTTGGAAGTAAGGTTCTTCTTCATGGTGCTCCAGTTAACCTGGGCATAGTCTTCCTTAAGCACACGGCGGTCCCACTGGTTAAGGCCTATGCTAAAGAGAGTAATCTCGGAAAAAGAAAGGAGTCCGGATGCAAGGCTTGGCTCTGCAAAAACAAGGTCATCCCCAGACTTTTTTTCCTTCTTTGGCTTAGCACCATCCTGCTTAGAGCCCCCCTGCTTAGAACCCTCAGTGTTTGCAGCATCAGCATTAGCAGCACCAGTATCAGCAACATCCTGCTGAACAGACCCCTGCCCTGCAGAAGAATCATTTTCCAAAGCGCCTTGGGCAAAAGACAGAGAAGAGACAAAAGAAATCAATATAAAAACAAGGCCCAAGCGGCGCAAACAAAACTTTTTTTCCATAATATATTCCAAACAGAACACAACTATAAAATTTTTTGTGTGAAAATTCAATAGATGGCAAAAAGTAAAAAATACTATTGACAGTAACAATTAAAAATGCTATTGTTACTACATAAAGTAACATAAAAGGAGCCACCCATGGAACAGGGTACAAATAAAATAGACACTTCTTCGGACAAGGGATTCTTTGACCGCTTCGGTGGAAAATACGTTGCGGAAGTTCTGCGCCGACCGCTAGACGAACTTGAGCAGGCCTTTAAGACCTACATGCAGGACAAATCATTCCTTGAAGAGCTTGAGGTAATCCGACGCGATTATATAGGAAGGGAAACGCCTCTTTACTTTGCCCCCACAGCCACAAAGCTTTTGGGTGGAGCGCAGATTTACATAAAGATGGAAGGCCTTGCAAACACAGGTGCGCATAAAATCAACAACGCAATAGGCCAGTGCCTTCTTGCAAAGCGCATGGGCAAGAAAAGAATCATTGCGGAAACAGGAGCAGGCCAGCACGGACTTGCAACCGCCGCCGCCTGTGCAAAGCTTGGACTTGAATGCACAGTCTACATGGGAGAAGTTGACGTACGCCGCCAGCAGCCAAACGTTGCGGCAATGGAACTTTACGGGGCAAAGGTTCACGCGGTAACAAGCGGAAGCCGTACGCTAAAAGATGCAGTAAACGAAGCCATGCGTGACTGGGCAGCAAACCCGGATTCAACCCATTACGTCTTGGGTTCAGCATTGGGACCCGCCCCCTTCCCGGACATTGTACGCACCTTCCAAAGCGTTATTGGATGCGAGGTAAAAAAGCAGTGTGCAGAGCGCGGAATAAAAATAGGAGCAATGGTTGCATGCTGCGGTGGAGGAAGCAATTCAATCGGATTCTTTGAGCCATTCATAAACACAAGCACAAAAGACGGAGGCCCCCGACTTATCGCGGTAGAAGCAGGTGGCATTGGTCCCGGCATTGGTGAAAACGCAAGCCGCATGACGGGCAACGCTTCCCGCGAAGGAATCATGCAAGGCTACAAAAGCCGTTTCCTTCTGGACGAAGACGGACAGTCCCTTCCTACAAGAAGCATTAGCGCAGGACTTGACTACTGCGGAATAGGACCACAGCTTGCAGCCCTGGGAGCTTCCGGCCGTGTGGAATTTACAAGCGCACTGGACAAGGAAGCTCTTGATGCCGTTAGCTTCTTTGCAAAAAACGAGGGTGTTCTCTTTGCACTGGAAAGCGCACACGCAGGAGCCGCGGCCATAAAGCTTGCAAAAGAAATTCCAAGTGACCAGGCAATCGTAATCAACATGAGCGGACGCGGGGACAAAGATGTGTTCATCACAAGCCCGGTCTTCCGCCCAAAAGAATGGATCAACTTCCTTCACGCAGAAATTGAACGCCTTGAAAATGCAAAGGACATTCACGAGGCAAAATCAATGGCAGCAAATTAAGCTGGCGTTGCAATTTGAACCGGCGTTGGCAATCTGAACTGACGGTGCAAATTGAACCGGCAGGCAGCAAATTAAACAGACGGTGGCAAATTAAACTGAATGCAGCAAATAAAACCGAACGCAAGAAAACAAGCTGCAAAACAAACAGGAAATTACTGGAGAATACTATGGAAAAGATAAAACTTATGGCACATCTTGTTGCTGGCTACCCCACAGACGAAATTTCTTTGGAAGCGGCAAAAGCCCTTGTAGAAGGCGGTGCAGAAATCCTAGAGATACAGCTGCCCTTCTCCGACCCAAGCGCAGACGGACCTGCAATCCAGACGGCATGCACGGAAGTTCTTTCCCGCAAGTACAAAACAAAAGACGGACTTGCCTTTATTGCAAAAATCCACCAACTATTCCCAACGGTTACAATTTACCTTATGAGCTACGGCTCCCTAGTCTACACACCCGGAGTGGAAAACTTCTGCAAACAGGCAGCGGCATCTGGTGTTAAGGGAATGATAATCCCAGACCTTCCCTTTGACAGCGACGAAGGCCTTACAAAAGCATGCAGGGAAAACGGCATGGAAAACATTCCTGTTGCAGCACCCAGCATGAGCGGTGACCGGCTAAAGAAAATGGCACTCGCAGGATTCCCCTACATCTATGCGGCACTGCGCACGGGCATAACAGGAAGCGACACAAAAATCGATGACGGCACAATCGACTTCATAAAGCAAGTTGCACAGGGCGGCTCAAAAGTCTACGGCGGATTCGGAATCTCAAGCGGTGCACAGTCAAAGCTACTTGCCCCCTACGTGGAAGCAGTGGTCGCAGGAAGCGTCTTTGTCCGCACGATTAGCGCAAACGCAGGCAACAAAAAAGCAGTCTTTGCAAAAGTAAAAGAAAAGGCGCTCGAACTAACAGGCCAAGCATAATTCATATACAAGAGGGAAGTCCGCTAAAATCTACACTGCAAGTTCCCCCTGCATCTGTTACGCAAGGAGGGGTAAGTCTCCCCCTCGCTCCAAAGGCAAGTCGCTCCACAAATGCCAAAAGCGGCAAGCTCTAAAAGCAAACAACCGTCACCCTGAGCTGCTACGCCACATTCGCACGCACTTGCTACGAATGTGGACTCAGGGTCTGTACCGCAACAGCATACCTGTTTTCAAAACAAGCCGCTTCTGTCATTTGCTCCGCTTTGTTGCCTTTTCCACTACCCCCTCTGCGGGGCACCCCCTTTGCTAAGCCCCGCAACGCCCCAAGGCTGATTGGTGTTAGTAAATAAATCCGCGAGTTACGAAGTAACTCGGTAGCTCGCGCAGCGAGCGAACAACGCCTGCTATAATTAATTGCAAGTTCGCAAAAAAATCCCGCGAGTTTCGCAGAAACTCGAAGAGCAAGCGAAGCTTGCGACCAACGCCCCAAGGCTGATTGGTGTTAGCAAAAAAAGACAGTATCCACGGACGCTGTTCCGCAGCAAAGCTTCCAGCGGTCTGTCGAAGCACCTATATCACATTGTACACACTGCCCCTTCGACTTCGCTCAGGGAACACCTTCGACTTCGCTCAGAGAACTGCCGTACCCCCGAGCTGCTACGCCACATTTGCACGCATTTGCCACGAATGTGGACTCAGGGTCTGTACCGCCAAAAGCGCCATCTTCCACAGATTCCGGGTCTAGCCCGGAATGACAGCCATCAAAAAAATCAATTGCAAAAAGCCCCCCCAACCGCTATAATGGCAGCAAAACACAATTGGAGAAAACAATGCTGGAAGTAAAAAACATAGAAGTATTCGGCCTTAACCGCGCACTCAACGCAATAAACAATTCATTCAACGTGGGGCAAATAGACACCCGCGAAGAGGTAACGGAAAAAAGGGAAAAAGTTGCCCTCGCACTTGGAAAGAACATGGAAGCCCACCAGAGCCACGACGCCTTCCTAAAAGGAATCCTTGTAACATTCGACATGAAGCACCACGGAGTTGTAATGCCGGAATTCCAGCGCTACCACTTTGCAGACATAGTGATGAGCCAGTCAACCGTGCACTCCCTGGAAAAATTCATCTCTGGCGACCTTGACCCCTACACAAAATACGTAACCCAGCAGAGCAAGGACCAGGTAAAAAAACTCTACAAAGAATGGATTGCAAGCGGCAAAAGCTACGAAAGCTACATGGCCCTCCGCCACAACCTTCCACAGGGCTTTGAAATGTGGGCAACCGTAACCACAAACTACCTGCAGCTAAAAACAATCTGCATCCAGCGCAAAGCCCACCGCAACCGCGAAGACTGGAACAACTTCATAAGCGCCTGCTACTCAATGCCACGCTTTAGGGAACTAACAGGCCTTTCCGGCAAAGAATGGGACATAGTAAGTTAGCAGAACAGGAACAAGTTTATTTCAATGCATGAACCATTTGATTTTATATTAGTTTTTTTTGCTTGCTTGGAAGTGTTCTTTGTATACAAAGACGCTTCCCGCTTAAGCAACTTTAAAAAGCAACAGCCAACAAAAAAAGAAACCCTAAGGTATTTGGGATTCGGCCTTTTGCGCGTAGCACTTTTTTTGCTTGCGGCAGCTCTAGTCTCACTTGCGCTTACCCCCACTCTCTATTTTTATTATTGGGTTGGCAGAAACAAAGAACTTATAGAAGCAGTAAGGCCTAGCTTAAATTCTAATTACTCATTGACCCTTATCGAATTTTTTTTATTATTTCTTTTCCCTGTATCAGTCATTCTTGCAATAATTCTTGTAATCAAAAAAATAAGAATCGCCCTTTCACTCGTCTTTCCCATGATTGCAATTTTTGGATTTTTATTTATTGTAACGCTTGCTTTTGGTACCTATGACTTAAAATATTACAAAAACCCCTTGGCAGACACAAAAGTTTCCGAAAGCTTCAAGCCCTTAAACCTGCCGCTACTAAAAGAAGGAATGCCAAAAGAAGAAGTCCTTAACCTTCTGGGAGAACCCCTTTCCCAAAGCGAAAGTTGCTTTTATTATACAGAAGAAAACGGCAAAGGCTGGTACGACTATTTTATCCTAGAGGTATATTTTGAAAATGACGCTGTTGTAAAAATCCGTAAAGACTGGGGATATGAGGACTAGAAAAAAGTGATAAACATCTTTGAAGCAGAACTTGAAAAAGGAAGCGGAATCCCCTACATCCTTATCAAAAAGAACATAATAGGAGCAAGTTTATTACCATGCATGATTTCCCCTCTGATTTAATCAATCTCTTTATTGTTTGCCTGGAACTTTTTTTTGTATGCATAGACGTTTTTCGCTTCATAAAATTCCAAAAGCAGCTGCCAACAAAAAAAGAAACTCTAAGGTATTTGGGATTCGGACTTTTGCGCGTAACACTTTTTTTGCTTGCAGTAGCCCTAGCATCTCTCGTGCTTAGCCTTATCCCCTATTTTTATTATTGGTTCGGCAGAAACAAAGAGCTTATAGAAGCTATATGGCCTGAATTAAATTCTCACTTTCCATTCATATTTATAACTTTCATTCTTATATTTCTTTTTCCGCTATCAGTCATTCTTGCAGCAATCCTTGTAATCAAAAAAATAAGAATCGCCCTTTCACTCGTCTTTCCCATGATTGCAATTTTTGGATTTACATCTTTCCTAATGCTTGCTTTTAATGATTTTAAATATTACAAGAACCCCTTGGCAGACACAAAAGTTTCCGAAAGCTTCAAGCCCTTAAACCTGCCGCTACTAAAAGAAGGAATGACAAAAGAAGAAGTCCTTAACCTATTGGGAGACCCCATCCAAATTTCCAAAGACAAAAATAGCTTTTACTACGCAGAAGAAGGCGGCTATGGTGAATACTGGTATTTCTGGCTAAGCCTAGACTTTGAAGGCAACTCGCTTTCGCTCATAAACAAAGAATGGGCATACGAGGACTAAAAAAATTATAAGACCAAGCAGCCTTGTGTCATACCCCCTCTAAAAATTTTCCTGCGGCACTTTTATATGCAAGGGGCTTTCCGCCCTTCGCCGTCTTGCGCGGCTCATCCCGGCCTCCGTCCGGGACTAAAGGGGCTCCAATCCCTGCCGCGCCTGGAACTGCAAAAACAATTACCCAAACTGCTAACATTCAGATTTACGTTAAACCCATCAGAATTGCCAATACATAGTCTACTTGTGCCCAAGGTACAAAGGCAGCCTTTTCTAAAAGCCCACTTTATCCAGCAAAAAATCAAACAGGTTCAAAATAAGAATACCGTTCTCATCTCGGTATGTTGGCTGCATTCCTCCTGTAATCACAACTTTTTGAAAACTGTCTTTTATGTGCATCAACGAACGCAGCTCCTGATCTCTTTTTTCGTCGGAATCAAGTGCAAATGCAGACTGCACATAAACTCTATCGTATCCTTTGTTGCAGACAAAATCCACTTCCAGATTCTTGCGCTCGCTTTTGCCCTCTGCATTTTTTGTGTTAAGAGTTACCTGCCCCACGTCAACAGAATATCCGCGAAGCCGAAGCTCGTTGTAAATCAGATTTTCCATAAGATGGGTTTGTTCTGTCTGTCTGAAATCCAGCCGTGCATTCCTTAATCCAAGGTCAGAAAAATAATATTTTGCAGGAGTATCAATGTATCGCCGGCCTTTGATGTCATAGCGCACGGATTTTTCTATCAAAAAAGCGTCCTGCATATAGTCAAGATAGGCTTTTATGGTATCCTGCGTTATACTGCTTTTTTTGACAGATTTAAAAGTGTCTGAAAGTTTTCTGGGATTTGTAAGACAGCCGATTGATGAAGAAAGAACATTTATCAGCTCTTCAAGGTCATCGTCTTTTTGGATTGCATACCTGTCTTTTATATCCACAATGTAGGTACTCAAAAAAAGCGACTTTAAATATTCCTTCTTTAGGCTTTCATCACTTTCTAATGCAACTTTTGGAAGTGCACCATAAGTCATATATTCAAGAAGAACATCATCTTTTTGTTTGTTCTGATTTATTGAATAAAATTCCTTAAAAGATAATGGCTGAATATGAATTTCATAACCGCGACCCCTGAATTCTGTGATTACGTCTTTTGAAAGAAATTTTGCATTGCTGCCTGTCACATAGACATCGACATTCTTAATGTTCAAATAGCTGTTCAAAACATCTTCAAAATCACTAACCGTCTGAACTTCGTCCAAAAGCACATAGTACATTTTTTCATCGCCGATGAGGGTGTCAATATAGGCCAAAAGTTCATCTGGATTTCGCAAGTTTTTGTTTCGCCTGTCTTCCAAATTTATTTGAATAATATGTTTGTTATCAATTCCCTCTTGTTTTAGAAAATCTACAAAAAGATTGAACAAAAGAAAGGATTTACCACACCTTCTAAGTCCTGTAATCACTTTTATCATACCGTTATGGCGGGCAGCAACAAGTTTATTCAAATATAAATCACGATTTATGGTAATCATAATTGATATTATTGCAGATATACGCAAAAATATCAATTAAAAGAACAGATATCAGTCGATATTTTTGCGTATTTACACAATTTTTACTTAATAAGCCAAAAAATACGGCTATCAGTAAAAAAAAGCACACTTTGTTTGAACTGCTAATCATCAAGCAAATCTACACTGCCAGCTCACAAAACAGCCACAATGTATTTTTTCCGGCGGAAGTTTAGGAGAGGATCTTGCGTAATCCCTTAAGACCATTATAGCAAGGATCGTACTTTTTAAAAAAGCCATGGATTTTAATTGGACAGGGGAGAGATGAGATATAGATGTTATTGAATCGCGTTAGGGATTGGAGGGGCGGCGAAGCCGTTCTCGCGAAGCGAGAATGGAGCGACAGCGGAACCCCGGAAAGCCCGACCTGCCGTATGGCAGGGAACGCCCAAAGAAAGATTTACTGCCCTTTTGCAATGTCGCAGATGATTTTTACGCACTGGTCAATGCCAAGGGAAGATGAATCCAGGCAGAGGTCGTAGTAGCGGCTGTCTCCAAACTCGGTGTTGGTGTAGTAGGAGCAGTACTTGCGACGCCTCTTGTCTACGGTGCGGATGTTTGCAATTATCTGCTGCTCGGTCTTGTCCGGCATTTTTTCCTGCTTTAGGCGCATTGCCCTCCAGTAAAGGTCTGCGTGGATAAAGACGTGCAGGGAATCGTCGTATTCGGAGAGGATGCTGTTTGCATTGCGGCCAACGATTACGCATTTTCCGTGCTCGCCAATCTTCCGGATAACGTCCCTCTGGGCGGTAAAGAGCCTTTCGTTAAGCGGGGCATTGTACATGTCAAAGAGGCTCTGGGTAAAGCCAAAGTTCATGGGCACAACCTCGTCCATGTTGAGCATTTCGTCCATGCCAACATTCGCTTTCTTTGCCGCCTGAATAATCAGCTCCTTGTCAAAATATTCAAAGCCCAACTTTTCTGCAACACGGATTCCTATTTCTCCACCGCCGGCACCAAATTCGCGGCTTATCGTTATCAATTTTTTCATACGGCCACCTCAAAAAAATTTGTTCACAAAACCTTGTTCAAAAAACTGATTGTGCGCTCCTGCTTGGGGTGCTTCAACACCTCGTCAGGGGTGCCCTGCTCTATAATGTAACCGCCGTCCATAAAGACAACCCTGTCTGCAACCTCACGGGCAAATCCAATTTCGTGGGTTACTACAACCATGGTCATTCCGCCTTTTGCAAGTTCCTTCATTACAGAAAGAACTTCGCCTACCATCTCCGGGTCAAGGGCGCTGGTGGGTTCATCAAAAAGCATTATGGAAGGATTCATTGCAAGTGAACGAGCTATTGCAACGCGCTGCTTCTGTCCGCCGGAAAGCTGCTGGGGGTAGCTCTGGGCCTTGGAGTCAAGCCCTACCCTCTTTAGCAAAGCCATGCCTGCTTCTTCTGCTTCTGCCTTGCTCATCTTCTTTAGCTCCACCGGGGCAAGCATTATGTTCTGCAAGACCGTCATGTTGGGAAAAAGGTTAAAGTGCTGGAAGACCATGCCAATGTTTTCGCGCACCTTGTTTATGTTCACCTTCTTGGAATTGATGTCCGTGCCGTTAACAATTATTGTTCCTGATGTAGCAGTCTCCAGTTTGTTAAGGCAGCGGAGGAAGGTGGACTTGCCGCTTCCGCTTGGGCCAATTACGACGATTACTTCGCCCTGGTGAATGTCTATGCTTATGTCCTTGAGAACCTCAAGCTTTTCAAAATTCTTTTTTAGATTCTCAACGTGAATCTTTACCTCTGAATTATTTGTCGCCAATCTTGATTCTCCTTTCCAGGACTTTTGCTGCCCGGCTCAAAGATACAATAACAATCATGTAAAGCAAGCCAACGATTGCCCAGGTTTCCAAACTGCGGAATGTGTTTCCAGCAATTGTGCGTCCTGTATTTGTAAGCTCAGGATACCCGATTACGGAAAGAATCGAAGTGTCCTTGAGGGTGATTATAAACTGATTTATTATGGAAGGAATCATCACTTTGAATGCCTGGGGAAGGATTACCCTTCTCATGCTTGTTCCATAAGAAAGGCCAAGAGACCTGGCCGCTTCCATCTGCCCCTTGTCTATGCTTTCTATTCCCGCGCGGAAAATTTCTGCCATGTAGGCTCCGCAGTTCATTGCAAGGGCTATGGTTCCAGCCTGGAGTGCGGGGAGGCGGAAGTTTGGTATTATCCTCTTCATTCCCTGGGGAACGCCAAAGTAAATAAAAAATGCCAGTACAATAAGAGGAACGCCTCGTATCGCGTCTACATAAATAGTGCCAACAGCGTTAAGGGTCTTGTTGCGGCTTACATTGCAGAGGGCAAAGATAAGGCCTATAATCATGGCAAAGACAAGTGCAAGCAGGGCAAGAAGCAGAGTGTTGGCCAGCGAGGATGCCAGCATTAAAAAATATGTTTTAAAAATAGAAATCATTGTCTGCAATACTCCGGTAAGAAAAAAAGGCAGCCTTTGCTTCTAAAACAGAAATTGTCTTTTGTAAACAAGGCTGCCCAAATCCAAACAAAGCTAGAAATAGCTTTTCAAAAACTATTTAAGGTATTTGTCAAGAATCTTCTGGTAAGTTCCGTCTGCGCGGATGTTCTTAAGACCTGCGTTGAACATGTCCAAAAGTTCCTGGTTCTTTTTGTCCATGATTGCAAAGCCGTAAGGAGCACCTTCACTTTCCATTCCTTCAGGAATCTTAAGGGCAAGCTTTGCGTCCTTGATGTTTGCTGCCATAATAGGTGTGTCTTCTACACAGGCATCAGAGTTTCCAAGGATTACGTCCTGGTACATTGTAGGGGAGTCTTCAAAAACAACAACATCGTAGCCGTACTTGCTCTTGAGCTTGTTTGCAAAGTCCATACCTGCTGTTCCATTCTTTACGGCAACCTTTTTTCCCTTAAGGTCGTCAAACTTGCTGATGGAAGAATTTGCCGCAACAACGAATGTCTGGGTTGCGTTATAGTAGCCGTCGCTAAAAATCCAGCCAGAGTCAATGCGCTCCTGCTTGATTGTGGCACCTGCAATAAGTGCGTCTGCCTGTCCAACCTGAACAGCTGCAACGCCACCGTCCCAGCCAAGGCTCTGCAAGTCGTAGCTAAAGCCCTGATCCTTTGCAACGGCTGCAAGAATGTCTACGTCAATTCCAACAAATTCATTGTTTTCGTTAGTGTATTCAAAAGGACGGAATGCTGTGTCCGTAGCTACAATCCATGTTTTTCCAGAAGCAGATGCTCCTTCACCGGCCTTTTTCTCTTTCTTGCTGCATGACGTAAGGGCGGTCAAAGCTGCCACAGCCATCACAGAAAGTACAATCTTTTTCATATTAAAACTCCTTTGCTATAAAGCTCCTTGATTTTACAATTTTTATGAATGAATGGCAACAGTAAATAATATATGATTTTTTTCTTGCGGCAGTTTTTCCTGCTAAGGGCTTTCCGGGGGAGCGCTTGAAACTTTGTTGAGAAAATCGCCTTTCGGCTTTGTAGAACAAGCAGCGCCAGGGAGGGCGCGTCATTTCGTTGCATAGAAATCTGTGAGTTTTCCAACGGAAAACTCATGGATAAAAATTGCACGGAGGCAATTTTTATCCAAAATCCCGGCCGTGCTTTTTTTTGCAAAAAGACTTAGTTCATTTTGCTAAGTTCGGCATCTATTTCTTCCCTTGAATGCAAAAGACCCGTGTTTATTCCGGGACAGGTCTTGGCTTCTTCTTTCCAAGTGTCCTCGCTTTTTAGTACGCTTTTCCAGAAGGGGTATGTCCTGCACTGAAGTGGGCGTGCCTGGTATGCGGAACAGCCTCCCTTTTCCCAGAGGATGCAGCTGTTGTTGCTTAGGTCGCGAAGGCTTAGGAAAGTTGAACCGTCATAATCTTCCACGCGGCGGCAGTAGACCTGCAAAAACTGTTCTTCGGTAAGGCCAGACCATTCAACAAGGCGGTCAAGGTCTTCTTTTGAAAGGCGCACAACTCCCTCAAAACCGCAGCAGCAGTAGGAGCATTGCTTGCAGCTAAATTTTAGGCCGTCTTTGTAAAAGGGTTCTTCCATTGGTAAACAAATCCTAGTTACCGTGGTGCTGGCACTTGGCTTCAAAGTTGCCCTTAAGCTGGCCTTTTGCAAAAAGAGCGGCTGCTTCGTCTGCAGAACCGGTAATTCCCGGAATTTCTTTTAGACCAGAAGCGGCAATGGCATCGATTGCACCCTGACCACGGTTACCCAGAATAAGTGTTTCCACTCCAAGGCTTTTGAGGTATGGTGGCAAGGCATGGTGTCCGTTTCCGCCGTTATCGATTACCTGGGAATTTAAAACCTGGCCATTCTCTATTTCGTAGAGCTTAAAATACTGAGTTTTACCAAAATGCTGGAAAACATTTCCGCTTTCCTTTTCGTAAGTAACTGCAATTTTCATGGCTACATATTAAAGAGTATGTGAAATTTATTCAAGGAAGTTTAGTTTGAATCCTAAAAACAATGCGGGGAACTTCGTTGCAACCTACGCGGGGAACTTCGTTGTAATTTACGCGGGGAACTTCGTTGTAATTTACGCGGGATTGGAGGGGCCGCCGCAGGCGGTTGCTGTTGGGTGAGACTGGGCTTTGCCCGGTCGAACCCCAGCAATGGAGGCGAAAGCCGGAACCCCGCAAAGCCCGTGGCGCAGAGGCATGTTGGCCGAGTTAGCAAGGAAACAGTTGGTAGAGCAGAAAAAAGTTCGTCCTAAAAAATCATAAAAATTTTTTGCCTGCCACAAGTTCGTAGCTTTGCCGGGTAAGATTGCACAAGCTTTCAAAATCCGTTGCGGCCGTCAGCAAGACTGTAATCCAGTGCTTTTTGTTCATGTGCCATGCCGGAAAGACGGATTTTTTGTTGACCAGGTCTTTTATTTTTTCCGGATCGGCTTTTAAGTTTACAACCCAGACTTCTTCCTCTGTGGCAGAAGAAAGTGACAGCTGGCGAAATTTTATTTTCATTACCAGGGCAAACCATTTTCCGCAGGGACAGCGGTAGACTGAATAGTCGGGGCTGTCTTGCCAGGGAAAGTCTGGCTCTGCATTGAATTTTTCCTTTAAAAATTCCAGGTACTTTTCTTTTGGCGATGAAGTTTTAAAGCAGCTCTTACGGAATTCTTTTACAAGTTCAAGAACCTGTTCACGGATTTTTGCAAGAAAGGCTCCGTTTGCGCGGGGCATGTCAAAGAGGGCATATTTTTCGTCTGTTTCAGAATCAAAAACTTCCGCCGTAAGACTTTCCAAAGATGAATTTATTTTTAGGAGTACATAAAAATCTTCGCAGGGCGGCCTTAGTTTTTTCTTGCAGATGAATCCATCGCTTTGCTTTTTAAAACCAAATTTGGGGAAGGATTTTTCACATGCAAGTGCGGAAGAAAAAATATAGCTTAAGTCCATAAAAAATGATTGTTTGCAAAAAAAGCTTGCCCAGAAATCAACTGCAATTTCCAGACAAGCTCTTTCTTGTTAAGCGGATTTTAGAAGGCCGCCAAAGTCTTTTCTATTCTTGCAATGGATTTTTCCACACCAAGAATCAGGATTGACCCCATGAGCGGAGGGCTTACGCGGCTACCTGTTACGGCCATGCGGATTGGCATCATAAAGTCGCCAAGCTTAATGCCAAGTTCCTCTGCACACTGCTTTGCAAGGGCTTCGCTTGCCTCGTGGTCAAGGGACGGAAGCTGCTTTACAAAATCCTTTGCCTTTTCAAGAACGGCCTTTGTCTTTTCCTCGTCAAGCTTTTTGGGAATGATGTCTGTCTTTGGAGGAACTGCCGGTTCTGTAAAGAGGAAGTGAACCATTTCTGCAGCATCGGTAAGGAAGTGGAGTCTTTCCTTTATGAGCGGCATAAGCTTTAGAAGGGCTGCCTTTACGTCTGCACTGGACATGCCCATGCTCTTGTCTACGCAAACAGGTTCTCCGTCTTCTCCCAATGCAACGCCAGAATATTCAGGGCCTACCTTTGGCTTTGGCTGGGGATTGTCCGGGTTTATCTCAAGGGCTGCGTCTCCTGTTCCTGTAATGAAAGGAAGCGTCCACTTGTAAAGGTCTTCGTCGGAAAGAAGGCGGATGTACTGGCCGTTGTACCATTCAAGCTTTTTGTAGTCAAATACGGCCGGTGCCTTGTTCAAGTGTTCAAGCTTAAAGTTCTTGGCAAGTTCGTCCAGTGTGTACATGTCCCTGCCGTCTTCGTATGAGCAGCCCAAAAGTGCCACGTAGTTTACGATTGCCATTGGCAGGTAGCCGCGGGCACGGAATTCGTTAAGGGATGTAGAGCCGTGCCTCTTGCTAAGTTTTTTACCGTCGGAACCGTTTACCATAGGAAGGTGGCAGAATTCCGGGTGTTCCCAGCCGAATGAGCGGTACATCTGCACGTGAAGCGGAGTGGAAGGAATCCATTCCTGGGCACGCATTACGTGGCTTATGTGCATAAGGTGGTCGTCCACAATGTTTGCCAAGTGGTAGGTTGGGAAGCCGTCGCTCTTTAAGAGGACTGGGTCCGGGGAAATGTCTTCGTTCTTCCATTCAATGTCGCCAAGCAAATGGTCGTGGAAAAGGGTCTTTCCTTCCAGCGGAACCTTAAGGCGGATTACGTAGGGCTTTTTTGCGTCAAGGTTTGCCTTGATTTCTTCCGCGGTAAGGTGGCGGCAGTTGCGGTCGTATCCCGGTGGCAGCTTGTTTTCTGTCTGAATCTTTCTTATGCGCTCAAGACGCTCGCTGTCGCAGAAGCAGTAGTAGGCTTCTCCCTTTTCCACAAGTTCCTGTGCGTATTTTTTGTAAAGCTCAAAGCGTTCGCTCTGAACATAGGGGCCGTATTCCCCGCCCTTTTCTCCGCCCTCGTCCCAGTCAATGCCAAGCCATGCCATTGTGTCGTAAAGGTTCTGGACGTATTTTTCGTCATAGCGCGTGCGGTCTGTGTCTTCCAGGCGCAAAATGAACTTGCCGTTTTTTGAGCGGGCAAAAAGATAGTTGAACAGTGCGGTGCGTACTCCGCCGATATGCTGCATTCCAGTTGGAGACGGCGCGTAACGTACTCTGACTTCATCGGACATATAATTTACCTCTGACTTATTATAGTAGAAAAATTGCTTACTCCAACTATACCGATTTTGGCCCACTTGGGCAAGTAAGGCATTTGTAAAGTGCAGAAGGTAAGTGCAAGTCTAAATGAAACTTAGCAAGCATGAATCTAACTGCGGAAGCACTTCCATTCCCGGCTGAAAATGCGTCAAAAAAGCCGAACGCGGATACAAGGTATCAGACTCGCTGCGCTCGCACCGCGCAAATGCTTTTTTGCCACCTTTTCAGCCTCCATTCCAGTGCTTCCGCACACTATTTTGCTACAGTGCATTCCCTGTTTGTCGCACTTACCTTTTACAAGGTACGGAAGATGAAAAAATGATGCAGGAGGATTTTACATCTGAGCAATTGGGCAGCCGTTCATTCTTGCCAGCTACCCTTAAATGCGTATTCTAATCCTCTTCATATTCCCAAAGATTTCTTTCATTATGCCAATAGTATTCCTCAAAGAATCCATAAAACTTTAAGTGGTACCATCTGTCCGAATCATCTTTTTCATAGATAAAGTCTCCGCTTGTCCAAATGCCTGTATCCTCGGTTTCCGGAATTTTTTCCAAATACTTTGGAAGCAATTGTTCCAGGCTGTCCGGATAGCTTTTGTTTTCATTATAAAAGCTGTTGATTGCATCTATTATTTTTTGCCCATTAACCAAGGCAACCTTAGCATCATCGTCTATAGAACGCTTTCTGTACGATACAATATGGATTGTGTTTGAATCAGAATCAGCAAAAGAATAGTCATCTCTACTACCTTCATGCCAGCAGAATTTAAAGCCCTCTATCTTTGAATAATCCTTAGCCGCCCTCTCTACAAGGTCACCCTTAAACAGAAAGCACGGAAAGCCAACAAAAAAGTAAAATGCCAAAAAAGCAATGAAAATTAAACTGTAGGGAAAAACCTTTTTCTTTTTTATGGTGCAAACAACCGGAAGGCAAAGCCCCAATGCTAAGAAAACCAAAACAATAGCCAATCCTACAATACCTAACAACTTATAAAACTGATAAAAAGGATAAACCAAAAGATTCAATAAAATGTTTTTGCTGAACAAATACGAGACTGTCACATATGGATCAATTTTTGCAATGCATACAGTCCCAATAACGGAAAGAAGAAATAGTATAAAAAATATCAGTCCGTAAAAAGCAAATATTCTTTTCATTACTTTATATATCTCCTGTTAATCATGAAACAAACCATAGAGCCTGTTTTAAAAATCGTCTGACATTTGAATCTTTTCCCATATCCTGTATAGAAGCAGATCTGTTGGAAAAGGAAAACACCCCCAGCCTACGCCGCCATGGAGCCCCGACAGTACCGGCCGAAGGGCGGTATGAGCGCTAGCGAAGGGCGGAACGGCGGTGACGAAAAGAAACTGACGGTCGAATTAGCCAAGGCGCAAAATGGTAGAGCCACGAGGACTGCGTCCTACAAAGTACCGTCCAAAAAAGAAGAAGCTTAATTTGCAACAATTAAAGCAGGTTTTAGCCCAAGAGTTTTTTGGTCTTTTTGTACCAGGCAAAGTTTTCCGTGCGCTTTAGATATTTGTAGAGGCGCAAATTTTCTTCCATTATATCAATGACTTTTTGGGTGGAAGAAGTGTCGCCACTTTTTGCAAAATGTTCTGCGCAGACGTAGCCCACGCGGAAGTTGCTTGTGTTGGTGAATATGTCCATGAGCTTTTCCCAGTCGCCTGAAAGCTGCAGGTCAAGGAGAACAAGAGAGGCATTTTCCAGCTTGTGCTTCTTTTTGAATTCGTCCATGAGGGCTTTTGCCGTGTCCGTCTTGCCCCAAAGGAAAAGGGCGTTTATCTTTTTTACAAGAAGGTCAGCGTCGTCCGAATAGGGTCCGGTCAGGCATGAGTCATAAAGTGCGATTGCCTCTTCAAAGCGTTCAAGGCTTACGTAGCAGTCGGCAAGTTTTGTGCGGTTTGCAATTGTGTCCTGCCTTTTTACGAGGGATTCCAGTTCGGAAAGCTTACGGCCGGGGTTAACGGCATCTGCAAGGTTTCGCCCCATTTTTCCCACAGCGTCACTTGAGATAAGGTCCGGGATTATTTCCATGATGATGTATACGATTCCGCCAATATATGGAAGGAAAACGATTAGCCAGAGCCAGAGAAAAGGCTTGTGGTTTTTGATAATGTGAACGATTAGCAGCAGCTGAAGGATGTAGGGCAAGGCACCGATTAGATAATACAGCATGTTTTTTCCTCTGCGGATACTTTAGCGGAAATACCGTGTTTTAGCAAGCAGAAATCAAAATGTCAAAATCAAAATGCCAACTGCGGAAACAATTGTTTTGCCGCATTAAAACTTTTCTGTAAGCAAATTGGGGTTTTTATCAAGAGAGTTAAATATAGAAAATTGCAAATTGAATTTGGACGGTACTGCCGACTGCTCTACCATTTTATTTTTTGGCTAATCCGACAGAACATGCCTATGCGCCACCGCCGTCGCTTGAAACTTCGCACATTCGTGCTCGTTGCGAAATCCGCCCATCGCCTATTCGGCTCCATTGCCTTGCTAAAAGCAGCGCCAGGGAGGGCGCGTCATTTTTTTGCTGTAGAGATACGGTAAGTTTTCGTAGAAAACTTACGGGAACAAAATACCACGGAGGGGATTTTGTTTCCCGGGGCTACATGGCGGCGTAAGTTTTTATAAATTGCACGGCTTAGCGGTCATTCCTTATAAAAACAATTAAAGCCTGTTGCAAAAGTTGGCAAAATCCGCTATAGTAAGCTAATCCAGCCGGGCTGGTGGAATTGGTAGACACAAGGGACTTAAAATCCCTCGGCTAGTAATAGCTGTGCCAGTTCAAGTCTGGTGCCCGGCACTGGTTCAAGGTTCTGTTGGTGTGTCCGGCAGAACCTTTTTTATTTGCATGGATTGAAAAGTTCTTCCATTTTTATATACTGTACAAATAGGAACGCTTGCAACATACGGCGGCTTGCCTCCGATTTCTTGTGAATGAAGGAGGCTGTCTGTGACAAAGTACGAAAAAGCAATGCTTGTTATTGCACTTATCGCTTTAGTTATAGACGCTCTCACCTTCCTACTAAAATAGGACAAAGAGCATAAAAAAAACCGCCCGTAAATGAAGTGTACCAGACTTCCTGGGCGGTTACATCAACTGCTAACGGAGACGGTCGCTAAATTGCAAGCGTTCCGTTTCTTTTAATATAGCATATACTTGGCAAATGTCAAGCCTTGCTAAGTTTTTAGTAGGGCATGAATAATTCGGCAGCAGACTTTTGCAAATTCAGGCACGGCAGGGATTGGAGGGGCGCGGAACGCGTTGCCCTAAGGCAATGGAGGCGAAGGCCGGAACCCCGGAAAGCCCACCCAAAATGCCTAGAAGTTCTTTTGCCCAACTTTTGGACAGCAGAAAAAAGCGCCGCAAAAAGAATCCAGGACAAAAACATAAAAAGGCAAGCCGTTTACTAAAAACCAACTTTCTGCTATAATCCCTCTACAATCAAACCAAAAGAGGAGTTGCAAATGGCGTTTTTTTATGATGAACCTTCGCACACATTCGGCGAATACCTTTTAATTCCCGGCTACACTTCAGCAGACTGCATACCGGAACACGTGTCTTTAAGAACACCGGTAACCAGATTCAACAAGAAGGCGGGCGAAGAGTCAGACCTTTACATGAACATTCCAATGGTAAGCGCCGTAATGCAGTCGGTTTCAGACGACAAAATGGCCATTGCACTTGCACAGGAAGGCGGAATCAGCTTTATCTACGGCTCCCAGTCAATCGAAGACCAGGCCGCAATGGTTGCCCGCGTAAAAGCCTACAAGGCAGGATTTGTAACTTCGGACTCCAACATCCGCCCAGACCAGACTTTGGCAGACGTTATTGCCCTTATCAAAAAGACAGGACACTCAACAATTGCCGTAACGGCAGACGGTAGCGCCCACGGAAAGCTTGAAGGCATCATCACTGAGCGCGACTTCCGCATAGACCACGTAGACGCATCATCCCCGGTAAGCAAATACATGACTCCATTCAAGGACCTTGTTACCGGAGAAGACGGAATCAGCCTAAAGGACGCAAACGACTTAATATGGAAGCACAAGGTAAACCAGCTCCCTGTCATAGACAAAAACGGAAACCTTGTATCGCTTGTATTCCGCAAGGACTTTGACAGCGCAGCAGTTCATCCGCTTGAACTCCACGACTCAAAGCACCGCTACATTGTTGGTGCCGGAATCAACACAAGGGACTACATGGACCGCGTACCCAAGCTTTTGGAGGCTGGCGTAGACGTACTCTGCCTTGACTCAAGCGAAGGCTACTCTGAATGGCAGGCAAGGGCCCTCCACGACATTCACGAAAAGTTCGGTGCAAACGTAAAGGTTGGTGCCGGAAACGTTGTTGACCGCGAAGGCTTTATGTTCCTTGCAGAAAACGGAGCCGACTTTGTAAAGATTGGAATTGGCGGCGGTTCAATCTGCATCACGCGCGAACAGAAGGGAATTGGCCGCGGACAGGCAACAGCCACGATTGAAGTTGCAAAGGCCCGCGATGAATACTACGCAAAGACAGGCATCTACGTTCCAATCTGCTCTGACGGCGGAATTGTCCACGACTACCACATCACGCTCGCACTTGCAATGGGCGCTGACTTTGTAATGCTTGGCCGCTACTTTGCCCGCTTTGACGAATCCCCGACCAACAAGCTTGTCGTAAACGGCAACTACGTAAAGGAATACTGGGGCGAAGGCTCAAACCGCGCACGCAACTGGCAGCGCTATGACCTTGGCGGCAAAAAGACCATGGCCTTTGAGGAAGGCGTAGACAGCTACGTTCCTTATGCAGGACACCTGCACGACGGCGTGGCACTTACAATCAGCAAGGTTGTGCACACAATGTGCAACTGTGGCGCACTTTCAATCCCTGAACTTCAGCAGAAGGCAAAGCTCACACTTGTTTCTGCGGTAACAGTACAGGAAAGCGGCGCACACGACGTAACGGTAAAAGCTCCGTCAATCCACGCAGAATAATCTTTTTGGAGGAAACATAAATGAAGGTTGTAATAATTGGAGCCCAGTGGGGCGATGAAGGCAAAGGCAAAATCGTAGACTACCTTGCAGAAAAAGCAGAATACGTAGTGCGCTATTCAGGCGGACCAAACGCAGGACACACAATCGTTGTAGACGGAAAGCAGTATGCCCTGCACCAGGTTCCAAGCGGAATCCTCTATGCAAACAAGAACGTCTACCTCGGAGCCGGCATGGTAATCGACCCGGAAGCTTTGTTCAACGAGCTCCAGATGCTCAAGGACAACGGAATCAACTGGGAAGGCCGCGTGTTCATCTCTGACCGCGCACACCTCATTCTTCCAAAGTACCGCACAATGGACAAAGAGCGCGACGCTGCCCGCCCCCGCCCAATCGGAACAACAGGAAGGGGTATCGGAATTGCTTACGGCGAAAAGGCAAACCGCGACGGACTCCGCCTTGCAGACCTTGACTGGGAAGAAAAGATGGGCGAATACACAGGCGAAGACAAAGCCTACCTTGACAAATACAAGGACCGCCTGCTTTCCATGCGCGTAGACCTTACCGCAGAAATGTGGAAGCTCCGCAATGCAAACATCCTCTTTGAAGGCGCACAGGGAGCAATGCTGGACATAGACTCAGGAACATACCCATACGTAAGCTCAGGCCCTTCATGTGCAGCAGGTGCCGCAGTAGGAAGCGGAATTGGCCCCCACGACCTGGACAAAATCCTTGGCGTATTCAAAGCATACGAAACACGCGTTGGCAACGGACCAATGCCATCTGAATTCAACGACACAAGCGAAGGTGAACTTTGCCAGTACGTGCGCGACACAGGACGCGAATACGGTGTTACAACAGGACGCGCAAGACGCTGCGGTTACCTTGACCTTGTTGCACTCCGCTATGCATGCCGCGTTAACAGCCTGGACGGACTCGTACTCACCCACCTGGACATCTACGATGCAATGGACGAAGTTGAAGCCTGCGTTGCCTACGACATCAACGGCAAAATCGTAACAGACTTCCCCGCAAACGTAGACGCAATGAACGCCGCAAAGCCACAGCTCAAAAAGTTCAAGGGCTGGAAGACAGAGCTCAAGAACTGCAAGACCTACGAAGACCTTCCAAAGAATGCCCGCGACTACGTAGAGTTCATCGAAGACTTTACTGGCACTCCGGTAGACATCATCAGCGTAGGCTACGAGCGCAACGAGACCTTCATCCGCAAGGATCCTTGGAAAAAATAAGCCATACAGAGGGGGAAGTCCGCTTGAAGCTTTGCTGCGAGTTCCCCCTCGCTGCAAAGGCAAGTCGCTCCACAAATGCCAAAAGCGGCAGGCTAGAAAAACAAGAGGCTGTCACCCTGAACTAGTTTCAGAGTCTGTCCCAATACAAAATACATTTTTTTACAACAAGCCGCTTCCGTCATTTGTTCCGCTTTGTTGCCTTTTCCGCTACCCCCTCTGCGGGGGACACCCCCGCAACGCCCCCGGATATCAAGGACGATTTTGTGGCATATAAAACTGCGAGTTACGAAGTAACTCGGTAGCTAGCGGCCAACGCCCCCGAATGAATCCAAACAACCCAAAACACTCTTAGGTTAAAAGTCGAGTTTTGCAAAAAGCATGTCATTGCCGTGCTCGACACGGCAATCTATCCACAAATTTGTACAAAAGATTATCGGGTCATGGTTCGACTATGCTCACCAACCGCCCGATAATGATATTTTTTGAAGCGAAAAAGGCTTCTTTTAAAAACTTGAAATTGAACTTCTTAATCAGCAATTGATTTTTCTTGAAGCAATTTTTTGCAAAAAGGGCAAGCTAAAAAGAAAGCGCCTTTGTAGCACAAGCGTCCACGCATTTTCCGCAGCGGATGCATTCTGCACTGGAAATTTTCTCCGGGAGCCTAACTTGCATTGGACAAACAGACTGGCACTTTCCGCAAGAGACGCACTTTTCTTTTTTAAAGCGTATGCGCACAAGCGAAATCCTGTTAAAAAACGAATAGAATGCTCCCAATGGGCAGACGTACTTGCAAAAGGGTCTGTATATAAAAAGCGAAAGCAGAATGGTAACAAGCAAAATAAAAAGCTTCCACCTGAACAAAAATCCAACCGTAGCCCTAAGAGCCTTGTTCATAAGCAAAAGAGGAATTCCTGCCTCCAATGTTCCGGCAGGGCAAATGTACTTGCAAAATGCAGGATAGCCAAGCCCAAATTCATCAGCAACAAAAACAGGAATGATTATAACAAAAACGGCAAGCACCGCATACTTTAAAAAGCGAAGCAGCCTGTCAGCAGTCCTGTTCACCACAAGCTTTGGCAGGGGAATCTTATGCAGCAGCCCCTGAACAAGACCAAAGGGACAAAGCCAGCCGCAAACAAAGCGCCCCAAAAGAAGCCCAAACAAGGAAAGCAGCCCCGTAACAAAAAAGGAAAGCTTAAAGCTGTGCGAATTTGCCACCGACTGGAAAGCCCCCACAGGACAAGCGGCAGACGCAAGCGGACAGGAGTGGCAGTTGAGGGCAGGAAGACAAACATTCTTTCCCCCCCCCTTGTAGATGGTCCTTTCAAAAAGCCCCGACAAATGAAGGTTAGAAAGCAAAGAAGAAGCCACCTGCACAAAAATCCGTTTGCGTCCCATTCCAGCCAAAATGCACCCCCGCAAACATCTTACATCAAATCACTTTAGCAGGGCAAGCCTTAGCCCCAATGATGCAAAAGGTAAGTGCAACTCTAAATCTTAGAAAGTATTCCCCATTTTTTTTTCTTCCACCAGCAGGTGTATACGGCAAGAGCATCAAACAGGGAATGCAATGTAGAAAATCAGAGGGAGGAAGCACTGGAATGGAGGCTGAAAACGCGGCAAAAAATCCGAGGATACAGATGCAATACGGAAATCAATTTTGTGTGCAGCGGAAGGCAAATACGGCTGAAAACTCGCATTGGAGCGGAACGAGCGCAGCGAGTTTAATTACCAATTCCGCGACACCGCGAGTTTTCAGACGGATTTGCCTGGGAGCGGAACACAAAACTGATTTCCGTAAATGCAAAAAGTAACCTGTTGCTAATCCGCAATAAATGCTATAATAACATCCATTATGTCATGGAACTGCATGTTTTTTATAAACTCAATTCTCTTGGGAATAGGCCTTGCAATGGACGCATTTTCTGTTTCCATAGTAAACGCAATTTCAGAGCCAAACATGAGCCGCACAAGGCAGTGCGGAATAAGCTGCGTGTATGCCTTCTTCCAGTTTTTAATGCCGCTAACAGGCTGGCTCTGCGTGCACACAATCGCATCTGTTTTTACGCAAGTGCAAAAATTCATTCCGTGGATTGCCCTGATTCTTTTGCTTTACATAGGAATAAAAATGATAGTGGAAGCCCTGGCAAGCAGAAAAACCGCCTGCTCTACCTGCAAAAAGAAAGGCGATGAATGCAAGAAATGTTCCGTAACGCTTGAATCCCATGCCCTCTCGCTAAAAGTGCTTTTTATTCAGGGAATTGCAACTTCCATAGACGCGCTTTCCACAGGCTTTACCATTGCAGAATACGGCCTCTTAATGGCAAGCATTGCTTCACTCATAATTGCAGCGGTAACATTCGCAATATGTCTTACCGGCCTAAAGATAGGACGCTTTGCAGGAAAGAAGCTTTCTTCCAGCGCAGAAATTTTTGGCGGAATAATTTTAATCTGTATAGGAATTGAAATTTTTGTAAGGGGAATCTTTGGCTTGGCCTAGAATCTTTATCCTATGCCAATGCATTCAAGGCAAATGTTGGAAGCCTTTATGAAAATGCTGAAATTTTCGTTTCTGAAAATTCCTGCCGCCACAAAAGCAAGGCTTAGCAGCAGCAGGAAAATTCTTAGCGCAAGAAGCGCCTTATTTTTTACGGACACTATTTCTTAATCTTTTCCAAAGCCTCGTCAACGAGAGCCTTGTATTCATCAGCAGACCTTGAGCCTACGATTGGACCCAAGACAACCTTTCCCTTTGAGTCAACAATATAAGTTGTAGGAACTGCCTGAATGCCCTTAAGCCAAGGAGTGTTCTTTGCAATTATAAAGTTGCGGTATGACACATTCTTTTCGCGGATGATTTTTTTTGCAAGGTCAAGTTCGCCCTTAAAGCTTGTGTCAAAAACATCGCACAAAATGCCCACAACCTGAACGCGCTGCCACATTACCTTCTTGCTAAGCTTTTCCAAATCCGGAAGTTCAACAAGGCAGGGCTGGCAGAAAGTTCCCCAGATATTAACCAGGGTAAGCTTTGCCGGGGCAAATTCCTTCTGGTCAACTTCCATTCCGGTGGCAAGGTCCAAGCCCTTAAAATTCAGCGTCAAATCGGGAACCGTTACCTCTGGAACCTTTTCTTCTTCCTGAACTACAGGAGCAACAGCTTCTTCTACTTTGTCTTCCGTCTTTACGCTGGGCTTATCCTTTTTGCCTGCACAAAAGACACTCAAGGCTGCGCAAGACAAAAAAGCCAAAACCGCAATCTTTTTACAACCATTTAGTCCGAATAATTTTATATCTTTCATATTACCATTATAGCAAATTTCTCCATTTTGCTAAAGTGGCAAGAGCAATTTTTGAATAAAAAATGTGCAATTCCTCTGGTGCACATTAAAGCCCGGTTTTAGCCTGGATTGTTTTATTTGCAATAGTTTTTGCGGTTTATGCTTATTACAAAGTCCAAGTCTTTTTCATCAATTTTTTCACACAAATCATCGAGGGAATTTTCCAACTTAAATTCCAATTCTTCCTGGTACAAAGGATACAATTGATAAAAATTGATTTTTTTGCCTATTCCCAAAGAAAGCGGCTCCACAATCTGATTGTCCACGCCTATTGATCTTAACAAAACAAAGCTGTTGAATTCAGTGTTGCTTGCAACAGGCGATGAATCTTCGTTTGCGCTTATTGTATGGCCATACCCCAGCCATGAGTCCGTATTCAAGGCAAGCCGCCCCACCATTTTTAAATTGCCTATAGGCCAGTAGCCCTCATCGGTTTTGGATTCAAGATCCCAATCTTTGGGCAAGAAAATTACATATTCTGCCCTTTCAAGCTTGTAGCTTTTTAATTCTTTTGGAACATTCATTTTATAAGCACCAGCGCCCATCGTAACTAATTTGTAATAGGGCTGCTCTTCGGTTGGCTTTATTACCATAACGTCTAAATGAATGTCTGGGGATGCAATTTCATGCAATACGTATTCAATTTTTCCATAGGATGCAGAAATATAATCCTCAAGCTTATCCAATTCTTTTTCGCTGTAAAAATAATGGGTATCTTTGTTTTTTTTGGAACATCCAGAAAATAGCATTGCAATAACTCCTATAAAAACACACAGTATCTTCTTTTTCAAATTTTTCTCCATTTAACAGCCCAAATTAGCAGTCCAAAGCCTTGCACAAAAACATTTCCATGGGCTGTTCAAAACCGGGAAGATTCATTACCATTCCGCCACAATCCTTATACCCCTGTTTGCGGTAAAAATGCTGGGCAGATTCGTCAACTTGCGTAGATGTTAGAAGCATTCCATAGCCCTGGGCCTTCATGTCTTTTTCCCAATGGCTTAAAAGCATGGAACCGTATCCCTTTTGCCGCCTACCGCAATCTACAAAAAGCATGTTACAAAATGGTGTGTTATCCCAAAAAAGATTGTACCTTAAAATACCTACTGGACTGCCGTCTGCAAAAAGCACATAGCCCTGCTTATCGCGAACCTTCTTTTCAAATTCCGCTTGTGGCAAATGGCGGTCCAGCTTGAACCAAAAGTCTTTGTCTTCATTTTTTACATATTTAATTGTCAGGTCCAATTTCGAGTCTCCGTAGTGCAGCAGAAAAATTGGCGGAAGCGATTTTTGAACCGAAAAAAATTCTGCACACACGGCGTAGCAAGTGCGTTCGGCGTGCCCGAAGGGATAGCGCGGAAGCCTTTTTTCGGGGCAAAAACCGCTGGGAGCCAATTTTTCTGCTGCAAATATAAAACTAGAAGTTTGCCCTTTTATCATACAGGGGGCAATTCCACTTTGTCGTCGGAGAAGATTTGCTTTACTGCATCTTTGAATTTATTGCCGCGGTCAAATTCGTTGCTGAACATTCCAAAGCTTGTGGCTCCGGGAGAAAAGACCACCGGGATTGGGTCGTCGTCCGGGTAAAATTTGTAGACGCGGTCGGCAGAAGGATTTTGAAGGTTTGCCTTTAAAACGCCAAGCATTATCTCCAGGGATTCAAAGGGGCCAAGGCACTGCTTGGTATCGGCAAGCCTTGCAAGCAACTTGTCCGTTCCGCTTCCCGCAAGCAGGTAGGTTTGCAGGGGCTGGTACTTTGCTTCCGCACCACCTTCCCCACGCAAAACTTTTGCAAGCGGCTCAAAGTTAAGGTTCTTGTCCGTACCGCCAGTAAGAAGAATTACCTTCCTTGCAAATGCCTGACTTGCGGCGGCGGCGGCTTCGGGAACAGTGGCACAGCTGTCGTTGTAGAAGGAAACCTTTATTCCGCTTTCGGGACTCTGCCATTCGTGGAAGCGTTCCAAGCGGTGGGTAATTCCCTTCCAGATGCCAACAATGGAAAGAATCTGCTCCGGGGCAACATTCATAAGGGAGAGGGCAAGGGCTGCGTTCAAAACGTTTGTCTTCATGTGCTCACCCGGAACCTGAAGCTGCCCCATAACCTTTCGGCCTTCACTGTCTCCGGGAAGCTGGATATAGCCTACAGTAGAGCGGTCTTCCTTTGCCTGATATGCGCCAAACACATTCTTTGGCAACTGGAACTTGCTGTAGCGCAAAACCGTTCCCTTTGTCTCTTTTGCAAAAACATCTCCCCAGCACTTGCAGCCAGGCTCGGGGGAGCGGCAGTCCTTAAGATAGTCGTCTTCGTCAAAGTCAAGGATTGTATAGTCTTCCGGCCCCTGGTCTGCGTAGATAAGCTTTTTGTCGTTTACGTAGCTTTCCATGCTGCCGTACCAGTTCTGGTGGTCTGGCATTATTTTTGTTATGATGGCAATCTTTGGCTTTAAAGCCTTTCTTCCGCGCAAATCCGCAAGCTGCCAACTGCTCAGCTCTAGCACTACTGGAGTTGTTCCGTCAGTCCTTTCCAAAAAAGTAAGGGGGCTTACAGTTATGTTTCCGCCAAGGAATGACTTGTAACCCGCATTCCTTAAAGAAAAATCCAGTGCGCTAACCGTGGAGCTTTTTCCCTTGCTGCCAGTTACCGCAATAATGGGTGCCTTGGTAAAATGAAGGAAAATGCTTATGTCGCTTTCTATACGCTTTGCCGCCGCCAAATACTTGTTCCCCTGAATCTTTACGCCGGGGTTTTTTATTACGCAGTCGGCATCCGCAAAGTCTTCTATTCTATGCTCGCCCAGCACGTAGGTAAAGCGGTCCTTGTCCAAGTCGGGGTCGCTGTTAAGCCTCTTGATTGTTGGAGCAAGCTGCTCCGAAGTCTTCATGTCCGTAATGGTAACAAAGGCCCCATGCCTTAGGAAGAAGCGGACGCATGCCTCGCCCCCACCGTTAAGGCCAAGCCCCATCACCGTTATCTTTTTTCCGCGGATGTCCTCCAGAGTGTTAAAAGCGCATCCCTCCGGGTAAACATAAGGTTCGTATTCAAGTGCAGTTTCCATAATTCACTCCCCAAACAAAAGCATTGCAAACAAAAGCACAGAAAAACTATCCGCGGCTGGTGCGGAGGGAATCAAATGCGGCAAAGTTTGCAAGGGCCTCTTCAAAGAGATAGTCTATTAGGTTTGTAAAATCAAGCCCTTCGCTTGCACACATCTTGGGGAACATGCTTATGCTCGTAAAACCAGGAATCGTGTTAATCTCGTTAAGGTAAATCTTTCCGTCCCTGCGGTCAATAAAGAAATCCACGCGGCTAAGACCGGCTGCATCCACTGCCTTGTAGGCCTTTTTTGCGGTCTCGCGGATATATTCAAGCTGGTCTTTTTCAAGCAAGGCTGGAATCTTTAGCTCTGCACCGTCGGGGTCATTGTACTTTGCATCGTAGTCGTAGAAGTCGTGCTTGGGAACAATTTCGCCCGGACCGTAAGTCGTTAGCAAGGTCTTTTCGTTGGAAAAAGATGCGGTAACGGAATTACCCGTAACGGCACATTCAACTTCCCTCGCGTCAATCGCCTTTTCTATAAGAACCTTGTTGTCCCAGCCAAAGGCCTCCATAAGCGCAAAGGAAAGCTCCTTGGCATTATTGGCCTTGGAAGCACCGTCGCTTGAACCTGCCGAGCATGGCTTTACAAAAAGCGGAAACTTAAGCGTGTCCACAGCCTTTTGAACAAGGGCATCGTAAAGCTTGCTGTCGTTAACATCAGAACGGCTTATGCACATATAGGGAACAACCGGAAGCCCCGCATGCTCCCAGATAATCTTTGTCTGGATTTTGTCCATCGTAGCCGCAGAAGAAAAAACACCGCAGCCCACAAAAGGAAGCCCTGCCATCTGCAAAAGCCCCTGAATGGTACCGTCCTCACCGTATGTCCCGTGCAGAACCGGAAAAACCACATCCGCCGCAATATACTTTCCGTTAGCAAAAAATGCCCCGCTCTTACCGCCGCCCGGCACAACGCTAACACGCATAGCCTCATCAGCGTGAACGCAAAGCTTTGCCTCCGGGTTCTTGCGGATTTCCTCAAAAGCATTTGGCTCCAAATACCACTTTCCGTCTTTGGAAAGAGAAATCATCGTAACATTGTGGGCAGAAGAAATATTGCGCGCAACAGCCGCACAGCTTGTCAAAGAAATTTCATGCTCACCGGAACGGCCACCGTAAATTAAGACAACATTCATTTTTTATATTCCCCTCAGATAAAACTTTTCTATTTAATGCATCCAGTATAACTCATTTTTAAATACAGGGCAATAAGAGGAATGATTATTGATTTTTGTACGGTGATTTTCTGGACGGTACTTTTAGCGGCTCTACCATTTTATTCCTTGACTAACTCGACCGCCCGCCCCTTTGCGCCACCGCCCTTCCGGGGTTCCCTAACGGTCATTGCCTTGCGGCAACGCTGCGCGCCCCTCCACGGCGGCGTAGGCTGGTGCGAAAAACTCTCTCCGTGGCTTTTTACGTTTTGGCAAGGAAGAATAGAATTTCGACCTATAACATTTTTCTAAAAAAATTTGTTCAGTGTACACTGAACAAGGGGATTGAAAGAATATCATTGGTCGGTGTACAATGGACAAAAGACTTGAAAAAAATTCTTTGTTACAAAACTTGTTTTATGCTCATTTTGCAACAAAAAAGGAAATTAAAATCTTAGGAGGATTTTATGGCCAAAATTTATGCACTATTAACAAAAATTACTTGGGGGCTATACTTTTTTGCGGGTATATTTGGATTAGCTAAAAAATGGCTTGAGCTAAAATGGTTTTTTATAGGTGCTATCATCTTACTTTTTTTGACATTCCCGTCACTTGCAATTACAGATTTAACAAAACAGGTTGAAAATTTAAAAAAACTTGTTGAAAAATCTTCAAAGAGGTCTTCCAATGGAGAAAAGGCTTCAGAGAAAACTGATTCTTCAGACGTTTGGATCTGTACAAAGTGCGGGGCATCAAATCCTGTAGGAACAATGCTTTGCAGAAAATGCGGGCAATAAAAATGTTTACTGGGGAAGGCAAGCCCCTCCCCAGACCGCAAAAAAACTAAAT
>Ga0256407_10001980_pt1 | contig 40693 bp, 41 predicted proteins | sample RumenRJG_04DNA_FD_193489 | JGI IMG/M metagenome (GOLD analysis project Ga0256407, IMG submission 193489) | Bovine rumen microbial communities from Lethbridge, Alberta, Canada - RJG_04 | ecosystem: Host-associated > Mammals > Digestive system > Stomach > Rumen | place: Canada: Alberta... | reverse complement strand
AAGTTCCGAATTGTCCGCATACTATATTAGGAACAAAAAAGAAAGCCTTTCCGAACAGGAAACGTTCAGAAGGCTTATTTCAATATATCATATGGCAGAATTTTCAAGCTGCTCCAGTTTAAAAACTTACACCAGTCAATTCAAATCCTGCACAAATTCATTGGAGTCGTTCGCATTGTTTTCCGACAGTGATGTAAAGCGAGAATTTGACAGCGATGTCCGCAGTGCCGATTCATCGGCTTTGACAATGATGTCCGATTTCGTGCGGGAATTTATTGATACCGAAAAATATATACAGCTTGTACGCTGTCTGCTTGATATAATTGAAAACGATAGTACTATTGCTCCGAATACACCGTTTTATATCCTTGAAAATACAGAATCTGTAACAAAAGCTGAAATAAATAATATGCAGGTCTTTATGATAGAGCCGTTTCTTCTCGGTATCTGGCACTACATAATAATGAATCGTTCCGGCAGCAACGAAAAGGGAGCATCAACTTATCGGCAGTGGTATCCAAGCCGTGACAAGTATATCGGCACAGTCGGCAGCGGTATCACAAGGGAAATTTATGTTCAGTCTGTTTGCAATCAAAATTCACAATCAAGTAACAAAGCAGTCAGCCCAAGTATGTATATTGTCAGATCGGATACTGCGATTCCGCTTAACAGCCAATATTACAACCTTATCGTTACAGGGGAAATAGAATTCGAGAACATTCAGCCTATTACAATGTCAACGGATCGTGTTCTGACTGAATATATGGGTGACCTGAAATCAGAGTTTCTTCCCTTATCTCCAAGAGTTCAGGAGAGAGTATTAACCTTTCCGACCATTTTTGCCAATGAGAATATGTACTATGGACGTGCAAATGAAAATCAGGTTTTCGGACTCGGATATATTCATCGAATAAAAGTTCGCCATGATGCTGTAAGAATATATCCGCAGATAATCTGCTGTTTGCCGCAGCAGAAATTAAACGAGGCTTGTTTTGAACTGGATATGGGCGGAAATTCCTCTTTTAACGAATTGAACAGAACTCATTGGAGCATTAAGAAAATAGACTTGCTTGCAGAATTGCGTGAATTGGGATTGCAAACGAACGGTCAATCGCCATAAATAAATCCTTCTTTAATTCGTGAAATTTTATCACGCTTAATATAATCGAAATCCGTGAAACTTGATGATTGAATAATTCATGAAAATCTCATAAATTCAACTGTTTCAAACAAATCAATATATTGTTCACTAAGTTTTCAATCATTTTAAGTTTCACGGATTCAGTTTTTATAAAAATACTTCAATTGCCAATATAACGCTTGCCCGTAAAAGAAGAATGTGTTATAATAGATGGCATATAAACAGTTTTCAATTATGAAGCTGCTCAAAGAACAAAATGAAAGCAAAAAGCAGAATCAACAGGCTGCTTCATGTCACCATCCCGATTTTAGACTAAGCGATGCTATGCAATACATGACTGCTCCATTGCCAATCCAAACGGTATGATTGGGGGAAATGCTCCGGACAAGTAATCTTCCACAACATCCAGAAGATGTTTCGGATACAGTTCTTCCTCTACAATCAGATCAAATAATCTCCTGACATAGTGATAATCTGCTGAAATGTCGTCAACTTCTGCTGTCTGACATTTTCCCATAATCCGAATACCATAAACTTCAACCATGCCAAAATCTTCTATCATTTCAGTAGAAATCGACAGAGTATAAATGCTATCTCCCTTTTTGCAAGCAATTTTTACCATACCTATCCCTCTTTACTCTTTGTGATTGTAATGTTGTCATTACGTTGATATTATATAACAAAAGACAAGGATATTCAATGCTTTTAGCAATATAAAGTCTCATTTTTTGTGATTCAATCAAAGAGGTTTCCGCTACATCCACGCAGATTTTTGTGAAAAGTGATAAATCCGAGCTATAAATATTGTACAAGTTGATTCTTTCCGTCAATGATTGTTGTTTACAAGCAATAAGTAATATCCACCGTCTACGCTGAGACAGTGGATATTTCTCATCCCTTTAGGTTAAAAATGATACCATTTCATTGCTATTCTGTTCACTGCCTGTACAAGTAGGTTGTGTGTGGAAGAAGAATTGCATCCCGAACATCTATTGATGTGATCAACAACTATTCGACCATTGCTTTTTATCCATGAAATCATCTACTATGAATGCCAATGGAAGTTTGTTGGAGCATTTCGGACTCCATTTTACTTCATTGAAGTCTTTTTACTGATAGTTTGTTTGAGTATAGCTTTTCATGCTTGTCATAGTGCTGGAGCATTGGGCAGATTATATTGTTGCATGATTACCAATAACATACAATCATTTTCAAGCGGTATCGGTAATTCCGATGCCGTTTTCTATTTCTTTCTGCGGAGATTTTTTAATTGTACTTTTGTTTTCTTGCGGCTAACAGTAACAGACCTTCCCAAACGATAGAAAAACAGACACGGAAGCAAAATCTTATGCTTGTAGAAAAACGGATAATACGCCTTTATTTCATCCATCGGCAAAAACAACCTTGATAGAATATACTTTCGTTTGCCCTTTTTCCCGCCGCCGTATTTTTGCACCTTGTTGTCAACACCGTGTTTTATGCTTCCATACGTACCGGAACAGACGATATACTCAAGCATTTCCTGTTGTCCTGCTGAAAGTTTTTTACCGCTGAAAAGGTTAAGGGCAAGCATTTTGTTGTTCTGCTCAAAATCTGTGATATGTAGCTTATCTGTTTCAGTCCGGATATATTCAGGTTCAAGTTTGTCACCAAGCTTCTGCCAGATGATATATGTATCAAGCAAGGAACGAAGTCCTGTACCTCTGCCGCTGTAGTGCTTGTATTCATGGGCGGTTATGTAGATATACAAATCATTGGTACTGAAATGATATCCGTAGTTATTATTTTCGTCTTTTTGCATCAGGCGCTTTACATCACGATAGTATTAATTAAGCTCACGTTTTCTGTGTTCTCCGAAAAGGGCTATGTGCATTTCAAAATTGCTCACAGGCATTTTATAATACACATCGTGATCTCCGATACCAAAGTGTTCACATGAATAACCAAGTTCAAGAAAAATTTCTCTGACCTTTTTCTGATATCTGCTGTCAAAAAGAATATCAAAGTCTGCCATTTGTCGCAATCCGATAGAAGGGTATAAGTCTTTGATAACTGTCCCCTTCAACGGTAGATACCAAATTTTTTCCTGTTCAAAGCGTTCAAAGAGAAGCTCCTTGTCGATTTCCATGACCGTTACTTTTCGTATTGCTTTGGCTTTTGCCTGAACGAAAGAATGGTCAAAAACACCTGCCGATTCCAATGCATATCCTACGATAGAGCAAAGATTGTGTTTATTGGCTGCTTTATAGAGATGTTCAAGATTGATTGAAGCAATGAACTCTTTGTCCGGTACTTCACCGTTGATTGCATAGCGGGACAGATATATTACTTTATCAATGGCCTTGCGATATTCTTCTTTGGTCATATTCATCCTCCTGAGAAATACTTTTTCTTATTTCTATGTTTCTGAGCTATTTTATATGTAAAAAAATATACCACTCCGCCCAATACTCCGCCTACAGTATTATATACCAGATCTGACAACTGCCAAGTACCCAGATGCAAAAACAACTGCAATGTCTCGATCAATAATGATAATAAAAATGAAATTACCGAAGATTTCCATAGTATGGTCAGAAATGAAACGTTGTTGTTTAATATCTTCTCTCTAAACGCAAAAAACAACAGAAATATAAAAGGAACAAGCATAAAAATGTTTTCAGGGACATTGGCATTAAAAGCAGGCTTTCCATTTACATCTTCATAAAAGGCCCATTCTCCCAGAACATTTGAAAGAGGATTATCAAACAGTGTACGATCAAATAACGTGCAGAATAACACAATAGCAGTATAGAATGCAAAATAAAATACTCTACGGAACTGTTTTTCACTTTTGAACCACATGAGCCATTTTTTTACAGCTTCTTTCAAGCCCGAATTATTCTTGTATACAAACATGAACACGACAGCAAACAACACTGCAACCCCAAATGATTGATAAAAGATCATCAAAACATCATAGAGTATCTTTATAATATTTTCAGCCATGTTCATTTAAAATACCTGTCAAGATCATCGCATATCTGCTTTTCGCCTTCGGCAGCTTTTTCCATACTCTCAGCACTAACGGACAGATAGGTTTTCAGCTTGGGTTCTGTGCCGGAAGGACGCACAACAACCGAGCAGTTGCCTTCAAGCAGGAATTTCAGCACATCGGATTTCGGCAGACCGTCAAGTCCCTGTGCATAGTCAAGAATCTTTTCCACCTTTTTACCGCCGATTGTCTTGATGTCACCGCGGAACTTCTTCATGATGTCCTGCATTTTTGCAAACCCGGCAGAACCGTCAAATTCATAGAAATGCAGGGTGTTCAGACAATAACCGTATTTTTTGTATAGCTCGTCAAGCTTTTCAATAAGTGATATGCCTTTTGTTTTGTAGTAAGCGAACATCTCACAGATAAGAAACGCACCGTCAACAGCGTCCTTGTCACGGACATAGCTGCCGCTGAGGTAGCCGTAGCTTTCCTCCATGCCGAAGATGTAGCTGTCCTCTTTATCCTGCTTTTCAAGAAACCCGATCTGCTCACCGATAAACTTGAAGCCTGTCAAAACATTCACGGTACGCACACCGTAATGTGCCGCGATCCGCTCCGCCATGTCGATGGTAACAATTGTTTTAATAAATACAGAATCCTGAGGCATAGTGCCGTTTTCAATGCGTTTCTGACAGATATAATCAAGCAGGAGCATGCCGGTCTCGTTGCCTGACAAAAGCTGATAATCACCCTTAGGGGTTCTGACAGCAATACCAACACGGTCACAATCGGGGTCGGTAGCAAGAAGTAAGTCGGCATTGTATTTCTGTGCATATTCCATACCCAGATCCATAGCTTCTTTGATTTCCGGATTCGGATACGGACAGGTCGTGAAATTGCCGTCCGGCTCTTCCTGCTCTTTAACCACCGTAATATTGGTATAACCCATCTCTTTGAGAGTACGAAGAACCGGCTTCAAACCTGCACCATGAAGCGGAGAATATACGATTGCAACATTCTTGTCAATCTTATCATCAGCAGACAAAACTGACTGCTTCTTGACTTCCTCCACGAAATCGGTATAGATATTCTCGCTTATATATTCGATAGAACCGTTTGCAATTCCGGCTTCAAAATCACTTGTCTTTACATCCGCAAAGATATCCAGCTTTTCGATCTCAGCAAGAATAGTTTTTGCCGCTTCAGTGGTGATCTGACAACCGTCTGCACCGTAAACCTTGTAGCCATTGTACTTGGAGGGATTGTGTGACGCTGTTACCATTATTCCTGCCGCACATTTCAAAGCTCTGACCGCATAGGATAAACACGGCGTCGGCATAAGCTCTGTATAAATATACACCTTAATACCATTGGCTGCAAAAACGCCTGCTGCAACCTTTGAGAACAGATCGGATTTTATTCTCGAATCATAGCTGACAGCGATTTTTCTGTCACCCTCAGCAAAATTCTTTATCACATAATCTGCAAGTCCCTGTGAAGCTTTTGCAACGGTATGGATATTCATGCGGTTAGTACCCGCCCCGATAACACCGCGCAATCCGCCTGTACCAAAAGCAAGGTCACGATAAAAAGCATCCTCTATTTTTGTTTCATCATCTGCGATAGCCGCAAGCTCGTTTTCAACATCACTGTCGCCCTTTGCAAGCTCGCACCAACGCCTGTATTCCTTCATATAATCCATAATATCACCCTTCTTATCAAAGTGAAATTTTAAAAGTTAATAGTTAAAATATTTTTGAGTCTGAGAAAGTATTGGTTGGCACTATTTTATCTTTTAACTTTTCACTTTTAACTTTAATCAACAGCTTACTCTGAGAAGTGAAGCTTTGCCATGAATGTGCATTTCGACAGAATCGGCAGGAACAAAAATGCAGTCGCCTTTGAAGAATGGCAGGGCTTCGTCTCCATAAAATATAACACCACAGCCGCCGACACAAAGTAAAACATTGAATGAAATACTGCCTACCTGCATCTGTACCATGTTCTGATTATTCTCGGTGTTCAGCATGATACGCTCTACCTGAAAATATTTGCATCGGCAGAGAAGCTCGCTCGCCCAACCGGGTTGATATTTCAGCACTCTCATTGGCTGGTGCGGCTCTTCACTTCCGTCAAGATTGGCAACGGCAAGCGCTTTATCAATGTGGAGAGGCCGTTTCTTGCCGTTTTTGTCTTTGCGGTCGTAGTCATATAATCTGTATGTCAGATTTGAGTTTTCCTGTATTTCAGCTATCAAAGCGCCCGCGCCTATTGCGTGTATTGTTCCGGCTTCAATATAGAAAACGTCGTCCTTTTTTATTGGTACCTTTTGCAGATACTTTTCAAGCGTACCTGTTTCTATTGCCTTACGCATCTGTTCCAGTGTGGTTTTATGGTGCAGACCATATACCAACTTTGCATCGGGAGAAGCATCAAGCACGTACCACATTTCGGTTTTGCCCAACTGTCCGTTTTCATGCTCTTTTGCATATTCATCGTTGGGGTGTACCTGTACGGACAGGTCTTTTTTTGCATCAATGAATTTGATAAGTATCGGTAGTTCTTCTTGTGTGCGGGGATGTGTTCCCATGAATTCGGGATGAAGCTTTAAGACCTCTGGTAAGGAAAGCCCGGAAAATACTCCGCTGACTACCGTACTCGGTCCGTCCGGATGAGTTGAACATTCCCATGTTTCGGAGAGAGGTGACATAGGTATGTTCTTTCCGAAATCATAGTTCAGCCTGTCGCCGCCCCAAAGATAGTCTTTGCCAACAGGCTTTAACAAAAACGGTTTATGTATATCATTCGAGAGGGAATTTCTGTTTGTCCTGTACATTGATATCCTCCCCCAACTGAATCTCAATGAGCTGTAATTCAGTCTTTGCAAAAACGGTATGGCGGCATCCGGCCTGCATGGTGATAACATCGCCTGCTGTGAGTTCCTGCTCCATGCCGTCAACAATCGTCTTACCTTCACCGGAAATACATACCCACACTTCGTCACGGTTCTTGTGACTGTGGTAATTCATACTGTTACCCGGGTTGAGAGTTACTTTAATGGTCAGGCTCTTGTCCTCAACATCAAGCACTCTGAAACTGCCCCATGACTTCTCGGCAAACATGATCTGCTGGTCGATCTTGTCAACATAAGGCTTGATATAGCTTGACTGCTCTTTATCGGAAACGAGGATTCCCTCCGGACTTGCAGAGATCACAACATCATGCAGACCCATTGCCAATATCGGAACATTCAGTTCGTTTATGATATGAACGCCGGTACAGCTTTCGTTCATCATGGCGTCACCGATAGCATTGTCTCCCATTGCTTCGGTCAGAGTGTTCCATGTACCAAGGTCTTTCCACTGACCACGGAAACGCATGACCTGTATCTTGTCTTCTTTTTCAACAACAGCATAGTCAAAGCTGATCTTCGTAAGGGTGTCATATTTTGAGAAAAGGTCGTTATAATCTGTAAAATCAATAAGCTCGTGGGCACGTTCAAGAACATATTTCAGCTTGTAAGCGAATACACCGCCGTTCCATAGTGCCCCCTGTGAGATATAGCTTTTTGCGGTTTCGGTGTCGGGCTTTTCCTTGAAGGTGGAAACAGAACTTACCTCGTCCTTGCTGACCGGAATGATATATCCGTACTTTTCGCTTGGGTATGTCGGCTCAATTCCCATAAGAACCAAATTAGCTTCACCCTTGTCCGCCTGCTCACCGAGAGCTTTCAGTGCCGCAAAATAGTCATCCTCAACATAAGGGTCAACCGGACAAACAACAACCGCTTCATCCTCAGGCACACCGAGAACATCATGCAAATATGCTGTTGCAAGAGCGATTGCCGGAAATGTATCACGGCGGCAGGGCTCAACAGAGATACCTACCTCTTCGCCAAGTTGATTGTGGATAGCAGAAACCTGTGTTTTTGAGGTTGCAATCGTAACTTTTGCATCACTGTCTATCTTCTTGATCTGACGGTAGACACGCTGAACCATAGATTCATAGTCTCCGTCTTCTGTTTTGAATATCTTGATAAACTGCTTTGAACGAATATCATTGGAAAGCGGCCAAAGGCGCTTGCCTGAGCCGCCGGAAAGCAATACTATATTCATCATACCACAGTCCTTTCTTTAAATAATAAATTCTAAAGTGGAGTTCTTTCATTATTGACAAACGAATGACATTGTAATACAATTAAAGCACATACTAATCATCAGGAGGTTTTCTTATGGCTACATCTATTGTACAATTCCGCATTGAAGACGATCTGAAAGCACAGGCCACTGAGATCTTTGATAAACTGGGACTTGACTTGTCAACCGCATTAAGAATATTCCTAAAACGCTCTGTTGCGGTAAAAGGAATCCCTTTCAGCATGACACTTGACAATGATGTTCCTTTTTCAGAAGCAAACGACAATGATGTGGCAATGCTTTCTGAAAAGCTGATGGCTGTAAACGATGAAGTCTATAAGGAGCTTGCAAAATGAAAGTTCTGACAGGAAAGCAGATCATTGAACTGCAAAAACACCTCATAGACCGTTATGGTGGAATACATGGTATCCGTGATAAAGGAATACTTGATTCCGCATTAAACGCCCCGTTTCAAACCTTTTCAGGGATTGAATTGTATCCTGATATCATTGAGAAAGCCGCCAGGCTCGGATACGGACTGATAAAGGGACATGCTTTCATTGATGGAAACAAGCGGATCGGTACTCATGCAATGTTGATTTTTTTACTCCTTAATGACATAGAATTAGTGTATTCGGATGATGATCTGATCAAAATGATCCTTGATGTTGCAGCAGGAACCGCCGATTGTAAAGAGCTTTCAGAGTGGATAATTACCCACAAAAAGCAATGAGAGCTCAGCGTTCTGCACGCATCGGATTATTGAGGAAGTCCTCATAAGAAAGTTTAATGCCCTCTTCAAGCTCTGTCTTGTACTTCCAGCCCAGTGCTTCTGCCTTTGATACATCAAGGAGCTTTCTTGGAGTACCGTTTGGCTTGCTTGTATCCCAGCGAATCTCGCCCTTGTAGCCGATGACCTTAGCAACAAGCTCGGTCAGTTCTTTAATGGTCAGTTCCTTGCCAGTGCCGGCATTGACAGTTTCGTTGCCGCTGTAGTTGTTCATCAGGAATACACAGAGGTTTGCAAGGTCATCTACATAGAGAAATTCACGGAGAGGTGAACCGTCGCCCCAGCAGGTAACAAACTCTGCTCCGCTTTCCTTTGCTTCATGGAATCGGCGGATAAGTGCCGGGAGAACGTGGCTGTGTGTCGGGTGATAGTTATCGTTGGGACCGTAAAGGTTAGTCGGCATAACGCTGATATAGTCGGTGCCGTACTGACGGTTGAGGAACTCGCAATATTTCAGACCTGATATCTTTGCAAGAGCGTAAGCCTCGTTTGTTTTTTCCAGCTCAGAAGTCAGCAGGCAACTTTCCTTCATGGGCTGGGGTGCCATTCTCGGATAAATGCAGGATGAACCGAGGAATTCAAGCTTCTTGCAGCCGTTTTTCCATGCGGAGTGAATCACGTTCATTTCAAGTATCATGTTGTCATACATAAAGTCTGCAAGAGCATTCTGGTTTGCTATAATGCCGCCGACCTTTGCAGCAGCAAGGAATACATATTCCGGTTTTTCTTCTGCAAAGAACTTCTCTACATCGTCCTGACGGCAAAGGTCAAGCTCCTTATGTGTACGTGTGATTATGTTTGTGTAGCCTTGTCTTTCAAGCTCACGGACGATTGCAGAACCTACCATTCCTCTGTGACCTGCTACATATATTTTCGCATTATTTTCCATCATAATAATTCATTCCCCTTTTAGTAACATCAGCTTGTCGGCAATTTCATCAGCACAGTTGTAAAACTCTGTGTAAGTACCGTCAAGCATTTTCATTTTTTCTATTATTCCGTCTATATTTTTGAGGTCATCCTGCGTGATTGAAACAGCAAGATGTTTTTCCTCAAGTAATCTTATTGTTGTCCTGTCCTCTAAAACACTGTCACGCCTGAAAAGCGCTATCGGCTTTCGTGCAAGCAGACATTCAGCAACTGTCCCCCATCCGGCTTTTGAAATCAAATAGTCGGAAGCTGCAACATAGTCCTGAGTGTTCAACGTTGAATATGGAATGACCCCCACATTTTTTCCAACAAGAGGTACGCCCTCTGTCGTATAGAAATCATAAGGCACATTGCACACATCAACAGGTTCTTTGAACTGTGCCGACATACCAAGAGCAACAAATACTATCGGTCTTTTATGCTGTGATCTGATCTCTGCAACAGCATTTTCATTAAATGAACGTGCGGTTACAGAGGTCTTTGTTATTTGAGAGTCTTTCAGAAATTCCAACATTTCAGGGTTATGCAGAGCGTATAGCATGGTGTGTCTGATCTTTCCGTAATAGCTTGCGTAAGCCTTCCATATCGTTTCGGGCAGAAATTCTCTGTAAAGCTCCGTCCAGGTGAAATTTCCGACATACAATAAAGGCACTTTTGCAAGCTCGCAGGCCTCTATGCTCCAAAGGGGCATATCACACAAAACAGCATCTATTTTGTTTTCTTTCAACCACTCGGCTTCCTGTGCGGCTCTTTGCGGCAGTTCTTCAAGATAGTCTGTGCAGGCTTGTGTCAGCTTTTCGGTATCGACAAGCAAAGTGCCCGGCTTGCATATCAATCCAATGTCTGTATGCTCTGAACGAAATGATATTCTTTGATATTCTTCCGCAGTCAGCATCATTTCAAGATTCTGTTTTGCAAACTCTATATGACGCTCACCGCAAACAACATAAACACAAGCATCATTATTTCTGACAGCCGATACAATGATCGGAATATTCCTTGCAATATGTCCGAAACCATGGTCGGACAGATAAAAGCAGATGCGTTTCACAACTCCACACTCCACTCTCCACACTCTTTATGCTTTCTTCATAGCGGCTTCGCGTTTAGCAAGCTCTCTGTCGTGCTCTGCCATGATGCGAACGAGTTCAGGATAGCTGGTTTTCTGCGGATTCCAGCCGAGAACGGTCTTGGCTTTTGTGGGGTCGCCCCAGAGATTGTCAACATCTGTCGGTCTGAACCACTGCGGATTGACACAGACAAGCATCTTGCCGGTTGCGGCATCATAGCCCTTTTCGTCAATGCCCTTGCCTTCCCAACGGATGGTGATCCCGTTAGCTGCGAATACCTTTTCGGTAAAGTCACGGACGGTGTGCTGTTCGCCGGTGGCAATAACAAAATCTTCGGGTGTTTCATGCTGTAAAATCATCCACATACATTCTACATAGTCTTTTGCATAACCCCAGTCACGAAGGCTGTCCATGTTGCCAAGCTCAAGGTGATCCTGGAGTCCTTCTGCGATGCGACCTGCTGCAAGGGTGATCTTTCTGGTAACGAAATTTTCTCCTCTGCGTTCTGATTCATGGTTGAACAGAATGCCGTTGACGGCGAACATACCGTAAGCTTCTCTGTATTCCTTTGTTATCCAGAAACCATACTGCTTAGCAACAGCATATGGGCTGTAAGGATGGAAAGGTGTTGTTTCTCTCTGAGGAACTTCCTCAACCTTTCCGAAAAGCTCAGAGGTCGATGCCTGATATACCTTTGTTTTCTTTGTCAAGCCAAGAATACGGACAGCTTCAAGAATACGCAGAACGCCGATAGCGTCAACGTCACCGCTGTATTCTGGAACATCAAAGGATACCTGCACATGGCTCTGTGCGGCAAGGTTATATATTTCATCAGGCTGAACAAGGCCGATAATGCGAACGAGTGAGGATGAATCGGAAAGGTCGCCGTCATGAAGTGTGATGGCGTGTTTAGCAATAAGATGGTCAATTCTTGCGGTGTTGGAAATGGATGCACGTCTGGTAATGCCGTGTACTTCGTAGCCCTTTTCCAGCAGGAACTCTGCCAGATAAGAACCGTCCTGACCTGTGATACCTGTAATCAATGCTTTTTTCATATTGTTACCTCTGCTTTCTTTGATAATGCTGATTAGTAAGATACGTAAATTCTGATAACTGACAAACGAATTGCAGTATTTTAACTTTTCACTTTTAACTTTTAACTTTTAAAAAAATCAGCTTTGTGTCATTATGACATAATTTATGTTCTTTGATAATGGACAATATTGGTGAATCATAGCACAATATTGGTTTTCTGAATTCAGGCATAAAAAGCCGGTAAAGCAACTGTCGGAATTATTGGTTGCTTTACCATTGTTGTCTGTATTCTCCGGGGGGAATGCCCTCGATTTTTTTAAAGAGCCTTGTGAAATAATTGGTGTCGCTGATGCCGATTTCAGCACTGATTTGCTCTATTGTTTTATCGGAAAAGCGCAGTAGCTGTTTGGCGGCTGTGATTCTTTTCTGGGATATGTAGGTGTTGATGGTTGTTCCGTATTGCTCCTTGAATATCTTTGTCAGGTAGAACTTGTCGATAAAGAATAGCTTGGCAAGCTCGTCCAGATTGACTTTTTCCGTATAGTGTGCATCCAGCCATGCTTTGACAGAAGAAAGCTCACCTCTCTTTTGTGCAGGCTTTTTGTTGTTTGGATGCCATGATTTTGACATGATAATCGTCAGCAAAGACGACAGCTTTTCATTGATCTTCATATCTCTGATGTAATCATCTGATGACGCAATCATGAAGATATCATTCATCAACTGAACACACTGCTCCGGCTGTTCGATGGTAAAGGCAGGTTCACCGCCGCGGCTGATATATTTATTGTATATTTCAGACATAGACTGCCCGTTGAAATGCACCCATTGAAGCTTCCATAGGTCATTTGATGTGATATGTGCGTATGGCTGTTTGCAGTCGATGAAAACACAGTCATTGGGTTTTAGCTTATAGGTGCTATCGTTATATTGTAATTCTCCCGAACCTGACAGTACAATGAAAAACAGATAGGAATCCAATCCGCTTCTTTTGTTTGTATGCGGGTATTTCGCTTGTAAGGTACCGGTTTCCTGCAAGTGGATCAAGGACGCTCTGGCAAATTCTGAGGGAGTATATATTATTCTGTTGGAAGATACTAATTCTCCGGAAAAAAGAGCTTTATCCACTTGCGTGACCTCCTACAAAGAATATTACAATTTTGTTTTATTCGACCTAAAAAGGTCGAATTTACTTTAATTTGTCCTGTATAGTGAAAGGGGTTATTTTCCAAACAGGCACGTTTAGTGCGTAAAATTGAATAATTAAAAGAAAAAGTATTCCTTATCAAAAAAGATTGGAGGATTCTATGTTTATCATTGCAAGAAAGGCAACAACCTATTTTTTCAGAATACGCATAATCGACGAAAACAAAAACATCGTCCTGCTGACAGACACGGACAAGCTTATTTTCACTGTCAAAAAAGGACTTAACGACAACAATGGTGATCCGGTCATCAAGAAGATCATGACGTCTGATGATGAACTGGAAGGATGCTACGGTTTTGAACTTACTCCGGAGGATACGGCAGATGTTTCTACAGGAACGTACTATTACGATGCAGGCGTTCAGCGTGTAAACGGCGAGTTCTACCGTATTATGATACCGGATCAGTTTATCATCAAATCAAGTTTATCAAGAAAGGAAGATTAAATGAATTACATTGACTTAAACGGAGAAATGGTCACTCCAAAAACGGAAAGCATGGCATATACACAAACGAACCAGCGAATGGATGTACTGGAACGCAGCATTCATTCGGAAATCAACAATACCGCATCTGTGATTGACAGCCGTATCAGTGATGAAATAGATACCGTTAACGGCAGAATCACTACTGAAACATCCGCTCTCGGCAATCGTATTGACAACATCATCGCCCACAACAACGATACTCAAGGAAATACGGAACTTCTGGATATCCGTACCGGAGCTGACGGAACCATTTATGACTGTGCCGGAAAGGCTGTCAGAGACCAGTTTAATCAAATAGCTCAGGTAACCATAGGAATGAACAAAGTCAATCCCGAGGATCTGTATGATGGATATTACGCCCAGAATGCACAAACATCCTACCTTATTGCATTTGTAGAAAGTGATGAATATATTTGTTCCGGATTCATTCCGATCACAAAAGCCTACTGTATAACAGGAGGCAATTACAATGGCTCGTGGGGTACTATCAGAAGCGGATATACTTTGTTCGATGAAAACCTTGCTCCTATCAGTAAGAATGCTGCACAAACATATACTGTGATTGATTTATCGGAGAGTAATGCAAAATATATCAGAGTCTGGTGGAGTAAAAACTTGTTCTCTGCTCCGTTTTATGTAGGTTTTTCGGATAATAACGAATATTTATCCTACAGTGCATATTCTGTAAATGTTGATATGCCTGATGTTAACAGTATCGGCGGCATAAGTATCTCACAGTTGAACTCAAATATAGAGGAAGTGAACCGCCTTTCTGCCCTATATCCAGACACTGCTTCTGATCGTGTCTGCTGTTGGGGCGACTCTCTGACTTACGGAAGCGGCGTGAGTGCGTCGTCAAATACCTACCCAAACAAGCTGCTTGCACTTCTGAGAAACAACGGCAACACACAGTTTCCTGCTTCCTATGGTGTACTGAATAACGGCAATGCCGGCGGCGGTGTTGAAACGATTGCGGCTTACCAGGGCGGCATTGTGTTGAATGTCAAGCCAACCACGATTCCCGCTGAAGGAAGCGTACAGATAGAGCTTGAAACATTTCTGGGTGACAATGTAATAATGATGAGAAGAGCCGGAAACTACATAACCTCACAAATTCTTTTTGATTACAAAAACACCGGTGAGAAAATGAACCATTGTTATATTGCAGGCGTAAAGGGTGATCTGCTGCGTGATGCAAACGGGAATTATGTTTTTACAAGGTTGGAAAGCGGAGAAGCCGTAACAATAGACAGACCTGTTCCGCTGATAACATACGGCGCGGCTGAACTGAATCTGCCAAGCGATATTGCCGTAATATGGGCAGGAACAAATGATATAAGAATGGATATTGACGAGATCATCAGCTTTATTCAGTTAATGATCGATAAGCTGGGCAATGACAAATATATCATTGTGGGTCTGACCGCAAAGAATTATCATTCCGATATTGAAAGCAAAAACAGAAAACTGGGTCTTGCATTCGGCAAACATTTTCTTGATGTTCGTTCCTACATACTGAATTACGGCTTGCAGGACGAAAGCATTACTGCCACCGCAGAGGATACGCAAGCCATTTCTCAGGGAATGATGCCGCCGTCACTCATGCACGATGCTACTCACTTCAATGATTACGGATATGACGTGATTGCCAATCAGGTCTATCTGAAAGGTAAGTCACTGGGCTACTGGAACTGACTATGCGAAATTTTAAAGTTAAAATGCATCAAACATCTTTTTTCAAGTACGACTTTGTTGACAAAAAAATAAAACGAGTTACAATGTAAATATTAAAATACTTTCATTGGAGTGATACTAAAATGAAAAAAACACTATGCATTATTCTGACAATCAATATTTTAATACTTTCCTGCATAGCTTTACCAAATCAAATGGTAAATGCAGAGAACCAAAAAATCGCCGTTTCCGACAACACCATCAAGCCAAGTGTCAATCGCTTGAATCCCAAAAAAATGTCAGAAGGATACTATGTCAATAATAAACAAACATCATGGCGTATAGCATTTATTGAAAACAATGAATATATTTGTTCCGACTTTATTCCGATCACAAATGCCTATTGTACAACAGGAGGAAAGTACAACAACTCATGGCACACTATCCGAAGCGGTTATGTGTTGTTCGATGAAAATTTTACTCCTATTCGTAAAAATTCAGCCCGGACATATACTGTAATCGACTTATCAGAAAGCAATGCAAAATATATCAGGGTATGGTGGGATAAAAGCCTGTTTACAGCTCCGTTTTATGTCGGTTTTTCGGAATCCAATACTTACTTGCCTTATTCAGATTATGTTGATTCAAATAGTCTAATCGATGTTCTTGATCTAAACGAAAGATTGAATCAAGCAGAAAAAGCCATAGTTAATTTGAATAATAAAATAATATCAATGGAAAATTTATTGGAAACCCTTAATTTCGATAGCTCAACAACACTTCCGCATACCGTTATAACAAATCGTGTCTGCTGTTGGGGCGACTCTCTGACTTACGGAAGCGGCGTGAGTGCGTCGTCAAATACCTACCCAAACAAGCTGCTTGCACTTCTGAGAAACAACGGCAACACACAGTTTCCTGCTTCCTATGGTGTACTGAATAACGGCAATGCCGGCGGCGGTGTTGAAACGATTGCGGCTTACCAGGGCGGCATTGTGTTGAATGTCAAGCCAACCACGATTCCCGCTGAAGGAAGCGTACAGATAGAGCTTGAAACATTTCTGGGTGACAATGTAATAATGATGAGAAGAGCCGGAAACTACATAACCTCACAAATTCTTTTTGATTACAAAAACACCGGTGAGAAAATGAACCATTGTTATATTGCAGGCGTAAAGGGTGATCTGCTGCGTGATGCAAACGGGAATTATGTTTTTACAAGGTTGGAAAGCGGAGAAGCCGTAACAATAGACAGACCTGTTCCGCTGATAACATACGGCGCGGCTGAACTGAATCTGCCAAGCGATATTGCCGTAATATGGGCAGGAACAAATGATATAAGAATGGATATTGACGAGATCATCAGCTTTATTCAGTTAATGATCGATAAGCTGGGCAATGACAAATATATCATTGTGGGTCTGACCGCAAAGAATTATCATTCCGATATTGAAAGCAAAAACAGAAAACTGGGTCTTGCATTCGGCAAACATTTTCTTGATGTTCGTTCCTACATACTGAATTACGGCTTGCAGGACGAAAGCATTACTGCCACCGCAGAGGATACGCAAGCCATTTCTCAGGGAATGATGCCGCCGTCACTCATGCACGATGCTACTCACTTCAATGATTACGGATATGACGTGATTGCCAATCAGGTCTATCTGAAAGGTAAGTTGCTGGGATACTGGAGCTGACATATATAATTTCACTAAAACCGACAGCATGATTTCTGTGCTGTCGGTTTTTTATGATACAAGAAAACCTTTTATTTTGCATTTTTCCATTTAAGCTTCATTATCTTTGCTGGCAAAAATGTCACAGGATGTACCAGTACACAAGCCGCTGCTGTGCTTTTTTTCAGGTCTTTCAAAAAAGGATTGTTCTTTTTATAAAGCTTTGAAGCGCAGTGCCGCAGCACACTGTAGCGCAGCACTTCTTTCCAAAAATGCTTGAATCCCTTCACTCCATAATTTAGCTTCCACCATGCATCCCAACAGCGATTTGTCAAACCTTGCTCTGAACGACTTGGCGATGATGCACTTCCACCTTCAAATCTATAGTAAATTCTTACAATTTGATTGGTATACCATGTGCGATACAGCTTATTTATCTGTATCCAAACTACTGACTGAAGAATTCTTTTGACACCAATCGGTTCCGGATAACGATAGTTTGTTACAACTGCCGTTTTCATCATTCCGCATTTTTCACCACTAATAGCCTTCACTATATTGCGTGATTTTTCCCAAGAAAGCGAATTGATATTGTCCGGATATTTATCACCAACAAAAACGCCTTTCTGGTCAACACATCTACCATGAACGCACCAATATTGATCATATACATCCTTTGGTATCTTTTTCCAAGTATTAATAAAAAACTCCAACGCATCAGGTAATAATTTGTCATCTGCATCAAGCTGAATAATAAAATCCCCTGTCGCATTATCCCATGCTTTATTAATGGCTGAATACAAGCCTCCGTTATGTTTTTTTATGTATTTTACTGTATAAGGAACCGACTTAATATACTGTTCAACAACTTCATCTATGTTATCTGTTGATCCGTCATTTACAATTATGTGTTCAATATTCTGATATGTCTGATTCTTAATGGCATCCAGACATCTGTGAACTTTATCAGCCATGTTATACACGCATGTAAAAACCGAAATCAATGGCTTATCCAAATTTTCCATTACATACTTCTCCTTTATTTTGCAGAACTATTTTTGACTAATTTGCCTGTTTTAACTTTTTTCATTATATAATCCGACAATTTATGTATCAGAAATGCAAATAAAACAGCAAGCAAACAACTGCAGAACCAATAAACAGCCCAAGTAGGTATTTTGCCTTTCCATATAGGTTCTAATCTTATTAAAATCCAATTAAAGCTTACGTTCAACATATAGGTTTCAAGAGTAAAGCCGCCCAAAAAAGAAAGGCCTTTTCTCAAAAAAGAAATGTGAACAACATCAAAAAACACTCCCAATAAGTAACACAGTCCAAACGCTGTTATTGCCAAAAATGCATTATGAAAATACGAAAAGTGCAACAGCATTTTTAGAGGCAGCAGCAATACTGCAATAACACCGACTATAAGAGGCAATTTAATATCATTCTTAACGCCTTTTGCCAACCAGTAGCCTGCAATAAAAACAGCGTAACGTTCAAAAAAACGACTGACTGTTTCGATGGAAAAGATACTTAGAATCTGAGCTGTAATCAATCCAAAAGAAATCACGATCAGATTAATACTCCATCCGAATTTTTGGCACAGTTTATGATGAAAGGGGATAATTACATACAGTGCAAGCTGTACAGCAACATACCAGTATCCAATTCCGAATATCCACCAGCGAAGCGTAGAAACATCTAAAAGAAAAATTCATATATTTTCGTGATCCATTATTATATCTACAATAAGAAAGACAGGTATTGATATCATAAAATAGGAAGGCAAAATTTTTTCAAAACGTCTTTTATAGAAATTTTTATTATTCTTACTTAACGAATAATACATTCCGATTCCCGAAACCATAAAGAAGATATTAACCGCTATCTGTCCAATCCTACCATAACTTGAATTCACGATTTTACCAAAAAACGACGGATAATTAACGCCAAAATCTACCGAATGTGTAAAGATAACTATCAGAATGGCAAAGCCCATAAACTCTGCTCTGTATTTGCTTAATAATCCCAGTTTACAATGATACTTTGCATTATTCTGTTCTTTTCCCATACAATTATTCCTCCAAGATTAAAGTCCCATATCAGATTTTAGTTTTTCACACATTTCTACTCTCTTCCGAAAAATTTCTCCGTCCCTGATATACCATGGTCTCTCCTCTTTTTTTATTGTTGCAGGAATACCAGTCAAAAGAATACCATTTGACTTAAAACTTTTATTTACTACGGCATTAGCTCCAACCGTAACATTAGAGCCCAATTCAATATTATTCAATATTTTTGCACCCGTTCCGCAGTACAAGGCATCACCTATTATTTTATTTCCTCCCGTAATACAAACAGTTGTATGTAAAACTGTATAATTTCCAATTGTATTACCAGTTCCAACGACAATTGTACCAAAGTGCGGAATAACTACACCATATCCCAAAACACCGGGAGCTATGGAAAAACCAGTTTTATAGCTATATCTATTAAACCGAATTCCCCAAATCGTTTTCCATATATTTTTCTTGGATTGATAATATTCAACCTTCCTTAATGCTATTAAAAACTTCATGGTATAATTTGGTCGAATAAGACTACTAATTATTTCTCTTATACTTCTTTTCGCTTTGTAACCATTCATAATACGATCGGCCATGATATAAAACTGCATTTCCTTCTTTGTCATAAATACTTACTCCTATTTAAGTTTTTCACTCATGATCAGATACGTTACTCTGACCAATAAATACCCTCTCAACCCTTGAACCGATATTACAAACGACTTCATATCCAATAGTTCCAATCAGATTAGCCATATCATCCGCATTAAACTGACTATCTCCTTCAACTCCCATAAGTGTAACCACATTACCCATAGATACATTTGGAATATCCGTAATATCCACCATCATCTGATCCATACAGACATCTGTGAACTTTATCAGCCATGTTATACACGCATGTAAAAACCGAAATCAATGGCTTATCCGAATTTTCCATTACATACTTCTCCTTTATTTGGCAGAACTGAACTTTAATGATCTGACTATTCAATTATAAAAGTTTCTTTTTTAATTTGAAGATGGAAGTACAATCCAATCTCCGAGGGTTTTATCCCACTGGCTTGGTGAGAATTCTTCAAAACCACTTCCCGGAAAAAATGTTATCTCCCCCAAGTATGGTTTTTCGTCAACTTCATAAAAGTCAATTCTTACAAAAGCAATGCCTGCTGCAAGAACTTCGGCAAGCTCAATCATTTTTTTAAATGACAAAGGGCAAGCTATATTTTTTTCATCCCTTGGATAGTGACGAGTAAAGTCCATTTTATTCCAATCAATGTCAAAAAAAGTAACCTTTAATCCATCATCGGAAAATCTGTCTGTACAGGTAAAAACACATTTGAGTTTTCCGTTGAAACACATAAACTTATAGTCACATATTTCTCCCGAAGAATCTGGTTCCAGATATTTTTCAGCAATGATTCTGGGCTTTACGTCTTTATACGGCCATTCTCGACCCCAGTAAAAATACTGTCTCTTCAGATGTTTATTGATTTTTTCTTTTGCCGACTGTAAATCAAAACTTTTTTTATCTGTGCATATCACAATTCCTCCGCAATCATGTGTCGTTTTCAATACAAACTTTTCAGGCAATGTGTTAAAATCGATCTCATCAAAGGAATCCCATACCCCCAGTGTAGGGATAATATATTCTTCCCCTATAATTCTTGCTGCATATTTTTTGGCTTCATATTTATCGACCATAGTTGTATAAACTGGTTTTCGATCATAGAGTTTAAGCCATTGCATCTTTTCGTTGAATGTCTGGGGATTTTTCAGATCCAGTTTTTTCCCGAACACAGCGTGGTACTTTTTCTTCAAATACCTTTCATCTGACATCCAATTCAGTTTTCCTTTTCTTGCATAATGAAGAAATACTTTATCCATCAAATTCAATTTCATCAATCCTTTTTGTACAGCGATTCTATTTTGTCCTTTATGGGTTCAGACCAGTTTCTGTAGTCAAATCGATCCTCGGCACATTTTCTGGCACCATGTGAAAGTTTCTGATAATCAGAAAAAGGTACTTCCAAAGCTCTGCAAAGGGATTCATAACAAGCTTTTTTGTCATAACCGTCAAAAATAAGGCTGTTGACATTATCTTCAAGATAATACTTCGTATAATCTCCCACACGGGAAACTACCGGTACTATTCCGTATGTCATCGCTTCAGGGACCTTGCTCGGGAAATTCGCCAGTGTCATCTGACACGTCTTTCTTGCTAAAAACAAATAGTGGACCCTTTGATACAGTGCAATCAATTCATCATACTGCATCCAATTATGAACAATGAGTGTGTCTTTCAATCTTTCAAAATCTGTTTCATCCAGGATTTCACGAACAGTCTCTTCTTTAACCCCCGTTAAATGCAGTTTCATGCTGCCAATCTGTTCATCCGAAAGCATTGCAGTACCTTGAAGCATTTCCGGCAGTGCGTCTTTCATTTTTCCATTTGCGGAAAAAATAAATTCATATGGTCCCTCTTTCTTTTCAACGAAAGGAAACTCATGCGTATCTGTCATAGGTGGAAGAATCAGAGAAGGAACATTCGGAAATTGTTCTGAAATCAGATGACTTATTGGAAATAACAGATCATGATTCTGATTCATCGCAAACCTTTCTCTGAATTCTCTGCGATAATAATCATTGGAAAAATCTTCATCCGAAAACCATTCCAAAGGAATTCCTACAGTTTTAAATCCATATTTATTTTTTAATTTGAATAAGGATTTCAACGGCAAAACACTAAAGGACGGTATTACAACATCATTTTCACTCAATTTTAATTTCTTGAGTCCATTTTCCAGAGTAATCGGAAACAGCTTTCCGTTCATCAATCGTCTTAACGGTTTCGGCCCTTTTTTGCAGGATATTTCATGGATAGAAACATTTTTGTATTCGTATAAATCCGAAGAACAAAACTCAGGATTGATATAAGACAATATCTCCACCTGATAACCTGCTGTCTGTAATGCAGAGGCAAGGTATTGTATATAATTAGCAAGAGCGCCTCCTCTGGGATATTTGAATAATCCGCAAATAATGACTCGTCTCATTTTTGTTTTGCTCCTTTACCCTTGCGTTTTTTGAAAAATCCAAGCAGATAAGTAAAGCTGTCAATTTTAAAAAGATAAGAACCTGCTACATACAACACTATACCGGCAACGATCTGAATAATCAGTGTGGCCAATTTATGCATGGGAATAAAGCTTATCAGATATACGGCTCCGCCCATAAACGCCGAGAGCAGAAACGACGGAAGAAGATCAAGGAACTGTTCTTTATATCCATAATTAATCAGCTTTTTATTGGGTCTGATATTAATCAGCATAGAAATCATACCAAACAGCGTGTTGGAAACCACCATAACAAAAACACCGAACGGAATAGACGCAAAGAGCATTCCAAAGCCAATGATTTTTTTGATGATCTCCAGTTTAAGACAGATATCACTGCGTCCAACTGCTTTTATTGCCTGCACATTAGCTGTCTGCAAAGGCTGGAACATCCAGAATATACAGCATAGCTGCAAATACGGAACACAGAACAGCCACTTGTCTGTCAGCAGAACCTTGACCATTGGCTCCGCCACCGCCATCATACCGGTCATAAGAGGAAAAATTATGTATGAAGACATCTTCATGGACTTTCTTGTCAAATTCTTCACATTTTCTATCTTGTTATTCACATTTGACATGGCAGGAAATAACACGTTACTTATAGACGTATTAATGTTATTAATAATCAACGAAGGAAAGTGATTTCCTCTGTTGTAATAGGCCAATTGAGCGCTCGTATAAACCTTACCGATAATCAGACTTCTTAATTCAGTATAAAGAACATTGATAAACTGCGATAACATGATCTTCCAGCCAAATCCAAATAATTGTTTCGCTGCTTTTTTATTAAAAAGCCATTTCGGACGCCACGGAACAGTAAAAAACAGGACGGTCATATCTATAACACTGTTCACAAGATACTGCTCCACCAATGCCCATGCACCAAAACCATTGTATGCCATAATGATTCCTATCACACCTGACACTACAGTTCCACCCAAAGTAGAAAAGAAAAACTTCTTGAACATCATGTGCTTGGAGACATAAGCATGCTGAATGGTTTTGACAGATGACAAAGGGATCTGCAAGGATAACACCCTGATAAGAACGACCAACTCCTCATTATCATAAAACAGTGCGATCGGTCTCGCTAAAAAAAACATGATCAGGTATAAAACGACCGACATAGCAAGACTGCAGTAAAAAATGGTGGAAAATTCAGTATCACCGGAATCCCTTTTTTGAATAAGAGATTCTCCCAGTCCGTTTGTAACAAATACGTTAGCTAAATTGATAAAAACTAAAAGCAATGCTATAGTACCATACTGTTCCGGCATCAGTATTCTTGCAAGCAGTATTGAGATAACAAAAGAGATCCCTTGAGCAATAATTCTTTCTCCGAATTTCCAAATCAAGCCCGACATCACTTGTTTTTTCAGGCTGTTTTTTTCGTCCATGTTTATTCCTCCAAGCTTACTACAGTTTTGGTAAACCTAAAGTTCCCTATTTAAACTGTACTGTAAATTCCCATTTTCTAAAACCTTTTCCGTACTGTTATTGTTTTTTATCAACACTGACCTGTCTGAATACATAATTCCACCAATCGTACTCACAAAAAGAAAAACTTGCATAACATCTAACTTTATTACGTAATAAATCGATAGTCCGCCCATGGCCAACAGCCACATAATCAGGACAAAGTTTCTTTTTATCCAGTAAAAAATACCGTTTTTCTTTCCAGTTTTTATAAAGGAATATACAAACGGAAAAACATACAAAACAACCGGCAGTATACCGTAGCGGAACATTATAAACAAAAACTGATTATCAATATATTTGTAGCTTCCTTTTCTTCCAAATATATAAGAAGCATCAACACCCTGACCTATCATTAACTTGCTTAAAGGTACTTGTTGAAAAAATGTTTCTATTTGATTTGAACGTGTATCCTCGCTAAAACGTGCAAAAAGGTATTCTATCTGATTGCCGAGAAAATACTGCATAATTCGGTAAACAATATACATAAGAACAATCAAAAAAAGTATTCTAAAAATCCTGCTCCTCAGTCTTTTATTTGAAAAAGAGAGATAACAGAAAATAAAAAGCAAAACTGACTGTATCATCCACCCGCGGCTTGCAATGATGATACTGCTGTAAATAAGCATAAAGCAGCACAGGTATATCAACACGGTATTACGCTTTGATTTTCCTGCAAATTCGCACCATATTCCGGTCATGAATAAACCAAAAGAAAAGTATTCTATTATATATCCGTCCGCCATTCTTGCTACTGAATATGTCCGCATAAAATCAATGGCAGAAAAAAAACAAAGTACAGTATATAGAATTGCAAGTATGGGACAAAGCTTTTCTACACAACAGTAGATCGATCTGTTCTGTGCAATAATGAATATCATTCCAATAATGATAAGCGTAACAGAGGTAGTTTGCGAGTAAAATATAGTAATGTCATTAAAGTCTTTTGCAAGCCAAATAGAACCTATTCCGATCAAGAAAACACCGCATATCGTGATAATATTTCTTTTTATCGGAAAGGAAATAAAAAACAGAATTACAACCAGTATGATCTGAGCTATTTTCCATTCTGCCATTACTTTTCCTGTATTACTGATTACTGTTCCATACTCATTGCTTACCCACGCCGAATTGATATATTTAAGGATACTTTCGGCAACAAGTGTAAAAACTAACAGATAAAAGAATAATTCCTTAACTGTAATTTTTAAAGTATTCATAGTCTTTCCTCAAATCTATATAAAAACGCTTTTACTTACCCATGCAACGATCAATTTCCTGTTTCCACATAGAAACAATTCGTTCTACACTAAACGTACACGCTACATCTTTGGCACTTTTTCCGATCAAAGAATACAATTGATGATCTTGACAGAGTGAAAGAATGCGTTCGACAAACAACTGACACTGATCTTTTTCCACCAAGAATCCATTCGTACCATCCTGAACCAGATCCCTGATACCCTCATGGCATAGTCTGGAAACACTGGGAAGACCTACTGCCATCGCTTCACTCAAGGCATTCGGAAAGCCTTCATAATCTGAAGTCATCAGATAAATATCACTTTCTGCTAAGGCAGAATAGGTATCAACCGCATAACCCGCTAATTTCACATGATCCTGAAGACCTTTTTGTTTGATGTATTCGTCGAGTTCATCTTTAAGTACACCGGAACCATAGATTGATAAAACGAAATTGTTATTGATTGCTTTTAGTTCTTCCATTCTGTCTATCATCCATTTAAAATTCTTCTGAGCCTGCAAACGTCCAAGACTGATAAGGCGTACCGGTGAATGAAGTTCATATCCGGATCTTACAGCAGCCGGTTCGAGAATCGGGTTGGGTATCACCGAACAGTTCTCTTTAAACCTGCCGCCGGCAAACTCTTTGAAATTGCTGCACTGCACAACGACACGATCTGCTTTTTTATAGTACTTATTTCTAAGGAGCTTCCAGTATTTTTTTACATTATCCTTTGCAGGGTCATTTCTTTCAGAAACGATCAGCGGAATATTCTTTTTGTTTGCCATACAGCAAAGAATATTCAGTTCTGTCAGAAATGATATGATAACATCAGGCTGTATACTGTCAAACTGTTTTCTGATAGCCTTTACTGATTTATATATCCTGTCAACCGGTGTATGTCCTTTGGCATACTTTCCTAAAGGATAGTCGATCACATTGATCTTACTGAGATCATATTTTGATTCAACGCGCTTACCATTCAGCAGCAGAACAGAAGCATCATTTCCCTTTTCGGCAAATGCATTTGCAAGAATCTGAATGACATTACCGGCTCCCCCGCCGAAAGAATCAACTACAAATAATAGCTTCACTGGTATTATCCTTTCTTCTTTCTTATTGCATTTTCAAAAAGTGCAGCATACTCATCAACACATTTCTGTATATCATATTTCTTCGACATTGCTAAAGATGCAGCTGACATCTTTTCTCTTAATGCCGGATCAGAAGCAAGTCTGATAAGTGCATCTGCAATTTGTTTTTTATCATCAATATCACAGAGAATGCCGTTAGATTCATTCACTATATCAACCGTACCTCCTGCTTTGGTAGCCACGACAGGCAAACCGCACGACATAGCTTCCAAGACAGACAAAGGCAGTCCCTCAAATTCGGAACACAATAAATAAATGTGTGCTTCATTTAGTTCTTTTTCAACCTGTTTGGTCACTCCTTTGAGAATAACCCTATCCTCAAGATTCAATCTTTTGATACACGCTTCAATTTCGGGTCTTAATTCACCGTCACCTAAAAAAACAAGTTTGGCATCGATCCCTGTTTTGATCACTTCGGAAAATGCTTCTACCATCCAGGTGTGTCTTTTTACACTTTCAAATCTGCCTGTTGAAATGATTTTAAGTGTTCCTTTTCGTTCAGAGTATTCTTTGGTACAGGAAAACCTTTTTGTATCAATACCATTATAAACAATCGGTACCATATTGGCAGCTAAAACGTAAAAATCGCATATTGTTTTAGCACAATAATCCGAAATACCGATCGGAATAAAATTTGTGTGCTTATAAGCATACCGTTCAAACTTCGCCATACGTCCGGCTTCTCTTTCAGCTATACTATGGACGGTATGAAAGAACCTGATTTTTTTATAAAACTTTGCGGCCGGTAAAGTATACGGAAGTGCAAGTAAATGAGTATGTACGATATCCGGTTTTGCCTTTTTGATGAAACGGGTAGTCTTCCACATAGCTGAATAAGAAGTCCCATCAGCTTTTCCGATATATGATACTGTAATGTTATTTTTTTCTGCTTTCTGAGTAAAAATGTTGTCTTCCTTTTTTCCTATACAAAGAATAGAAACCTCATATCCCGGCTTCTTACTCAAACCGATGGCCTCATCAAGTGCAAGCTGCTGTCCGCCGCCTGTTTTTAAATGAGGTAAAACAATTAACACTTTCAATCCGATCACCTTTTACTATATTTTTCACCTTTTACTCTTTTTTTCTTTGATAACAAGAGTCTGACTGCTGTTATAGCATACATGGTCTGCGGGTATACTTTTTGAAACCACTGTTCCGGCTCCGATAACTGCATTATCTCCTATCTGTACGCCTTTCAGGATCACCACATTAGCTCCGACCCAAACATTTTCTCCGATACTTACGGGTTTGGATATAAACTGTTTCCAGTTTTCAGTATCGTGATCGTGGTCATATATACACACATTAGGACCAATGGTAGTGTAAGAACCTATATCAATACTCTCATGGCTTACGATCGTAGAATTACGGTTAATGAACACTTTCGTACCCAAGGTTATTTTTCCGCTTGGAGCATGCAGAAGAACGCCCTCTTCCGCCATACATCTGCCGCCTAAAGTTATTCTTCCCTTTTTACCTACAGACAGCTTCGACTTTGAAGACAGCTTCTGCGCGCCCTTGTATTTAATTTTGAAACCATTAAGTAATGACCAGAAAAACAATCTGAAAAAATTATACAATACCCTTGCATAGTAAGACGCTGTACGCCACATATTATTCCACCCGATTTATATTTTTTTATAGATTGAATTCAGCTGATTCCAAACGGCCTGTCTTGTATATTCTCCTTCAACTTTTTGCAGATTCCATAATGAAAAACTTTTTCTGAGGTCATAGTCCGAAATTTCCACCAAGGCTTTCCTCATCTCTTCAATATTTTTCGTTTCGACGATGATTCCGCCTTTACCTTCGAGCATATCTTCATTAGCAGCCCACCTTGTTGCAAGGCAAGGCAAGCCATAGGCCATCGCCTCAGTCAAAGCAACTGAAAAACCTTCCATCGGCATATACGATAAAAATGCAAAAACATCTGCATCTATAAATTCCTTTTTTAAATCCGCACCCGTTTTTATACCTGTCAAAATACAATTTGATGGCAGACCATCTGTATTGACGCCTTTACCCAATCTTCCGACCAATCTGAATTGTATATCAGGAAACTCTTTTGAAAGCTGTATCAGCTCATTACATCCCTTTTCAGGAATAATATTTCCGACATATAAGACTGTCTGAAGTTTCGGATTGATTTTCCGGCTTGCACCCGCTTCTAAAAGCTGCTCGGATGCAAAATTAGGTAGAATAAAAGCCTTTTCTTTGGCAAATGGAAGTACAAAGTCATATGACTGACGGTTCAAAGTAATGACCGCATCCACTTTTTTGCAGATTTTTTTCATTAAACGTGCTTTTGTTCTGCTGTCAACAGCCGTTGTAAGCGTACAATGAAAATGCATTATTACTTTTTTTCTATATTTTTTTGCAATTCTTATGGATACTAACTCTCGAATCATACTCATTGTATGAGCCGGGATATTTATATGAACAATATCCAGATTAATATTTTTGAGGTTTTTTTTCAAATCCTTCCAGATTCTAAAGCTTCTTATGACACTGGAGAAAAAATTTTTCTTTCCATGAACCTTCTCTGCTTCATCCAAGATAAAGATCTTATCCGAAGATTTTTCTGACACCTCAACAATTCCCTGTGCCCATGTAGCAATTCCACCAACCGCAGGATAATATGGAGTTAATAATAGAATATTCATACCACACCAGTTCCTTATAATGTTTTGATAACTTTTGCAGGATTACCAACGATCACACTATTGGCAGGAAATTTTCCCGAAACAACAGCACCGGCTCCAACAACACAGTTATCTCCCAAAACCGTTCCCTTTAAGATAATTGTATTGCAGCCGATAAAACAATTTTTTCCTATGATAATAGGTTTTGACCGAATTTTTGATTTATCCTTTGAGTGTCTTTCTTCTATCTCTATCGGATGAAAATCATTATCAAGAATTTTACAGTTTCCGCCGATCATTGTATCCTCGCCGATCTCAACAGAATTTCTGGCATAAATAGTTGCACCTGAAATACCAACTCTGTCACCTATAACAATTTTTGCTTCTCTCGTTCTTGTAACTATTATGGTCCTTGAATAAAGACCTACAAGATTAGACAAAAAGCTGCTGTTAACTGTAACATCCTTTCCGATGGAAAGAATTGATCCCTTCTGTTTATAAATTACCGGCATACCTTTCAGGCGAAGGCCTTTTCCATATTGAATTTTCTGGATTTTCATTATCAGCTTAAACCAGTTGCTCATCAAACCATTCTCCGTTTACTTTATTCTGAATCAGTGATTGGTATCACATACATTGCTCTTTTTCCTTCATGAACAGAATCTATGCAAATTTTTGTTCCTGCATGGTTCCATCTCGGATGCAGATCGCACCGACAATCATTATCATACCGAAATGGAGCAAACACTCTTGCAATTCTTTTGGCACAACCGTCTTTACCGCCGTTTTCTGTACAAAGATACACAGAAGCAATTCTTTTACGGTTCGGATAGGTATCTGTAATAATATATTTCAAATCAGGCGAATAGCTACAGTGACCGTCCGTATTCAATTCATGCCAGTACAGCTTATACTCCTGTGTTTTATCTTTCATAAGGTAGTAATGATCTCCTGTTTCATTTTTTCTGAGAAAAGACAGGATTTCATCGTTATTCTTCCAGTAACAATGCGATACAAAGACATCATCACTCAAATTATACATTTCAGTCTTATCAATATTAACTGTCACTAGACGGGTATGTTTTTTCCCTTTCTGGAACCATCTATGCAATACCATAAAACGCTTTCCGTCAGGACTGATCATAAGATGGTTAACCTTGTGTTCTGCATGATTCATGGTTTCATCCGGTTCAAATGCTGCCATTTCCGTATATTTAAACAGAGGGGTGACCTTTCCGGACGGGATATCCATTTTCCATATACATGTTTCATCGGGGCACAATATTCCCTTTGTTTTATCAGGAGTATTTGAATATCCGTAGCCAGGACGCATCCGGTGCAGACGCGAAAAATCAAGAGATAAAGCAAAGCTTCCATTTCTCGCCACATCATACACAGGAAGTGGAAGAACCTTCTCTTCCTTCATCTCTTTTACATTAAAAATAACAGAACAATATTTTTTGTTGCGAAAGTCGTTATAGATAATCCGGCTCTGAAAATCAGGTCCCATCCATTGTGCCATACAGCTTTGCTGAACATTCCACGAATGTGTAGCACCGATCTTAATAAAACGGTTATTATCTTGTGTATCTATAAGACCTACAATTCCCGGCTCTTTAGGAGCAACCGAACGATAGGCCTGTACGACTTTAATACAGATCATATATCTGTCGGTTATATCCCAAGGAGATTTGTCATAGTATCCGTAATAATATTCAAAACCATCATCCGGCGTAACTTTTTGCAGATCACCTTCAGACTTGATTTTATCCCTTGAAAACACATAACTTGTCCACTGATATACTCTTTTCAGGCTTCTTTTTACAACAGGAAATTTTTCAAATACTCTTTTTCCTGCATTTTCTATTTCTACAAATCCCATTATTTCCAATTCTCCTGTATGAAAGTATCGATCATATTGACAATGCTCATCGGATCTTTATTTTCCCAAGGGACAAGATCGTCTGTTTTCTGATAGATTTTTTGAAAACACTCTCCAAGATCTGTGAGTTCATTATCTGCAACCAAAACATAGTGATTTGAGCCAAAGGCCTCATTATTTTGAATTTGATGATCGTTGATGTGTTCACCATATTTTTCAAGCCTTGTAACGGCAATGACTTTTTTGCCTTCATTCAATGCTTTCATGATGGAACCCGAAGCTCCATGACTGACAACAATATCTGCTTCCTTGATTTTTTTAAGAAATTCCTCCTGAGAAATAAAATCCTTATACTCATAATGTTTTGGAACATAGGAAGAAGTTCCTGTCTGTGCAAACATCGGTTCAGTAAGTATTCCGTTTTCATAAAGCTCATCCAGCTTTTTAAACAAACGATCAAAGGGATAATTTCTTGATCCAACCGTTACAAATATCACTATAACTTCCTCCAAAACAGATCAGTATAAGCAGCCTCCATATATTGCCTTTTTATAATGCTTCACCTGTGTTTTCCACTGCACAATAAAAAGATCGGAATGCTTTTCCATCAGCTTTCCCGCCACAGTAGGCATATCTGCCCTTCCGAAAGTTTCAATAAACACAAACTTCTTTTTTGAAAGTACGGAAAGCAAATAGAATGGGTATGCAACCATAGTTCCGGTAGTAATTACAAAATCCGGTTTTTCTTTGATCCATATCCTCAATGCCCTGAAGCTGTTGACGAACATTTTGAATATCATCAGCTTATCTTTCAGATCTGTCTGTATCATCAGATACTTGGCATTCGCCTCGAACTGTGTTTTTTCTGTGACAAGAAAACCGTCATACTTATCGATCAGCGACTGAAGCTTTTGGAGCTGCTCCCAATGACCGCCTGAAGAGGAGACAAGACACAGCTTCGGAACCGTGTGTTTTGATTTCATGACAATAACCCCCCCACCAAATATTATAAATTCATCCAGCTTCTGCACTTCTCGGATTCCGGATGATACACCCTGCTAATCTCACTAAAGGTAGAACCAAACTGATAAAACAGATACGGTGTCTGAGCAAGTGCAAACATATCAATAATTGCCTCTTCCGTCAACCGAAGCTTCAATTCTTCGTCATTACTGTTCTGAGCAAAGTCATGAATTCCTGTTTCGCCTTCCCTGATCTCTGGGATATATTTTTTCTGAACCACCAGTCTGTCTGTGAATTCCTGTCTGAAAAGCTCCTCGATCGGTCCGTTATCGGTACATATGAAAACACGCTCAATATGATGATCAGCAATATATTTCTTCAGCTTGATGATCAGCTTCTGAACATCTCCATAGCATTTTTTTCCGGATGCTCTGATATGGATTCCCACAGTATCTTTATTCAGTTGGTTTTCAGCGACGAAACGATCCACCTTTTGTTGGATATCCGGCTGCAGAACAATGTGTTTTCTCATTGTTTCCGCAGAATAGAAAGGAATATTATCACAATAAATTACAGCATCTGCATCTATAGTCTTTGACAAATGTGCTCCGAAGGCAAACTTTCCATTTATTTTATATTTTTCTCTGTATTCCTTTTTCAGTACAAATGCCTGATAGGACTGACTCCAACGACAAACAGCACCATCTATTTTTGAAGAAAGGTTGCCTATCTTATGAAACCCCTTGAACAGATAATGATAGCCTTTTCGTACGAAACGATTTTTCATCTGTTTCTTTTCAAAATAATAGTATATGCTGGTATCCATATTCAGTTTCTTATAGATCGCCGGATAATACGTTTCTACATCGAGTTCAGTTGAATCGTCAAGATGTGGATAATCGACAATTCTGAAAAACCTGTTAAAAGCATTTGTTCCTTCCTTAGAAAACATTCCGTCTTTCCAGTCAATATAAACTTTTCGGTTTGTCTTCTTAGCATATTCTATTGATGCAGCAACTACTCTAAGCCTGTTGCCAAGGCCGGCAATTCCTTTTACTATTACAACTCTATCACTCATATTTTTTCCTTCTGTCAATCTCTTCTGAACAAATCTCTCGTATAAACTTTTTGCTGCACGTCATCCAGAACACTGTCGTATCTGTTAGCAATGATAGCGTCACTGCCTTTCTTAAACTTCTCAATGTCGTTAACAACAAGAGAGCCAAAGAAAGTTACACCATCTTCAAGTGTTGGCTCGTAGATAATAACAGTGGCTCCTTTTGATTTCAGACGTTTCATAACGCCCTGTATGGAGCTCTGACGAAAATTATCGCTATTACTTTTCATCGTTAATCTATACACACCGACTGTGATGGGACGCTCCTTATCGGCATTCCACATGGAATTTTCTGTGTAATACCCAGCTTTCTCCAGAACGCGATCAGCAATGAAGTCTTTTCTCGTACTGTTGCTTGCAACAATCGCCTCAATAAGATTTTGCGGAACATCCTGATAGTTGGCAAGGAGTTGCTTTGTATCCTTCGGCAGACAGTAACCACCATATCCGAATGATGGATTATTGTAATGTGTACCGATTCTCGGATCAAGACAAACACCCTCAATGATTTGCTGGGTATTCAGTCCTTTCATCTCGGCATAAGTATCAAGCTCATTAAAGTAGCTGACACGTAATGCAAGGTATGTATTAGCAAAAAGCTTTACTGCTTCCGCCTCTGTAAATCCCATAAACAGGGTATCTATATTTTCCTTGACTGCACCCTCCTGCAACAGTTCTGCAAAAGTATGTGCAGCTTTTACAAGTCGTTCGTCTTCCATATCTGTGCCAACAATAATACGGCTCGGATAGAGATTGTCGTACAGTGCTTTGGATTCTCTTAAAAACTCGGGGCTGAAAATAATATTCTTACTGCCCGTTTTTTCTCTGATAGACTTTGTATATCCGACAGGAATAGTGGACTTGATAACCATAATGGCATCCGGATTGTACTGCATGACAAGCCTGATAACAGATTCAACTGCGCTTGTGTCGAAGTGCTGTGTCTTGCTGTCATAGTTAGTAGGAGCAGCAATAACAACAAAGTCAGCATTTTTATATGCAAGTTCAGTATCCAGTGTTGCAGTAAGATCAAGCTCTTTTTCTGCAAGATACTTTTCAATGTATTCATCCTGAATCGGAGATTTTCTTTGATTGATAAGCTCCACTTTTTCAGGAATAATATCTACCGCATACACTTTATGGTGCTGAGATAATAGAGTAGCAATCGACAAACCAACATATCCTGTCCCTGCCACCGCTATGGTGTATTTTTTATCCATCTTACATCAGTCCTTACATATAAAACTCTTTATACCACTCAGCAAACTTCCTCAACCCGTCACGAAGAGATGTACTCGGCTTGAATCCATAGTCTCTTTCAAGAGCATCTGTATCCGCATAAGTGATCGGAACATCACCCGGCTGCATGGGGACAAGCTCCTTGTGTGCCTCAAAGTCATAATCCTCCGGCAGCACACCTGCACGGACAAGCTCTTCAGACAGAATCTGAACAAAATCAAGCAGATTCTCCGGCTGATTGTTGCCAATGTTATAAACAGCGTAGGGCGGTATCGGAAGTCCGTCCTCACCGTTCTTCTTTTCAGGAGCACCCTGCATTACTCTGACAACACCCTCGACAATATCGTCAACATAAGTGAAGTCACGCTTACAGTTCCCGAAGTTGAATATCTTTATCGTTTCGCCGTCGACAAGCTTATTGGTAAAACTGAAATATGCCATATCAGGACGTCCGGCAGGACCGTAAACAGTAAAGAAACGCAGTCCGGTTGACGGAATATTGTAAAGTTTTGAATATGCGTGAGCCATCAATTCATTTGACTTCTTAGTTGCCGCATACAATGAAACGGGATTGTCAACTTTATCTTCTGTTGAATAAGGTACTTTCTTGTTTGAACCATAGACAGAAGAACTTGAAGCATAGACCAGATGCTCTACCGGATAATTCCGGCAGGCCTCCAGAATGTTAAAGAAACCGATCAGGTTTGAGTCTATGTAAGCATCAGGATTCGTGATAGAATAACGTACTCCTGCCTGTGCAGCTAAATTAACGACCACAGCAGGCTTATACTTCTCAAAAATAGAATTGATCAGTTCCTTATCGGCAATATTACCCTTTATAAATGTAAAGCTGTCATTCTTGTTCAGTTCCTCAAGACGGTACTCCTTGAGACGAACATCATAATAGTCATTCACGCTATCGATACCGATGATGGTTGCAGTTGGTACATCGGCAAACAATCTCTTTACAAGATTCGCACCGATAAATCCGGCTGCTCCGGTAACCAGTATCGTTTTGTAACTTAATTCAATAGAATCCATAGCCATTTTCTCCCATTGTTTTATAAATCGTTATTCCACTGTCACACTCTTAGCCAGATTTCTCGGTTTATCAACATCCAACCCTCTCGAAACAGAAAGGTAATACCCCATCAGCTGCAAAGGTATCACTGACAAGCTCGCTGCAAAATGCTCATCCGTTTTGGGAATATAAACTGTAAAGTCTGCTGTATCTTCTATCTCATAATGGCCGTAAGAAGTCAGGCCCATCAAATAAGCCCCACGGCTCTTGCACTCGACCATATTGCTGACAGTCTTTTCATACAGTTCACTCTGAGTCAAAACACCAATAACCAGTGTTCCATCCTCAATAAGACTGATAGTACCGTGTTTTAGTTCACCGGCAGCATAAGCCTCCGAATGAACATAAGAAATCTCTTTCATTTTCAGGCTGCCTTCAAGACAAACGGCATAATCAACTCCACGACCAATAAAAAACACATCTTGCGCATTTGCCTGCTTTGCCACAAACCATTGTATACGTTCCTTATCTTCAAGTATCTTTTCAATTTTCTTTGGTAAGGTTGTAAGCTCATCAATCAGCTCTGAAACCTTTTTTTCATCTATCTCATTTCTTACAAGTGCAAACTGCATTGCAAGTACATATCCTACAATCAACTGTGCCGAATACGCCTTTGTTGTTGCAACTGCTATTTCAGGTCCTGCAAGCGTGTAGAACACATTTTCCGCTTCCCGGGCTATTGAGCTTCCGACAACATTGACAACAGCAAGAGTTTTGATCCCCTTTTCTTTGGCAAGTCGAAGTGCAGCCAGCGTATCGGCCGTCTCACCCGACTGGCTTACCACAATCACCAAACCATTTTTATCAAGCAGCGGTTTTCTGTATCTAAACTCGGAAGCAAGTTCGACACGAACAGGAATCTTTGCAAGATCCTCCATCACATACTGAGTGACAACACCCGTATGGTAAGCAGAACCGCAGGCAACAATATATATCTGAGATATATTCTTTATCCCCTCGTCGTCAAGACCGATAGAGCTAAAGTCTATCTTTCCATCTTTGATAACAGAGTTGAGGGTATCTGTAATTGCTCTCGGCTGCTCGTGTATTTCCTTCATCATGAAATGCTCATAGCCGCCTTTTTCAGCGGATTCAGCATCCCACTTTATCTCGGTAATGTCTTTTTTTATCTGATCGCCGTCAAGGTTGTAGAACGTAACATTTCCCTCTGTCAGCTTTGCCATTTCAAGATTTTCTATGTAATATACATTACGGCTGTATTTTAGGATAGCCGGAACATCTGATGCAACATAGGTCTCACCATCTGCAATTCCGATAATCATCGGGCTGTCTTTTCTTGCAACCCATATCTCACCCGGATGGCTCTTGAACATCAGACATAGCGCATACGAACCTCTCACTCTGACCATTGTTTTGGCAATGGATTCCTGAGGATCATGCGTATATTTCTTGTAATAATAATCAACAAGCTTTATAACTACCTCTGTATCTGTCTGTGAGTAGAATGTATAGCCATGTCTGATAAGCTTTTCTCGAAGTTCTACATAGTTTTCTATGATACCGTTATGAACTCCTACTACCTCTGATTCAACTGCACCAGACCCGGACCCTGTACAATTCCCACTGACATGAGGATGAGCATTGGTTTTGCTCGGTTCACCATGTGTAGCCCAACGTGTGTGACCTATACCGCAAGTCCCAACAAGTGCATTGCCGTTATCGGTCTTTTCAGCCAATACTTTCAATCGGCCTTTTGACTTTACCACCACTGCAGGATCATCACCATTACGTATTGCAAGTCCTGCAGAATCATAGCCACGGTATTCCAATTTTGAAAGACCATCCAAAAGAATGGGCGCCGCCTGCTTTTTTCCTATGAATCCTACGATCCCGCACATTACGAACCTCTCACTCTCGTTTAATCTTCAAATCCATTCGGATTCTGTTTCTGCCATCTCCATGCGTCACGGCACATATCAACAATGCTGTATTGTGCTTTCCAGTCTAATTCTTTCTCAGCTTTGGAAGGATCGGAATAGCAGGTTGCAATATCTCCGGGCCTTCTTGGCTTTATAACATAAGGAACCTTAATTCCATTTGCTTCCTCAAACGCCCTGACAAGATCAAGAACCGAATAGCCCTGTCCTGTTCCCAGATTATAAACTGCCAGACCACAATTGTTTTCAATCGCTTTCAGCGCCTTAACATGACCGTCTGCAAGGTCAACAACATGTATGTAATCCCTGACGCCCGTTCCGTCGGGAGTATCATAGTCATTTCCAAATACACCCAACTCTTTGAGTTTACCCACAGCAACTTGTGTGATATAGGGCATAAGATTGTTAGGAATACCGTTAGGTGCTTCACCAATCAAACCGCTTTTATGAGCACCAATCGGGTTAAAATAGCGGAGTAATACCATATTCCATTCCGGATCAGCCTTCTGCATATCCATCATGATCTGCTCAATCATAGATTTAGTCTGCCCATATGGATTGGTACACTGACCTTTAGGACATTCCTCGGTTATCGGAATAATAGCAGGGGTTCCATATACGGTTGCCGAAGAACTGAAAATAATGTTTTTGCAATTATTCTTACGGAGAACATCCAACAAAACAAGTGTCCCGTTGATGTTATTGTCGTAATACTCCCATGGCATAGAAACAGATTCACCCACCGCTTTTAATCCGGCAAAGTGAATACAGCAATCAAACTTATTTTTCGCAAAAACCTTTTCCAGGTTTTCTCTGTCACGAATATCAACTTCATAGAAACTGATCTGTTTGTTGATAATTTTCTCAACTCTGTCCAACGACTTTTTACTGGAATTGACAAGATTGTCAACAATAACGATGTTGTGTCCGGCAGTAGTCAATTCAATCACAGTATGGGAGCCTATGTAGCCTGCTCCCCCGGTAACAAGAATGTTCAAGGCTGTCACTCCAATCCGACTATTATTTTCAATATACTATATATCAATAAAATGAGAGTAATATCATTCACTGTCATATTACCTTACTACCATCCCATAAAGACTAATCACAAATTATCTATATAAAACAGGACAAAAACTGCCCTATATTGCTTTCAAAGTAATAAAACAGGTAAATTTCATCTACTTAGACCACATCCACCAAAGGTTTATTAAAGGTACAAATAAGCATTAAAAAGGACTTTTTCAAACAAAACAATTATATAGCCACAATAAAATATTGTCAATTAGCATAATTAACAAAAGGAAAATAATGCTAAAAAATAAAATAGAGTTTTTGTTTTGCTAAAAATAATCATTGTATTATTCAGCAAAACAAACTTGAATTAATCTTTTCCGAACAAATCTCTTGTATAAACCTTATCCTTAACATCATTCAGACAAATATCATATCTGTTTGCAATAATGACCTGAGAAAGCTTCTTGAACTTCTCAAGGTCATTCAATACCTTGCTGCCAAAGAAGGTACTACCATCTTCAAGAGTTGGTTCATAAATAATAACAGTTGCTCCCTTTGCCTTGATACGTTTCATAACCCCCTGAATCGAGCTTTGACGGAAATTATCGCTGTTGCTTTTCATTGTCAGACGATAAACGCCGATCACACATTCCTTTTCAGAAGCAGCATCAAAATCTCCTCGATTATAATAATCATAGTAGCCTGCAAGATTCAACACACGATCCGCAATAAAGTCTTTTCTGGTACGATTACTATCAACAATAGCTTCAATCAGGTTTTCGGGAACCTCCGCATAGTTTGCCAAAAGCTGCTTTGTATCCTTCGGAAGACAATATCCGCCATAGCCAAAAGATGGGTTATTATAGTATTTTCCTATTCTTGGATCAAGACAAACACCATTTATAATATCCTTTGTATTCAGACCTTTCATCTCTGCGTATGTATCAAGCTCATTGAAATAACTGACACGTAATGCAAGATATGTATTGGCAAAAAGCTTAACTGCTTCCGCTTCAGTAAAACCCATATATAAAGTATCAATATTCTCCTTTATTGCCCCCTCCTGCAACAGCTCTGCAAAAGTATGGGCGGCTTTGACAAGTCTTTCGTCCTCCATATCCGTACCAACGATAATGCGGCCGGGATAAAGATTATCGTAAAGTGCTTTGGACTCTCTGAGAAATTCCGGACTGAAAATAATATTTTTGCTGCCGGTCTTTTCGCGAATTGATTTTGTATATCCCACTGGAACGGTGGACTTGATGACCATAATGGCATCCGGATTATACTGCATCACAAGCCGGATGACCGTCTCGACCGCACTGGTATCGAAATGCTGGGTCTTGCTGTTGTAGTTGGTTGAAACAGCTATAATTATGAACGAAGAACTACAGAAGGCAATCTCAGGATCCATTGTTGCAGTCAGATCAAGCTCTTTTTCTGCAAGGTACTTCTCAATGTACTCATCCTGAATAGGAGATTTTCTTTGATTGATGAATTCGACCTTTTCAGGGATAATATCAATCGCATATACCTTATGATGCTGCGAAAGCAATGTTGCAATTGATAAACCCACATAACCTGTTCCGGCTACTGCTATCGTGTATTTCTTTTCCATCATCAAGCTAATCCTCTCTGTGATATTCTCAACAAAATAATGATGAGATTTGTCATCCTTATTTCTCATTCAGTTCAACATGTGGTAAATCTATCATAAAAAATCTATATAAAGCAGGACAAAAAGTGCCATATATTTCTTTCATCGCATCAAAACAGGTGAATTTCATCGACTTAAACACCATCCACCCAAGATTCCTGAATACCGCATATGATCAAATGCATTTTTAAAACTAATAACCGCTTCTCTTAAACAAAAATAAAAATGTCTTGAAGATAAGTTTAATATCCACCCAGGCACTTCTTTCCATTATGTACTTACGATCCAGAGCCATCCATTCATCAAAAGAGATATCATTACGGTTTTTAGTAGCCTGCCAGTAGCATGTAAGACCGGGTATTACCAAAAGCCTCAGCTTGTCACTTTCTCTGTATTGTTCCACTTCTTTAGGAAGTGCAGGTCTTGGCCCCACAAAAGACATATGGCCCAAAAAAATATTGAAAAGCTGAGGAAGCTCATCAATATTGGAAGCACGAAGAGCTGCGCCCACTTTTGTTATTCTTGGGTCATTTTTTATTTTAAACACAGGACCATCTGCCTCGTTCATTTTCTGAAGATCAACAAGCTTTTCTTCAGCATTGGCACACATGGTACGAAATTTATATATATTAAAAAGCTTGCCGTTTTTTCCGACACGCTGCTGCACAAAAATAGGCGGAGCGTTCTTATCATCTATCAATATTATCAATGAAATGATTGCAAACGGGATAAGAAGAAAAACTATACATATAAAGGAAACTATTATATCGAACACACGTTTAAAAAAGCTGTATACCGGCTTGGCTTCATATCTGAAATCTGAAAAACTATCCGTATCTGTCTTTACGGTACTTTCCTTTCTTTCAGTTCCTACAGCCATTTCATTACCTCCTTTGGAAAGTATTATATCTTCTTATAGCAGTTTCCAAGTTTTAGAAAAATAAAAACGTGAATTACTCTCCAAAAGGTGTAAAATAGTAAGTAACCACACAAACCGTTTGGCACCAGAAGGG
>Ga0256407_10001979_pt1 | contig 40703 bp, 26 predicted proteins | sample RumenRJG_04DNA_FD_193489 | JGI IMG/M metagenome (GOLD analysis project Ga0256407, IMG submission 193489) | Bovine rumen microbial communities from Lethbridge, Alberta, Canada - RJG_04 | ecosystem: Host-associated > Mammals > Digestive system > Stomach > Rumen | place: Canada: Alberta... | reverse complement strand
CGCCATCAAAGCGACGGCGCACCATAGCATCGGGTGTTGGACAATCATAATGCAGAAGAATTGACGTGTTTCAACTGCAAAGATACGGAAAAAAATGAAGGACGAAAGAAAAGGGGAAAGAAAATCTTCAAATAACAGTTATAACAGTTTCACAGTTTTTTTTTCAAGGGGGGGGGTAGCCCTCGACAGGTGTCTCCCCCCTCTCTATCTCTCTCTATATCTATATATATATTTATATAATTATATATATATTAATAATATAAGTAATAATAAGTAGTAGAAGAAGACTCCTATCTACCTCTATCTATCTCTATGTATATTTATAATTATATATATATATTAATATAAGTAAGAAGAAGACCCCGCGCTCGGCTCGTGCAGGGCTCGAAATTTTAACTGTTAATTGTTATTATTGTGAACGCGCTCAAACACAGCAAGTTACGTTTTCCACCACTGCACGCTGATTTTGCCAATGCAGCACGCTGATTCCTCAGCACAGCACGTTAATCCCTCAAAATCAGCACGTTACGCTTTCAATACAGCGCGTTTGATCTCAAACCATAACACGTTGCGTTCGCGTTTTATCCACGAAAAAAGCCCAACTTCGCTAGGAAGTCAGGCTCTCAACTATTAACTATTAACTATTAACTATTAACTCTAAACTCTCAACTATTAACTCTCTACTGTCCTGACCATCATGGCAGGGCAGTAAGCGGACTCATCGCATAATCATAAACAAAGGCGTGCAATCAGCACGCCTTTGTTATCTTACATTAACGAAGCACCAGTTTTATAGCTTAGCCAGTTCCTCGCAGGCTTTTGCTGGGTCAGGGGCGCGGAAGATGGCGTTGCCGGCTACTAGGACGTCGGCTCCAGCTTCTTTCAACTGTTTGCCTGTCTCCATGTTGACGCCTCCATCTACTTCAATTAGGGCTTTGCTGCTTGTGCGGCTTATCAACTGGCGCAGCTCTTTGACTTTCTCTAAGGTGTGAGGAATGAACTTCTGTCCACCAAAACCAGGATTGACGCTCATGAGCAGGACGAGATCAACGTCGCAGATGATGTCCTCGAGGACAGAAACGGGTGTGGCGGGGTTGAGCGTGACACCAGCCTTCATGCCTGCTTCGTGTATCTGGCCGATGACGCGGTGCAGGTGCGTGCAGGCTTCGTAGTGGACGTTCATCAGATAGGCTCCGAGTGCCTTGACTTCGTCGACAAACTTCTCGGGCTGCACAATCATGAGGTGCACATCGAGCGGCTTGCGGCAGATGCGGGCCACGTGTTTCAGAACAGGAAAGCCGAAAGAGATGTTGGGCACGAAGACGCCGTCCATGACGTCGATGTGGAGCCAGTCGGCTGAGCTTTTGTTGAACCACTCCATCTCGGCTTCGAGATTGGCGAAGTTGGCAGCGAGCAAAGAGGGGGAAAGCATGGTGAATTCAAATTTTATAAATTCATGATTCAAAATTGAGTATTCAAAATGGATTATTTCAAATCTCAACTTCCAAATTACAGGCTATGCTAACGCTAAGCTGATGTACGGTTGCGGGCGATATGTGCGGGCAAACTGACGTATCTTTGCCAGAACAGCTGTGCTTGGTTGAAAGAGTGGTAGGGGTAATGTTTGTTCCATAGGCAGAGGGTGGAAGGGTGAGGAATTGAGAAGGAGGAAGGGTTAAAAGTTTAAAAGTTGAAGATTGAATGCTTTTTGTATTAAAAACGAAAATGTGGGGCGTTTTATTGTGGTAAAAAGTAAGTTTTTTAACTTTAAGCGAAATTTGTCTTTATTTAGATTTTTGCGAAATAGTGTGAAGTGGATTTCGGGTGAGGAAGAATGTAGTAACAATTTAATAATTAAGAGCTAATAATTAAGAGTTAATAATGAACAACTGAAAAGTAAAACGCGAAAGGCGTTGTGTGTCAGTGTGTTAGAAAAAGTCAAGAGGGACATCGTGTGCACATTTTGCTTTGTTTGTGCCGTTTGTTGAATTACAAGAAGTTAGGCATTTGAGCACTTTTGGGGCCAAACGAAAAAGTTTGGCGATTTGAAGATTTTGTAGTACCTTTGCACTCGAATTCGCCTAAAAAATAGAACGGGTTTTGATGCGGACGAAAGTCGGCATTCCTTATACATTATATAATATATATATACATACGTGACTGAGAACGAACAGATATTGTGGCAGCGTTGCATGGAGATGTTCCATGGCAACGTCAGCGAGCAGCAGTTCCAGACTTGGTTCTCTCCGATGAGACTCAAGTCTTACGACGCTGCCAAGAAGGAGCTGGCGGTGTATATTCCGTCCCAGTTCTTCTTCGAATATCTGGAGGAGCATTTCCGCCGTCTTATTCACGTTACTATCAGTCGCTTCTTCGGCAGCGATGTTACGCTCTCGTATCAGGTTGAGGTCGCAGACAATGTGACGGTGACGCAAGAGAGTGACAACGACGTGATGCCACAGGTAGCTCCGAGCAGCTATGCCGCAAACCAGTCGCCCACTTTGGCACAGGCTGTGGGTTTGCCCGAAGATCTCGACTCGCAGCTCAATCCGCATCAGAACTTCAGTAACTTCATCGAAGGCACAAGCAACAAGCTGCCGCGAAGCGTGGGTCAAGCTATTGCCGAACATCCGGAGCAGATGACGTTCAACCCGCTCTTCATTTATGGTCCGAGCGGTGTGGGCAAGACGCATCTGGTGAATGCTATCGGCTTGCGTACCAAGGAACTGCATCCCGAGAAGCGTGTCCTCTACCTGAGTGCACACCTCTTCATGGTGCAATTCACGGATGCCCGTAAGCGTAATGTCTTCAATGACTTTATGCATTTCTACCAGAGCATCGACATGCTTATTATGGACGATATGCAGGAGCTCATTGGTATGGCTGGTACGCAGAATGCTTTCTTCCATGTTTTCAATCACTTGCGCCAGAACGGCAAGCAGATCATTATGACTTGTGACCGCCCGCCTGTCTCGCTGCAAGGCATGGAGGAAAGGCTTATCACGCGCTTCAAGAGCGGACTGATGGCAGAGATGGAAAAACCTGAAGAGGCATTGCGCCGCAACATCTTGCACAGTATTGTGAAGCACGACGGACTGAGCATTCCCGATGACGTGCTGGACTATATCTCGTCGAACGTCAACAATAGTGTACGCGAGCTGGAGGGCATCATCCATAGCCTGCTGGCTTATTCCGTAGTCTATGGCAAGGAAATTGACCTCGACTTTGCCCAGCGCATCTTGGCTGGTCGCATCAGGGTGGAGAAGAAGAACGTCACCATCGACCAAATCATCTCCACGACTTGCGAGCACTTCAATGTAAAAGAAGAAGACATCTTCGGCAAGAGCCGCAAGGCAGAGATTGTGACGGTTAGACAGCTGAGCATGTACCTGGCTCACAAACACACGAAACTGGCGGCAAGCAAGATAGGCATTTATGTTGGCAACAGAGACCACGCCACCGTCTTGCATGGCATAAAGGCCATAGACGGGAGGCTGAAAATCGATAAGAAACTGCAGCGGCATCTTGAAGAGCTGGAAGAGAAACTAATAGGAAAGGCACTATGAACATCAAGCAGAGAAGAACCATCCGCAAATACACTCAGCAGCCCGTCAGTGACGAGCTGCTGAATCGGTTAATAGAGGAAGCCTCGCGAACGCAGACCATGGGCAACCTGCAACTCTACAGCGTAGTCGTGACGAGGTCCGCAGAGATGAAGGAAGAGCTGGCTCCAGCACATTTCTTCCAACCAATGGTGACACAGGCTCCTGTTGTGTTGACTATATGTGCCGATTTCCGTCGAACGACCGATTGGTGCTTGCAGAGAGAGGCGAATCCGGGTTACGACAATGTCTTGAGTTTCGTAAATGCTGCAACAGATGCTTTGCTCTTTACGCAGACATTCTGCTGCTTAGCAGAAGAGGAAGGTCTTGGCATTTGTTTTCTGGGCACGACCATTTATCAGCCGCAAGCCATTATCGCGACTTTAGGTTTGCCAGAACTTGTCTTTCCTGTCGCTACATTAACCGTGGGTTGGCCTGCAGAGAAGCCAAGGCAGACAGACCGTTTGCCGCTTCAGGCCATTGTGCATCAGGAGACATACTGCCCCTTTACGTCCGACCGTATTGACGCTTGCTACAAGAAGCGCGAGTCGCTTGCTGTGAACAAACATTTCGTTGAGATTAACGAGAAGCAAACGCTGGCGCAAGTCTTTACTGACATTCGCTATACGAAGAAGGACAACGAGGCAATGTCCGATGCCCTGCTTCTCACGCTTGCCCAGCAGAAGTTCCTGAGGTCAGGCGGTCTGCCGGGTGGCATCGTTCCTTCTGTTGTGGAACGTCGTCCCGAGGTTTTGGAGTGCGACGTTGTTCGCTTCCAGAACAAGAAAGAGAAATGGGTGGCCTTTGTCGGCTTGCTCGACGGCTTGCCTTACGAGATATTTACGGGCTTGCAGGATGATGATGAAGGCATCGCTATCCCGAAGAGCGTGATGAAAGGCTTCATTATCAAGCACTACGACCGTGAAGGGCAGAAACGCTACGATTTCCAGTTCGTCAACAAACGTGGCTACAAGACCACTATCGAAGGCTTGAGCGAGCGCTTCAATCCGAAGTACTGGGACTATGCAAAGCTCATCAGCGGAGTGCTTCGCTATCGTATGCCTATCGACCACGTCATTCGCCTCATTACTTCATTGCAGCTTGAGAACGACACGATTAACTCCTGGACGGCAGGTGTGGCAAGGGTGCTGAAGAAGTATTTGCCCGATGCACAGCAGGCGTTGGAAGAAGAAGAGGAATGAAAAGGATTGTCGAGATAAGCGTCAATCGCGTCAAGGTGTATGCCTATCACGGCTGCCATCCGCAGGAACGCGTCGTGGGAGGTGACTTCTATGTCAGCATCACGGCACAAGTTGAAGTGGAGGCTTCGGCCTGGAAGGACGACCAGCTTGAAGGCACGGCAGATTATTCTCGCTTCGTCAGCATTACGAAAAGGGAGATGGGCAAGCCATCCAATCTTCTCGAACATGTTGCAGCCAGAATTGCTTCTTCTGTTCTAGAGGAATGCCCGTCGGTCTTGAAGGTCTGTGTAACAATAGAAAAGGAAAACCCGCCTCTTGGCGTGCTTTGTCAAGGCATCAGTGTTAAAATTGAGCAAACAAGATAAGTTTTTTGCTTTGATGGTTCGCAAAGTGAAATTTATTGTGTAACTTTGCGCCCAATATTCTCAAGAAAACATAATGAAGAAGAAAGTAAGATTCAGTCTCGTATATAGAGACATGTGGCAGAGCAGCGGCAAGTTCCAGCCGCGCAAGGATCAGTTGGCACGCATTGCGCCTGTCATCATCGAGATGGGTTGTTTCGACCGTGTGGAGACCAATGGCGGTGCTTTCGAGCAGGTGAACCTCCTGGCTGGTGAGAACCCCAACGAGGCAGTTCGTGCCTTCTGTAAACCCTTCAACGAAGTAGGTATCAAGACTCACATGCTCGACCGCGGCCTCAACGCTCTCCGCATGTATCCCGTGCCCGACGACGTTCGCCAGCTTATGTACAAGGTGAAGAAGAAGCAAGGAACTGACATCACCCGCATCTTCTGTGGCTTGAACGATGTGCGCAACATCATTCCAAGCATCAAGTGGGCGAAGGAAGGCGGTATGATACCTCAAGCCACCCTCTGTATCACCACTAGCCCCATTCATACGGCCGAATATTACTCGGCGATTGCGGATCAACTGATTGAAGCAGGAGCCGCCGAAATCTGTTTGAAGGACATGGCAGGCATTGGTCAGCCGGCTATGCTTGGCAAACTTACGGGCATGATAAAGAAGAACCATCCCGACATCATCATTCAGTATCATGGTCATAGCGGACCGGGTCTCTCAATGGCGAGCATCCTTGAGGTCTGCAACAATGGCGCCGACATCATCGATACTGCCATCGAGCCTCTCTCTTGGGGCAAGGTGCATCCAGATATCATCTCCGTGCAGTCTATGCTGAAGAACGAAGGATTCGACGTGCCCGAAATCAACATGTCGGCTTACATGAAAGCCCGGTCGCTCACGCAGGAGTTCATCGACGACTGGCTGGGCTACTTCATCAATCCTGCCAACAAGCACATGTCGAGCCTTCTGCTCGGCAGCGGTCTGCCAGGTGGTATGATGGGCAGCATGATGGCTGACCTTGGTGGCATTCAGAGTGTCATCAACAACCTGCGCAAGCAGAAAGGCGAGCCCGAACTCAACACCGACGATATGCTCGTTGCCCTCTTCAACGAGGTAGAGCACGTATGGCCGATGGTCGGCTATCCACCATTGGTAACGCCTTTCAGCCAATACACCAAGAACATTGCTCTCATGAACCTGCTCACCATCGAACAAGGCAAGGGACGCTTCGTCATGATGGACGAAGCCATGTGGGGCATGATACTCGGCAAGAGCGGCAAGGTGCCCGGGGAGATTGCTCCAGAACTTGTCGCACTCGCCAAAGAGAAGGGCAAAGAGTTCACCGATATCGACCCGCACACGCTTTATCCCAACGCGCTCGACGACTTCCGTAAGGAGATGAAGGAGAACGGCTGGGACTGCGGTCAGGACGACGAAGAACTGTTCGAGCTCGCCATGCACCCAGAGCAGTACCGTAACTTCAAGAGCGGTCAGGCGAAGAAGAATTTCCTGGCAGACTTGCAGAAAGCTAAGGAAGCGAAGCTGAGCAAATCCATTAAGCCAGAAGAACTTGCTGCCTTCAAGCATGCCAAAGCCGATGCCGTGGTCAGCCCTGTCGACGGTCAGGTGTTCTACGAATTCCAAGGCGGCAGCGAATGTGTTCCCTGTCTTGAGCCTGCTATCGGACAGAAGTACGAGGAGGGCGACATCCTTTGCTATGTGCAGGCCTCTTGGGGCGAATTCATCCCCGTCCCCGCAGGCATCGGCGGTAAGCTTGTCGACATCTCTGCCAAGAAAGCTTCCCATGTGCATCGTGGTGAGACACTTGCATGGATTGAAAGGGAATCATAATCCGATTTAAAACAGAGGCATTAAAAACGCCGCGTGCGGAGATTGCAATCCCCGCGTGCGGCGTTTGTCATTTCCGCGTGCGGCGTTTGCAATCCCCGCGTGCGGCGTTTGAATTTTCCTACTTGGTGTTTGTAATTTCCATATGAGATGCTTTTAATGTCCTTTTGTTGCATTTTTATGCTCAAATGGTGGTAAAATTGTGCAAAAAGTATCATTTTTTATAAAATATCTGTGATTATGTGCTAATTATTCCAAAAAAGTTATTACCTTTGCCGCTCGAATTGTCTTATCGTGGATACGACTACACATTATTAATATATTTAAGAGCGATTATTAACAAATTAGAGATGTTTATATATAAAAAATTAAGTCTTGTCGCGGCGTTGCTATTCCTGTCTGTCGGGTTGGCAATGGCGCAGACAACAATTTCCGGAACAGTGTTCTCTGCCGACGACAATGAACCCTTGATGGGCGCAAATATTTTGGTGGAAGGTACACAGAACAGAGCCATTACGGACCTTGACGGTAAATTCACGTTGAACGAGGTCAAGTCAAACGCCGTATTGGTAGTGTCTATGATTGGTATGCGCACCGAGAAGGTGAAGGCCAAGGATGGTATGCGCATCATGTTGCAAAGTGAAGACGTGCAGATGACGGAGGTTATCGTGAACGGTCAGCAACAGATTGACAAGCGCCTGTTTACTGGTGCAGCTACGACAGTTGATGCAGAGAAGATCAAGCTCTCTGGTCTTGCCGACGTGAGCCGTTCTCTGGAAGGGCGTGTCGCAGGTGTGCAAGTGACAAACGTTACGGGCACTTTCGGTGCTTCGCCCAAGATTCGCGTCCGCGGTGCTACGTCCATCTATGGTAACTCTAAGCCCCTTTGGGTGGTGGATGGCGTCATTTACGAAGACAACGTTGACGTGAGCGCCGATGATTTGGCTTCCGGTGATGCGAAGACATTGATTTCGTCAGCTGTTGCAGGTCTGAACTCCGATGATATTGAGTCTTTCACCATCTTGAAGGACGGTTCTGCAACCTCCATTTACGGTGCCCGCGCTATGGGCGGCGTGATTGTCGTTACCACCAAGAAAGGTGCGAAAGGTCGTGCCAACGTGAACTACACAGGTGAGTTCACCACCCGTCTCAAGCCCAGCTACAACGACTATAACATTATGAACTCGCAGGAAGTGATGGGCGTTTATAAGGAGATGTACGACAAAGGCTGGCTGCAACTCGACAATATGGTCAATGCCCAGAATACCGGTATCTACGGCTATATGTTCCAGCAGTTGCGTGCTTACGACCCGTTGACAGGCTCTTTCGGACTCCAGAACACAGAGGCCGCCCGCAATGCTTACCTTCAGGCAGCTGAGTTCCGCAACACCGACTGGTTCGACCTCCTGTTCACCAACAATGTGCAGATGAATCACTCTCTCAGCGTTTCTGGCGGTACAGATCGTTCGCAGACGTACTTCTCGATGTCTGTCCTCAGTGACCCGGGACACTTTGTCAACCGCAGCAGCGTGAGCCGTTATACGTTTAACGGTAATACCTCTTACGATATATTGAAAGGTCAGAAAGGCGCAGAACTGCTTGCCGTTAAGCTTGCCGCTCAGGGCAGCTACCGTAAGCAGGAGGCTCCGGGTTCGCTGAACCGTACAACCGACGTTGTAACGGGTGAGGTAAAGCGTGACTTCGACATCAACCCCTTCAGCTACGCTATGAACACAAGCCGCTGTCTTGATCCCAACATCAATTATACGCGCTTCTACACTGGCTTCAATATCTTCGACGAATTGGAGTATAACTACAATGATATCCAGGTAACGGAATTGATGTTCCGTGGCGAATTGGAGTACAAACCCATCAAATCAGTGCGCCTCAACGGACTGATCTCCTCCCGTCTGTCTCATACACGTCGTCAGCACAACGTCATGGATAAAGCCAATCAGGCCAATGCCTATCGTGCCGGCGTGGATGCAGAGGACGACAACTCTACAATCCGCTACAACAACAGCCTCCTCTACACCAACCCAGACGATGAGTTGGCTCTCCCTGAATCCGTTCTGCCTCAAGGCGGTATAAAGTATCAGTACGACGATAACATGCGTTCTAACACCTTCCGCTTCATGGCAGGTTATAACAATGTATTCAACGATGTTCATACGCTCAATGGTATGGTTGGAGCCGAGTATTCTTCCGTTCGCCGTACTGCAACGAACTGGACAGGTTGGGGCTATCAGTTCGACAATGGTGGCATCACTTATACCCCGTACCTCTGGCTGAAGCAGATGAACGAGGAGAACACCGACTACTTCGGCGAATCTTTCACACTGACAAACACTATGGCATATTATGGTCAGGTGAACTATAACTTCGACCAGCGCTACACTTTGAACGGAACATTCCGCTATGAAGGCACGAACCGACTTGGCAAGAGCCGTCAAAGCCGTTGGTTACCTACATGGAACGTCTCTGGTTCATACGACCTTACCAATGAGAAGCTTATGGAAAGCACCAGGTCTTGGCTCTCACAGGTTAAGTTCCGTGGCAGTTATTCGTTGACAGCCGACACAGGTCCTTCTTGGGTAACTAATGCCGGGGCAATCTTCAATACCCAAAACACGTGGCGTCCCTTTACCTCTGCTGCCGAGTCGCAGATTTACCTCTCGTCTCTCGGCAACTCGGAACTGACATACGAAAAGAAACACGAATGGAACTTCGGTGTTGATTTGAGCTTCCTGAAAGATCGCATCGCTGTGACATTTGATATCTACGGCCGAAACAATTATGACCTTATTGGCCGCATCTTCACTCAGGGTTCCGGCGGTGAAATCGCCAAATATGCTAACGTGGCAGACATGAAGTCTCATGGCGTTGAGCTTGGTCTTTCTACCGTCAATATCGACAAGGCTGGCTTCAAGTGGATGTCGGACTTCATCTTCTCGAAAGCGAAGAATAGAATTACGTCTCTTGAGGTGGATAGTCGTGCCGTTGACCTCGTGACAGGCCTTGGCTATGCCATCGAAGGCTATCCCGTACGTTCTATCTTCAGCTACCAGTTTGCAGGACTCAACTCAGAAGGCCTGCCACAGGTTTATAACGAGTATGGGGAAAAAACAGTGGGCGACGTAAATTTCCAGGAGACAGAGAACCTGGAAGACTTCCTCATCTACGAGGGCCCGTCCGACCCGACGTTCTATGGCTCCTTCAACAACACGTTTAGCTACAAGAGCAAGAACTGGGGTTCCATCTCGCTCGACCTCTTCCTTACCTATGCAGGTGGCAACGTCGTTCGTCTTGATCCCGTCTTCTCCTATGCGTACAGTGACCTCTCGGCTATGCCTCGCGAGTTTAAGAACCGTTGGATGATGGCTGGCGACGAAGCAGTCACGAAAATTCCCGTTATCGCCTCTCGCAACCAGGTCGACCGCTACGGCAGCACCACAATGCGTACGGCGTATAATGCCTACAACTATTCTACAGAGCGTATCGCGAACGGCGACTTTATCCGCTTGAAGGAAATGGCTCTCACGTATACACTTCCTGAGGGATGGCTCAAGAAGACATTCATTAATACGGCTTCTATAAAAGTAGCTGCGACAAACCTCTGTCTGCTATATGCCGACAAGAAATTGAACGGTCAGGATCCCGAGTTCATCAACTCTGGCGGTGTGGCAGCTCCTATCTCCAAACAGTTTACAGCTACCGTGCGTTTAGGTTTTTAATTAACAGAATTAGAAATTGAAGGATATGAACAGAAATATATACAGTCTTTTTGTCATCTGCCTGCTCGGCATCATAAGTGTATGTTCTTGTACTGCGCTTGATGAAGCTCCCGACAACCGTACTGACCTCGATTCCGCAGAAAAGATTCGCAAGTTCCTGACTTCGGGTTATCCTGTGGCTACACCAGCTGTCATCTGTGAACTCAGTGGCGATAATTTCGTGGACAACAACGTTGTACTGGCTGCCACGCACAACGATGCATATTCCATTTTCCATGAAGAAGCCTATCAATGGAAAGATATTACAAATTATAATACAGGAGAGCAGGATACTCCCTACCAGGTATGGGAAGCATATTATGCCGGTATTGCCGTTGCCAATCATGCGATAAAAGCTATGAAGGAAATGAGCAATGACCCTGCCAGGGATCCTGAGTTCGCCCACTCTTGGGGCGAGGCTCACTTATTGCGTGCATATCTCCACTTCGTCCTTGTCAATGTCTTTGCCGAAGCATATAAGGATGAAGCCCAAAGTGCTAATGAGTGGGGTATTCCATACGTACGTGAGGTGGAACAGACAGTATCTGTGGACTATAGTGATACCAAATATCGCAAAAGTGTTGCTGAGGTTTACAACCTAATTGAACAGGATATTTTGGAGGGCATCGACCTTATTGATGATTCCAAGTATCAGGTTCCTGCCTACCACTTTAATCGTAATGCAGCCAACGCCTTTGCTGCACGTTTCTATCTCTTTAAGCGTGACTATCAGAAGTGTCTGAAATATGCCAATGCAGCTTTGGGCTCTAATCCCGCCTCCATGCTTCGTAAGTGGGCGTCACTCAACACCAACACGATGGACACACGCCTCAATGACTTCAACGATGAGAAAGCTGCTTGTAACTTCCTCATCCAGTCTACTTACTCACTTCAGGACCGCATGCTCTCCACGTGTCGCTTTGCAATCAACACTGGTAGCAGCGATTACAACGTGTCCTCCACCGTAGGCCTCCTATACAATGGCGGTGGCCCAAACTGGACGGGTTATATACCAGCTTATGCCGGTAACTTGTTCCTCTTTGGCAAACAGGAGTACGGCATCTGGCTTTTCCGCGTTTATGAATACTTCGAATATACAGACAAGATTGCCGGTATCGGTTATGTCCACATCCTCTATCAGCCTTTAACAGCAGAGGAAACCTTGCTTTGCCGTGCAGAGGCCAAACTTTATTTGGGTGATCGAGCAGGTGCAATTCAAGACCTAGGATATTGGACAAGTTCAAAGATGATAGACAAGCCTCTTGATCAGGCTGGTATCGATAACAAGTATAAAGGCGACTATACGAGTAACATTTTTGTTGACGACCTGCATCCTCAGGATATGAGTGCAACATGGCCTACGCTTGCTGCTGACGAAATGCGTGTGTTGCATTGCATCCTCCATTTCCGCCGTATCGAGACTATGTTCGAGGGCATGCGTTGGTTTGATATCAAGCGCTACGGCATTGGCATTCATCATGCTTACAGAGGACCTGCCGAAGACGAGGTTCATCAAGATTCTCTTACGTGGAATGACCCACGACGTGTTTTGCAAATTCCGCAGAATGTAGTGAAGGCGGGCTATCCTTCCACTGACCGTTCCGTTCCATCACTCAATCAAAGCAGTGGCTATGCTACGTCACCTACGTTGTTGACCACTAAGTGATGCATAAATGAATAAAGAAAGAAGACAATGAAAAAGATACTATATATATTGAGTTTGGTTGTAGTGGTAACGTCATTCTCTTCATGTCGTACGGAAGATGACTTTACGGACTCTATCTTTGATACAAGCGTTCCTGTTGTTGATCCCACAAAAGCAACCTATGAATTTGACAAGTGGCTCTATGACAACTTTGTAGTTCCATATAATGTTGATGTGAAATACCGCTTTGACCTGACAGCCTCCGACCTGCAGTTCCAGTTGACTCCTGCAGATTATGGACGTTCACAGCTCTTGGCTCATTTCATCAGATACTTGTTCTATGATGTATATACTAAGTATGCTGGTGAAGGTTTTATGAAGCAGTATGGTCCTCGCATTTTTCATTTCATTGGGTCGTCTGGTTACAACCCAAGCACGGAGACAGAGGTGTTGGGTACAGCTGCTGGTGGAGTAAAGATTACTCTATACAAGATTAATGAGATGACGGCATGTCCTCAGCTTGACCCGACCACCAATACTCTTCTCAATCCTTATTCGGAAGAAGATGTTGATGTGCTCAATGAGAACTATTTCCACACCATGCACCATGAGTTCTCTCATATTCTGCACCAAACAAAGGCCTATCCTGTGGCTTTTGGGCAGGTGACTTCAAGTTCGTATGATCCTATGACTTGGAATGAGCGCGACTCCGTAACCACACATCAGATGGGTTTTGTTACCCACTATGCTTCTTCGGCTACATATGAGGATTTCGTCGAGACATTGTCTTGCATCATCACCGACAACGATGTCCGCTGGATGAATCGCCTCATCAATGCATGCTGTAAGGGTATGCGTCAGGGCGACAAGGAGGATGTACTGGTTCTCATCGATTCTCTCGATATTACAAACTTCGAAGACCCGACGAAGCCTTGGAATAACTTCAAGCTTTTGAAGCAGACTCATGTGTTTAATGAGAACACCAACGAATACGAGGAAGAGGAAGGCTATGTCTTAGCAGCTCATCGCAGTACGGTAACTGTCTATAATGCTAAGAGCGGCAATTATGTTCCTATGTATAAGTACGAGGATTTCCGTACATTCACATCTTTCAAGGACGATTTCCTGCCTTGGGTTTCTTACACAACGGCAGATGAGATTGAAGGCATTAACGCTATCCTTAAGAAGATAAACATTGCTACCCAGTGGTACACAGAGAATTGGGGACTTCACGTATTCGAGATACGCAAGGAAGTGCGTGAGCGTCAGAACAAGATCAATGACTACATTAAGAATGAAGTCACGATTTATGAACTAAAATAACCTCAAAGTCAGATTACGATGAAGAAGAATATAAGATTTATAACAATGTGTGTGGCATTGGTTGCCATTTCACTTGCTGGATGCACTCGTTTTGAAGAGGACGACCTCTTTGATGAGAGTGCTTCTCTGCGTGTTACGCATTTCAACGAGCAGTTACAGTCTCGCCTGGTTGCGCAAAGCCAAGGTGAGAAAAACGGTTGGGTGATACAGTACTTTGTGTCTGGAACAGACGAGTTGGATTTCGAAGGATTTAATCTCTTTGGAAAATTCTCGGGAAATGGCAAGGTAACAATGGCAGGCAATCACCGCTTCCTTCGTGATGGTAAGGCTGGAAACTATACTGAGTTTACGAGCACTTATGAGCTTTTGAAAGAAGAAGGCCCCGTTTTAGCTTTCAACACATGGAACGACATCTTGACTGTTTTCGTTGATCCTGTTGATCCTGCAAATGCTCCTTCGGCGCTTATTAAAGATGGTGAAGGCATGGGCGGAGACCAAAACTTGATCTTCCAGGGTTATGAAGGTAATAATATCCTGTTCCATGGCCAACGTCACTTCGGTGGCGTACGTTTTGTCCCATGCGACCGTCCTTGGGAGGACTATCTCGCCGATACGGAAACTCTCAAAAATTACATCACCAACAGCACTGTCACATCCTATTATGTAATCTGCGGCGCCGATACGCTCTACTTCAAGAATCTGCGTGGCGGCATCGTTACTTATTGCGAACGTGTCAATGACCCGTTGTTTCCCTCTACTATCAATTGCGTGTTCTCTCCGACAGGCTTCTATTTGCAGCACAGAAATAGCATAAAGGGTACTTCGTTTCAGGAGTTCTTCTTGGCAGAAGACAAAACTTGTTTGATGTCTGAGAATGACAGCGTAAAGGTGATTGCAACGTGGGACAACTACATCGTCAACGGACGCAACACCATTTGGAACCTTGACATGGACAACCTCTCTGATGAGCAGAAGGGTTTGCTCGCTCAAATCGATGCGGAAGCCAAGAAGTTCAACAAAGACTACTCATTATCGCAAGTTGGACTTGGACGTTCTACAGGAAGTGGCGCAGTGAAAGGAATAGTGTTTACGTTTAAGGTCAAGACAAAAACTAACACGGCCGGTCTCTCGTTGACTACTAGCCGCCCATCTTTTGGAAAGATGCAGATTGCTTATTCTGACGGCGAAAAGGCAGATAAAAACCTCACGACGATGGCAAAGAAGTGTGACATCGAGCAAATTGCGCGCCAGTTTGCCGCAACACTCTCTGGCACATATGACATCGTTCCTGACAACTATTTCCTTCCGACTGGATGTGAACTACATTCGGTGGATGGCGGCAACGACTATATTTTGAAATAAACAATACAATATATTATTATAATTTAATTCAGACAAGTTATGAAAAAGCAGTTACTTTTTTATGTGATGGCTTTGGTCGCATTGTCCGTAAACGCACAATTTAGCCCCAAGCCATTGGGCAGCCCACAGGCAAAATCGCCGGTTGTGAAAATGGCCCAGACACAGCGTTCTTACCAAGTTGTCGGTCCACGACAGGATTTGGCCAAGAGGAACTATGCTCCAACTCGTATGCTCACACTTGATACAGACAGGTTGAAGCCTTATACACGTGCACAGCGTTTATTCGCAGCAGAGAAGCCCGCTATGCAGAGTCAGGTCAAGGCACTTACAAAGGGTAAGGTGCATCGTCACAGAGCTGTCAGCCTTCAACCCACAAAGACTTTAACTTCAAAGGTTAAGGCTCCCAGCAAGGCTCCTTTATTTGCCAAGGAATATACTGGAACAGGTGTTGACTATTTCACAGGTGAGTCCGCTCAATGGACTATGACTCCTTCTACGGCCACCTACACCAACGAGGAAACAGGAGAGGAAGAAGAGGTGAACGTTTTTGTGGATCTTATTCCTGCGCCAAACTTCATTTCAAGTCTTTATCCTGAAGGTATTCCCGTGGAATTTACGGTTGATGAGAATGATGCCATTACAATCATGCCACAGACCGTAGCCAGCTATCCGAATGAAACAGAGGACACTACGTACTATGTTACCCTCTTCTCTGTCACGAGCGAAGATGGCTCTATCAGTTTGGAGGTTGACCAGAATGGTAAACTTACTATCACAAGTGGCGACTACATCGGTTTTGGCGAGTTCGCTGATGTTGAATTCGATCCAACGTTCGGTGAGGCCTACCTGGGTTTAGACGAACTGATTGCCAATGTGAACTATTATTACCAGTTAAAGACCACTTATGGCCAGAAGTACAACGCTCATGGCGTGGACTACTTTAACAATGTGCCTGTCGACTGGTTGATGCAGAGCGGAACAAAGATAATGGACGACGAGACAATCAGGTTCTTTGTTGATATGACTCCTCTTGACGAGACCTTCTCTGGCCTTTATCCTGATGGTATTCCCGTGGAATATGAGCAGGAAGGTAGCACCATCACTATAAGGCCTCAGGTTATAGCTTCTATTGAAGGCGATGAGGAAGAGGATTCGGAATACGTCCTGCTTTTCAGCGCTACTTCCGATGACGGCTGTATTGTACTTACAGAAGAGAAGACAGGCCTGAAGACCATTGAAGGTGAAAGCATTCTCATCGGTGCATGGAGCACATCCGAGTTCGATCCTTCTTTTGAGACCTATTTGGGCGGTTATCAATACATCGATAAGCCAAAGTATCGTACGCCCGACGCTCCCGCAGAGGCACCAGAGGATGTGGCCTGCGAGCCGGAAGAATTGGTATTATTCGCTGGATTAGGTTATTCTGGTTATAGCTTCAATGACAATCTGGGAGTTTTGGGTGCTTATGCTCCCACGACGCTTCGCAATCTTACCTTTGATATAGCCACGGATTTTGAGTGGTCTGCTAAGGAAACAGATGCTGATGACGTTGAGACAACTCTTAGAAGTGGTGATAGGGACTTCACTATTAACACTCAAGGTGGTGCAATCTATAGTGACTTCTCGCTCATCGCACACAACGAGAAGACCGTCTCCGAGCCTTTTACTTGGGGAGCTAACAATATGGTTACGGACGACGAAGGGAATCCTACAGACGAACCCATATATGAGGCTATGCATCTTTATGCAGGTGAAGGAGCAAGTTCCTTCACATTCAGTGATGGATCACATGCCGTGATGACTCGTCAAAATCCTGATTACGAACTGACGTTCTATCTTAACTGGGCAACGCCGGGACTTTGGGGACAACATAGTGATAACGTGACGAGCATGTCTACGATTTATTCTTATCAAGGTAAGCCTGCTACTCCGCTCTATCTTACAGGTGTAACCCTGCCTATTGTTGAATTCACTGGCACAGACGACTTCGAACTGCACATTAAGCTGTGTAAGTGTGAGCGTGACGCAAGAGGCAATCTCACGGTAGGCGACATCATTGCCGAGGGCGATGCCACAATGGATAATGTGAACGCTGATTATGATAAGGGAATTACTGCAGTCGAGTTCAATGAATTATACGTTGAAGATGAGTTCGGTATGAGCGAGACTGTAGATTACCTGTTCATTGAGGACGAGTTTGTAATTATCATCGAAGGCTGGGACAATGGCACCTTTGAAGGTGTGCTCGGCAGCCAATCTTATAACTTCAACGAGATCACTTCGACATGGTTCCGTGAAACTGGCGAAGACGAAAGTGGCAGGTTGCATTCATACAGTGGTGGCTGGCCTCAGTTGTTCATTGGCCTGCTCGACGCTACCTACGGCTATCTGTACACCGAGGACGACACAGAGTTGAAGTATGACGTTGAGGGCGGTACTTCCACCATCCACATCAACCCCATGTACAATTCTATAGATGATGAGACAGAAGAGCCCACTTACAGACTTTTTGTCGAGGGCATCTATGAGAATGACGAGGAAGTGGAAGAAGTTCCCGAATGGCTTAACTTCGAGGTTGCCAACGAGGACTATACCAAAGCTACCGAAGTTGATGAGGAAGGCAACGAGTATACGTACTACGTCAATGGCATTGACTATGACTTGGTTGTCACTGCCCAACCACTTCCCGAAGGCGAGCAGTATCGTACGGCTAAGGTTGTCTTCTTCCAGGAAGGCGCTAAGTTGACTGTTACTGTAGAGCAGGGTGTTGATCCGAACGGCATTAGCACCATCGTAGCAGACAGCTCTTTGAAGAACCGTCGTCCCTTCAATCTGGCAGGTCAGCCTGTCGACAAAAACTACAAGGGCATTGTCGTGAAGGACGGCAAGAAGGTGCTTGTTAAATGAGGAGACTCTCTATGACAATAATGGCGATGCTCTTTGGCATCGCCATTTTCTATGCTCGTCCTGCCTATCAGGGCACCACGCGAGTTGTGCAGCCCGATGGTTCTGGCGTCACCATCCGTCTGGTGGGCGACGAGTACCTTCACTATAATATCACGTTGGACGGCTATTCACTGGTGCGTCGTGACGACGGTGCATATGTATATGCCCAGATGAATGAAGCTGGCCAGCTGGAAGCTACCGACTTGCTGGCACATGATGCGGTCGAGCGTACGGCGAAGGAGCGCGATTACTTGGAGAAGGTGGGACGCCTGATGCCGCAGCCTACAGAACAGATGAGGCAGATGCTCCGTCTGAATCGTGCTGCGCGTGCTCCCATGTTTAGCCAGGACCGTGCTGCCCGCTATGATTACTCGCAGTTCCGCGGTCTGGTGATACTTGTGGAGTACAACGATTGCTCGTTCCGCTACGACGATTATGCCGACATCATGGAGGACATGATTAATGCCGACGATTATATGGGCGATGACCGCACCAACTTCTACTCTAGCGGGTACGTGCGCTGCACTGGCAGTATACGTGACTACTATCGCGATAACTCTGAGGGCATGTTTGTCCCGACTTTCGATGTTGTTGGTCCTGTGCAGGTGAACCGCAGCCAGTACTATGCCAATGGCACGCAGAATAGCGTCCAATTGATGATTGATGCTTGCGCGGCAGCCGATTCGCAGGTGGACTTCAGCGACTACGATGTCAATAACGATGGTACGGTGGACATGATTTATTTCATCTTTGCCGGACTTGGTTCGTACATTCAGGGCAACGACAGCCGCCTGCTGTGGCCGCATCAGTATGACATCAGCTATAATCGGACAATCCGCAAGGACGGCGTAAAGTTGGGGCGTTATGCATGTTCCAACGAGTTGTTCGGTTCTACGGACTGGAGCGTGCTCGAGGGTATTGGTACCATGTGTCATGAGTTCAGCCACGTGCTAGGCCTGCCCGACTTCTATGATGCGAACTATGAGGAGGATGGCGAATGTGTGACCCCAGATACTTGGTCGATTATGGCAGGCGGTGCCGACTTGAACTATGGTCGCACGCCGTGCGGCTTCTCGCTCTTTGAGCGTTATGCTTTGGGCTTTGCCACGCCGCAGGTCATCGATGCTGCGGGATCGTACAGCCTTGAGGCGCTTCATTCGAGCAATACCGGCTACCGCCTGAACACGCAGGTGAATAAAGAGTTTTTCCTTATCGAGAACCGCCAGAAGACCAAGTGGGATGCGGCTTTGCCCGGTCACGGCATGCTCATCTTCCGTGTGGATTCCACCAGCAATGCGGTTTGGAACTACAACACTGTGAACAACAATTCCAATCATCCTTACTATGAGTTGTTGCGTGCTGGCGGCGTGAGATCAAATTCCAACAGCATCTCTGCGGGCACTGCCAGCGACCCGTTCCCGGGCACGAGGAATGTGACTGCTATCAACAACGAGACGTCGCCAAATCTGAAGACCTGGTCTGGCAAGCTTTCCAATCTGGCGTTTCGCAACATCAGGGAGAGCGGCGGTGTCATCACCTTCGATGCGTACGATGTGGATGTGCTTACATCTATCAGCTTTACGAGCGACAGTTATAGGCTCAGCATCGGCAGCCGGTTGCAGTTGACCACTGTGCAGGATCCGGAGTCGGCTTCGTGTACGTGTGTTTTCACCAGCGACAACGAGGCTGTGGCCACGGTTGATGCTAATGGTATGGTGACTGCGTTGAGCGAAGGCACATGCCATATCACCGTTACGGCCAATGGTAAGCTGACAGACACTTGCACGGTGCTTGTGACGCAGCTCACTGTGGCTCCCGATATCGCATCGTTCATTGCGATGGAGGAGGGTATCGATGTGCTTCTCACGCTTACTAATGCTCAGGTGCTTTATGCCTATTCCGGCGATATCTATCTGCGCGATGCTTCAGGCTGCCTTCTGCTTAGTGGGACGGGGCTGAACGTCAGCAAGAACGACATCCTCAACGGCTGTCTTCTTGGGCGTCTGGCTTATAGTAATCTCATGCCTCAGTTCGTACCTGCTGATGCCGACTCGTCTGCTGAAGACGTTTCAATCAGCAGCGGCGAGGCTCCTCTGTCTGTTGAAGTTCTTGTTGATGACCTCACTCCCGACTATTATTCCAATCTGGTATGGGTAAGAGGAATGACGCTTGTGCGCGACGGTGGTGTCTTTGCTGTTATTGGAGACCGCAGGGTGCGTCTTTGGAATAAGTTCCAGATCAAGTCTCCCAGAATTACTCTCCCTTCGAACATTGCAGGCAAATACTTCGAAGCGACAGCCATCTACGGCACCGATGTCGTTAACGGCAACGTAATAGAAGAGCTGTATTTGCTTACCTCACCTGTGGAAGGCGATAGTCCTGATGGTATCCATGACATGGAGGCGCAGGAGCCATTGTCGGCTGGCGTTTATAACTTGCAAGGTCAGCGCGTGGGTGAAGGCTACAAGGGCATTGTTGTGGAGAACGGCAAGAAGATACTCCGAAAATAATAATGGTTTGTGCCAGTTGGCACGAGTTCCCAAAGGGACAGCTCAGTTCGGGCTGTCCCTTTTTGTATATTCCAACGCCGCGTGCGGCGTTGGAATCCCCGCGTGCGGCGTTGGAATCCCCGCGTGCGGCGTTGGCAATCCCCGCGTGCGGCGTTGCCAATCTCCGCGTGCGGCGTTTGCAATTCCCGCGTGCGGCGTTTGCAATTCCCGCGTGCGGCGTTTGTGAACCTTATAGGTAAGAAGGCTTAATGGGCGTTCTGTTATAAAGGAAGCCCCCTGCAGATTTCTGCAAGGGGCTTTCGCTTATTACTGATTTCTTCTTTAGAAGAAGATGTAGCGCTTGTCGTTGATGTCGGCTTTCTGCATCAGCTCGCCTGTGAAGTTGCTGAGGTAGCGGCTTGCGCTTTGCTGGAGCTTCTGCTCTTCCTCCTTCTTGTCGAACTTCGCGTCAGTCTTAGTCTGCTCGAGCACCTGATAAGCATAGACGGCAGCCTTACCCTTGATACCGGACTTGAACTCGCCCTTCTTAGCCTTGCTTACAGAACCGCTCAGGATGGGTTCGCTTGCACCAATCTTCGAAACGAAAGCATTGCCAGTGAAGGTGACGTGTTTGATGGTATCGGTGACTGCGCCTTCAATCTTGGCTACGTCAGCGATGCTCTTAGCATTCTTCATCTTCTCCTGGAGCATGACAGCCTTCTTGTCCTTCATAACCTCGCTGGTCAGGAAGGTGCGGATCTGCTCGTCGTCCCAAGGCAGATAGCCTTTCTTGTGGATGCCAGTTAGTGTGATGACCAGCAGGTGGTCGTTCTCGCCGCATTCATACAGGGGAGATACGTCGCCCACCTTTGTCTTCTCGTCGAAGATCCAACGGAGAGCTTCGCGTGTGCTGCGTACATTTACTACATTGTGCTCAGTGCTGCGAAGGTTGTTGCGTGTCTGGACGGTGTAGCCGGCCTGTGCTGCGTTGGCCTCGATGTCTTCAGCCTTGGCGTTGCCTGCGAGGAAACTGCTGAAGTCGTTGAAAGCCTTGTTGTATGTGTCCTTGCTGAAGTCTATTGCGCGCTTGATGACAGCGACGTCGTACTTCGGGATGATATTGCGGCGGTCGGTAACCTGTGCGATGATGACGCCCTGACCGTCGAGCACAATCTTGTTGGTGCTGCCAACGGCTGCGTTAGTAATCGTAGTGAGGAACTTGCGGTTGTTTTCGTCCATAGCCTGGCCTTCGTACTGGTTGCTTGTAATCCAAGTCTTAGTGGCGGGCTGGTCATACTTCTTGGCGATGGTGTCGAAGTTTGCACCGGCTGCGAGAGCGGTCATGATGCTGTCAGCTGTCTTCTCCATGGCAGCCATGTCGTTGCCGGGAGCTGCAATCTGACGAACCTCGACTGAATCGGGAAGTGTGGCCTTGCCAATGAGGCGAACGATGTTGATGGTGTTGTCGTGCTCGTGAACGAAAGGACCTACCTGCGCGCCGATGGTCAGTGAGTCGAGCTTCTCGGCGATGTCATGAGGCAGTGACTTTGCGCTGACGGGGAGCACGCTGTAGGGAACCTGGCTTGCGGCCTCGCGGACGGTCTTTGCGGGGTCAGCACCTTCGAGCAGTGCCTGTGCATAGCCTTCCATCTCCTTCTGCAGGTTGGCCTTGTCTTCTGCGCTGGCGGTCACCTTGATGTCGATGTACTTGATGTCGCGCGTCTCCTCGTCGGCACGGAACATTTCCTTCATCTCCTCGTACTTAGCCTTGAGATCGCTGTCCTCAACCTTCACGTCGTCGTCCTTGATGCTTGTGAAGGGCAGAGCTGCCATGTAAATGTCGCTCTCATTGCTGCGGCCGTCGAAGCTTGCCTGAGCTGCCACAGGATTGCTGACCATGAGGCCGTTGAGCAGAGACTGGTACTTGTTGTTCAATGTCTGACGACGGATGGTCTTCTCGATGAACTTCCAGTAATTGTTCATCTGCTGGTACTGCTCCTTCACCTCGCTTGAAAGGTTGGGATTGGTCATCACCTCGCTGTACTGGTTGAGGAACTGCTTCAATGCGTTCACGTCAAATGTGCCCTGAGCAGTGCGGAAAGGCGTCTGTGCGAGCATCGGGTTACGGCCGTTGTTGATGATGTCCTGCATCTCTGCATCGGTAACGGTGATGCCGAGCTTCTCACACTCATGCTCCATGAGCTTATCGTTGACGAGTGTCTGCCATACCTGATCGCGCATCATAGAGATCTGGTCGTCGCTTAGAGTGTTGACACCTTGTGTGAACTTCACGACGTCGGTGTACTCTTCGACCTGTGCGTTGAATTCCTGTACGTTAATCTTCTCGCCGTAAATCTTGCCGACACGCTGGTGACGCTCCGTCTGTGTGTAAGAGAGAGAGCGCACAAACTCTTCGGCAATGAAGGCAAAGAGTGCGAGACCGACAGTAAAGATGAGGATCTTGCCTCTGTTGCGAATTTTTTGTAATGTTGCCATGTGTTGTTTATGTTTTGTTTATTATTGTTGGCTTAAAAAGCGCACAAAGGTACGCATTTTTTTTCATATAACAGACATTTACATGAAGAAAATGTGCGTTCCTGTGCCGTTTTTGCTTGCAGACGTTACAGCGGAGCTCGTCTTATGATGTCGTTAGTCCTCCAAAAGTTGTTTAAGGAAGGCGTCAAGGTCGTCCTCGAGTCCGTCGAGCAACGTGCTGTCGAGCATCACGGTCTCTTCGTTGTCGATGATGACCAGGTCCTGCAGTGTTTCGTGGTCTTCGTCGATGAGAACGAAACTGAACGGTTGCAGGATGCTCATCTTTTCAATGCTCGGACGCATTTCTTCAATGCAACTGCGAAGGATGGGAACGATGTCCTCATAGAACGTCTCATCGGAACTCTTTATCCACTCCTCGACGACACAGCGGTCAAGTTCGTCATCATCGTCGTTGTAGGTGCGTATCTCGCCGGTGTAGTTGCTCACAAGAAGGTGGATGTCTGTCATGACAGGCTCTGCCTCAGGCGGGAACTTAGCAATGACCTTGCGCAGTGTGCGCTCAATCTGCTGGATTGTCTGTTTGCTTGCTTCCATAATTTAACTCTTACGTCTTACATCTTACAGGTTCTTTCCGTGACACTGCTTGAACTTCTTGCCGCTGCCACAAGGGCATGGGTCATTGCGACCGGGCAGGTTCTCACGACGGATGGGCTGCACAGGCTGACGGTCTCGCGTGTCGCGAGCTGCTGCCTGTTGCATTCCTGCATCAGTCAACTCGCCGCGCGATTCCTGCAGACGAGGACGCTCACGGCGCGGCTCTTCCTGTTGCGGTGCACCTTGTATCTGCAGTTCCGGTATCATAGCACGCATGATGATGGACACCGTGCGGTCGTTGATTTGATTTATCATGTCGTCGAACAGCTTAGCGCTCTCCAACTTGAAGATGAGCAGGGGATCTTTCTGCTCGTAGCTGGCGTTGTGTACACTGTGCTTCAGTTCGTCGAGCAGTCGCAGGTTTTCTTTCCAAGCGTCATCAATGATGTGCAGGATGATGGCCTTGTGGAAAGATGTCACAACAGAGCGCGACTGGCTTTCGTATGCCTCTTTGAGGTTTGTCGGGATGTTGTATTGGCGGTTGCCTGCAAGTACGGGCACCATAAGGTTCTCGTACATACTGCCCTGCGGACTCTCGTAGATGGTTGTTACGACCTTGTTGGCGTTGTTCATCATGATTTCCTGCTTCTGTTGGAAGCGCTCGAGAACCTTTTGGTAAGCAAGTTCTGCTACGTCGTCGAGCTTCATTGTCTCGAACTGCTCGGCTGTGAAAGGCACTTCCATTGCCATGATTTCGAGGAAGCGCATCTTGCATCCCTCGTAGTCGTTGTTCTCGAGGATGTTGCAGACACGGTCCCAAATCATGTTGCTGATGTCCATGCCAAGACGTTCGCCGATGAGGGCATGACGACGCTTCTCATAGATGACCGTACGCTGCTTGTTCATGACATCATCATACTCAAGCAGGTTCTTACGGATGCCGAAGTGGTTTTCCTCGACCTTCTTCTGGGCGTTCTCGATGCTTCGCGTAATCATGCTGTGCTCTATCATCTCACCGTCCTTGAAGCCGAGGCTGTCCATCACTCTGGCAATGCGTTCGCTGGCGAAGAGACGCATCAGCTTGTCCTCAATGCTGACGAAGAAGACGCTGCTGCCTGGGTCACCTTGACGACCGGAACGTCCACGCAGCTGACGGTCAACGCGACGGCTTTCATGACGTTCTGTGCCAACAATGGCAAGACCACCTGCCTCCTTTACTTCTGGTGAAAGCTTAATGTCGGTACCACGACCTGCCATGTTGGTGGCGATGGTTACGGTGCCAAGCATTCGCTCTTCAGTCTTAATGAGTTCAAGGGCTTCACGAGGCTCGCGCTTCTCTTTCTTGGCAGCTTCGGCCTCGATGCGTGTCTGATAGCTTATGGCTGTGCTCTTCTCGTTGAAGGCGCGTCCGTCGGTTGCCACATAGACGGTGCCCATGGCACTCTGGCCTGCCAATGCCACGATGTCTGCCTCCTTCTGATGCAGCTTTGCGTTCAACACCTGATGAGGTATCTTGCGCATCTGCAACATCTTGGAGAGCATTTCAGAAATCTCGACGCTCGTTGTGCCGACAAGCACAGGACGTCCGTTGGTGCGCATCAACTCGACCTCTTCGATAACGGCTTTATACTTCTCACGTTGCGTGCGATACACGCGATCGTTCATGTCGACACGTACGACGGGGCGGTTCGTCGGCACCTCCACGACATCGAGCTTGTAGATGTCCCAGAACTCGCCTGCCTCGGTGACGGCAGTACCCGTCATGCCGGCCAGCTTGTGATACATGCGGAAGTAGTTCTGCAGAGTAATGGTGGCATATGTCTGCGTAGCAGCTTGCACCTTCACATGCTCCTTTGCCTCGACAGCCTGATGTAAGCCGTCGCTCCAGCGGCGGCCTTCCATGATGCGGCCTGTCTGTTCATCTACAATCTTAATTTCGCCGTCGACGATGACGTACTCGTCATTAAGGTTGAACATTGTATAGGCCTTTAGCAGCTGTTGTATCGTGTGGACGCGTTCGCTCTTGGTTGCGTAATCATTGAAGATGCGATCTTTCTCCTCGATCTTCTCCTCGTCTGTCTTGCCGGAATGGTCGATCTGTGAGAGGATGGTAGCAATGTCGGGGAGGACGAACAGCTCGGGATCGTTGACTTGCGATGCCAACCATTCGTTGCCTTTGTCTGTCAGTTCCACGCTGTTCATCTTCTCATCGACCACGAAATACAACGGGTCGGTAGCTTCGTGCATACGGCGGTTGTTGTTTTCCATGTAGATTTCCTCGGTGGAAAGCATGCCTGCCTTGATGCCTGGCTCAGAAAGGAACTTAATAAGCGGCTTGTTCTTGGGCAGAGCTTTGTGGCTGCGGAAGAGGGCGAGGAAACCTTCGGCTGTCTTTTGCTTGTCGTTTGCCTCAGTTCCTTCTGTGATCTGCTTCTTTGCGTCAGCAAGATATTGCGTAGCTAACTGCCTTTGAACGCCAACGAGACGCTCTACGAGGGGCTGATATTGCTCGAACTGCTGGTCGTCGCCTTTGGGCACGGGACCAGAGATGATGAGTGGCGTACGGGCATCGTCGATGAGGACAGAGTCCACCTCATCCACGATGGCATAGTTGTGGGCTCGTTGCACGAGGTCCTTCGGGTCTTGCGCCATGTTGTCGCGAAGGTAGTCGAAGCCGAACTCGTTGTTTGTGCCGAAGGTGATGTCGGCGAGGTAAGCTTTGCGGCGTGCCTCGCTGTTGGGCTGATGCTTGTCAATGCAATCGACGCTCAGACCGTGGAACATGTAGATGGGTCCCATCCACTCCGAGTCACGCTTTGCCAGATAGTCGTTGACCGTCACGACGTGTACGCCGTTGCCAGTCAAGGCGTTGAGGAAGACGGGGAGTGTTGCGGTAAGGGTTTTACCTTCACCCGTGAACATCTCAGCAATCTTGCCCTGATGCAGCACTGTGCCGCCGAAGAGCTGCACGTCGAAGTGCACCATGTCCCATTTCAGGTCGTTGCCGCCTGCTACCCAATGGTTGTGGTAAATGGCCTTGTCGTCTTCGATATCGACAAAGTCGTGCGAGGCAGCGAGGTCTCGATCGAAGTCATTTGCCGTCACCTCAACCGTCTCGTTTGTTGCGAAGAGCTCAGCCGTTCTCTTGACAATGGCGAATACTTCTGCGCGCTCCTTGTCGAGAGCCTTTTCGAAGGTATCAAGCACTTCCTTTTCAAGTTTGTCTATCTGTGCGAAGATGGGGGCGCGGTCTTGTATGTCGGTGGAAGGAATCTTGTCCTTCAGCACCTGTATCTGTCCGCGCAGGTCTGTGACGGAGTCTTGAATGCGTTGTCTTATTGCCTTCGAGCGTTCGCGCAGTTCATCGTTCGAAAGGGCTTGTATCTCAGGATAGACCTTCAGCACTGCCTCTACCATCGGGCGATAGGCTTTCAGGTCTCGGCTTTTCTTGTCGCCGAATAGTTTTACCAGAAATTTGGAAATGTCCATATATTATATTATAATGTATTGTTCGTTGATGATTGGTTGATGGTTTTCAAACGCCGCGTGCGGGGATTCAAAACGCCGCGTGCGGCGTTGCCCATTTCCGCGTGCGGCGATTGCAATCCCCGCGTGCGGCGTTTTTAACATATCCTTTTTGCATTCTCTCTTGTGGTCGGTCAGGCGTATGTTTCAATAGTTGAGCGGTGCCTGAGGGCAAGCATTCGGGGCGCGGATGCGAAGTGCCTGTGCAACGGTAGGTGCTACCTGGTCGATGCTTACGGGAATACGTACCTTCTCGGGCACGATGTTTGCGCCAAAGAAGAAAAGCGGGAAGCTTAGGTACGACTCACGACTGAGCGACTGCTCGTGCTTGTCCTCATCCTTGAGCACCCATCCCGGGGAAACCTGTATAAGTATATCGCCCGAGCACTTCGGGTTGTATGCATTTCGGAGTTTGCTGATGCCGGGTGTGCCTGCACCAAGAGCAAGTCGTTGACTTGTATAGACGTCTTTCACGCCACTCAACTGGATGAGGAAAGCGCTGCAACGATCGAGTACCTCTGTCAGGTTGAGATTACGATTCTCAATGAGTTTGAGGTTAAGATATATCTGATTGTCAATGTTAGTTTCGACGTAATCACCAGGTCCATAGACTGCGATGAGGTACATGTTGAGCAAAGCCCTTGCCTTCGTGATGGAGAAGACACCAGTCGGGATGCGGTACTTGCTCAGGTCCATCATCTCTTCTGAGTCGAAGTACCCCGTACTTGTTACGATGAAGAGTGTCTTGTTGATGCCTACTTTCTGCTCTACGAACTCGAAGATGTCCTCAAGTTGACGGTCGAGACGAGCATACGTGTCCTGTAGCTCCATGCCGTACGTCATGGCAGACTGGTGGTCGTAAGCACCAGCATAGTAGGTGAGCGTCAGCAGATCCGTGACGGCATCTGTACCGAGGCCTGCCTTCTCGATGGCTTCTTTGGCAAAGAGATTGACTTCATCATTGACGCAAGCGGTCGCTTTGAACTCGCGGAATTTGCGGTTGCTCTTGAATTTGTGACTGAAGGGCTTGCCCTTCGCGCCGTCAGAAACAAAGTAATGGAAGTTTTCAACTTGCTCGTTGAGAGGCTTCCAAGTGATATCATTGATGCGATCCTCAAGCGAGGAGCGGACATCATATTGCGTCGCCCAATCGGGATAGCTGTCGTAGTAAAGGCTTGAAGCCCATCTGCCTGTCCAGTCATCGAGCCAGAAAGCACAGTTTCCAGCGTGGCCTGCACCAAGAACTGCAGCCTCACGAGTCGGCGCGATGGAATAGACTATGCTCTTTCCTTCGGAAGAAACCTTCAGTTCGTCGCCTATGGTTGAAACGGCAAGATGCTTCGGCGAAGACTTCTCGTCGGTATGGATGCCAGGATAGGTCGTGTCGTCAACACAGAAGACAGGCAGCAATGTCTGTCGGTCGAGCCAGCGATCTCCTACGATGCCGTTTGCGTAAGGACTTGTGCCTGTCATCAAGCACGCCATCGCTGAGGCAGGATCGGGTGCGCTGAAAGGATATTCTGCCTGCGAATAGTAGCGGCCTTGCTCCTTGAGACGTTGGAAACCTCCTTGCCCATAAAGAGGCGTAAAGGCATCAAGGTAGTCGCTGCGCAACTGGTCAATAACGATGTTCACAACCAAGGACGGCACTTGCGGCGCGTCTTGAGCGTTGGAACCCGTCACTGCAAGCAGCACAATGAGCGAGGAGAGCAGCCTATTTAATTGACTATTTGACAATTTACTGTTTAATATTTTACCGTTTATTACGCGTTGTCTTTTTTATCTTTTCACCTTTCCCTCTTTTCTCCGTTACAAGGTAGTAGCTTATGGGGCGTGTGTGCAAACACAATGCCAAAGGTACGGTTATTTTCGCAAATACTTGTGGTATCCACGGAGAAAATAACAAGAATAGTGCCAAAACTGCAAAATAGAAGGCAAACCAGAGTGTTGTCTTATGTCGAGTAGCAGCTTTTATGACAAGAGGAATGCCGATGAAGTAGATTGGATTGAGCAGCCAAATCTGCCAATTGGAGTCCACTGCGGGGTGTTCAGAAAAGAAGGACATGAAGCAAAGCAAGGTTCCGGCTGCTCCTTGAAGCAGGAGAATCAATACATCCCAAAGCCAGAAGTGTCGTCCCAGCCATGCTTCGAGAAGCAAGATGAAGAGGCAAAGCGCTCCAAAGCAAAGCATGACTTGCAAGGGAGAAAGTGGGAACTCGCTCTCCACGACTTGTTCTTTTGCTTCAAGCAACACTTTCTTGCTTCTTACGAGAGGCCTCATGTCTCCTTTGCCATTACGGATAAAGGCGCCATCGAAGGCTTGCATCATGTTCTCGGGAATGAACATCGCCGCCCTTTCCGACATGATTGTATCGACTTCGGAACCAAGCAAAAGGTCGTTGCCTTCCTGTGCCCAGGGATGCTGAGCCGTGTAATGATGCAGGATTTCTCGAGCCGACAGATGAGGCAAGGTGTTGGGATATTGTATTCGTCCCACGATGACTTGCTCCACCATATCGCGCACCTTTGTCGTGCAGTTGCCGTAAAGGAAGCTGTAACGATAGACGCGATTCTGCGGCTGACTGTTCTCGATGAGATTGCTCACCAGCCGACTTGCCTCATCTGGCGTGAGGTTCAGTTCCTGTTCGGTAATGCTTGAGCCTCGCTTCTCGTAGTCAATCGTAAAGTATTCCCAGGGAATCGGCACAACCATATAGTCCGTCTCGCCAAGCACGAAGTGCCAAGCGAAGTGAGGCTTCGACATATCGAAGACGCCGTAGTTGAAGACTTCGTCTATGCTGTCCTTGGGAATCTGCACACGTATCGCGGTGTGTCCATAGAGGGAATACACCTCTTGACCTGGCGAGCAAGTAAGAAGCGACACTCGTATGCTGTCCTGCTCTGCAAGACAACGCGCCCAAGTGGTCAACACACACAGAAGTATGGCTATTTTCCTAAACACGGGCGCAAAGGTACAACAATTTTTCTAAACTCGCAAGAATATCCTGTTCTTATACATTATATATAATATAAGGAAGAGGATAACGCAGTTGCTGAACTGGATTAAAACGCCGTAATAGTCGCCGATATATTGCTCGAGACCAAAGAACATTGACTTCGAGATGCTCTTGAAACTGATAACGTGACTCACGACATAGGCTGTGATGCTGTTCATGCCGTAAACCTTGAGGAAAGTCAGGTGCTTGTTGTGGCCTCTGCAATCAATCCACCAGTAGAAAAGTCCCATTAAAAGGAAGCAATAACCGCTGCTGACGAAGACCATCGAACCCGTCCAGATGTGTTTGATGACGGGGTGAACGAGGTCCCACGTCCAGCCGAGAGCGACCAAAGCAAGGCCTGCACCAAGCAACAAAGCGACCTTCTTGCCCTGTTTCAACGTGCTGCGAAGGGCTTCGCCGGCAAGGACACCAGTCAATACGGTCACGATAAAGTTCAAACTACTCAGCAGCCAAGTGTACGTGTAATGAGGGTTCACGACCACTTTTCCATCGACGACTTGGGCGGTGTCGCGAAATCTTCCGAGCACTATCGAGTCGATTCCTTCGGCTAAATTGCCGTGAGGTGTGTAGTCGCCACCGCCGAAGCCGCCAATCGTAACCCATTCCATCGCTCCCCAAAACGCGAGCAAAAGGGCGACGCAGATGCCTGTCTGAGTCTTCCAACCCGTGTGCAGGAAGATGATTGCGCTGAAGAAATAACCGACGGCAATGGCTTGGAGGGTGTTCGTAAACAGGTAGATGTGCTGAGGGTCAAGGGCGAGAAGGTTTCCTTGCACCATCATGCCGAAGAGCCAAAGCAGCAGAACGCGCTTCCCAAGCCGCCAGTAGAGGCTCTTTCGGCTCGCTCCGGCTTCCTTGTATTTACTGAGAGAGTAGGGTATCGCCACACCTGCCATGAACATGAACAAGGGCATCACGAGGTCCCAGGCAGAGAAACCTTCCCAGGGCTTATGGGTGAAGTTCTCCATTATCTTGCCCATCCAAGGCTTGTCGACCGCTTCTGCCACTTCCTCCAAAATGTCGGAGAGGGCTACGAGACAGAACAAATCGAAGCCTCTCAAAGCGTCCAAAGATTCCAGCCGTTGCTTCATAATAGTCGTTAGTCGTTTTTGGTTTGCTTCGCAAAGATACGAAAATTCGTTGAACTTTGAGCCTCGACCATCGAGAAAAAACGCGAAGCGAGGCGATTTCTGCTGCTATGTTTCAAAACTCGACAGGCTGAGTTTCAAAACTCGACAGGCTATGTTTCAAAACTCGACAAGCTGAGTTTCAAAACTCGACAGGCTGAGTTTCAAAACTTGACGTGCGAAGTTCGTTATACATACATGTATCTACAATTATACATACATGTATCTATAATTATACATACATGTACATATAATCAACTCACCGTGCTGAGTTTTGAAACACCACCAGTCGAGTCGGGTCAGAACAAGTGTCGGGATGGCTCTCCTTCCCTGTCGTCTCGGCTGACTGAATTGCAAAAAATACGTAAAAAGGCGCATCTTTAAACTCTAAACTTTCAACTTTCAACTTTATTTCGTACCTTTGCACCCGTGAAATTAATTATAGACATAGGAAACTCCGTCACTAAGATGGTAGCTTTCCAGGGTGACGAGCCTGTCGATTTGATACGTTCGGAGAGCGGGGAACTCACTGGTATCGAGGCTTTTCTGCACAAACATCAGTTCAGCAAAGGCATTGTCGGTTCTGTTCGCGACCTGACAGAACATGAGGAGAAGGCTCTTGCGAGCCTGAAGTTCCCGCTTCTGCGTTTCTCTCCAAGCACGCCAATTCCCATCTCGAACCGTTACAGAACGCCCGAAACGCTTGGCAGCGACCGCCTTGCTGCCGTGATAGGAGCCAGTTCACTGAAGCCTGGCACCGACCTCCTCATCATCGATGCCGGCACTTGCATCACGTACGAAGTGATTGATGCGCGTGGCAACTATTGGGGCGGAAACATAGCTCCGGGCATGCAAATGCGGTTGCGAGCCCTGCATGAATTCACCGCGAGACTGCCTTTGGTTGAGGCCGATGGCGTAGTTCCAGGCATGGGGTACAATACGGAAACAGCCATCCGAAGCGGCGTGCTGCGTGGAATGAAGTACGAGATCGAGGGATACATCAAGTCGATGCGTTCGAAGTTCCCTCACCTGCAAGTCTTCCTGACCGGAGGCGACCATATAAACTTCGACACGAACATCAAGAACAGCATCTTCTCGGACAGATATCTCGTGCCGAGAGGGCTGAATAAGATACTTGATTATAATGAAAAAGACTGAAATAATGAAGGAGACAGAAGGAGATAGAAGGAGGTATGTCGCTTCCCGCGGCGAAGATAGAAGACAACACTTTGACGTCGGCAGAGCTAACGTCCTCTATCTTCTTCTGTCTTCTTTTATCTTCTTCAATCTCCTTTCCCCTTTGAAAGTTTCTGCCCAAATAAGTGGCACGAACTCTACCTACTCGCGCTTCGGGCTAGGCTTGCCTGTTGAGCAGTCGAATGGCCTTAATAAATCGATGGGCGGAGCTGGCATCGGCGTTCGCATCGGCAATCGTATCAACTCGACGAACCCTGCTTCCTATTCCGCTATCGACTCCTTGAGCCTTATCTTCGACGTGGGTATGACGGGCTCTTTCGGCAAGATGAAGCAAGGCTCGATACAGGTCGGAACCAACAACGCCTCGCTCGACTACGTTCATGCTGGCATGCACGTTGGCAAAAAGCTTGGCCTCGCACTCGGCGTAATGCCTTATACTACTATCGGCTACGACTTCTCTTCGCCCGAGCAGCCAGTCGGCAGTGACCACAACACCACGCAATCCATCACGACAACCACTTATTATCGTGGCAGCGGAGGCTTGAATCAGGCTTACATCGGCTTGGGATGGAGAGTGTTCCGCAATATTTCGATAGGTGCCAACGTCAGCTTCCTTTGGGGACAATACGAACATCGCATCTCGCCAGTGTTCTTGGAAGGCGGCTACGACAACGACAAATACAGCAGCGTTCCCAAGGTGATGAACGCTTCGCTGAAGACCTACAAGCTCGACTTCGGCTTGCAATATCCTATTCGTCTCACGAAGCAGGACTGGCTTAATCTCGGTGCAACGGCAGCTTTGGGACACAAGATTCCTCAGGACGTAACGCTTGTCGTCGGCAGCGACACCACTGCAACGGCTTCCTCGCCATTCGACCTGCCTTACAGCTTCGGCTTTGGTGCGGCTTGGCAACACAAGAACACGCTCCTCGTGGCAGCCGACGTTCGCCATGAATTCTGGAGTAATTGCCGAGTTCCTGCTGAGACGTTGGACGACTACGTGCCGATGAAAGGCTTCTACAAAGATATGACAAAGATAGCTCTAGGTGCCCAATGGACGCCCGACCCCCTTGTGAAGTCTTATTGGAAACGCATACAGTATCGTGCAGGCATGAACTTCTCGACACCTTTTCTCAAGATAAGCAATCAGAACGGCCCTGTGGAGTTCCGTATGGGAGCAGGTGTAGGCTTGCCTATCACGAACAAAAAAAACAATCGCTCCATTGTAAACGTCGGCCTTCAATGGATGAGGCGCTCGGCAAGCGGCAACGGAATGGTGAAAGAAGACTACTTGCTCATCAATCTCGGCATGACGTTCAACGAACGCTGGTTCGTGAAGTATAAGATTGAATAAAGCATGGAGACAGAAGAAGATAAAGGAAGATATGTCGCTTCCAGCGACGAAGATAGAGGACAATGCTTCAGAAAGAAAAAAGCTAATGTCTTCTGTTTCCTTCTGTCTGCTTTTATCTTCTTCAATCTCCTTTCTGTTGCCAGTTGTTCAGGCGAGGTGGAGCATCTGGCAGAGCCTATCGCGGCAAAGGACTCGCTGCTCTTCATGCATTCAGTAGGCATTAATACCTTCATCAGCGACAGTGGCGTGATGCGCTACCACATGGTCGTCGAGGAATGGGACATCTATAATGGCGCGAACGGCGAGCAGCCTTCGTGGAAGTTCATGAAGGGCATGCTCATGGAACGCTTCGACGAGAAGTTTCACGTCGACCTCTTCGTGCAATCCGATACGGCATACTTGCATAAGCAACAACTCTGGGAGCTGAGGGGCAGAGTCGTGGTGAGAAATGTCAACGGCGACGTCTTCCGAACCGAAGAACTCTTTTGGGACTTGAACAAGCACGAGATGTGGAACTACCAATACATGCACATCACAACCCCAGAACGAGAGCTCGAAGGCACACATTTCTATAGTAACGAACAGATGACGAAGTACTCTGTGCTCAACTCCACAGGCACCTTCCCCGTTCAGGAAACAGAACCAGCAAACAGATGATAGACTCTTCAACCATAATCGCCACCATCGTCATCCTCCTTTTCTCAGGTTTCTTCTCTGGGATGGAGATTGCTTTCGTCTCTTCGAGCAAGCTGCGTTTCGAGATGGACAGGGAAGAGCAGGGCTTCTCAGCTCGTCTTATCGATACTTTCTACCGTCACCCGAACAGTTTCATCTCAACGCTTTTGGTCGGCAACAACATCGCGCTTGTCGTTTACGGCATCCTGATGGCAAAGATTGTCAGCGTACTCGTACTCATTCCGCTTGGCATACATCATCCCGACGGCAACTGCCCGAACGAAGCCCTCTGTCTCTTCCTGCAAACCATTATAGCCACGCTCATCGTTCTCGTTACAGGCGAGTTCCTTCCCAAAACGCTTTTCCGTATCAACCCGAACAAGATGATGCGCATCTTCGCTTTGCCAGCCTACATCTTTTATATTATATTGTGGCCCGTCAGCAAGTTCACGAGCTCGCTCGGCAAAGGCCTGCTTTGGATGATGGGCGAGAAGGTGAAGAAGGCGAAGCTTGAGAAGACTTTCACTCGGGAAGACCTTGACTATCTCATACAAAGCAACATCGACAAAGCAACCGATGATGAAGACATCGAGGACGAGGTGAAGATATTCCAGAACGCACTCGACTTCAGCTCGATAAAAGTACGAGACTGCATCGTGCCCCGTACCGAAATAACAGCCGTCTCTGTCGATACTTCCCTTCAAGACCTTCGAACGCAATTCGTGGAAAGCGGTCATAGCAAGATCATCGTGTACAAAGAGGACATCGACGACATTGTGGGTTACATTCACACGGTCGAGATGTTCCGACTCGCGGAGGGCGAGGACTGGACGAAGCACATTCATGAAGTCTCGATTGTGCCTGAGACGATGAATGCCCAGAAGCTCCTCGGCATCTTCATCAACCAGAAGCGTTCTATGGCGGTCATCGTCGATGAGTTCGGAGGCACGAGCGGCATCGTCACGATGGAAGACCTTGTAGAGGAGATATTCGGTGAGATAGAAGATGAGCACGACAGCAAGAACTATACGGCTCGCCAGACAGGTCCGAACGAATACTTGCTTTCAGGACGTCTCGAGATTGCCCAAGCCAACGAACTTCTCGACCTTGATTTGCCGGAAAGCGACGAGTACTTGACCGTCGGAGGACTCATTCTTCACGAATTCCAAAACTTCCCCAAGCTTAATGAACCTGTCAGGATTGGTAAGTGGGAATTCAAAGTCACCAAGAAGACAACGACGAAAATAGAGCTTGTGCAGCTTCGTTTACTCGACGAATAAGGCGAAATATGCAGGCGAAATGAGGTCCTTATGCAGAAAAAGGCATAGGGAAGTGCATATTATGCGCGAAAAGTTATGCTTATTTGCATAAAATGTTGTATCTTTGCACACGCTAACCAACAAAACTCAACACGATGGAGAAGTTTGACAAAAAAGCGAGGCTGCAAACAATCCGCAAGATTGTCAGTATGAACAGCCTGGAGAGTCAGGAAGAACTGCTCGAAGCACTAAGGAAGGAAGGCTTTGTCAGCACACAGACCACCTTGAGCCGCGACCTTAAGCAGCTGCGTATCAGTAAAGTCAGAGTTCGGAGCGGTCTTAGCGTTTACGCTTTGCCTCGCGAGGGGCAGTTCGAACCGGTGCCCACTTTAGAAGAGATAAACCAGACGAAATGGCGGCTGAATTTCTCGGGCAACCTGATGGTGGTACACACGCCGCCAGGTCATGCCAGTATGGTTGCCTATGATGTGGACAACCTGAAGCACCCTTACTTCCTCGGCACAGTGGCGGGCGACGACACAGTTCTCGTGGTGTTGGCAGAAGGCGTGGACAGGGAAAAAGCCGGCTTCATCATTCGCGATATGTTCCCTAAGCTATCGTAACGATTCACTATACATTATTATATTTATAAGGAGACGTTAGAAAGATGAAAAACGTAAAGAGTGAAGACATTCGCGTGCTTGTGGCTGATGCTGAGCACGAGGTGTATGTTGACACGATTATCAATACCATTCGCGAGGCAGCACGCAAGCGTGGCACAGGTATTGCCGAGCGAACCCACGAGTATGTGGCAACGAAGATGCGCGAGGGTAAGGCAGTCCTGGCCTTGCATGGCGACACATTCGTCGGCTTCAGTTATATTGAGACGTGGGGCAACAAACATTATGTCACGACTTCCGGCCTTATCGTCCATCCCGACTATCAGGGCTTGGGCGTAGCGAAGCGCATCAAGGACTACACTTTCACGCTGGCTCGTCTGCGTTGGCCGCATGCCAAGATATTCAGCCTGACGAGCGGTGATGCAGTGATGAAAATGAATACTGCCTTGGGCTATGTGCCTGTGAGCTTCAGCCAGCTTACCGACGACGATGCCTTCTGGCACGGATGTCAGGGCTGCATCAATCATGACATTCTCGAGGCAAAGCAGAGGAAGTTCTGCGTATGCACAGGAATGCTGTGGGATCCGGACAAGCATAAAGGCGAGCCGACATCGTTGGAAGTAATCAAGGACGTGATGCGAACTTTGGTTTTGCGTGGAATAGAATAACAAACGAAAGGATAAATATGGAAAAGAAGAAAGTTGTGGTCGCCTTCAGTGGCGGACTCGATACTAGCTACACCGTGATGTATCTGGCAAAGGAAAAGGGTTACGAGGTCTATGCGGCTTGTGCCAATACAGGCGGCTTCAGCCCTGAGCAGCTCAAGGCAAACGAAGAGAATGCCTACAAGCTTGGTGCAACCAAGTATGTCACCCTCGACGTGACGCAGGAATACTATGATAAGTCGCTCAAGTACATGGTCTTCGGCAATGTGCTTCGCAATAATTGCTACCCCATTTCTGTCAGCAGCGAGCGCATTTTCCAAGCTTTGGCAATTGCGAGATACGCAAAGGAAATCGGAGCCACAGCCATCGCTCACGGCTCGACTGGCGCTGGTAACGACCAGATTCGTTTCGATATGACGTTCCTCGTGATGTGCCCGGGCGTTGAAATCATCACGTTGACCCGCGACGGCAACCTCTCCCGACAGGAAGAGGTGGACTACCTCAACCGGAATGGCTACTTCGCAGACTTCACAAAGCTCAAGTACAGCTACAACGTCGGCCTGTGGGGCACGAGCATCTGTGGCGGCGAGATTCTCGACTCGAAGCAGGGCTTGCCTGAGAGCGCTTACCTCAAGCATCCCACGGAAGAAGGGCCAGAGCTGCTCAAGATCGGCTTTGAGAAGGGCGAGATCTGCTCCGTCAACGGCGAACGCTTCGAAGACAAAATCAAGGCGATACAGAAGGTTGAGGAAATCGGCGCACGTTACGGCATCGGCCGCGACTGCCATGTGGGCGACACCATTATCGGCATCAAGGGCCGCGTCGGCTTTGAGGCGGCAGCTCCCATGCTGATTATCGGCGCTCACCGATACCTCGAGAAGTTCACCCTCTCCAAGTGGCAGCAGTATTGGAAAGAGCAGGTGGCCAACTGGTACGGCATGTTCTTGCACGAAAGTCAGTACCTGGAGCCCGTCATGCCCGACATCGAGGCGATGCTCCTGAGCAGTCAGCGCAATGTGACCGGCGAGGTGACGCTGGAGCTGCGTCCGCTCTGTTTCCAGACCGTCGGCGTTGACAGTCCCAACGACCTCGTGAAGAACAAGCTCGGCGAATACGGCGAGACAGCGAAGGCCTGGACTAGCGAGGACGCGAAAGGCTTCATAAAGGTGACTTCGACGGCCTTGAGAGCATATTATTTAGCACATCCTGACGAGCGAATTTGAACGCAATTTTAACGTATTTCGAATGCTGCTGATATACAGGCCGTTAGCAAAAGCCAAAAACGCCGCGTGCGGCGATGGCAATCCCCGCGTGCGGCGTTTGCAATTTCCGCGTGCGGCGTTTGGGATTTCCGCGTGCGGCGTTTGAAAACTCTCCCTGTTGTGAGATAAAATTAGAAGTAATGATAAAAATAGGAATACTTGGCGCGGCCGGTTATACGGGCGGCGAACTGATAAGAGTCCTGCTGGGACACCAGCAGGCGCAAATCGTCTTTGCCAACAGCGAGTCGAATGCCGGCAATCCCGTCAGCGAGGTGCATGAGGGCTTGCTGGGCGAGACGGATCTCTGCTTCACCTCGGAAATGCCACTCGACCAAGTGGATGTCGTCTTCTTCTGCTTCGGTCACGGCAAGAGTCAGCAGTTCTTGCAGGAGCATGAGATACCGGCAAGCGTGAGGATTATCGACTTGGCGCAGGACTTCCGCATTGCCGGAGGGCACGACTTCGTCTATGGTTTGCCGGAGACGCACCGCTCCACGATAAAAGGTTGCCTACACCTCGCCAATCCGGGCTGCTTTGCTACCTGCATCCAGCTCGCCATGCTGCCGGCTCTAAGAGCAGGCATCATCAGCGGAGACATCCACGTAAACGGCATAACAGGCAGTACCGGAGCAGGTCAAAAGCCTGGCGCAACGACCCATTTCTCTTGGCGCAACGACAACATCTCCGTCTATAAGACCTTCACCCACCAACACTTGCTCGAGGTCAATCAAACGGTTCAAGAGCTCTGCCCGGGCTATGATGGAAGAGTTCTCTTTATTCCTCAAAGAGGCTGTTTCACAAGGGGAATTTTCGTTACGGCGTATGCCAAGTGCGACCTTCCCATTGAGGAGGTGCAGAAGCTCTATGCCGACTACTATCGCGACGCTGCCTTCACGCACTTTGTCGCGAAGAGTCCCGACCTGAAGCAGGTCGTCAACACGAACAAGGCGGTTGTCTATGTGGAGAAGTTCGCCGACCAACTGCTCATGATTTCCTGCATCGACAACCTCCTGAAGGGAGCTGTAGGGCAGGCAGTACAAAATATGAATCTCATGTTTGGCCTCGACGAGAGCGAAGGTCTGCAACTGAAAGCCTCAGCCTTCTAATTCCTAATGACGAATCAACCCGAAATGACGCCATCACGTTATAACGTAATAACGAAAAAACTATGAACTTATTCGACGTATATCCCCTGATGGATGTGACCATCGCCCGCGGCAAGGGCTGCACCGTCTGGGACAGCGAGGGACAGGAATACCTCGATCTTTACGGCGGCCATGCCGTCATCAGCATCGGCCATTGCCATCCCCACTACATAGAGGCCATGACGCGGCAACTGCAGACACTCGGTTTCTACAGCAACTCCGTGCAAAACCCCTTGCAACGCGAGTTCGCGCAACGCCTCGGCAAAGCCTGCGGATACGAGGACTACAGCCTTTTCCTCGTCAACAGCGGTGCTGAGGCAAACGAGAACGCATTGAAACTCGCGTCGTTCTACAACGGCAGGACGCGCATCCTCTCTCTCGAGAAAGCCTTCCACGGCCGCACATCGCTGGCCGTAGAAGTGACGGCGAATCCTAAGATTATTGCGCCCGTCAATGCCAACGGCCACGTTACCTACCTCCCGCTGGGCGACATCGAGGCCTGGAAGGCTGAGATAGAGCGGGGCGACGTCTGCGCCTGCATCGTGGAATGCATACAGGGCGTGGGCGGCATCCGACTGGTCGAGGCCGACTTCCTCCAGCAGTTGCAGCAGCTTTGCCACAAGTACAATACTGTCTTGATTTGCGACGAGATACAGTGCGGCTACGGACGCAGCGGCAAGTTCTTCGCGCATCAGCACCTCGGCGTCCGCCCCGACATCATCACCGTCGCGAAAGGCATCTGCAACGGCTTCCCCATGAGCGCCGTCCTCATCAGCCCCGAGTTCACGCCCGTCTATGGTCAGCTCGGCACGACCTTCGGCGGCAACCATCTGGCTTGTGCAGGCGCCATCGCCGTCCTCGATGTTATCGAGAGCGAGCACCTCGTGGAGAATGCTGCTGAGGTGGGCGAGTACCTCATGCAGGCCATACGCGACGCACAGATTCCGCACGTCGTGGAGGTGCGCGGACGAGGCCTGATGATTGGCATCGAGTTGGATATCCCATACAAAGAACCGCGGACGAAGCTCGTCAGCGAGCAGCATTGCTTTACAGGCTGCTCAGGTACGAACGTCCTCCGTCTGCTTCCGCCGCTCTGCCTCACAAAGCAAGAGGCCGACAGCTTCATTGTGAAACTAAAAGCCGTATTGTCATGAAGATAGCAGTCATAGGCGCAGGCAACATGGGCGGCGCCCTGGTGAAAGGGTGGGCGAAAG
>Ga0256407_10001978_pt1 | contig 40704 bp, 26 predicted proteins | sample RumenRJG_04DNA_FD_193489 | JGI IMG/M metagenome (GOLD analysis project Ga0256407, IMG submission 193489) | Bovine rumen microbial communities from Lethbridge, Alberta, Canada - RJG_04 | ecosystem: Host-associated > Mammals > Digestive system > Stomach > Rumen | place: Canada: Alberta... | reverse complement strand
GACGAACCATTTGGTGAAGCACACCCGCCATAGTTTCTGCGCCTCTTCGCCGCCGGCGACCGTCACTTGCTCGGAGAGCCACCCTATCCAATCGGGATGGTCGGGCTCCCACGGCTTGGAGTCCTCCACGTACTCGCGCAGGGGATGCACGTCGGGGATGCGGTGCGATTGCAACACCGCCATCACCTCCCGCGCCGTGATCTGCAACCCGCTCTCCGCCGAACAGTCGCAAACGATGTCGTTAATGTCGGAGGTCGTGATATCCCGCCAATCCTTTGAACCTTGTACATTGTCCCTTTGTACATTGATCTGGGTTTTGTTGGAGATCACATCATGCCGCAGCCGGCTGAACTGCACGTAGTTCTCATAGATGTAATTACACACGATTTCTTGTCTGTTTGCCATATCATTTTCGCATTTACGTAAGCGAGTGCAAAGATACTGCTAATTTCGTTAAGTCGGCGGAACTGAGTTCCACTTTTTGCGACGACCGTACGATTTTTCGTATTTGTCGCTCATCAATACCGAAAATCTTCTCTAAAAACACATAGGCATCCCTAAATGAATGATTTTCATGGGCTGTCAGATGAAAAAACAACGCCCTAATCAAGGCGTTGCGATAGTCCAGGCGTTGTGCTCTGCACGTGATTTCTTTTTTTTTGGTCATAATGATTAAATTAAAAATTAAGAATTAAGAATTAAAAATTATCGCAGCATTGCTGCTGAGTATATAAAAAAACGGCGCCCCTCTTTTCACAAAGAGGGGACGCCTTGAAAAGATTTTTTCTAAATTCCTTATGCTTTTACATAAGGTTGGTATGTATTATACGGTGTTGTTTAATCAATCGTATCTCCGTTATCTACTGTAGCAGCACCGGAACCGGTAAGAATGCCGATAGATTGCATAATTCCATCCGAAGCCAAGTTGATCATCTCCGTATTAGGAGCCATATAATTTTTCTTTGTCATAGTTGTGTCCTCCTAAATTATTTAACGATTTGACCTTGGAGGTTGTAAACCTCATTACCGCGGCGGATGAGTACCTGTCCGTTCTCAATGAATTTCTCAGCCTTTACAGCCTCTGTCTCAACGTTCTCCACGTCTTGTGTGCCGTTGATGACCATGCGAATACGCGCAGGAGCGTTGTTCTGACCTGCTTCCGGCAGTTGAATGTATGCCTTGTTGGCAGCCAAAGCGTTGGTTCCTACGTACTCCAAGAAAGCGTTGCCCTTGAGGACATAGACGTTCTTCATAGAGGTGTTGTACGTAGAAGTAGCTTTGAGCGCATTGCCTGTGAAATCAGCTGCTCCATTACCAACTGCGAAGTAGTAAGTCGTGCTCGGCGCGCCATTAACGATGACGCCTTCGCCAGCCTTTACGTAATCCACCTCAGTCAAGTTCAGCAATTCACCATTGATTGCACCCTTGTAGAGTGTCTGAGCAGTTGCATTTACCGGAACGAGATCTTGGTTATAGGAGAACGATGCCCAGCCGTAATCATTGGTGGTTACGGAAGTTACATAAGACGGAGCTACGTAGTTGATGATGAAACGGTCTTTAATCTCGTTATGACCCGACGTCGCATTGAATGTATAACTCTCAGAAGGATCAATATCGGTACGTTGATTCTCATCAAGGTCATAAATGTCCAGAGTACGACCCGGAGCCAAAGTGAAGACCTCAAAAGTCATTGTGTACTCGTCATCCAAGAGGTTCGTGATGAAATCAACATGAAGACCATCCAGATTGTTGGTAGCGATAGTGGAATATTTGTTTGCTCCAATATAGCTGTATATATGCAAGGTTTTGGGGAGATCCTCCGCCAAGTTGATGTTACACGGAGCATCATAACCATTGTCATAACCTGCAGAATAAGACGCATTCTCAATGAGAATAATTTGCGCCTGTCCGCCACTGGTAGTACCCGTCAGAGTTATACGAGCAACTGCATCATCGGCAGCGAAAGAGAAAACACTCATCATTGCTGCCATCATGGAAATAATTATTTTTTTCATAATATGAAATTTTTAATATGCTAATTCTATTTAGAATACTCGTTTGGCTACCGCATTAGGACTATCTCCTGAAGTGTCAGGAGTCGTAGTCGTAACTCCGCTATTCTCTTGAGAAACACTAAGGATGTGTCCTGTAAGTGTCAGGTACGTGTATTCTGTATTGGGTGTTATATACTTTTTCATAAGATGAGTAATTTGGTAGCGCAGCGCCTTTCGGCGCGCGCCCCAAATTGCTTAAAATTTATTATTTAACGATTTTAACGCCATTAACTACATATACACCAGCCGGAACTGCCTCAAAGTCCTCACCGAGGTATTGACCGGTAAGAGTGTAGATGCCCTTAGCGTTTGCTTTTACTTCAGTGTTCTCGATAGCGGTCGGCATCTTAGCAGCAGCAACGATCTCGAAACGACCCTCTACGGTGCTGTTCGGCTGAGCAGCAAACTCGTAGGTAGCACCTTCCTCGATAGCGATAACATTGCCAGTGAGGTTATCACGGAGAGCATACTCTTCGCCGGCAACGAAATCAAAGGTCACCGAGTAAGCCAACTCATTGTTGGTCTTGATGCTCAGCATCTTGCCATCCAAGTTATCGGTAGCTACAGTACCATAGTTCTCGCCATTAACACCAACATAAGTGTTGAAGCAATTCTCGTTCATGTACTTGATAGCATCGTAACCGCGATCATACGCGTCCGAATAGTTGCTGTTCTCAACCATTACGACTGACTCTTTCTGTCCATTAGCCTCGATGGTCATACGGATAATAGCGTCGTCGTTCATTACAGCGTGACGAGCCGGAGCTGCATTCAGAGCGGTTTTGGCTGCATCATAACGTGGGTTACCCCAGATAGCGTCTGCGTAGTTGATATCGGTAGAAGAGAACTCGCTACCGGTAAGACGGAGAACGAAAGTCTGCATTGGAGCTACCTCTTTCTGCCATGAAGGAACAAGTCCCGAAATCTCACCATAGTTGCGTACGTATTCCAAAGCAACGCCTTGATATTTCTCACCATCCCACATCCAAACGGTACCATCAATCTTAGCGTCTCCCATGATCTGCTCAACGAGTTTGAGGATGCTGATGTAGCCGGTGTAGCTGTTTCCGAAGAAGTTGTAACCATGGTGGTTGAGGTTCAGCGTGCAGTTGGTGTTACCCAGCAATTGACCCTTGAAGGTATAAGTAACAGCGGTGTTGGTACTTATCTCCTTATCCGGAGAGAGGGTGTAACCAGCGAACGGAACCATCTCTGTAACGCCTACTTGCGACCATTTTTGATTAGCATAGTCCCAACCATAGAGGTATGTCGGTACGTCCGGATCTTTCACCCAAGTAGCAGCCATGTGGTCAACCGGCATAGCGAAACGGTGCCAGTGACGGTATTTGTCAGAGCCAAGCATTTCGTAACCGGCGTGCTCTGCAGGAACAGTCATCTTAACAGTCAGTTCCGGAGTCTGGTTAACGGTGATAGTCGGGTCGAGAAGCAGAGAAGCAGCGCCATTCTGGTTAGCCTCAACAACGATATTCTCTGGTTTCTCGGTTACAATACCACCTTCACCGATAACTATAGCAGAACCAGATTTAACAACAACTTGTGCATTGTCTTGTACATCCAAACCATTGTTGATAACAAGAGTCTGGTCGGCAGTTGCCTTACCAACAGTTAGAACAGTATTATCTTCTTTCACCTGTACGTAAGCTGCTTCTGTAGTGTTATTCACGAGCGTAACAGGAGCATTATCTTGCACGATGAAGGAAGTATTTGGGTTCTCGCCATCTACGGCAGTTTCATAGTTTTCGTTAATGTCATAAGAAATATCAATTTTCTTTACGACACGATAGAGAGTTACACCGCCTTGTTTTACCTCTTGTAGTTCGTGAGTGTTCGGGATGGTAATCTTACCAGTACCAGTAGATTGGTCGTTATATGTTCCGTTATCGACGGTAGCTTTGGGTTTGTTGTCTGCTGCCGTAAACCAACGAATATCGTCCAGATATACATTAAACGTACCGCCAGATACAGTTACATGAAGATCAGTCGATGTTTGAGTTGAAAGTCCTTCACCTGCGCTAGGAGCTCCTTGACCGACAACGAATCCATTCCAAATGACTTTCTTGGGATCAGCATTCTCTACATTATAAACATGAGTATTGTCTCCAGTTATGTTGACATATACATCTCCCAAGCTTGTGGATCTTGCGTTATACTGAAGGTTAACCAAACGCTGACCATTGTTATTCGCTAGATTATCCACATTAAAACTGCAGTTATGAAGATTCAAAGTAATGTTATGATCTTCAATCGGGAAGATAGCAAAGTTATTCGATGCACCTGCATAAGGATTCGGGCAGTTAAAAGTACAAGCAGTTGCAGTTACTACTGAACCTGCAGAACCAACGGTACTACCGTATCCCGTAGAACCACTAGCCCACTGATACTTAAAGTACATACCGCAATAGCCTGCAATAGTAGTATTAGTTAAAGTAGCAGTAATAGGCTTAAGAATATACATCGGATAATTGCCAAGGTTATTGATCTTCGAATCTTTAATTTCCAACTGCAAAGGTGTGTCATCAGTACCAGTAATCAACAACGCTTGGAAATCTTTACCAGCACCATCCGTCTCTACTTTATCCAATGTGAACTTAGTGACACCATCGAAAATAACAAACGGTATTTCACGTTGAGTTTTTACACTATGTGTAAGTTTAAGATTTTGGATTTTAACATCCAAATTAGCAGAAGTGGAACCTCCTTTGTTTACCGCCAAGATAGCGTTTTTGTTGAAAGTTTTGTTACTTGATACGCTCAAATTGCTCACAATATTTCCCGTGATTGTGAATCCATTACCATCAAGGGTAAGTGAGCGTTGAATGTTGAGAAGTTCAGAGCCATATGTAATGTTGGCACCTAACTTAACAACATCTGCTGTTCCTTCAGAAGAAAGAGCAGTTTTGAGGTCTGCGAAATTAGAAACGGTAATTTCGGTACCCCACGCCATAACGCTGCACATCAGCGTCAATAGCGGAATTAGAAAAAATTTCTTCATAAATTTAAAATTTTTTGTTAATACTGTGAGGGTTGTTGCCCTCGTTAATTAGTTAATATATTTGTTTTTGTTGTTTATAGTCTTCTAGTCTACTGGTCTTCTAGTCTACTGGTCATATAGGCGATCATAGACGACGAAAAAAGCGGTAAACCGTTTTTATTGGATTACCGCTTTATAATGTATTATGTATTATGTGTGATGTGTTATGTGTTACTTGTCTTCGTAATGTTCCTCACATTGAATAATAAGCACCCTTATACTTTCATCATATATGTCATAGATAATTCTATCGTGTGCCGTGATGTGTCTTGAATATGTTATGTCCCCACCTCCTACTAATGGTTCAGGATGTCCCAAACCGGAGCGAGGGTGTTGCATGATGTCGAACAGAATTTTGGTAGCCTTCTTAAACAACTGAGGATTGGACTTTTTCCACTTGGACAAAGTCTTCTCTGCTGTTTTAGTATAGTCAATCGAATACATCATAAGCTATCAAAAAATTGCTGCATCTCTTGAGGAGTTCTGCATGTTGTAGTTTGTCCTTCAGCAAAATCTTTGCGAGCCTTGTTAATTCGACGACGCATCGCCGGTGTTATTGTTTGTCTCTCTTGGGTAAACGCTTGGGAAGACGTCTCTTTTTTTCTAAACGTCCAGCCCATGGTTTGAATCATTTGCTCAAACCAACTTACCTGTTCAACCGGGATTTGAATCGTAAATGTTGACATAACTTTTATCCTTTCCTTCAATTTTGCTCGCAAAATTACAGCTTTTTTCTGATATACGCAAGTTTTTGAGCATAAAAAATCAAAAATCTGCTATTTTTTATTCGGGGACCCCAAGGATTTTTAATCATTGGGGAGAGCGGAGGCACATGTTGCCCGTCGATTTAGCATCGCGGTATCGACAACTGCACACATGTTGCCGAACGCGAACGGTAATCCAATATGTCAAAGAACACATTTTTGCCGGAGGATTTATCCGGCAATATAGTTTCGCTGAATAGTATGGATGCTGGCATACAATAGTATTCGGCGAAAGTATATATTCAGGCATCTAATTGCCTTGCAAAAATGTGCGAAGCAACTCCCCTTCACATTCGGGGGAATGATTGCATTGCAATCAGGCAGATGTCCGAATATGTCAAAGATCAAATCGTTTGTCACGTGGCGGCATAGGTGTCGCTGCCACTCAAACAACTCTATATATTCAATATAATAAGGATCATGCGTGCACACCTGTACGCACGCAAAAAGGGCAGCGCTCACAAAACGTGAGCACCGCCCTTAGCGTTGCTATAATTACCCGTCAGCCCTACATTATGAAGGCCTTCTCCATTGCTGCTCCCATATACGACATTCGCAATATGGGGGGGTAAAATTGAACATCCGATTTACAATCATACCATTTTAATGGGTATTTCTACATACACCATTCCAAATTCGCGGCAAAATTACTACAAATTTTTGACATATGCAAGAAAAATCAAAAAAAAATAATTTTTAAAGCGATTTTGCACTTTTTTTTATGTTTTTTCTTATATCAAAGACCACGCGGGAAAGTTTAGTTTATAGTATGGAAGCGCCGGGCAACCGACATCAATGAACTACATCGTAGCGGTAAGGAAGGTGGCATTACCAAATATATAGAGGACGTTTTCGGATGCAGGGACGAGGAGCGTCTCGCCTTGCTTGACTCGGATGCCGTTGATGTTCGCTTCTCCCCAGAGGCATACTACTACGACGAAGGAGTCGGTATGTAGATCGACTTCTGCAGCGACTTGAACCACCACCCTGTTCACCGTGAAATAGGGACAATGGATGAGTTCGGAATTGGGTTTAGTAGAGTCATACGACGTACGATACTCGGGCCAAACTTGATAGTCGATAGCTTCCTTAGCCTGCTCAATATGCAACTCGCGGGGTTTGCCGGCAGCATCGACGCGTCCGAAATCATAGACACGATAGGTGATATCGGAGGACTCTTGTATCTCAACAAGGAAGTTTCCGGCTCCGATGGCGTGCAATCGTCCGGCAGGTAGGAAATAGAGGTCACCTTGGTGGGACTCATGCGTAGCGATGACATCCAGGAAGGGATTGGTGATTGGTGATTGGTTATTGGTGATAGGTTCAGTAGCAAGACGCTCGTATTCCTCGGGTGTGATGGGTTTCTTAAGACCAGAGTATATCTTGGCGCCCACATCGGCTTTGAGCACATACCACATCTCGGTTTTTCCCATACAACCGTGACGCTCCATCGCTAACTTGTCATCGGGATGCACTTGGACGGAGAGGTCCTGACGGGAGTCGATGAACTTGACCAAGAGTGGGAACTTATTTCCGAACTTCTTATAGACGCGATCCCCAACGAGGAGACCTTTGTACTTGTCAATGAGTTGTGGGAGGTTGAGACCAAGGTCCACATCTCCGATAATGCCGCGTTCGACGGCAACGGATTCATGACCCGGGACGGAACTAATTTCCCATGACTCACCGATGTTTGGCTGCGCGGTGAAGATGCCCTTGAACGGGGCTATCTGGTATCCGCCCCAAATCATGGTGCGGAGGTAGGGTTGGAATTTGTAAGGTTTCATTTGGCTTATTGGATTAAGGACCGTTCGCTTCGCTCACTGAAAGAATAAGGAATAAAGATTTATTACTATCGGTCGAACGTAACGAGCAGTCGAATCATTTTTATCTTTACTCTTTGAGCGTAGCGGTCTTTGTTCTTTGAGCGCAGCGTTCTATTAGTTCAATACACATACGGGAGTTATGGTAGGGGCATTTCCAGAAACCGGCTTTATCGTTGGAGCGGTCGGGTGTTCCGTCGGGAAGGACGGACCAGTACCATTCTCCATGCTCATGATCTACCAGATGGTCAACGATGAAATCCCAGGCTGCATTAGCTAAGTTGAGATAGTGCGGATCCGGAATATCCTGCCATTGATCGATATATCCGACTACCGCTTCGGCATAGCACCACCACTGCTTCTCTTTCATAATACCATCCCGTGCAGCGACAGCGAGACGCCGTGACAATTTGTTTACTTCCTCATTTTTCTCCAGCACGGCTTGTGCTTCCCGTAAAAGCCAAGCAGCCTCAATGTCGTGCCCTGGAGAAGTATGGGTGTTGGATGGTTGCCAGTTCTCGTCAAAGAAAAGCATCAAATGGCCGGTTGCGGGATCAAAGATACGGTTGGCAAAGATGTCGATGAGTGTACGGAGCTGGCGCTCTACCCTTTCCTTTGTACCTTGTACATCGTCCCTTTGTACATTCTTTAAGACGCGATAAAGATTCGTGTAAGCTTCGAGCACATGGAGATGGGTGTTCATGGTGAAGACACCGTTCTCGTCCTGTTCGGAGAGACGCATGTCAGCTATCGGCTGCCAGTCGCGGGTGAGAGCCTCCACATAGCCATTTACCATTTTGTCATTTACGATGTACGATTTATAGGTGTGCGTTTCCAAATCTTTGAAGAGGCGGATAGCGACCTGCAGCGCTGCGGAGTCTTGGGTTGCACGATAATACTCCGCCAGACCATATATGGCAAAAGCGATAGCGTAGGTCTGCTTCTTGGTGTCCAGCGGAGTACCATCGGCGTTCAGCGACCAATAGACACCACCTTGCACGCGGTCGATAAAACGGGCGATGAGGTAATCCTTGGCACGGGTAGCGAGAATGCGGTACGGCATCTTATGGAAGAGCCGCGTTGCAGCAGAAAACGTCCACAAGATACGCGCATTGAGCACAGCTCCTTTCTCTGCGTCCGGATGCAATACATTATACCCGTCTATGCGTCCGTAGAATCCACCCTGCCGGTAGTCCACCATCCGTTCCTGCCAAAAACGCAGGATATTGGTTTCGAGCATCGCTTGTGCAGATGCTCGAAGATTTACGATTGGACGATTTACGATGTACGATTTATTTTCCATTTTGTCTTTGGATTTTGAGTTGGGCATCAATCTCTTTCATGCGTGCCGTGGTGAGGGGATAGAACGATACCACGAGTACTGCGATGATACTCACCGCAGCCGGTATGAAGGACATGAGACAGCGCAGGCAGAGAAGCGCAGAATCCGGCTGAGGTAATTGAGAATTGAGAATTGACAATTGAGAATTATACCCACAGGCAGCAAGAAGCCACAGAGCCGCTGAACCGCCGATCGCACCGCCAAACTTCTGCGCCATGGAAGACGAGGAAAAGATTAGTCCTGTGGAGGCTGTTTTATATTTCTGCTCGGCATAGTCGGACACATCGGCGTACATCGACCATACGAGAGGAGACATCACTCCCGTGAGCATGGAGATAAGTATCTGAGCGAGGAGCATGAGCCAGAAGCCGGTCTGCGAAACAGGAATAAAGAAAAACAACACCGAGAGTACACACAATGCGATATTGACAGTAATAAACGTTGTTTTCTTGCCGAACCGCGCCGCCAAAGGCACGCAGAGTGCGACGCCGATCATGTTTGACACTTCGCCTACAGCAAGGAAAAGACCGGCGTAGAAAAGAAGTTGAAAGTTGAAAGTTGAAAGTTGAAAGTTGAGAGTAGCTCCGGCGGGGATGATGTCGGCGAAGTAGTAGGCTACGGTAGCACCGCGGACGGTACAGAAGAGATTAAAGCAGAGCGCAGCGCCGATAAGAATCCACCAGGGTTTGTTGGAAAGAAGAGACTTGAAATCTTTGCCGATAGAGACAGTGGAGACGGTCTTCAGTTCCTCTTTCGTCAGCAGGAAACAGCAGATAAAAAGGACGAAACAGGCAGCCGCAATGACCACCATCGCCCAATACCATCCTTGCGGCGAGTGGTAGCCGCCAAAGGCGTTGCAGAGGGGCTCCCAAAGGAAGAGCGCGAGGAACGAACCTCCATAAGCGAAGAACATGCGGAAGGAAGAATAGACCGTTTTCTCCTGCGAGTCGGCAGTCATCACCCCTAACATCGCGCCATAGGGTACGTTGATACCCGTATAGACGGTCATCATGAGTATATAGGTGGCGTACGCCCAGACAAGTCTGGCGGTGTACCCCCAGTCCGGCGTAGTAAAGAGCAATATACCTGCGATGGAGAAGAGCGGCGCCACAAAGAGCAGGTACGGTCTGTACTTGCCCCAACGTGTTTGCGTACGATCGGCTATAATCCCCATCATCGGATCGGAGACCGCATCCCATATACGCGTGACAAGGAGGATGATTCCTGCATCCTTGAGCGAGAGACCGAAGATATTACTGTAAAAAAACGGCAGGTAGTAGGAAAATATCTTCCAGAACATCGACGAGGACATGTCGCCCAAGCCGTAACCTACGTGGCGAAGCCACTTGTTATTTACCATTTGATCATTTACCATTTGGGCATTTATTTAGTCATTTAGACATTTGGTTCTTATGTACGAGAGCTTTGATTTTCTCCACGGAGGCGGAGGTGGTGAGACCATCCTCAGGGGTGTTGAGGCAATAGTCAAGAAGTTGCTCCACAGTAGTGGTGGCTACATGGAGCCGGGTGTCTGCGGAGGCGTAGTAGATAAACACCTTGCCGTCGCGCTCTATCCAGCCATTGGAGAAGGCGACATTCATGACATCACCGACGTATTCATTCCCTTCGGGAATAAGGAACCACCCTCCCGGCTTAGCGATGATGCGCGTTGGATCGTCGATTGCGGTCATATACATATACAACACGTAGCGCAGTCCATCCGCCGTATTGCGTACGCCATGGGCGAGATGCAGCCATCCTTTGTCGGTCTTGATAGGCGCAGGTCCTTCTCCGTTCTTGACCTCATAGACGGTGTGGTAGTTACGGGGGAAGATGATACGTTCGTTGCGCACCTCAGCATGGGTGATGTCAGGTGTGAGCGTCCAGCCGATTCCTCCGCCTTTTCCGGTCTCGATAAAACCGTCTTGCGGACGGGTGTAGAGCGCATATTGCCCGTCCACAAACTCCGGGTGGAGGACGACGTTACGCTGCTGACAGAGGGAGGATAAGTCTTTGAGTCGCTCCCAATGGACAAGGTCTTTGGTGCGTGCGATGCCTGCTGCAGCGGTAGCAGCAGAGGGGTCAAAAGGCTTGGTATCGTCATGGCGTTCGACGCAGAAGATACCATATATCCATCCGTCCTCATGCTGCGTGAGCCTCATGTCATAGACATTCGTCGCAGGGGCATTATCGCCATCGGGCATGGTGATTGGTTCCGGCCAGAAACGCCAGTTATCGATGCCGTTATCAGACTGCGCTACCGCAAAGAAGGACTTGCGGTCAGCACCCTCCACACGGGCGACTACTGTATATTTGCCTTCAAAAAGGATTGCTCCGGCGTTGAACACACCATTCATCATGATGCGCTGCATCAGATAAGGGTTGGACTCTTTGTTAAAGTCATACCGCCATTCGAGCGGCGTGTGCTCTGCGGTGAGAATCGGGTAACGGTATTTGGTATAAATACCATTGAAGCCTAACCCCGTTCCTTCCTTGAAAGGTAGGGTGACAGGTTCGTTAGGACGGGTCAGTAGCGCTTCATGTGCAGCGCGAAGAGATTGTTGTTTTTCAGTGTAAGTCATATAGTATATATTTTAATATTTATTCATTTTCGAAGATACGATGTGCTTGAAAGAAACGCATCATATCATCATACCATGTATAATTCGTTTGATGTTTCTGCTCTGGGTTTATTATCAATTGCTTATCCGCGGAAAGCAGATTATTGTATGGTGCTATATTGGTGTGCGGAGGACATACATCATCCTGCAAACCGATACAGGCTATTACGGGACAGGAGATAGCAGTAGCCAGGTTTTTCGTATCGAAATAAGAGAGGAATTCATACATTTGCTCATCCGTCATTGTTCCTTGATTCTCTCGTGCTACATTTGCAGGCCAGTTAACAATTCGGAAATAATCCGGATAGTCACCCAGAAAAGCGACAGCAGGGGCGATAGCCCGGAAGGGATAGTCGCTAAGCGCGGCTGCGGCATAGGTGAATGCTCCGCCTTGGCTCTGTCCCTCGGCAAAGAGGTTGGTCATGTCGGAGGTAGGACGGGTAGCCATGAAACGGACAGCCTGCACACAATCCATAAACGCACCGCGGTAGTAATAGCTATCCTTGTCGCCAAAATGAAAAGCGAACCAATCCCCATAGGTATTGTTAAAATCTCCTTTACCATCCGGTTCCCGCTCGTCTGCGGCGCGATTATTGATATATTGTCCACGGGTAGCCAGATAAAACTCCGCATACTGAGGTTCTGCATCTCCGGATGGGCAATAGGGTTTGACATCGTGTCCTCCGGGGCGATAGCCTGAGTCGTATCCTGCATAATGGATTATGACCGGATGTTTCTTCCCATCTTGCGGCTCGGCGTAATAACCGCGTATGAGTACAGGCGCTCCGCTCAATCCGTCCGGAATGGAATAGAACTCCACGAGATAGATTTTTCGTGCCGGCGTTGATTTACCCGGTATTTCCGTTAGTCTTGGACGCATATCAATCGTCTCAAGTTGCGATTTTGCTACATTCCAGAATTCTTCAAAATCGTTTTTCTTATCCGGAACGGAGACAATTTCCGTAGGATGAACAGCGAAGACAAAATTACGCGCCATCACATCATTAATGATACAGGTAGCATTATAGAAACCCGGAATTAAATCATATTTCGTTTTTACCTCTACATCTTGTGATGACCGAGGCGCAATATGAGCGTGTTGATGTATCGTCGTTACGGGTTGCATTTGGTCGGTCTTGATATATATGTCTATATCCGCTTCTATTCGTTCATCCGATGGATTTTCAAAATAAATAGTGAATACCGGATTCTCGTCATACACCCAATTATGTCGCACAGGAATGGTAAATGCCAACGAAGAGAGGTTGGAGGGGTTTATGAGTTGTACACCGGTTAGAAGGAATGACGTACCGGATATAATCAGTCCTCCTGACTGCAATTCGGACAGCATGGGAGGAGTAATCATATATTCCTCATAGAGACCATTGATATTTCTGATCTCCGTGTCAGGCATAATATCCCAATTACTTTTACTGAGTTTCAATTGGGCTCCGGCGCTGAGCTGATTATATCTGATTTGCAATATTTGCCCAATCTCGGCATGTTCAAAAAGTTCTGCCGGTAATTGTTTCCAAACAGTCCATTGCTGAGCAAACTCCAGTTCCCCACTCCATACGAAACGATTATTTGGCATATTCGTATTCGTGTAATCATGAATGACGGCAAGCGTTGTTGTATCCGACACAAAAACGGAATTCAGCCCCTGTGGTTCTTGCGCAGGATCTCCGGTATAGTCATCTCCGACTCTCCATTGATTATGGTTCGCCTTTGCTCTTCCTCCCCATGCCCAGAAATTGCACCCGGCGATAGTCGGTTCGCGCTTTACCAAATCGAATATATGCTGGTAATAACTATCACGCGCGATAGTAGGACTTCCGGGAGTATAGCTCATATTATCACGAGGGAAACCAAATTCTTCTATGACGATGGGTTTATGAATCCTGGCAGCGATAGCGTTGTGAGCGCGCAGATACGTATCCGTATTTCGGATTGCATCTTGCACATCGGTTTGTAAAGAGGGCATACGCACCCACCCCCAGTTATAGGGCCATATATGCACCGTCAAATAATCTATATTGGGATCTGCCGATATCCGGTCATAGAGAGCAGAATCCATTTCGCATCCCCAAATTCCTTCACTTCCAATAGAGATAAGATGGTTCTTATCTATTGATCGTATAAGAGCCGAGGTCTTTCTCAGCCAGCATGCAAAGGGTTCTTTGGGCTTTTCTCCAAAAGCACGCGGCTCGTTTCCTATCTGCCATGCCATGATAGTCGGGTCCTCTGTATATGGTATCTTCGAATACCGATTAGTACGCGATACGATAAACCGGACATAATCATAGAATAAATTTTGCGCCGAATCGGAAGTCGCGAATTGCGCCACATGGCGCATATAGGTCTCATATCCAGCCTCTTCAGGTCGCGGAGTGGGACCATAACCGGCATGCTCCAGATAAAACCCGTAACCGCCGGACCACTCCCATGAATTATTGAGATATAGCACTGCCTTCATATCTCGTTTCCCCATTTGGCATAACAACCAGTCTAACCCATCGAGAATTGTGTCGTTATACACGCCCGGTGCTATTTGAAGCGTAGGTTCTACTTTCGTTAGCACTCCGCGGTCACCATCGCTCCCGACCAAGATGCGAAGATTCGTAACTCCGAGTGCTTGCAATGTATCTAATTCCGCTATTAGTCGTTCTCTATCTCCACCTTGTCCTTGCGAAGCAAGAATGGCTCCATACCACAGATTCGTTCCGACATAGGTGTATTCTTTTCCGTTCAGTTTAAATGCTCCTCCTTGTTGTCTTACAAAAGGGGATGGGGCTATGTCATTGAGGAATAATATGCGAGGATTATTGTAAACGATCTTGAACCAAGCAGCATTCGAGGTGCCTGGAACGGGTCCGAAATGCTCTTGTGCATCACCATTCCGCCATACTAATGCATAAGATAATGGATAGGATTTGATCAATGGAAGAAACACTTTATTCCACCATGTCGGGTCTGGCATAGACCGCCTGCCACATTCGGTGAGGGCTACGAGTTTGTTATGCGCTGCACCGAAGGCACAGAGGTAATCAAGGTCCGCACCGGCTTGGTTGACGTAGTCTTCTTCCGTGCCCCATTGGTAGGCATCGAGCCCAATCATATCCACCCGGTCATCCCCGGGGTAACGAACGAGGAACTTCTCTTCCGTAAGCGAGCCGTCCAGATTAGGCGAATAAGCCCACACGATGGAAGAAGCCAGATCGGCGTTGATATAATCCTGCGTCATATTCCATAGGGCACGGTATTGCTCGGGTGTACAATGCCCTTCTCCCCACCAGAACCACGAACCGTTGTTCTCATGCCAAGGGCGGAAGATAAGCGGTATGGGTTTTCCTTGATCGTCCGTGAGCGATGCCAAGAAATCGCGGACGCGGGAGAGCCACACCAACATCCGCTGATGCTCCGCGCCTCCGGGCAACAGTGAAGCGACCGCCCCGGATGTGACATCCCAAGATGTACCGGCCGGCCACGAAGCACCGATAGTCTCATCCGAAGTAATAGGATTACGCGGATGCCAGCTGAGCGTCACTATACCCCCGCGACGGTGATGCTCCTGTATCTCGGTACGTATGCGGTCAAAAGGCACAGAATCGAGATTCCTGGAGGCTTCAATCTCTATGCCTCCAAGGTCAAAGCCCATGACAGCAGGATAATCGCCGCACGACTCCAACACATCGCTTCGTCCGGCTTCGTATTGCCAGTGAACGCCATACATGGGGTCATCCTGATGACCGAACATGCAGCCTTGCTGCTGCAAGTCATTGAGACGCTGCAACAATTGGACATTGGGCATTGGAGATTGGTGATTGCAAGAGAGCAAACACCATGCTGCACACGCTATGAAGAGGATTTTTCTCATTTTAATTCAATTATACGAGATGGATAATCGTTGGCATATTCCGTGGAAAGGGGAATATCGAGACCGACAGACATGAGGTAGGCACCGGTGAACGACTGACCGTCGAGATCACAAGGTTGTTCACCATGACGGACATTGCGTTCCTTGAGCGTATAGGTTCGGTCAGGATCAAGCCCTGCCAGACGGATACGATGGGACACCTGCTTCATGAAAGACGAGAGACCGTAAGCAAACAGAACTGCATGGTCTTTCACATCGTTCACATACATGAGCGAGGCTACTTGCTGTTGCTCCACTACCGGCACGGGTTCGTAGGGCGAAACGAGGCGGTAGAGGTTACCCAGTTGGATGAGTTCGCGCATCTCTTTATAGTCGGCAAAAGCAATGGTACACTGGGCGCGTTCCTCATCGGTCATGTGCGCAGGCTGGAGTTCCATGCCGAGGCGACCACTCATCGCCACATCGCAGCGGAACTTAATCGGCGTCGTGCGGCCGGTCATGAGGTAGGGAGAACCGCCTATGTGCTGCGCCATGGCGTTGGAGGGGAAAAAATACGAGGTGCCCCACTGGATATAGACGCGCTGGAGGGCGTCGTTGTTGTCACTCACCCAGAACTCATCGAAGTACGGCATGAGACCATAGTTGGCGCGTCCGCCACCCGATGCGCAGTTCTGGATAACCACGTTCGGGTATTTGGCACGAATGCGCTCGAGGGTCTTGACCAAACCCAGATGGTAGTCGATATAGAGGTTCGACTGCTTGTCACGCGGCAAGTAGGTTGAACCGCAGTTCTGGATGGACGCATTGGCATCCCATTTGATATAGGCTATCTCCGGATGCTTGGTGAGCAGGTCATCGACAAGGTCGAAGACAAATTCTTGCACCTTGGGGTTGGTCATGTCGAGTACGAGTTGGGTGCCGCCGCGACCGAGTTTGAGTTCGCGTCCGCGCTCTTGGAGCACCCATTCAGGGTGTTGCTCATAGAGTTCGGAGAGCGTGTTGGTCGCTTCGGGTTCGATCCATATACCAAATTGGATATGGCGTTCGCGAGCCGCAGCAGTGAGTGCTTCGAGACCGTTCGGCAGTTTACGCGTATCCACTACCCAATCACCGAGGGCTGCATCGTCGGAGTTCCGTTGGTACTTGCCGCCGAACCAACCATCGTCCATCACGAACAGTTCACCGCCGAAGGCTGCGATATCGTTCATCATAGCGATGATACGTTCTTCGGTGATATCGAAATAGATACCTTCCCAGGAATTGAGGAGGATGTCGCGGGTGGCATTGCCGTTATGGAGCATGCCGCAAGTGCGTGCCCAACGGTGGAAAGCGCGGGAGACGCCACCCATACCTTCATTCGACCATGTATAAGCCAAATGGGGCGTAGAGAATACCTTTTTCGGTTCCAATACATACTCCGATGCCATAGGGTCGATACCGGCATAGAAATGTAAACCTTTCTCGTCGGTGGCTGCTACACGGAGTTCGAAGTTACCGGACCAGCATAGCGCCGCACCAAGCACGCGTCCGTAGTTCTCTTGGGGCACACCGTCCAACGCAATCATTACTTCGGGTGCGTCCAGATGCGCATTACGTGCGCCGTCGGAGTTACGGATAGCTTTCACGCCGCGTGTGAGGGGTTCGACGGTAGGCACACCTTCCGCCGCCCAGTTACCGTGGAGATGTAGCAGGTGTGGGTCATCGCCCTCAATAGGCAGGTAACCGCTATCAAAGCGTTGCAGGCGCACGGGTTTCTTCTCGGTGTGTGAGATCTCGTACCATGTCTCGGTCATCTCCACCGCCTTCCATTGCCGTACATGGATCGTCACATAGAACGGCTGCACCAAATCTTTGGTGGCGATCACCATTTCTTGGTATTGTGCGTTGTCAATATACGTCGTGTCCTGCGCCCTAAGTTGCAAACTTTGGTCGCCATCCGCATGCTGCACCATGAGCGCCGGCAGATGGATATGGTCGATGTCACCGAAGGTAGGCAACATGTCTATAGCGTGCACCCGTGTGCTCGCCAGAAGGCTGACCATCACCAAAAGTATTTGAATTACTCGTTTCATAAGACAGATTACGTTATTCCTCACACTACCTATATACATCTAAACATCGGCATATATTCGTTCGCTTCGACGGATGAGGGAATATCCATCGTACTCCTATTTCCAATCCGGCAGCAATGGGTTTTGAATGTGGATCTTTCACCAGATTGGTAGCCAACACGGAGGTATAGTCATTCATAAAATAATGTATTTTTTCCATTCCCGGCTTATCGTTTGCGAACCCCAAGGCCTGGTTGGAGGATGTGATTCGTAATGCATCTGTTACTCCGCAAGCCACCCATGCCCGCACCATCAAGGCTGTATATTTGCCGATATAGTATTGTACTCCAGCCCGTAAGACGAGGTCTATCATTCTATTGGCTTTCCAGTCGGTCGTTTGCATAGAGGCTGTTGCGGTATAGAACCCGTGATTTTCCATCTCGTATAATGTCAACCCCCACTGTGGATAAACCCCGGTGTGGCATGTAGTGCCACCATAACTCATCCGCTGCGCTATCGGTAATCCGTAACGTCCTCCTCCGGCAAAGGTAATCGCTATATTGTCGCCCACAGGTATATCTGCATGGATGAACAATCCCGGTTGTAGAAACCAAACATCTTGCTTATCACGCCATCCCGTAATGGATAGATGGTGGTTGTACACCTCTCCATCGGTGTCAGTAACACCTGTCCATTGCATCCTGCCGTCTATTGCGGTTATTGCTCCATAATGAGTAATATCTACTCCTGCCCCAATGCCAATGTAGCGGTTAAACATTATGATGTATTCACTATGAGCAGTCACTGACCAACTTCCGTTTTGGCGAACATTAAGTCCCTCTATAGGAGATGAAACGGCATAATTCAGCGTGCTCCAGCCTCCTCCTGCTGCGATTTCTATAACAGATGTGACCCGAGCGAACAAAGAACTATTCACCGCCCAAATCAAACCGAGGATGAATAATAATCGATATCGTCCGTTTTCACTCTTCATTCAATACAGGTATGATTTCCACGCGTCTATCGAGCGAAATAGCGTGTTCGCCTTGCTGATAGGAAATAGTAGCGGCAAATCCTTTTTGCGTTATCTGGTTCGGATTCACGCCCAGATCTATGAGCATTTTCGTTATTACCTCTGCGCGCAAATCGGATAGTCGCTGGTTGTACTGCTCATTTCCCTCTCTGCTGGCATGGCCGTAAACTAGTATCTTTTGTTCCGGGTTTTGCTTCAATAGATCAGCTATTTTAACTAATACATCTGCGGGTTTTAATTTGGGCTCAGTAGAATTGAGATCAAACCAAATGACGGCTTTCTCCATCACTTTTACGATTTGCTGCACTACTACCGGCTGCATCTTCCTATTATATTCTACCCGTTCGTCTAACACCATGGATGTATCGCATCGCAGCACACTCTCAAATTGGGGAGGAGCGGGTTTTGTTTTCGCTTTAGGATGCCAACTTATGCCTACTTTGATACCGATAGCCCATGGTCGGACGGCGGTTACATACTCCGACATAATTATGCCGTTATAAGGGGGCATGAAGGTATGATTTCTATATGCGAGTGCGTCTGTCTGGTCAGTACGTTGCCATCCTATATCCCCATCTGATACGCTATTGGAGGGACGGATAGAATGGACGGTATAGTCGAAGAAGAGAGCCGTTATCAGCTCTATCTGCGGGTTAATAACACGCGTGAAACCGATTTCCGCCATTACGGCCGCCGCGGGCATCCGTAATGAAAGGGCATGCGATGAGGTGCCAAAAGAAGCGGCTTCTTCGGTATAGAAATCATGTTTGTCCATGCCTTCAAGCAGCAGGTTCCATTGCGGGTAGTATCCCATATGCTCCACCTGCCCACCATTCAGGCTCCATCGATTGGCAATTGGTAAGCCTATTTTGGCACCTAATCCGGCATAGATATTCCATTTGGGCACAAGAGGATATTGCATCTGAATCATAACAGGAATATCTATCATCAAGGTCGTCTGCCTTTCCCTCCAATCATGAGTTTGGGCGATATGGGTGTAGTTCTCACCGTCAGTATCAGTGATACCTGTCCATTGCTTGGAGGTATTGAGAGTACCGGTGGAGGTATAATTACTACATCCGACACCGGCAGCAAGCGCCCAGTTTTCGGTAAAATACCAAGCATAATTAAGCTGCACTTTACCTGCCGCAAAACCCACCTCTGCTCCGGCTGAACTATTATCGGCATTGCGTAACTTATATCCCATGGAGCCATAGCCCAGACCTAGCCATGATTGGAGATGGTGTCCTTTGAGCGAGAAGTCATTATTCGGTTCGTCGCGGACAGGAACAGAGGTCAAAGGCTGTTGCTCATAATGGCAACGAATGGTATAAACCGTATCAAGCCATGTCGTAAAAGTTGCCGTGTCGTTATTGGCAATATCGGAAGGAGTAGATGCCTGCACGACATACGTAGTATCCGATATCGTTTTGGGAGATATTGTAACGACACGTTTCTTAATCGTATACTGGATATTCGAATCCAGGATTTTAGAGAGGACCTGTTTAGGCGAAGCTTCCTTAAAATTCGCATATACCGGCACGTCCACGTTCACTTCAGGCGCGATATTGAGTTTATATCCTGTGGCTTTAGCCAAGTCCTGCAGCACTACCTCCATACGTGCACCTTTATACCGCTTAGTCAAGCGTTTAGAGGGCGCAGCACAGACAACCGTCACACTCAGTACAGAAAGAATAATATAAGCAAAGATCCGTTTCATATTCTTCATCGTTATAATTACCAAACTCTGATTCGTTGAGCCACTGATTCGTCACCCATTTGTAAGAGGATGATATACATTCCGTTATCAAGATAATGAGGAAGTTCGATATCCTCTCCATGGGTATAGATCAGCAAGCGTCTCCGCCCCATCATATCGTATATATTGAGTTCAGCAGAACGTCCATTCATTTGAATGCGAATAGGTTCATTTTTAGCGACATTCGATGGGATTTTAGGAGAAGAGACGGCACTACGGGGTGCCTCTTCGAAAGTGATAGGACAAGACACTTTCAGTTGCCCATCGACACATCGTGCTATGACATAATACTCTCCGGGAGCCATACCATCCGGCATATACAGGAATTGCTTCGTAGCGCCCTCTATAGCCACACTGTCCAAGTACCACTGCCAACTAACCAAGGTACTATCATGATTATCGCAGAAGAGGACGTCATTCCATTTGCGATATATGAGGCCATTGATGCATTCAGGCAAGGGGGGATCGCATGATTTGAAGCTAAAACGGAACAAGCGGTTCTCTGTCACAAGTTCGGATAAGGATATATCATCAATAGCAAAGTCGTTGCCATAAGACGCATCCTGGAAATTGACAAGCCGTATGTTTGCCTGGTCCGAAGTGCCGCTATTCCATACGGCATAGACCTGTGTCCAATGCCCGTATCCGCCTTGTGGAGAAACCCGTCCGCCTTGCAACTGGCCATTGATGCTGAACTCCAGTTTGGCCATATTGCTATTCTCCTGATCCCAGTTCATCACCCAGGCGGAGAAGACATAACTGGTCTGCGGGTTAAGTTCCATGACGGTCTGTTGCCAAACGGTCTTATTGACATCCGAACCGCCGTTCACCGCCATCATCATACCCGAACCGGTGGTATGATCATGCGAGCAGGCAGGAGAAGGGGCTGAGGTATGTACCTGACGCACATCATTGGTGATGGTATAGGCCCCCTCGTCATAGAGCGTATGATCGTCCACAGGAGTACGATAGGAATAATCGGTATAAAAACCCGTATTGCCTTGCTCAAAATCGCCATTGACAACTCCCACTCCGTCTTTTTTCACGTGCAACCCGGTGAAGAGGAACCATATATCCTGCGCGGTGTCTGCCGGCAGGGATGCGATCATCTTCTCGGGCGTACCCTCGATACGCGTCCATGCAGATGCGGTATAGGCGAACCACTGGGAATACAAATAATCCCGGGTGGTACCGACGCTAAGCGTGATCGTGGAGTCAGCCAGGTCGGCACACACTATACTATCCGTATAATCGATTCCTAACTGACCGGGGTTCTGCTCCGGCAGCGGTGTGAAATACCGCCATTCGCCGGCCGCTTTTTGTCCCGATCCGCAGGCATCGCATGTGACGACATACAGACTCTGGTAACCTCCCCAAATCAGTTCCGCTGTCTGATAACCTGATATCGATTGGAAAATAACGACGGTCCACGGTCCCGGAGTCGGTGCCGACACTTGCCATATATGCTGTTCGCCAGCGGTGCGTGTCATCGCCACCTCCTGCGCGGACATACCATCGGATGAGAACCTTGCCGTGATGCTTGTTTCATTGGTCCATGCCTTGGAGGCATCCAGGTACAGCATGGTGCCTGCCGGAATAAATGCCGCCATGGCTTTTTGCATGACCCAACATGTTGCCATAAGTGTAAAAATGCGTTTCATGGTGATTAATACTATTTGTCAATATTGATTGTTTGTTTCAGCAAATCTTCATCTCTGCTGCTTGCACCTACCATTATCTCAAACTCTCCGGGTTCAAAGACCGGCTTCATCTCAGGACCTATATATTGCAAATCCTGCCGGGTAAGGACGAACTCAATCTGTTTCGTCTCTCCGGCTGCCAGAGCGACGCGTTTAAATCCTTTGAGCTCTTTGACAGGGCGCGTAATGGCACTATACCGGTCGCGTATGTACAATTGCGCTATCTCCACGCCATCCCGTTGAGAGGTATTGGTAATTTGCGCCGACACACGGATGGGGAGGGTATCACTCACCTTCAAGTTACTATAGCGGAAGGTGCTGTAACTCAATCCATAGCCAAAGGGCCAAAGGGGAGCGCTTGATTCACCTGCGGCGTACGGATGGAAGTACATCGAGGGCAGATGATTATAATACATGCCCACTTGTCCCACATGGCGCGGGATAGTAACCGCTAATTTAGCGGAAGGATTGACTTTGCCCGCTATGATTTGGGCTATCGCCAAGCCGCCGAACTGTCCCGGTTCCCAGGCCTGAATAATAGCCGGCAAATGCTCCGCCGCATACGTAACTCCCAAAGGACGTCCGGAAATAAGAATGAGGATCGTAGGTTTGCCGGAAGCAGCGACTCTCTCAATGAGCTGGTTTTGGAGTCCTACGAGGTCTATATTGCTGCGATCCGTATCTTCTCCTCCGGTACGTTCCATCCATCGTCTGCGCATCATATACTCTCCGGCCACGATAATATTGAGATCGGCTTTCCGGGCTTCCGCTTCTGCGCGAGCTACCTGAGCAGGACTCATGTGTTGCGGATCCCAACCCTGATCAACGAAGTGTATATCCGCCTGCGGTAATACGGTATGCAATCCCCTGACCACCGTCCATAGATTTTCCTCCGGCTGAGGCTCGGACCAATCACCCATAATATTCTCATCATCGGCATTGATACCGGTAATCATAATCCGATGGTATTGCTCCGGGTGAATAGGTAACAGGTTTTCGTTTTTGAGGAGAACGATAGATTGTTGAGCGGCTTGCAAAGCCGTTTGTTGATGCTCGGGGCAGAAACAAATACTATCACGTATTTCCGCACGACTGAAAGGATGCTCGAATATGCCTAACCGGAATTTGGCTTCGAGGATGCGACGCACACTCTGTTCAATACGTTGCTCCGGGATAGCGCCTTCGCGTACGAGTTGGCAAACGGCTTCATTCCATTCGGGACCATGCATATGTACATCTATGCCGGCCAAGATAGCTTGCCGGAAAGCATCTTTATTATCCACTGCGGTAAAATGCAGATCATGGAGATGCTCTATGTCCATCCAGTCGCTGATAACGAATCCCTTAAAACCCCAATCACGACGTGCAGTATTCTCAATAAGATCATAATTGCTATGACAAGGGATACCATTGAGTTCGTTATGTGAGGGCATGAGCGTAGCTACAGAGGCTCTTACGTTAGCTTCAAAAGGCGGGAAGAATACCTGCCGCAGCGTTCGTTCGCTCAGATCCGCCGGTGCGCCATTGGTTCCGTTCTGGGACTGCGAGCCGGCGATAAAATGTTTGACACATGCCAGCACGCCTCCCTCTTGGAGTCCCCGGGTTGTTTGGACACCCATTAAAGATACAAGATAAGGATCCTCTCCGAATGTCTCTCCTACCCGCCCCCATCTGGGGTCACGCGCCACCTCCACATTCGGATCAAAGGTCCAATACATGTTCATGGCGCGCATCTCCTGTGCGGTCTGGCGAGCGATGGTATAAGCCAATGCGGTATCAAACGAGCATGCTAAACCGATATGAGTAGGATACACCGTATTGCCATAGCATTTCGCGTTTCCATGAATAGCATCTATACCTATGAGGCATGGGATGCCCAACCGGCTCTCCAGACATAGTTGCTGCAGATGATTGGCTTCCTCCAAGGTGAGTACATGCAGAAAAGATCCTACTTTACCCTCGCGAATCATCTGTTCAACATCGCTGATGGAGTAGCCCGGGTAATAGCCGCTTGCGGTATTACGATAGAGTTCATCTTCGGTCATGACTGAGGAATTGAGGCGTATATGCTCCAATCCAACAAACTGATTCATTTGTCCGACCTTCTCCTCGAGGGTCATGCGACTCAACAAATCCTCGGCTCGCTGAGCGGGGGTAAGGGTCGGATCCTTATACGCCGGTGTATCGGCGTGATGACAAGCTGACAAGCACATTACCAGAACCAAAAGGAATGCTACAATCATATCTCATTCAAGTTATTTCCAATCCGGCAGATCATCCCGCGTCAGCACATATCGGTTACTGAAGGCCGCGTTCCACCAAGTGATATTCGCATGCTGGTGATTCGTACTATTGAACTCATTGCTGACTACGGAGCGTGTTCTGCCGGCATCATACCACGGCATGAACCAACTCCAGCGGGAACCTGCCTGCCATTGATTATTGATCGTCGCTACCGAACCGCACTCGGAGAGGGTGACGATCTTATGCGGGAACCGACGTTGGATGGTAGAGAACTCGGATGCCAGCGTAGTAGTGGATGCCTGATTATAGATATCGCGTCCGATGATGTCCACATAGTCATCCCCCGGATACCAGGTATCGTCATTCGTCTCGGTAGTCCATACCCAGATGAGGTTATTGAGTTTATGCACCTTCACCAGTTTATTGAACATCCATAGCCATAGTTGCACGTAGGTCTCACCGCTGCCGGTGCCCCACCAGAACCAACCGCCGGCCGCTTCGTGGAAAGGTCTCCATATGACCGGGATGCCGGCATCTTTGAACTGCTTGAGCAGCACGGCGAGGTTTTCAATATCGGCCTCAATAAAGTCATTCTCCCATGTACCGGGGATGAGGGCATTAGCCGGGTTGAAGTTATTATCCTTGGCGTAGAACTCCTTCACTTCGCTACCTTGTGCGATGGGCACACGCCAGTGCCAGCAGGCCATAACGATACCGTTATTATCCCACCATTCCTGCATCTGTGACATGTCGGTATAGGTCGCGTAGGGTTCGCCCATATGGATAAAATCGATACAGTTCATCGCCGGCCAATGTCCGGTATGCTTATATACCCATTGCGCCTCATTGGTATTGAAGGCCACGTTCGCCATTGTGGCGGAGATGGTGCGGATACCATAGTTCTCGCGCAGGAACTTATATACTTTGAGCGCAGGAAGGCTCGCCGTACCGGTGGCTTTTTGGACAGCCAGTTGGATGGTTATCTCCCGTTCGCCGGAGGTGTTGAAGACCATCTTGAGGTCAGGCAGTTGCTGTCCGTTGATATCTTCGATAGCCCCATGTCCGATGCAGAGCGTATATTGCGATTCGCCGCGAAGGCCCTCTATCTCGATATGCAGCTGGGATCCTTTGACCCAAGGCGATATGGTAGCGCCCTCCAGCGTGATACGCTCGGGTTGGAGCAAACGGATGGGTTGCGAATAGGTGAACATCGCCGTACTGAGCAGGGAATCCACCACTTCACCTTCCGCCAGCGTCTGACGCACCAGTTTGAAGACCGGCACCTCCGTTTTCGCACATGAGGTCAGTATCATACCCGCTATGCATAACGGGATAAGGACTATCGCCATAAGGCGAACGATACGATTGATTGTATTCATAGTGATAATCCGATTAGCGAATGATTATTTTTTGTCCGTCATGGATGTATATCTGTCCGGGTTGCGGTACAGCTACCGGACGACCGAGCAGGTCATAATAGAGCTTATTCTTCATGCCCTTATCCTCGGCTTGCTCCAATATATCCGAAGTTGCTCCGGTATAGACGGTACAAACCTCCGCCTGTGCCGCCCATGCGTTCATCACTTTCTGTCCCCAGTTGCAAGAGAGCGAACCGGTTGTCTGGGTAGTGGTGCTGGTCTCATCATACTGGTTGGTGACCAGATCGATATAGCCGAGTCCGCCTCCGTTGCCCCACCAGGACCATGCGAACCATCCTACTCCTTTCTCCTGCGTATAACTGATAATAAGATCTTCATCCACATCTTCTCCTTTATGCGCCCAAGCGAACTCGCCGATACAGAGCGCAACGCCTTGACTGAGCACATTGTTGATATTGGTCTGCACCTTTCCCGTTGCTCCTGCCACTTCGTACATATGAATGGAGAACATCACATTCCGCTTTGGATCGGCATTGAGGATCGTCTGCGCTTTAAGGGTGAGACTGGTCACTTCCTGTCCCCATCCGGAGGCATCCACCATGAGACAGTGGTTCAAACCGGCATTACGGATGGTGGTGATAGCGGTGGCATAGGCTTCCGCATAGGCGTTGTATTGCCGCCAGGTTCCCATCCATTCGTTCGCTATATTGATGATGACGGAGTGCTCATGTCCCTTGAGCGTCTCTTTCATCTCCGCCCAGTAAGCAGCTGCAGCCTGAAGGGCACCGGACTCATCCGAACCCGTATGATCGTGCACCTCCAGAACCAATACCATCTGCAAAGCCTCAGCCTGACTGATCATGCCTTGGAGGGTGGAAGCACCGTCCTTGGTGTACTGACCGCCGTCGGACACGGCGATACGCACCGCATTGGCGCCGGCGCGCTTCATCGCCTGCATCTGGCGGGTGTATCCGTACCCTTTGTACCATGCATAGGCGAGGTTGGCTCCCATCATACGGAACGGTTGACCGTTTCCGTCCAAGAGTTGATTACCATTAACGGTAAAACCACCCGTGGGAGTCGGAGCGGGAGGATTGTCTCCGCTGCCGGAACCGCCATTAAGACCCGTCAGACGGATATAATCGACACCAAACCAGGTCCAGTTGGGCGAAATACGAATAGTCGTATTGCCGGCATTGAAAGTGAAGGTACCGAGGTTCACCTCATAGGTCCCGGATTGCTTCGTGAGTTGGTACGTACCGGATTGACCGCCTACCTGCCAATCCATCTCTTTATCCCCGTACGGCGATTGTACGCCTACGTACACCGTGACGGAAGAGGAGGAAGAAGCGGAGATGTTAAAGAGCACATACCCGTTGGCATCATCGGTATAGAACCACACCACGCCGTTTTCGAGCGTGCCGCTATAGGCAGCCTGTTCTGCCTGCCATGTCTGCGCATGAAGCAGACTGCAAGCGGTGATCAGAAAGAGCAGAATATATTTTCGCATAACAATCAATGATTATGATAAGGTACAATACGGGGGTTATCGATCCGTATCTCTACCGGATATTTCTTAGTAGCGTCCGTTTGTGCGCCGAAGATCATGAGGTTGAAGTCAGTATATTGCGACATATCGCCCAATATACGCTCGGAGCTGGTCTCTTCCTTATTGGTATTAAAGAGCGAGAGAGGGATGAGCACCGTACGCCATCCGTTGGTGGTGGCATTGGTGATCGAGCCGTCCTCCATGAGCCAGGGTTTCCAGTGATGCTGAGCGTTATTATCATCGACGGAGAACTCCTCATTCGATTTCTTGAACCATATGATCATCGGGATATCCGACCATTGGATGATGTTCGCTTCGAACTTCAGCGCCAGCGTATCCGACAATCCTTCCGCAATCGGTTCGATACCGCGTCCGTCCTTGGCCCAATAGCATCCGGACAAGGCATTATTCCATACCCATGCGCCTGCTGCAGGTGCTTCGAGCAGCAGATAATTACCATCTACGCCGTCCACGTCGGATACGGCTCCTTTCTTATAGGAGTTACCCCACTCGAGCGTACGGAAGTCGGTGATCAGACCGCGCGTATCGCGGAAATGGAAGTCAGAAGTAGTGGTGCCGTACGAAGTGGTGACCGTGATCGGTCCTTCAGACGCGCCGGTAGGAACCTTGAAATGGATCTCGGTGGTAGAGCAATCGACGACCTCTACTTCTGTACCATCTGCCATAGTTACCGTGACAGGAGTATAGAAATAATTTCCTTTGATCACGGCTGTCTCTCCGTCCGCTACATACTCGCAGAGCATGCCGTCGAGTGCAGGCGCGGGGATGAAGGCATGGAACGGATAGTCAGTGATCTTATAATCCGCTGTGATCAAGCGCATATTATAGGATGGTTTCAACGAGAAAGGAATGGTCACGATGATGGCATGACTGCATACCAAGGAGGTATTCAGCGCCGCTTCCGTCTCGCCGAAGAGGATGGTCTTAACCGATTGGAGGTTGGATCCCACGATAGCGATGATAGAAAGCATCTGCGCCTCATAGATGGCCGAATCGGCTTTGGCCGGATCACATACCCGCACATAATCGATCACAGCAGGTTTGCCGTTTCCATGATCCCGTATATAATCCTCGGAGCAGGAAGTGAAACTCATAGCCGCTCCGCTGATGATCAGCACGTATATTACCAAGCGGCGAAAGATAGATATCCTTTTCATATCGAATAAGTTATTTAGCATAATAATCTACTGCCGGTTCTTCCAAGGACGGCATAGCGGTCAGTTCCGAACCGGGTATGGGCAACATCATCTGCGGAGCAGTGACGATGATTGGCGAACGGCTGAGGTCGAGCGTATATCCCTCGCGTACGGTCTTCTTGGCCGGGTTGGAGTTATAATAACCCTGCTCGCGGCTCATACCGTTGAGGTAAGCGAGCGCTTTGCTCTCATCGCGATAGAACATACGTTTGATATCGAAGAAGTTGATTCCTTCGAAGGCGAACTCGCAGCGACGCTCATGGATCAGTTCGTCATAGGTGATGGATCCGTCCTCATCGCCGGGCAGTCCAGCACGCTTGCGGATGTGGTTATAAACATCGAGCGCCAGCGGGTCGGAGGTAGCATTGCCGCCACCGATACAAGCCTCCACATAGACCATATACACATCCGCAAGCCGCAGCAGATAGATATTATTGCCGGCATCTTGCGCATCGCCTACTCCGCCATCGCAGTCCGCTGCGCGACCGATGCAGTATTTCTTGCAGTGGGAGAGCATCTCATTGGCGGTCTCCAGTTCGTTGCCCTGCTCATCGACTACGGCTATATGATAGGTATAGCCTCCGTCGGCTTTGTTGATATTGGGGTAATAATCTCCTTCGGACATATACACCCATTGCCGTCTGAGGTCGCCTTCTTCGTACTGCTTCTGCAGGTTGACGGTCGGACCCTTACCGTCACCCCATGCCTGATCGGCGCAGGAGGTGCGGCTCCAGTTGCAGTTATGCGCATTGCCGTATCCGTATCCGGCTACGATACATTGGATTGCAAGGAGGGACTCGGAGTTGTTATTAGCAGCTATATCGAAGAGTGTGGAATAATCGGGCCAGAGGGAGAGACCGCTTTTCTCGATCACGTCCTGCGCCAGCTCTTTGGCTTTGGCGAACCATGCCTCGGAGGAGGCATTATTGAGATGGGAAGCCATGCTCAGATAAACCTTGGCGAGCATGCCGGCAGCGCTCCATTTGGTGGCGCGCCCTAACTGCGCATCCGCATTAGGCAGATGCTCCATCGCATACGTGAGGTCCTCCACGATAAAGCGATAGACCGACTCCTGGGTGTTACGGCGCAGGATAGCCGACTGCATAGCTACGTTATCTTCCACTATCGTGACATCGCCCCAGTACTCGGTCAGAATCCAATAGGCCGTACCGCGGATGCAGCGGCACTCCGCCAATCCGCGCTCGATGGCATCCTCACTGATACCGTTGGCGCGCGCCAAGTCGGGCATGTTATTGATGATATTATTTGCAAAACTGATGATGCGGTACAGGCCTTGCCATCCTTGGGTAAGGAAGGTGTTATTGGCGCCGAAGGACATATAGTAGAACTGTCCCTCCTGATCATAGGTATAATAGAGGTCGCCGGATAACTCATCGCCCGCCATCCACATGAACTGGTGGGAGAAGGCCGACCAGGACTTCATCGTATAGAGCGAGGCCGTATTCTGGCGTATATTCGCTTCGGTCTTATAGAATTCACCCATTGCGATACTATCCTCCGGTTCCACCGACAGGAATCCATTGCATGCGCTGAATATGCAAGCGAAGATAAAGAGCAGGGTGATGATGCTGTTTCGTTTCATAATTCTCATAGATTTACAAAGTCACGTTGATACCAAATGTATATACACGGGGCGAAGGATAACGTCCGGTATCGATATTGAGTTTACCGGCCTGCTGGTTATAGGCGCCTATCTCGGGATCATAACCGGAATAAGCAGTGAAGATCCATACGTTCTGTATATTCGCATAGAGCTTAAGAGAGGTGAAATGGATCTTCTTCATCCATCGCTCCGGGAAGGTATAACTGAGCGACAGATTCGCGATGCGGAGGAAAGAAGCGTCCTCCAGCCAGCGGTTGGACATACGATTGTTTCGGTTCACATCCGTGGTGCTCCATCTCGGTAAAGTAGAAGATATATTATTGAGCACATAGAGATTAGATACATCGGTGTTGTTCGGATCGCCGTCGTAGTACCATAACTTAGCGCGATCATTGACCCGCCGGGACTGATTATCCCAAAGCGAGGTCATACCTTCTGTCTTCACGCGGGTATAGTTCAGGATCTGTCCTCCGACGGAACCGTTGAGCACGATACCGAGGGTCCAGTTCTTATAGGTGAAGTTATTGGTAAAACCGAAGGTGAAACTGGGGTTAGGATCGCCGATGACGGTCTGGTCTTTATCAGTGATGTAGCCGTCGCCGTCCAGGTCCTTGAATCGGATATCGCCTATCCATACGCCGCTGTTGCGGTCAATCTTGTTATGTCCGGTACCGTCATCCACCTGCACAGCCCATTGCTCGATATCCTCTTTGTTCACAAAGAGGCCGTCGGTGAGGAAGCCGTAGAACACACCCATCGGTTGGCCCACCATGATGGCGGTAGCGGTCTGGAACTCGGAGTACCAGTCAATATTCCCGTAGATAGGGGTATTATTGGCATCCATAGCGAGCACCTTATTGCGGTTGACGGAGATGACAAGGTTACTATTCCATTGGAAGTCGCGTGTCTGGACAGGCGCGGTGTTGAGCGATATATCCACACCCCTGTTGCGTACACGACCGATATTCGTCATCGGGGTTGCTATATCATCCCATCCGTTGCCGCCGATGATAGCCGGTACGGAAGGTTGGAGAAGCAGGTCCTTGGTCTGCTTCTGATAGAAATCAACGGAGAGGTCTATCCGGCTGTTGAACATACCGAAGTCAATACCTACGTTCCATTGCTCGGACGCCTCCCATTTGAGGTCGGGATTGGCGTTCGTAGCCATGCGGTAACTGGTGCCGAAAGTGGAAGTGTATGCCCGCATCTTGGCGGCATAGAGATAAGTACCGATATTGGAGTTACCTACCTGACCGTATCCGAGACGGAGCTTGAAGTTACTGATCTGCTTGATATCCTTCATCCATGCCTCGTTATTCATACGCCAAGCCAGCGCCACGGAGGGGAAAGCACCCCAGCGATGGGAGGGACCGAACTTAGAGGACGCATCGCCGCGGATAGTCGCGGTCACGAGATAGCGGTTATCGTAATTATAGTTCACGCGGGCGAAGACAGAGACGGAGGTAGCCGCATCTTTCCAACCGGAGTTGGTCACATAGGTACCATCCTCGCCGATCACCTGCACGTCATTACTGGTGAGGTTATTCTTCTGCAGCGAGGTACCCTCCCATGCGGAACGGGAGATCTCCATACCCACCATCGCGCCGACGGTATGTTTGTCTTTGAAAGTCTGGTTATAATTGAGATAATTCTTTTGAATCCAGAAGAAGGAATGCTCCTCCCGCTGGTAGATCTTATTGATATTATTCACGCGCACGCCGAATTGATAGGTAGGCATAAATCCCTTATTGAGGGATATATTGCTATCGAAACTGAATTCAGCTCGGAAATTAAGATAGGACGTGAAATTGAATTGGCCGTAGAAACCACCCATGATACGATCGCGGCGGAGCCGATTATTGAAGAGCAGCGCCATCGCCACGGGGTTATAGTTTGCGGAAGCGTTTAGGTTAGACGGTCCGGACCAGTTGCCGTTCTTATCCTTGACCTGCACATCCGGCTGCATAGTGATAGCGGACATGAGGATACCGGATTCACCGTCGTTATTGATGATTTTCTCGTTCGTGCGGGCATAGGAGAGCGAACCGCCTACCTTCAGCCATTTGGCGAACTCATGATCGATGTTCGTTCGTGCGGAGAAGCGCTCGAAATTGGAACCCACCACCGTTCCGTCCTGATTCATATAGCCTCCGGAGAGCGAGAACTGTGTTTTCTGGGAACCACCATGTAGGGAAATCTGATGCGAATGGGTGAGGGCCGTCCGTACTACGGCATCCTGCCAATCGGTTCCCTTGCCGAGCAGACTGGGGTCCTGATATATCTCATTGAGATAAGTGCTGACGCCCTGCTCGTAGAGGTCTTTCTGATAGACGGCATAGTCATGGAGGTCCATCATGTTGAGTCGGCGAGCGAAGGTCTGTACGCCCACGTAACCGTCATAGGTGACATGTACTTTTCCTGCTTCGCCGCGGCGGGTGGTGATGATCACTACGCCGTTCGCGCCGGCCGAACCGTAGATCGCGCAGGCGGAGGCATCCTTGAGCACATCAATAGAAACGATGTCCTGCGGCGAGATAGCGGCAAGGGGGTTAACCTTGGTCTGACCGTTGGAACCGCCGGCCCAATCGAAGCCGCCGATATCGGCTCCGGAACCTGCCATCGGCACGCCATCGATGATATAGAGCGGTTCATTATCTCCGGTGATGGAGCTGGCGCCTCGGATACGGATACTGGTTGCACCGCCCGGAGCACCGGTGTTCTGCGTTACCTGCACACCCGCCACACGTCCCTGCAGCATCTGGTCGGGGTTGGTAACGATAGACTCACGCAGTTTCTCGCCGGTGATAGACCCTACCGATCCGGTCAGATCCACCTTACGCATGGATCCGTAGCCGACCACAACGAACTCATCCAGCACCTGGGTATCTTCCTCCAGGGTGACGGAGAGCCGGGTCTTGTTGGCCTTCACCTCAAAGGTCTTGTATCCGACGGATGAGATAACGAGCACGGCCTCTTTGGGAACAGAGAGGGTGAAGTTACCGTCAATGTCTGTGACGGTACCCTGGCTTGTTCCTTTAACCATTACTGTGGCGCCGATCATCGGTTCCCCGTTCTGTGCGCCATCAAGCACGCGGCCCTGTACCTCCCGCGCCTGACCGAAGACGGTGAGCGCAGCGAAGCATAAGCCGATAAGCACAATTGATTTTTTCATTGTTGCAGGGAGTTGGGTGTATAGTAATCCTACGCCAACCGGCGACGGCGATTACCGCCGTCGGTTGGTATAGGAGAATAAGAGGGAGCGTTAACGAACGAGCGCACCCGTCAAGTCGAAGCGTTGCTCACCGCGGATGATATAAACGCGGCCGTTCTCAACTACTTTGTATGCTTTCTTAGCAGCCGGGGTCTCTTCGATACCTTGCGCACTGCCAGCTTTGATGCCGACTACTTTCACCAAAGCAGCCTTGTCGTCATAAGCATTGATGGTGACACCTTGACGCATATACTCGTCGGTGTAGTAGGAGCCGTTTACTTTTGCATACTCCAGCATGTCAGCTTGCGCCACCTTGATGGTCTGCTCGCCTGCGCCGGCCTTAACGGTCTTGTACTCGAAGAACGGACCGTTCCAGTTATTGATCGGCACGATCTTACCTACGCCCCAGTTAAGACCTACTTCCGCGTTGGTTACATTAATGATGATCTCAAACTCTTCGTATTGGTTGATCACGTCGAGCAGGAGCTCTACGCAGTTGTATTCGTTAGCAACGCCGAGGTCCACGCGCTCGCGGGCGTCTGATGCGCCAGCTTCGCCGTAACCCTTAACAGAAACGAGGGTAGCTTTGTCGTCATATACATTGATATGCACACCCTGCTGACCGTACTCATCGGTATGGTATTTACCGTTCTTCTTTGCATACTCGAGCATATCTTCCTGAGCGATGACATAGCGGTTTACCTTACCTTGACCAGGGTTGTTGCAGGAGAGTTCGAAGGAAGGATTGCTCCATTCGCTAACGGCAACGATCTTACCGATACCCCAGCCCATCTCAGCCTCATTGGTCTTGTTGGAAATCAAGATCTCGAAATACTGGTACTGCTGGATCACTATCAAAGGCAGATAGCAAGTCTTACCCGGCTCAGACATCTCGCCGACTTCTTCTCCGGTCAGTCCATCCAGAGGATCCACAGCCTCTCCACTGGTAGCATAAGCAGCCTTGAGCACGAGCGAGCAAGCAGCGCTTGCCTGGAGATAAACCTTCTGTACGCCGTTTTTACGTGCAGGATCAAGGGTGATCTCTGCGCTCTTGGAGCCGGCACCTACGATATACTGTACATAGGTCTTGCCGTCCGTACCGGCAGTCAGATACTCTACGTTCAGCGCGATCTGAGCCGGAGCGGACTCGAACTCTACTACTACGCGGTCGTAAGCGGACCAGTCAGCCTCGAGCCACCAACCCATACCGCACTCCCATCCACTGGGGAAAGTGAGCGTGTGCGTAGCAGCATTGTAAGTACAACCACCCCAACCCGGATCAGTCAGTTCATTCAGACCCAAGTCATACTGAGCAGCATTCATGCTAAGCGCTGCGAAAGCGGCAAGCGCAAAAGAGAATAATTTTTTCATGATGTTGTTGAATTTAAAAGTGTAAATAAAAAGATTTATTTTTTACGGTGCAAAGGTACGAAATCTATTTCATATCTTTAGACACTATTTTGCCGTTTATATGTGTTATTTTAAAAAGTTTCGTATTTTTTTGCGTATTATACAAATACGCTGCAAAATTACTGCTAATTCCCGAGATTTACTGACACTTTTTTAGCAGTAATTGCACTCTTTGGCACTTTTTGATTTTTTTTAGCTCCAAATGTGAGAAAATAGAATATTTTTGAATGTGGGGCCTACGACGAAATAGCAATTTCTAACGAACGAGCCATTCCCAACAAGGTACTACTTCAATTTCACCATGCGCATCAGTAATGGTGTCTTTAATATCATAGGTGATAATAGTGCGTCGCTTGCAAGGTAGTGCATTAGCAATCTTAGTTAATGCGGTCACTTCGCGTTGTCGAGTTGCATCTTCGGATAGGTTATAGGCTACCTGTATGGCCCACTCCTCCTCGGGGATATAAAAATCCACTTCTTCGCCGGCACTATAGAAATAGACCGTGTCGTTCTCGGGATCGTGACCATAACGGCGGAAGAGTTCCAGCGCTACCATATTCTCTAATAAAGACGATTTTCCATCCAACAAGAAGAGATTCAGAAACCCGTTATCAATGAAATAATACTTGCAAACACTCTCTTTTTCAGACAACGCACCGGTGATGTTACGCAAGCGCAGTAAGAACCATGCATCTTCGGTATGGGTGATATAACTCTGCACGGTCGGCACAGAGATTTTGCCGTTGATGGTAGAGAGGATATTGCTCATTCGATTGTAGGACACCGGTTGTTTAACCGACTCCGCCATCTTCTTTATTATCAGACGCAAGGCCGCGATATTATTGATTTTATTGCTAGAGACTATGTCGTTCAGATAAATCTTCTGATAAGTGCTGCTGAGGTAGTCTCGTTTGGTCTTCATCCCCACTGATTCCGGCATGCCGCCCCAGAAGAAGTACTCCTGGTAGTGCTGAAAGAATAAGGCTCTTCCGGAAGTAGTGAGCAGCGCTTTCTCGTCATAGGGTACCTGCATGGCGTTCAGATACTCCTTGAAACTATACGGATAGATATCTTTGGGGATAAATCGCCCGCCGAGGGTACTCAATACTTCTTTGCTTAACATTTTAGCGTTACTACCGGTGAGACATATATGCGCTTTGCTATCCGCCATGCGGCGTGCAAATTTCTCCCAGCCGGTGATGTTCTGCATCTCATCGAGGAAGATACGCGGTTCTCGACCGTACATCTCTTGATGGCATTCCAACAAGAGATTGAAATCCGCCGCTGTAAAATTCTCTATTCGCTCGTCCTCAAAATTGAGATAGAGGATATCTGCCATCGAGCAACCGTTTTGTAACAACTGCTTGATGATAGCGTACATCATATACGACTTGCCCGCACGACGCACACCGGTGAAGACATAGTTCACCGACTCTTCCAGTTCGTACGCACGAGGTAAAACCTCCAACTTTTCCACCAATTGTGCATTGTCCAAAAGGACTTGTTTGAGTATTTGCTTATCCATATATGTTAAATCGCATTTTATAATTCAATACATCTTTGTTAAATAGCATTTTATAAGATCCGCTGCAAAAGTACAATTTTTTTTTGATATACACAAGGATTTGGAGGAAAAAAATATATATAAAGCAGCAAACCCGGGTGGGGTCTGCTGCTTGAAGGGGCCATAAGGGTTTTAGAAGGCAGCGACGTTGTTGGCTGTTTCGGAGGTTACTTCCAGGCGTTGGGGAGCGGGGGCTTCACCGGAGGCACAGAGGATCCGGACGGCGCGAACGAGGGTCGCCTGGTGGGTTTTCGGGGTTTGATACATATGTTTCATGATTTTGAATTTTTTAGCGTTACTTAATTTGGGTACCTTGAGCATTGAAGATGTGGCCGTCACGGATGATGAAGAGTTGGCCGTTCTGCAGCACTTTGCTGTTATGCATAGAAGCGTCATCGGAGATCATCTCGATTGCCACTACCTGCTCTTGTCCCTCTACGCCAAAGCGTATATACCTGCGTCCCATAGCAGGGGCCGGAACGAATGCGCTCACATCATTTATATTTATATACGCGCGATATGCACCTACCGTCACATTGCTACCTACTTTCTTGAAGACGACATTGTCGTCATTGCCCGGTGCAAGGACATAATTGTGGTCACCGGATTCGCTATAAGCAGGCGCTGTGATCTCCGTGTAAGTTCCAACCAGACCGTTGGCATCATCACTGACCTCACTCTGCGGGCCGCTCATCGTGGCAGTGAGCGTCGATCCGTTTGCCTCAAAGATATAGGGTTCGCCGGCTTCGAGGTTGTCCTGTTCCTCCAGCACGATGTATAGTTTGGCATCCTCTACCTGTTTACCGGCTACGCTATAGAGCGTTGCGCCGGTTACCGTTCCTGCCATCGGGAGACAGAGTGTACCATAAGCAGGAATCGAGTTACGGGTGTAAGTATAGGAATCGATGTCCGGTTTCGAGGTGATTGTGGTGGCTGCAATTTCGGACATATAGAAGGCACCGCCATTTTTGTAGGTAGTGTGAGTTCCTTGTTTATCCCAGGTACTATAATTACCGGTGTCATCACCATTCATAAAGATTGCAATATGACCGCCATTCCACGAATTCGCTCCGGCATGCGGGAAATAGAAATATTTCCATTCATTATTGGTGGCCTGCAATTCCCACTTCACCTGCTGACCGCTGGAGACCTCAAAACAGAAAGCTACGTTATCATCGGCTTTCTCCGTTTTGTAGTAGAAGCCGAAACCAGTAGCGCCGGCAGAAGAAGCCGGAGAATAGCCGTCGTTGATAAGGATCTTGCGACCTTTATATTTACCATCATCCATATCGCTATAGGCGAATTTGAGCACATTATGGCCGAAGGCATCGAAATCTGCTTCCGTGGTAATATTCATCGTTCCGTTTCCATCACCATCGAAACCTTCTGTACTTGCGACATCACCAATAATAATCTTATTATCCACCTGCGCGAAGGTTGCAGTAACCGTTGCCGCTTCAGCCGGCATAGTAAAGGTGGTTGTCAAAGCATAAGGATCGCTAAACGAACCTGCCGTTGCAGTCCAACCTTTAAAGACATATTCGCTACTTGGTACAGCAGTCATGGAGATTTCCGTACCACTTGCTACGCTGGCATCGCTTGCTGTAAGACAGGTGATAGAACCAGAACCACTCGTAGTATATGTAAACGTGCTAGATATAATTTCACTATAGTTGGCCGTGATAGTCACATTGCTTGCCGGCATCGTAAAGGTTGCAGGTGAAGTGGAAACAGAGAAAGTCACACTTGGTGAAGCACTCCAGCCGCTGAAATAATAGCCGCTTTCCGGGTCTCCCGCGGTAACGGTAACTGTTGCTCCCTCTGCTGCGGAAGCCACATCAGATGTCGGCTTGCCGCCATTCACACCATCCGCCATTGTAATCGTATAGTTACAAAATACGTTAGAAGTGGCGGTGATAACGATTTTATCAAAGGCTGCCCACTCATTACCATATAAGCCGATGATGTAATCTCCTTCAGTAAGAGTTATATCGCTTACTGTGGAATTATGAATAGGGGTATTTTGATCACCCGCATCATCACCTATTATATTATAGCCATTACCATGATGTTTTCCATAATTTACTCCATTATACGTAAGTGCATCACCTAAACCAGCCTCCCAAATGTTCAGCCAACTATTTCCGGCATGTGCTTTATAGACTGTGAATGAATACGTAGCAGCAGGTAAATGAACCATATAATAATGTTCACCGGCAGTGCCTTTAAAGTCCACATAGTCACCATCAGCTCCAGAATAATGACTATGACTTGTTCCATATGTCGGAGTTGGTGTTCCCTTTGTTAATAAAGATGAATTTATACGATAAATCGTTTCATCCTCACACTGAATCGTTTTTGTATTCGTACACGGAGAGGAAACGAAGGTAGCTGTTACGGAAACTTCTCCTGCCGGCATGGTAAAAGTCAAAGGATTATCATCCTCGTAATCGTCCACAGAAACTCCCGTTAAACCAGACCAAGACGAGAAAGCATAATAGGGATTAGGATTCGGCGTCAAGGTAACCGTTGCACCTTCCGCAAACGAACCAGTACCCGAAACTGTACCATTGGAGGCGGTTGCTGAAACCTCATATGTCGGTGCCGCAGGGGCGCTGGATGAAATAACCAATGTTTGGACAAACTGCTTATCTCTTGCTCCATCTTGGAAATATACACTTATATCATAATCACCAGCAGCAAGTTCATTGAATGTGTACACTATAGTTTTTGTCTCATTATCATCAAAATAGACAGAAGAGCCCATATCAGGAGTTTTTTCTGATTGGCCTGCTATTGTTATACGGGGAAGGTTATGATTTCCATGTTCAGTCCACTTCACATCCATTGTAAAGGTGTAGTCACCCGTAGCATCCAAATGTACTTTACTTGTGCTACGACTACATGCTGTAGTATTACCATTCACGCCCATCCAATCTCCACTTTTCTGTATGGCATCTTCAATTTTACCCGACCACTGAAAATCACCACCTACGGCTCCCTTTCCAGATTCGGAATCATTACCATTACAATACTTATCGTTTCCCGCGGATGTATAAACAAACGACAGAGTTTTCACAGGATCCGCCTTAACGGACAACGAACCGAACACGGTTAACAAGGATAAAAGAAATAAAGAAATAAATGTTTTTTTCATAGGTATAGTGTTTTAAAAGTTGCGTATTTTGTTGCGTGTTTTCCAAATCCGCTGCAAAATTACTGCTTTTTTCCGATTTATACTGACACTTTTTTAGCAGTAATTACACTCTTTACCTATTTTATGCTCTTTTTTACGCAGAATCTATATTAGACGATGACTTTGGTCTTGGCGTATTTCTCACGAAACTCGGTAGGCGAACAGCCTTTGCGCTTTTTGAAAAGACGGTTGAAATTGGTGAGGGTATTAAACCCGGTTTTGAAACATATCTGGGAGACCGGTTCATTGGTATCCACCAGTCCGCGCGCCGCATGACCCAGACGCACATCGACGATGTACTCGGCCAGCGTCTTACCGGTACGCAGTTTGAAGAACCGCGAGAAGGCGGTAGGCGACATGTTCGCCAGTTCGCTCATCTGCTCCAGACGGATCTCTTCGATATAATGAGTAGCGATATAGTCCTTGACCTTCGCCACACGCCTACTCTCCTCATTAGGTTTTACGCGCGCAAAAGAAGAGGAAGATAGTTCGCGCGCGTCATCGAACTTGGATAACTCATAGAGGATATGAAACAGTTCCGACATCGAGTAGAAGCCTTCTTTGATCTGCGAGATATGAATCAGACGCGGATAGACGGCCATGATGGCCTTAAGCGGAAAGGCAAGGCCTCGCTCCGCACGAATGAGCATCTGCTTAACGGAGCGCATGGCATTGGTATCAAAGAGTTTCTCATTATGAAAATCCATGAAGAACTGGATGGTAATCTCGTGGATATCATGGCTTTGGCACTCTCCCTGCGCCCACTGGTGTTCCAGGTTCGGGGACGAGATCAGCACGAGGTCATACTCCCCCAGACGCTCCACCGAGTCGCCTACGATACGTTCGCAACCGGCGCCATGCTCCACAAAATTCATCTCAAACAGATCATGCCGGTGCAGCGGATAGTCATACCCGGCTTTGTGTCGGTCTGCTACATACATGAAGTCATGCGACTCCAGTGGTGTTATCTCCTGTAAAATGTCTGTATTTTCCATACTCCATGTCAAAAAAGTGTTAGTATATGATGTTACATATCAAAAAAATCGGTGCAAAGGTAACACTTTTTTAGCATATACGCAAGAAAAAAAGCGAAAAAGCGACTTGTGATGTAATGAACCCCAAAAGTTGAACAAAAAACTTTTGGGGTTTTATTATGAAACATTCTATTGAAGAGAGGCTATTAGCTGTACAAAAATGTTTAGAAGGTTACGCGCCTAAAGCGGTAGGTCGTCAA
>Ga0256407_10001975_pt1 | contig 40762 bp, 39 predicted proteins | sample RumenRJG_04DNA_FD_193489 | JGI IMG/M metagenome (GOLD analysis project Ga0256407, IMG submission 193489) | Bovine rumen microbial communities from Lethbridge, Alberta, Canada - RJG_04 | ecosystem: Host-associated > Mammals > Digestive system > Stomach > Rumen | place: Canada: Alberta... | reverse complement strand
TATAATTAGCGTTGATGAATAACCGACTTTTGGCGCCGTCGTTGTTGGCCGCGGATTTTGGCCGCTTGGCGGAGGCTGTGCAAAAAATAGAAAAGGGCGGGGGAGACGTTGCCCACATTGACGTTATGGACGGAAGCTTTGTTCCCGAGGTTTCCTTTGGCCAGGTCGTCGTCCGCTCGCTGCGTCCGCTTACAAAGCTGCCCTTTGACGTTCACTTGATGGTTCAAAACCCGGAAAAACAAATCGAGTCTTTTGCCCAAGCCGGAGCGGACTGGATCACCTTCCATTACGAGGCCGCGCGGGATTCCGGCGAGGATTCCGTTCAACTCCTAAAAAAAATCCGCTCCTTGGGCAAAAAAGCCGGCATAAGCGTAAAACCCGCCACAAGCGTAGATGCATTGAAGAATTTGCTGGAATTTGCCGATATTATATTGATAATGACTGTCGAGCCGGGCTTTGGCGGGCAAAAGCTTATTCCCGAATGTTTGGACAAGGTTAGGGAATTGGCCAAGCTTAGAGACCAACTTGGCTTGAGCTATAAGATTTCCGTTGACGGAGGAGTGAACGCGCAAACCCTGGATTCCGTTTTGCAAAGCGGAGTGGACATTGTGGTTTCGGGCTCGGCCTTCTTTAACGGCTCTCTTGCTTGGAGAAACTAAAAGTGAAGATTATTGACAAAAGCCTTTTGGCGCTTTTTGCGGCCGCGTTCTTGGCCGCCGCGCTTCCTGTTTACGCCTTTGATTACGGGGCTGCCAGAATCAACTCAAGGGACATGGACGACGGCCAGACCGCCCTTTTGGGAGCGGCTTACAACGCCTACGCGCAAGCTGACTGGCAAAGCGCCGTCATGCTTTTTAGAAAGGCGCTGAGCGACCCTCAAAACGAAAGCGACTCGGCCCTTTACATGCTTGTCATGGCCGAGATGCAGTCAAAGAGTTACAAGGCCGCCTTGTCCGACTCAACCTACTTCCTAAAAAACTACCAGCGCTCCAGCTACGCTCCCTTGATCAGCTACCAGCAGGGCCGCTGCCTTTACTACCTTGGAGAATTTGACAAGGCCGTTTTGGTCTTGAGCGACTTTTGCCACCAGAATCCGCATAACGACATGTACGCGGCCGCGCTCTTTTGGATCGCCGAAAGCTTTTATTCGGGCTACAACTTTGAGCAGGCCCGCCCCCTTTACGAGCGCGTCGTGGACGAGTTTCCCAAGGACGCAAAGGCCGTTGACGCCAAGTACCGATTGGATTCGATAAACCAGCGCCTGCGCGAGGAAAAGCTTTTGTACCTTTTGCAGCAAACCGGCGAAAGCTACCTTTCTTCCAAGGAAAGCTACGAAAAGGCCTTGCGCCGCTACGAGCTTGAGGACGCCTTGCGGGGCTCGCTTCCGCAAGAGAGCGCGGAGGTGGAAAAGGCTGTTGAAACCGTCCTTAATGACGAGGCCGTCACTCCCGTTTCAAAAGAAACTACGATTTCTACTTCGCCGGCGGACCAAGCCTTTGAAAGCGCTTTGGAAAGGCTAAAGCGTTCGGCCGCCGAAGCCCAGGCGCTTCTTGACCAAAACGGAGGGGCAAAATGAAAAAGAGAATTTTCGCGGCCGCGCTGACGCTTCTTTTTGCCGCCGGCCTTTGCTTTGCAAAAAAGGCAAAGAAGGCGGACTTTGACAAAGAGGTCCAGGCGCAAGAAGAAGCCCAGGAAGAAGCGGGCAAGGCCAAAAAAGAAAAAAAGGCCAAGAAAGAAAAGCCCGCCAAAGAAAAAAAGCAAAAGAAGCAAAAAGGCCAAGAGCAAGCCGCTCAAGAAGAGCCGGCGGCCGCGGATCAGGCGCAAAACGCTCCCGCGCAAGAGACCGCTCCGGCCGCTGCAGCCGAGACAGCGACGGCAGCCGCTCCAACAGAAGCAGCCGCAAGCGCTCCGGCAGCTGAGACTGCGACGACAGAAGCCGCCGCCGCAACTGAGGCTGAAAAGAGCGACAAGGTCATCGCCGTCGTAAAAAGAATCGGCGGAGACGTGGCCTTGCAGGACGGAACAGTCCGAATGGAAACAGTCCGCGAAAGCGGCGCCGTTTTGTTCTATGTCGTAAACGGAAAGAAAATGTATCCGGCCGTAAAGCCGTCGGAGTACGGACAGAGCAACTACCTTTCGCTTTTTGTGGAAGCCAAGGAATACCGCATGAACAAGAACGGCCACTGCTCCTACAGCTACGACGTGACTTCAAACTCGATCACCGAGACGATGACGATAAAGGACTTTGCGCAAGTGGTCGCGACATACCAGCTGGAAAAATTCTCTCCGCGCGACCAGGCCGCCAACAGCGTTCGGGTGAAAATCGACGTAAAGAATTTGGCGCAAAAAAAATCAGTCCTCGCGCTTAAAGCCGTCTACAACTTGTGCCTTGGCGAAAACCGATCGGCCCATTATTCCACCGCCGCAAGAAAGGCGATCGGAAGCGAATACTTGATGATCCCCTCAAAGCAAGACCCGTGGATAATCTCAAGCGACGGCCAGAACGCCGTTGAGTTTGTCCTTTACGGAAAGGGCGTCACTCCGCCAAAGAAGGCCGTCATGGCCAACAAGGACGTGATTGACCTTTCCACTCCGATAACGCTTTTCCATCCCGGAAACACATTCAACTCGATCTTGTCCTACAACGACTCTTCGCTGGCTCTCTTTTGGGATCCGGTGGAATTGGACAAGGACGCAAGCGCGAGCTACTCTTACATAATCAATTTTTCGGACAGCGACTTTCAAAATTCCGGAAAGGAAATCATGGAAGAGACAAGCCAAAAGCCCGCCCAGGTGGAAGAGAACAAGCCCGCCAAAAATTTGCAGGTCACGCAGGGCAAGGAGCCTGCCGCAATGCCGGAGGGCTCTGTCGACCCTTCAAAGATGAACATGGAATACGTCCAGCAATTGATCAACCACATCAACTCGCTGGAGCAGGGCGACCCCAGCCTTAACGCGATGAAGATCCAGCAGCTGCAGACGGAGCTTGACGAAATTCTTAAAGTCTTAAGGAGCGGAAAGTGAAAAGCGCTATAGACCAGGCGCGTTACTTGATGCGCTGCCGGGATTTTGCCGGAGCGATTCAAGTCCTTAACGAAAAGCGCGGGGTGTACGAAGAATCTTTTGACTACAACTACACTTTGGGCCTGGCCTTTTTGTACGCCGGAGACACCGGCAGCGCCTCGCAATGCTTTGAGGCCGCCCGCAAAATTAAGATCAACGACGCGAACCTCTTGCTTTCCCAAGCCGCGATCCACTTGCGCAGGGGCAACACCGACCGCGCCGTTCAGTACTACCTTGACATCTTGGACTTGGAGCCGCAAAACCCCGACGCAAAGAGGGCCTTGGAATTTGTCCGCGAGCACGGCGACTACGAGGAAATCTGCCGCTGGGTTGACGACGGCCGCATAGAGCTTTACTATCCGCCCTTGGGCTACAATCCCAAAAAAGTCCGCAACATAGCGGTTGCCTTGCTTTGCGGCGCCTTGGTCGGCTTTTTGACGGTTCATTTTTGGCCCAGGAATTTTTCAAAAAGCAGCCGCGCGGACTTGTCCTCGCTTGTCCTTAGCGTTGACGACAGCGGCAACGCCCGCGGAATAAAAAAGGCCTACAACCAGGCTTTGGAATACTTTGAGGAGCGCAGGGACAACATGGCTCAGCGCGAGGTGAACCGCGTCCTTAACTCGGCCGCCTCCACAGGCCTAAAGCAAAAGGCCCGCTCGCTTATGAGCTACTTTGAGGCGCCCGGCTTTGACAGCCTAAAGGACAACTTTGCTTTCGCTCAAGTGGCGGAACAAACCTCCCTTTACCTTGACTGCTACGTCGACTGGTCGGGCCGCGTCTCCAACCTGGACCAGACCGAAAACTTCCTTTCGTTTGACTTGCTTGTGGGCTACGAAGACCTAAAGGACTTGGAAGGCATCGTCCGCGTGACCTTTGACTTTGTCCCCGAGCGCTCCATCGACCCCGAAAAGCCCGTCCGCGTCCTAGGCAAAGTCGACGTAGACGGAAACAAGATCGTGCTTAAGGGAAGATCCATTTACCAAAGCGTAAAGGAATTTTAAAAAAAGACGGCTCCCGGTGCGTCGCTTACGCTCCGCTTTGTATAGGAAATTATCCACTCGCGCTCTCACGAGCGCTGTCAATCGCCGCTATAGCAAACTGATTGCCCGCACGCGGGAGCGTGCAAGTAAATAATTTCCTTACGCAAAACGGCGGGCTTGCCCGACGTAATGTTTTCGCAATCCGCTCCACTCCCTCGCGCCGTCTTTTTTTAAATTCTATGCAATAGCCAATCTGTTCCAGGTAAACAAATAGCGGGCAAAGGAGGGGCGGGACGCAGGCAAAAAAACAGGGAGGGCTCCCCAAGGGAGAGCACCTGTTTTGTTTGCCGTCGCTGGGACCCGCCATTTGGGCCCGCTTTTTTGCTTTTCTCTTGAAAAAAAATCATTTTTTTTTTAAAATAAACGAAATTTGTGAAAAAAATTTATACCTTATGGGTGGAGGTCATATTATATGGCAGAAAAAAAAGAGGCGGCGGCCGCTAACGAAAAGCTTCAGGCTTTGGAAGCGGCGCGCTTGCAAATCGAAAAACAGTTTGGCCAAGGCTCGCTGATGAAGTTGGGGACTCAAGCGGACACGGCCAAAATCGACGTGATTCCTTCTGGCTCCATCTTGCTTGACGAAGCCTTGGGAATCGGCGGCTATCCGCGCGGCCGCGTCATCGAAATGTACGGACCGGAAAGTTCCGGAAAAACAACATTGGCGCTTCACGCGGTGGCCGAGTCGCAAAAGCTTGGCGGAATCGCGGCCTTTATCGACGCGGAGCACGCGCTGGATCCCGTTTACGCAAAGAACCTTGGAGTCAACATTGACGAATTGTGGGTAAGCCAGCCGGACACAGGCGAGCAAGCCTTGGAAATTTGCGAAAACCTTGTTCGCAGCGGAGCGGTTGACCTTGTTGTAATCGACTCTGTAGCGGCCCTTACTCCCCAAAAAGAAATCGAGGGCGAGATGGGCGACAGCGTCATGGGCTTGCAGGCCCGCCTTATGAGCCAGGCTTTGCGAAAGCTTACCGCCATCGTAGGAAAAAGCAAGTGCACGGTAATCTTCATCAACCAAATCCGAATGAAGATCGGCGTAATGTTCGGCAACCCAGAGACCACCACCGGCGGAAACGCGCTTAAATTTTATTCCAGCGTCCGATTGGAAATCCGCCGCATCGAAACGATCGACGGAAAGGGCGACGAAGACGCCATCGGAAACCGCGTGCGCGTAAAGGTAGTGAAGAACAAGGTGGCGCCGCCCTTCCGCAAGGTGGAGTTGGACATTTACTTTGGAAAGGGAATCTCCAGCGCGGCCAGCCTTTTGGACAGCGCCGTAAAGCACGGCATCATCGACAAACGCGGCGCTTGGTACACCCGCGGCGACGAAAAGGTCGGCCAGGGAAAGGAGAACGCCGTGGCCTTTATCGAAAACAATCCCGACTACAAGATGCAGCTTGAAAAAGACTTGCGCGCCCAGCTTTTCCCGGGCCAGGTCTTGCGCAACAAGGAAGGCGAGGTTGTGACGGAGGAACAAATCCGCGCTTACGAAAAGGCGATGAGAGAGAAGGGCGTTGGAACGGGAAGCCTTCCGACTGACGCGACTCCTCCTTCCGCGGAAGCTAAGGCCGCTCCGGCGACTGCGGCGGCCGCTCCAGCTGCGGAAACGAAGCCGGCGGCAGCAAAAAAGGCCGCGGCCAAGTCCGTTCCGGAGGAATTGTTCTAATGATTCCAGTCGCGCTGGGCCTTGGAAGCAACAGAAATTTTGAGGGCCGCCCGCCAGTCCAGATTTTGGGAGCGGCGGTTTTTGAGCTTAAAAAGATTTTAAAAGGCCTTGAATTTTCGGGCGTCTACAAGACCCGCGCGATGTATTACACAGACCAGGACGACTTTTACAATATGGCCGTCCTGGGGTACGCCGCCGATGACAGCGAAAAGGGCGCTTTTGAGCTTTTGGACGCGATCCACAAGATAGAGGCGCGCTTTGGCCGCGACCGTTCCGCCAAAATCCGGAACGGGCCTCGTTCCCTCGACATAGACATCGAGCTTTACGGCGGCAAAACGATAAACGCGGAAAACTTGACCGTTCCGCACGAAAGGCTAAAAGAAAGAGCCTTTGTTCTTGTTCCTTTAGTGGAGATTTTGGCAAAAGATGCCGATAATATAAAGTGGAAAGGCTTCGGCTTGGAGACGATATCCGAGTTGAAGCGCGTGTGTCCAACGCTTTGCGGGCAGGGGATTGCGTTGGATTTGGGCGCGGAGGCCTTTTCTAGTTTTATAAAAGAGGAACAGTATGGAACAAGAGACATTGGAACAGGCGCCTGCCCAGACAGAGACAAAGACTAAAAAATTTTCAGCCGGCCAGTTTGAAGGCCCGCTAGACTTGCTTTGGAGCTTGATTCGCGAAAGCAAGATCAACATTTACGACATTCCGATCGGCCAAATCACCGAGCAATATTTGGACTACCTTGACAGCATCGTTGACACCGACCTTACCGACCTTAGCGACTTTTACAGCTGGGCGGCCAAGCTTGTTTACATTAAAAGCCGCATGCTGCTCCCCGTGGAAGTTGCCTACGACGATGACGACGACATCGAAGACCCCCGCCAGGAATTGGTCGAAAAACTCATCGAATACCAAAAGTTCAAAAAGCTTAGCGAGCTTATGGAAGAGCAGGAAGACGACAGCGCCTACACCTTTGAGCGAAAGAAAATCCAGCGCATGCTTCCCTTTGACGACGCCGAAAGCCAGTGGGAGCGCGTTGACACTTGGGAGCTCTTGCAGCAAATGCAAAAGATTTTTAGGAACATGGTCTCCAAGTACTCCAACGAAAAAGTCCTCAACATGTACGAGGAAATCAGCGTCAACGAAAAGATTACCCTGATGAACGAAAAACTTGACGAAGCCGGCAGCTGCATGTTCACCGACCTAATTACCCGCCGCGGAAACGAAATGGACGTCATCTGCGCCTTTATGGCCCTTTTGGAAGCCGTAAAGTTCAAGATGGCCACGATTTTCCAAAGCAGGCTTTTTGGCGACATCAAGATTTGCAGGTACGAAGCGGCGGCGTAATCCGCTCGTGTTTGTGAACGCAAGACTTTAAGCGTCTGTTCGAGCGGTTTTGCCGCGTCCTACGGACGCTTATTTTTTATTGCAAATACCATATTTTTGTGATAAAATTAAGCTATGCAAAACTCTAGCGTCAAACTTTTCCATGGCTCTAAAAGCGGAATAAAGGGTAAGATTATGCCCATAAGCCGCGAGCTTTGCGATTTTGGAAACGGCTTTTACATGGGAACGGAAGAAACGCAGCCGATGACCTTGATTTGCAACTACCAAAACGCCACGATGTACAGCCTGGAGTTGGACGCAAGCAGCCTTGTTGTAAAAGACATTCCCTTAAACATGGACTGGGCGATGTTTGTGGCTTTTAACAGAGGCCGTTTGACAAAAAGCCTCGCTCCCGAATTGTACGCCAAGTATCAATCGTACAAAGACGGAGTTGACGTTTTTAAAGGCTATATAGCCAACGACAGAATGTTCGTCGTCCTGGACCGTTTTTTTGACGGAGAGATAACCGACGTCGCCCTTGTGGAAAGCCTTTCCGCCCTAAAATTGGGAGTCCAGTATGTGGCCGTAACCCAAAAGGCGTGCGACGCCATTGCCGTTTTAAGCGAACATAAGTTGACTGATGAAGAAAAAAAAGTCTTGATCGCAAAAAGCGAGGAAAACCGCAAGCTGGGAATTTCTCTTGCCAACGACATATGCAAAAAGCACCGCAGGGAAGGAAAGTATTTTGACGAACTTTGCAAATGACTTTAAGCCCCTTTCCCAGTTTGAGCGGCAGTTGTGCGGGGTGCAGGGAAAAATGTTTGAGCTTTCCGCAAAAAAGAACCTTAGCAGCAAGGACTTTATTGACTTTTACATGCAAAGCCAGACCGCAAAATTCTTTGATTTGCCGTACGACAGAACCCAGTGGCTTGGAGAAGAAAGCCTTTTGCAGGACGTGCTGGACGAAAATCCAAACCTTCCAACAGGACAAGTTTATGACACAGAAACCCTTTTTTGGATGGGCTACATATACCGCTATTGGCATTTTTTGACCAACCAAAGCAGCTGTCAAATCTCAAAAATATGCGGCGCGCAAACCCTCAACGCCTTGTATCCCGCCTACCACACGCTTGACTGCGCGCAAGCCGTCCAGCGGATCTTGGAAAGCGGAGAGGCGTAATCCGCGCTGCCCTCAAATACGCGGCTGAGTTTGTTTGGCGACATCAAGATTTGCATGTGCGAAGCGGCGGTAAAACCGTTTTTAATTTTGAAAAACAAATCCATAATTGCAAATTATTGTCAGATGAACTTGTCTTTGGTATAATAAAAAAAATCTGGAGAAATGAGAAATGAAAAAAGAAGAAATTCAAACTCCAAAAATTGATTTAACTCTATGTACGAGTGATAGAAATATTCCTCCGTTAAATAGGGTTTTTATGATGGATGAAGATTCATTCGAAGATTTTACAGTAGAATGGCTATATGGTTGTCGTAGCTCTAAATATATTAAAATTGTACGTATCGGTGGTGCGGGAGATAAAGGAAGGGATGCTATTGGATATTATCAAGATGGTTCTTGTGATTATTACCAATGTAAACATTATGCTTCTCCATTGAGTCCAAGTGTATATGATGTTGAATTTGGAAAACTTTGTTACTATACATGGAATAACGAAATAAAAATTCCTAAAAAGTATTATATTGTTGCATCTCACAATGTTAGTGATTGTAGAGTCTTAAAGCGGCCACTGGAACGTAGTACAGGAACCACCTAGAAAAAACACAAGGAGCATAAAAAATGCCAAACGAACTTGTAAAACAAATATCATATGTTCTCTATAAATCAGATGACGAAGATGTAAAAGTAAATGCACTCCTGAAGGATGAGTCTATCTGGCTTACACAGAAATCAATGGCAGAATTGTTTGATGTAAATGTTCCTGCGGTTTCAAAACATCTTAAGAATATTTTTGAAGAAGGAGAACTTTATGAAGAAGTGGTTGTTTCCAAAATGGAAATAACCACTAAGCATGGTGCAATAGAAGGTAAAACTCAGACTGTTCTTACCAATTTTTATAACCTTGATGCCATTATCTCTGTAGGTTATAGGGTAAATTCTGCAAAAGCCACAAAGTTCCGCATCTGGGCTACAAATGTATTAAAGGAATACATCAAAAAAGGCTTTGTGATGGATGACGATCGCTTAAAGCAGGGCGAGAATGTTTTTGGAAAAGATTATTTCCGTGAACTTTTGGAAAGAGTCCGCTCAATTCGCGCAAGCGAACGCAGAATCTGGCAGCAGATTACAGATATCTTTGCGGAATGTTCCATCGATTATGATAAAAATTCTGAAATCACAAAACAGTTTTATGCGACTGTCCAGAATAAATTTCACTTTGCAATTACAGGACAGACTGCGGCGGAAATTGTTTATGACAAAGCTGACCATAAAAAAGAGCACATGGGTTTAACTACATGGAAGAATTCTCCTGAGGGCCGCATTTTGAAGTCCGATGTGAATATCGCTAAAAACTATCTTTCTGAAAAGCAAATCCGTCAATTGGAACGAGCGGTGAGCGGTTATTTTGATTATATTGAAGATTTGATTGAGCGCGAGATTCCTTTTAATATGGAACAGTTTGCGGCAAGTGTCAACGAATTCCTTGAATTCCGAAAGTACGATATTCTTGAAGGAAATGGCAAAATTTCAAGAAACAAAGCTGATGAAAAAGCCTTTAGTGAATATGAGATTTTTAATAAAACCCAGAAGATAGATTCTGATTTTGATAAAATGATTCGAAAGCTGGAAAATCATTGAGAAATATCATTCAACGAATTTTCTTGCGCATTTCCCGTTCATTTGCTATGATTGAATGGCATGGAACAAAAGTCCATAAAAAAGAACTCGGTATTCAGCATTCTCACAAAAGTCCTTGGAATGGTTTTTCCGATGATAACCTTTCCGTACGCTAGCCGCGTCTTGCTGCCGGAGGGGTTGGGAAAAATCAACTTTGCCAACTCTGTGATGGACATTTTTGTATTGCTGGCCGGCTTGGGAATCGGAACCTACGCGGTTAGAGAAGCGGCAAAGGTCCGCGACGACAGGGAGCGGCTTTCCAAATTTGTGACCGAGATTCTTACGATAACTTTTTTTTCTACGCTAGTGTCATTCGCCATCTTGGCCGCCGCCCTGATTTTTTGGCAAAAATTGCGGGACTACAAAGTCCTTTTGATTTTGGCCAGCGCAAGGATAATACTTACCACTTTTGGCCTTGAATGGTTCATGGAGGCGCAAGAGGAGTTCCGCTACATCGCGCGCAGGACTTTCGCCTTTCAGTTGATAAGCATAGCCTTTTTGTTCATTTTTGTGCGCTCCCCCCAGGACATAAACAAGTACATGATGTTCACCGTCTTGTCCGCGGCGGGCGCCAACGTTTGCAACTTTTTTTACGCAAGAAAATTCTTTGACATTTCGCTTGGAAAAGGCTTGGAGATAAAAAAGCATCTAAGGCCGATTTTCATACTCTTTGCGTCGGTCTTGGCCGCGTCCGCCTACACGATTTTGGACAAGACGATGATAGGCCTTATGCGAACCGACGCCGAAGTCGGCTACTACGCCGCCGCCACAAAAATTAGCAGGATGTTCATCTTGATCCTTGCGGCCTTTATCGGAGTCGCCATGCCCCGCCTTTCGTACTATCTGGAAAACGAAAAAGAAAAATACAGGACGCTGTTGAACAACACGTCAAACATTTTGCAGGCGCTTTCGATTCCTATGGCTGTCGGCCTTGCGCTTTTGGCGCGACCCATCATCCTTTTGTTTTGCGGAAAGAATTACGAAAGCGCGATTTTTTGCATGCAGCTTTTATGCCCCACAGTCTTTGCCACAATTTTTAACGGAGTCGCCTCCGACCTTATTTTTGTGACCCACAGAAAAAACGCCTACGTCCTTTACCCCGTAGTCTTTGGCTCTTGCGTGAATTTTTTGATGAACCTTGTTTTGATTCCCAGGTACGGAATCACGGGAGCGGCGGTCGCGTCGATCACCTCCGAGGCCTTGATGCTGGCCGTAAAGCTTTTCCTGGCCTACAAGACCTTGGGCGGAACTTTGTATTTCTTTTCTAAAATTTACCAGTACCTTTTGGCCGCCCTTGTAATGGCGCTTGCGGTGCTTTTCCTTATGCAAAAGCTTGACCAAACCGTGGCCACTGTAATCCTGGAAGCCGCGGCGGGCGCCATAGTCTACGCCCTTGTCCTTTTGCTCTTTAGGAACGAGCACTTTTTGAACATACTGGCTCTGGCGCAAAAGAAAGTCTTGCGCCGCTAGACCGTTCTTCTTTACAAACCCCGCCTTTTGCGCTATAATCTTTACTACTTTTTAGGAGAACCTATGGCAAAGAAAAATATCGCATTGATCACTGGAATTACGGGCCAGGACGGCTCTTTTTTGGCGGAGTTTTTGTTGGAAAAAAACTACGAGGTGCACGGAATCATCCGCCGATCGTCTTCTTTTAACACGGGCCGCATCGAGCACCTTTACATCGACGACCTTATCGAAGACATGCACAAGGACAAAAAGGTCAAGCTCCATTACGGCGACCTTACCGACAGCGAAAGCCTTATCCGCTTGATCCGCGAGATAAAGCCGACGGAGATTTACAACTTGGGAGCGCAGAGCCACGTAAAAGTCAGCTTTGACGTTCCTGAATACACGGCTGACTGCGACGCCACCGGCGTTTTGCGCATTTTGGAAGCCGTGCACTTTTTGGGAATGGAAAAAACTTGCCGCATTTACCAGGCTTCGACATCGGAGCTCTTTGGCCTTGTGCAGGAAGTTCCGCAAAAAGAGACGACGCCATTTTACCCCCGTTCCCCCTATGCCGTGGCAAAAATGTACGGCTTTTGGATTATGAAAAACTACCGGGAGTCTTACGGAATGTTCTGCGCCAACGGAATCCTCTTTAACCACGAGTCGGAGCGCCGCGGCGAAACCTTTGTCACCCGCAAGATCACGCTGGCCGCAAGCCGCATCGCGCAAGGATTCCAGAAAAAGCTTTACCTTGGAAACCTAAACGCCCTGCGCGACTGGGGCTACGCAAAGGACTACGTTGAGTGCATGTGGCTGATCCTGCAGCAAAAAAAGCCCGACGACTTTGTCGTTGCCACCGGCGAGCAGCACAGCGTGCGCGAATTCTGCCAGCTGGCCTTTAAGGAAGCCGGCATCGACCTTGAGTTTAAGGGAACGGGTGTAAAAGAAAAAGGCTACGACAAGAAAACCGGAAAAGTCTTGATTGAAGTCGACCCCAAATACTTCCGCCCCGCCGAAGTCGAAACCCTGCTTGGCGACCCGACAAAGGCTAAAAAAGTCCTAGGCTGGAACCCAACAAAGACAAGCTTTGAGGATTTAGTTAAGATTATGGTAAAACATGATATGGATTATGTTAAAAGCGAACGAGTTGTAAGACAAAGATAATTCTTAATTCATAATTAAGAATTACGAATTAAGAATTACGAATTAGTATGAAGACTGATAATGTTATAGTTGACAAGTCTAAGGCGTTCGCGTTAAGGATAATAAAACTGTATCAGTATCTGACGGATAAAAAAAAGGAGTTTATTCTTTCTAAGCAAGTGTTGCGAAGCGGAACGAGCGTCGGAGCGAATGTAAAGGAAGGAATAAGGGGGCAGTCAAAGGCTGACTTTTACGCTAAGTTTTGCATAGCGTTAAAAGAGGCGAGCGAAACAGAGTATTGGCTTGAGTTGCTTCACGAAAGCGGTTACTTAAAAGGGCAGGAGAAAGACTTTGAGTCGCTCTATTCTGAATGCCAGGAAATCATAAAGATTTTAGTTTCAATAACAAAGACGAGGAAAAATAATTCATAATTAAGAATTAAGAATTCATAATTATGAATTAAGAATTAAGCATTATGAATTACGATAGCAAGATTTACGTTGCCGGGCACCGCGGTTTGGTTGGCGGAGCGATTGTCCGCTGCCTAAAAGAGAAGGGCTATACAAACATCGTCACTAGGACCCATAAAGAGCTGGACCTTTTGAACCAGGCCGCCGTAAACGAATTTTTCGCCGCGGAAAAGCCGGACTACGTTTTTTTGGCCGCGGCCCATGTCGGCGGAATCGGAGCCAACTCCACATATCCCGCTGACTTTATCTACCAAAACATGGTCATCGGCTTTAACGTTGTGGAAGCCGCCCGCAAGTACGGCGTCAAAAAGCTTATGAACCTTGGCTCCACCTGCATCTACCCCAAGATGGCGCCACAGCCAATTAAAGAGGAATCCCTTTTGACAGGCCCCTTGGAGCCCACAAACGACGCCTACGCGCTTGCAAAAATCAGCGTAATAAAGCTCTGTACAGCCTACAACAAGCAGTACGGCACAAACTTCCTTAGCGTCATGCCCACAAACCTTTACGGACTTGGCGACAACTACGAGCTGCAGGGGAGCCACGTCTTCCCGGCGATGATACGAAAGTTCCACGAGGCAAAGGCTAGCGGCAATGACGTGGTCCACCTTTGGGGAGACGGATCTCCTTTGCGCGAGTTTTTGTTTGCCGGAGACCTTGCCGACGCCGTTGTCTACCTTATGGAAAACAAGGATGCCGCGGACTTGCGCACCTCCACCGGCGACTTTGTCAACGTTGGCACCGGAAAGGAGTGCACGATTAAAGAGCTTGCCGAGACTGTCCGCGACGTTGTTTACGCCGACGTGGCCTCTAGCGGCCGCGCTTGCAAAATGGAATGGGATTCTTCCAAACCCAACGGAACGCCGCGAAAGCTTTGCGACGTTACCCGTCTTAACGCCCTAGGCTGGAAGGCCAAGGTTGACGTCCGCCAGGGCGTGCAGATCGCCTACGACGACTTTTTGCATGGAGAGGTAAGGAAGTAGGGGATGTGATGACTAACATTACAGTAGCGGGAACGGGATACGTAGGCCTTAGCAACGCGATCCTTTTGGCGCAAAAGAACAAGGTTACGGCGATTGACTTGGTTCAGTCCAAGGTTGACTTGATAAACGACAAAAAGTCGCCGATTGTCGACAAGGAAATCCAAGAGTATTTGGCCAACAAGGACTTGGATTTGACGGCCACCACCAGCCAAGACGCGGCTTACGAAAAGCCCGATTTTGTTATTATCGCCACTCCCACAAACTACGACGCCGAAAAAAACTTTTTTGACACGTCTTCCATCGAGGCGGTTTTGGCCTTGGTGGAACAAAAGTGCCCCGGCGCGACTGTCGTCATAAAGTCCACGATTCCGGTTGGCTACACCGATTCCATCCTTGCAAAATTCAAGATAAAGAACATTTTGTTCAGCCCCGAATTTTTGCGCGAGGGCCACGCCCTTTACGACAACCTTTACCCAAGCCGCATCGTGGTCAGCTATCCCAAAAGCCGCCCGGAGCTTGAGGGCAAGGCCAAAGAATTCGCCGGTCTTTTGCGCGAGGGCGCGATAAAAAAAGACGTTGAGGTTTTGATGCCCAATTGCACGGAGGCCGAGGCGATAAAGCTTTTTGCCAACACATATCTTGCGCTTCGCGTCGCTTACTTTAACGAGCTGGACACTTACGCCGAGTCGCGCGGCCTTGACACCAAGCAAATCATTCAGGGAATAAGCCTTGATCCCCGCATCGGAAACTTTTACAACAATCCAAGCTTTGGCTACGGCGGCTACTGCCTTCCCAAGGACACCAAGCAGCTTTTGGCCAACTTTAATTCCGTTCCGCAAAACCTTATTCAAGCCATCGTTGACTCAAACCGCACCCGCAAGGAATTTATTGCCCGCCACATTTTGGCCAAAAAGCCAAAGACCGTTGGCGTCTACCGCCTTACGATGAAGGCCAATAGCGACAACTTTAGGCAAAGCTCGATTCAGGACATTATGAAAATCCTGCGAGGCGAGGGCGTTGACGTTGTGATTTACGAGCCCACTCTTAACGCCGCTCAGTTTGAGCGCTTTAAGGTGGAGAACGACCTTGTCGCGTTTAAGAGAAGTTGCGACGTGATTCTTGCAAACCGCATGTCCGACGATTTGGCTGACTGCAAGGACAAGGTTTACACGCGGGATTTGTTCGCGCGGGATTAGGGGAACAAAATATCCTTTGCATAAATCGATTTACGCAAAGGATATTTTAAAATACATAAAGGATAATCGCGATTATCTTTTGGATAAATCGGATTATCCTTTGTAAAAAAAAAAGCCAGCCCCTTGCGTTTTTTGCCGCATTTGGTATAATGGACAATGGCGCTTGGAGCTGGACGGCTCAATGCTGTGAGCCTTGCAGTTCCGATACAGGGCGCTTACTGCTGAACAAAGCTTGTCCTTGCGATTTTGTCCTTAAGTTTTGTCGACGGTCGGAACAAAATCTTGGGGCGAGTGATGTTCGCTGCAGTAACTTTTTTTTCTTCCGCGCTGCCGGTTGACTCAAAGCTTAGGCGGAAAATCCCGAACTTTTCAAGATTAACGCTGTCGCCTCTCATAAGGTGTCGCGGAAGCAATTCCAAAAGGTTAGTCAAAACCGCGCGGACGTCCGACTGGTTGACCGAGCTTGCAAAAGAAATCTCGTCTGTAAGCTCGTCTTCGGAAATTCTTTCTCCAAAAACCGGAGCCGGATAATAGAGCTTTTCTTCTCTGTTCAACGGGTTTTGCCTTTGAATTACCTTATACTTCATTCTCTTATCCTCCTTGGCGTTTGCCACAGTATAATTTGGGCCCTGACAGAGCCTTTTGGCACGGAACTGGATTGTCCGCGTCACTTTTTAAAGTCCAAAAAATGACTTGCGTTCTTAAAATATATATTTAAGAGTTCAATCTTGCCCTCCTTTGACTCGCCCTCAAAAAGACTTGCCGGAGGCGCGAATGAATATGTTTTATATATGTCGTATATTTTTTCGATTTGATCCTTGCGTTCCGCTTCTTCATCTCCGTAACTGTCCAAAAGGTCTTGAATCTCCGCCTTGCTGTAGTACTTGCGCAAAATGGGATAGATAAAGCTTTTGTCGCGGCCTTGCTCTATGGCTTGCTCAATGCCTTTTTCTATGTCTATGGCCGCGCCTTCTAGCAGGTTGTAATGCCAAATCAAAAAGTCCTCGTCCTTTGTGCCAAAAAGTTCCTGGGGCTGCACGTTCAGAGCTGAGGCTATCCTTTTTAACGTGGGTAAAGGAATGTTGCGCTCGCCCTTTACGTAGCGGTTCAAAGTCACGGGATCTATTTCCACCGCTTGCGCCAACTGCTTTTGAGTCATATTGCGTTCTGTCAAAATACCCTTTAGGGTCTTTCCAAAATTAAAGTCAGCCATACTTAAGCCTCTTATATATATAAGTATAGCAGGAAAAATAGAGTTTGTCAACTTCTTAACCAATAAATATTTGTCATATTTGAATTGGTTAAGAAGTTGACATTAATATATTATCACATAATAACGATAATTCAAGTCAGCCGCTTCCATTTGGCAATTATCTGTTTACAAAGCGGCAACATTTATGGTATACTTTAGGCGTGGCACGAAGCAACTCTCAGTGGACAAAAGTAATTACCGCAAAAAGACGACTTATGGACTTGCATCTAAAGGATGTGTGGACCTACCGCTTCCTTATAAAGATGTTCATAAAGCGCGACTTTGTCACGCAGTACAAGCAGACAATCCTTGGCCCCTTGTGGTATTTGGCGCAGCCCCTTATCACGGCCTTTATGTACATGTTCATTTTTGGAAAAATGGCCAAGGTTGGAACGGACGGAGTGCCTTTTGTCTTGTTCTATTTTGCGGGAACGATGCTTTGGACCTACTTTACGTCTTGCCTTGACTCTTGCTCCAAGACTTTCACCACAAACCAAAACATTTTTGGAAAGGTTTACTTTCCCAGGCTTACGTCTCCAATCGCCACGTGCGGCTTCCATGTGATAAAGCTTTTGATGCAGTTTGTTCTTTTGGCCGCGATATTCTTGTACACGGTCTTTGTCCAAAAGCAGGCGGTAAAAATCTCTTGGTGGGCCTTTAGCTTTCCGCTGATTGTCTTGTGGGTTGGAGTCCTTGGCGGAAGCCTTGGCCTAATCATAAGCTCTCTTACGACAAAATACCGCGACCTTAACATTTTGCTTGCCTTTGGAATCCAGCTTGGCATGTACGCCACGCCCGTCGTTTATCCTTTGTCGGAACTGCCGCAAAAATTCAGCTGGCTTGCCTACGCCAACCCCATGTGCGCCCCGATAGAGTTTTTTAGAATCGCCTTTTACGGAGCGGGCCACTTGGACGCAAGCGTGATTATTTGCAGCGTGGCCACAACCTTTGCCCTGGCCTTTTTTGGCTTGGTTCTGTTCACCCGCAACGAGCGCAATTTTGTGGATGTGATATAGGAGTTTGGCATGGCAGACAATGACATCGCGATAAAAGTGGAAGGCCTCTCCAAGTATTACAAGCTGGGCGTAATCAATAACGGAACGCTGTTCCGCGACATTCAAACTTGGTGGGCGCGCGTCCGAGGAAAAGAAGACCCCCACGCAAAGATCGGAAGCAAGTACGACCCAACAAAGGAAGGCTTTTGGGCGCTAAAGGACCTTAACTTTGAAATCAAAAAGGGCGACCGCGTAGGCATCATTGGCCACAACGGCGCCGGAAAGTCAACGCTTTTAAAGCTTTTAAGCCAAATCACCGCTCCTACCGAAGGCAGCATAAAAATCAACGGAAAGATCGCAAGCCTTTTGGAAGTTGGAACCGGCTTCCACCCAGAGATGACCGGCCGCGAGAACATCTACATGAACGGCGCCATCCTTGGCATGAGCCACGACGAGATCGACAAAAAAGTAAACGACATCATCGAGTTTAGCGAAATCGGCGAGCACATCGACACCCCCGTAAAGCGCTACTCCAGCGGAATGTACGTGCGCCTTGCCTTTGCCGTAGCCGCCCACCTTGACAGCGACATCCTAATCGCCGACGAAGTCCTTGCTGTTGGCGACGCTGCCTTTCAAAAGAAGGCGCTTGGAAAGATGAATGAGCTTTCTAGCGGCGAGGGCAGGACGGTGCTTTTTGTTAGCCATAATATGGCGCAAGTGAAGCAGCTGTGTAATAAGGGAATCTTATTAAGTAAAGGATCTGTTGTGCAGCAAAATGATAATATTAATGATACAATTGCTGCATATCTTGGAGTTAATGAAAATAACGCATCTTCTGAAAATACTATATGGGTAAATGACGGAAGCTTTAAAAATGATAATTTTTGTCCAAAGCGAATGGAAATAATAGATTTTGATGAAAATCCTGTTGCCCAAGCTTTGGAATATGGAAAGAAGTATTTGTTGCGCATGACGGTATATTGCGCGCAAAATACATTGAGTATTAGATTCAATATAGGATTTTACAAGAACACTGAATTGTTGTTTGCAATAGGAATTCCAGATGATTCACATTTTGAGGCAGGGGCTTATGCTATAGATTTTCCTATTGATACTAATCTTTTTTATGAGGGCACATATATCGCAGTGCCTTGTGGATCAATCCCAAATAAAGCATGGATAGTGCAGCCAGGTTCATTTGATATGAGCGTGAGATTTAATGTCAAAATGAATGACAAAAAGGAGTTTTGTACACAAATAAAGAGCGTGATTTGATGCTTTGAGATTGAAAAGTCTTAAAACACAAATAGGAAATTGTTATGAAGTGCATTGACGGTTTTATCACAAAGTATGTTACAGAACGTGACTCAAGTCTGTTTGCAAAAGACATTCAGAATAATTCTGCGTCGCTGACAAAAGCAATTAAAGATAAGACAATGCTTGTTATTGGTGGTGCTGGTAGTATCGGAAGTTCCTTTATTAAAGCCTGCCTTCAATTTAAGCCAAAAGCTCTTGTTGTTGTTGATGTAAACGAAAATGGTCTTGCTGAACTTACACGCGACTTGCGTAGCACTAAAGGCATGTATGTTCCAGAGGACTATGTGCCATATCCAATTAATTATGCTCAGCTTGTATTCGAAAAGATGTTTCGAGCACGTGGCGGTTTTGATATTGTAGCTAATTTTAGTGCACATAAGCATGTTCGTAGTGAAAAGGATATTTATTCTGTAGAAGCTCTTCTTCAAAATAATGTTTTGAATGCAAAGAAACTCCTTGATTTACTGGCAGAATTTCCTCCTGAAGAATATTTCTGTGTTTCAACTGATAAAGCTGCAAATCCTGTAAATATCATGGGGGCAAGTAAGAGAATTATGGAAGACGTAATCTTCTCTTATTCTGATAAGTTCCCTGTAAAAACTGCTCGTTTTGCAAATGTAGCCTTTTCGAATGGTTCTCTACCTGCAGGCTTTATTGACCGCATTTCAAAATTGCAGCCAATTTCAGCTCCTAGCGATGTTCGCCGCTATTTTGTGAGTCCACAGGAAAGTGGACAGATTTGTATGCTTGCCTGTATGCTTGGAAAGAATCGAGAGATTTACTTCCCTAAACTTGAAGAAAAGAAAATGAAAACTTTCTCTTCCATTGCGACAGACTTCCTGCATGAAAACGGCTATGAAGTTTTGGAATGCAGTTCAGATCAGGAAGCAATTGATAAAGCTGAAGATTTGAAAAAAGGTTCAAAAAAATATCCTGTTCATTATTCTGGCTCTGATACAACTGGTGAAAAAGCTTATGAAGAGTTTTTTACAGATACAGAACAGACAGATATGAATCAGTTTGAATCATTGGGTGTTGTAACAAACAGAACTGCTCGCCCTGTAAGTGAGATTCAGGATTTGTTTACAAAACTGGAAAATGCTTTTGCTAAGCCAAATACAACTAAGGCAGAAGTAGTAACAATTTTGAAAGATTTTTTACCTAACTTCGAACATGAAGAAAAGGGAAAGAGTCTTGATAGTAAGATGTGAGAAGCCAGGTGTAATATGAATAATCAAAATGTAATACAATTTATAAAATCTCTTTATCCCGAATATGGCGAACATGTTCCATTGCATGCGCCAGTGTTCTTGGGAAATGAAAAGAAATACTTAAACGATTGCATTGATACAACATTTGTTTCTAGTGTAGGGCAGTATGTAGACCGTATGGAGCAGATGGTTGCAGAATATACAGGTGCTGCTCGTGCAGTTGTTTGTGTGAACGGTACAAATGCTCTTTATATGAGCCTTTTGCTTTCTGGAGTAGAAGAAGGTGACGAAGTAATCACTCAGCCTCTTACTTTTATCGCAACTGCAAATGCAATTAGCTATCGTAATGCAGTTCCTATTTTCTGCGATGTAGACGAAGATACAATGGGGCTTTCTCCAATTGCTGTTCGTAAGTGGCTTGAAGAAAACGCAGAAATTAAAAACGGTGCTTGTTACAACAAATCTACAGGTCGCAAAATTTCTGCTGTTGTTCCTATGCACACTTTCGGGCATCCTGTTCATCTTGATGATTTTGTAAAGCTTTGTGAAGAATGGAAACTGTCTCTTGTGGAAGATGCTGCAGAAAGTATTGGAAGTTTTTATAAAGGAAAACATACTGGACTTTTTGGTAAAGTAGCTGCTCTCAGTTTTAATGGCAACAAGACAATTACAACTGGTGGTGGCGGCATGTTGCTTTTTACAGATAAAGAACTTGGTGAAAAAGCAAAGCATTTAACAACACAGGCAAAAATTCCTCATCGCTGGGAATTCAAGCATGATGCAATCGGTTATAACTATCGTATGCCAAATATCAATGCAGCATTAGGTTGCGCTCAGTTGGAAAACATCGAGAAAGTTTTGGATAATAAACGAAAAACTGCAATGGCTTATAAAGAGTTCTTTGCTGGTACAGAAATTAAATTCTTTGATGAACCAAAAAACTGCAAATCAAACTTTTGGTTGAATGCTGTTCTCCTTCCAAATAAAGAAGCTCAGTTGAAGTTCCTTGAGGAAACGAATGACGCAGGAGTGCAGACTCGTCCTATTTGGGAACTTATGAACAGGCTTGAAATGTTCAAATCTTGCCAGCATGGAGATTTGAAGACTGCAGAAATGTTTGCAGATAGAGTAGTAAATATTCCAAGTGGATATGCTCAGAAGCGATAAATGAAAAAAATTTGTGTTGTAACAGCCACTCGCGCCGAATATGGTTACTTAAAGTGGTTGATGAAAGACATTCAAGCAGACTCTTCTTTAGAATTGCAGGTAATTGCAACCGGTACGCACCTTGATAAGGCTCAAGGCCATACCGTGGATCAGATTATTGCAGACGGCATTCCTGTAACTGCAAAAGTTGATGCCTGTCTTGATAATTCAACGCCTAAAGCAATCTGCGAGACTATGGCTCGCTATGGCAATGGCTTTGCCGAGGCGCTCGCGCGTCTGAAGCCTGATGTTGTCGTAGTTCTTGGAGATCGCTATGAACTGCTTCCAATATGTTCAAATGCTTTTATGATGCAGATTCCAATAGCGCACCTTTCTGGCGGTGACGTTACTGAAGGCGCGCTTGATGATGGTATACGAAACGCCGTCACAATGCTTGCAACGTATCATTTTCCAATTACAGAAGATTGCGCAAACAATATACGTCGCATGAGAGGCGAAGACAAGAATGTTTTTGTTACGGGAAGCACTTCTTTGGATTTCTTTAATCGCGTACAGCTTATGACGAGAGGGGAGCTTGCCGAAAATCTTGGACTTAATGTAAGTAAAAAATGGGCCTTATGCACGCTTCATCCAGAGACTAAAAAAGATATTGCTTATAATGTAAAAATGGCAAAAAACTTTATTATTGCAATGAAAGAGAGCCTTGCTGATTTTCAAGTCGTTATAACAAATGCAAATGCGGATTTTGGTGGAAAAGAAATAAACAAACTGATGTCGGAAGTTGTAGATGAAAATGCCAGTCAGTTTGCGCCTGTGCCTTCTTTGGGGCAGAAGCGATACCTGAGTTATATGAAGCAAGTTGAACTTGTTCTTGGAAATTCTAGCAGTGGCATACTTGAAACGCCGTTTTTGGGGGTTCCGACGGTTAATGTTGGCGAACGCCAAAAAGGTCGTTATCGTTGCGAGAATATAATCCAGACTGGAATTGAGAAATTCGATATTCAGAATGCAATAAAAGAAGCTTTGTGTGGAAAATATGCCATGAAGTCAACCTACTGGGGCGATGGTAACGCAAGTGGAAAGATTGTAAAAGTCTTAAAAGGGGCAGTCTAAAATGAATAAACCTATTGTCATAATTGGCGCTGGCGACCATGCAAAAGTTTTATTAGATATTCTCTTGGAGCAAGGTGAAACAGTGCTCGGACTTGTAGACAGGATGGTTCCGAAAGGTACAGTAATTTACGGTGTTTCTGTTATTGGCGATGATGATGAGGTCTTAAAATATTCTTCAGACGAAATAGAACTTGTTAATGGCATTGGTTCTGTAGATAATCTAACGTTGCGTGATAAAATATATTCATTTTTTAAAAACAAGGGGTATGTTTTTAAGTGTGTAATACATAAGTCAGCAATAATATCTAATAGGGCAATTCTTTTAGAAGGAGCGCAAATTCTTCCAAAAACAGTGATAAATACGGAAGCTCAGATTGGCGAGAATACAATTATTAATACAGGTTCGGTTGTGGAACATGGTTGCAATATTGGAAATAATTGTCACATTGCTCCAGGTTGTACTTTGAGCGGCTGTGTAAAGGTTGGCGATAAAACTCATATAGGGACAGGAAGTTCCATAATTCAAGGTGTTACAATTGGCAAAAATGTTCTTTTAGGCGCGGGAAGTGTAGTTGTAAACAATATCGAAGATAATTCAAAAGCCTATGGAGTGCCGGCAAAAGTTAAATGAATAATTCTAAAGTTTTTATTATTGCGGAAGCAGGTGTAAATCATAATGGCTCAATTGAACTTGCAAAACAGCTTGTTGATAAGGCTGTGTGGGCGGGGGCAGATTGCATAAAATTTCAGACTTTTAATAGCAAAAATCTTGTTTCAAAGAACGCGCAAAAAGCTGAGTATCAGAAAAGGACGACTGGCGGTACGGAAAGTCAGCTTGATATGCTTAAGAAACTAGAGCTTTCAAAAGAACAGTTTGTAGAACTTCGTGATTATTGTAATCAAAAAGGCATAATGTTTCTTTCAACCCCGTTTGATTTAGAAAGTATAGATTTTTTGGCTTCAATTGGAGTAAAGACTTGGAAAATTCCTTCTGGAGAAATAACTAACTATCCATTTTTAAGAGCAATTGGAAAGAGAAAAGAATCTGTGATTATGTCTACAGGTATGTGTACTTTAGATGAGGTGCGTGATGCTATTGAAGTCTTAAAAACATTTGGAACTAGCGATATTACTTTGTTACATTGTACAACTGAATACCCGGCACCTTATGATTCTGTAAATCTCAAGGCAATGCTCACTTTACAAAATGAGTTTGGATTTAATGTTGGATATTCCGATCATACAAATGGTATTGAAGTTCCTGTCGCAGCAGTTGCCATGGGGGCAAGTGTTATAGAAAAACATTTTACTCTTGATAAAAATATGGAAGGTCCTGATCATAAGGCAAGTCTTGAACCTGAAGAACTAAAACAAATGGTTCAGGGTATTAGGAATGTTGAAGTTGCCTTAGGTGATGGAACAAAAAAGCCTTCAGAAGCAGAAAAAAAGAATATTGCAATTGCTAGAAAAAGCATTGTTGCAAAAACAAATATTAAAAAAGGAGAAGTTTTTACTGAAAAAAATATAACCGCAAAAAGACCTGGCAATGGAATTTCACCTATGAATTGGGAGGACATTCTTGGAAGATCTGCTATAAGAGATTTTTGGGGGGATGAGGCAATAGAAATATGAATTATACAATACCAGAAGAATCAACAATTTTAGAAGCATTAAAAAGAATTGATGAACTCTCCCAAAACGGTTCTAGAATATTATTTGTGAATAATAGCTTAGGAAAAATTGTTGGTTCTGTATCGGATGGAGACTGTAGACGAGCTCTTATAAATGGAAAAGGTATAGAAGCTAAAGTATCTGATTTTATGAATACAAATTTTATTTTTTTAAAAAAATGTGAATACGATATTCAAAAAATTCAGAAGATACGTCAGCTTGGAATTAAATATGTTCCTGAATTAAATGCTGATGGAACGCTATATACAGTCCGCGATTTTACAAATGGTAAATCATATATACCTGTTGATGCAGTCCTTATGGCCGGCGGAAAGGGCGAACGTCTTAGGCCTCTTACCCTTGAAACTCCAAAGCCTCTTTTGAAGGTTGCGGATAAACCTATTATTGATTATAACATTGAAAATTTGATGTATTACGGTGTAGAGCATATCAATGTTACTGTTAATTATCTTGGCGAACAAATAGAAAAACATTTTTTAAAGCCATACAACGGTCAGCAGGTAAAATGTGTACGAGAGGGGAAATTTCTTGGAACAATCGGCTCTCTTGATATTATTGATAATTGGCATAATGATACAATTCTTTTAATGAATTCTGATTTATTTACCAATATCGATTTTGAATCGTTTTATATGCATTTCAAAAAACATGACGCCGATATGAGTGTTGCAGCTGTGCCATACAATGTAAATATACCTTATGGAATTTTCGAAATTGAAAATACTCGTGAGATAAAAGGTGTTAAGGAGAAACCTTGTTTCTATTATTATGCTAATGCTGGTATTTATTTGATTAAGAGAGAGCTTCTTTCTCTTATACCAAAAGATACATTTTATAATGCAACAGATTTTATGAATAAGTTAATAGAAGTAGGTAAGAAAGTAATTCGCTATCCTATTGCGGGATATTGGATCGATATAGGTAAGCCAGAAGATTTTAATAGTGTTCAGGAATTCGCACGAAATTTAGGAAAACAATAAAATGAAAGTATTAGTAGTTGGTTATGGCTCAATGGGTAGGCGTAGAATTCGCCTGTACAAACAGATTGATAAAGATGCCCAGTTTATTTGTGTTGATTCAAATCATGAACGTATAAAACAGGTAGAAGAAGATGGCTATATAGCATATGCAGATTTGAACAAAGCTGTAAATGAAAAACCTGATATGGCTTTTGTAAGTACTTCACCACTAAGTCATGCTGAAATTATTCCTATTCTTTTGCAGAACAAAATAAATACTTTTACAGAAATTAATCTTTCATCAAAAAATTATGATCAAATGATTCGACTAGCAAAAGATAATGATGTAAAACTTTTTCTTTCAAGTACGATTTTATATAAAAGACAAATTCAGAAAATAAAGGAGCTGGTACAAAAAGAAACTCAACCACTTACATATATTTATCACATTGGTCAGTACCTTCCGGACTGGCATCCTTGGGAAAGTTATAAAGATTTCTTTATAGGGAAAAAAGAAAGTAACGGCTGTCGTGAGCTTTACGCAATTCAACTTCCCTGGATTGTAGATACTTTTGGTGAGGTTTCAAATCTCACATCTGTTTCTCAAAAATCTACAAATCTTGAAATTGATTATGATGATTCTTACATAACAACTTTTGAGCATAAAAACGGAAATAAAGGTGTTTTCATTGTAGATGTTGTAAGTCGCATCGCCACAACATATCTTGAAGTAATCGGTGAAAATATTCATCTTACATGGGATGGCTCTAATGACGGCTTGAAAATCTTCAATATTGAAGAAAAAAAGGTAAAAACCTTCATCGCCTATGAAAATGAAGTTCACAATAAAAAATATGCAGCAAATATTGTAGAAAATACTTATCTTGATGAAATTAAAGACTTCATTAGTTATGTACAAAATGATACAGAACCAAAATGGTCAATTCAAAAAGATTATGCTGTACTTGATTTAATAGATAAAATTGAGGGTATAAAATGAGGTTTTTGTTTATAGGCCTAGGTTCAATTTCTACAAAGCATATAAAAGATTTAACTGCTATTACAAATGAACGTGGAGTTGAATGTGAAATAACTGTTTTACGACGTCATATAGGAGAGCTTCCTCAAGATTTGCTTTCATATAATATTACACAGATTACAGAACTTGATTCGACCACTTATGATACTGCTTTTATCACAACTCCAACAAATCTGCATTTTCAAAGTATTGAACAACTTAAGGGTAGAACAAAATTTTACTTTATCGAAAAGCCAATTTTTGAGAGTACAGATTATGTTTGGAAAACTCTTGGAATAAATGAGAAAAATGCATATATAGCTTGTCCTTTGCGACACTCTGAAGTGTACAAAAAACTCAAAGAGATTGTTGATAAAAATAAAATCTTTAGTGGACGACTTATTTGTTCAAGTTATCTTCCTGACTGGAGGCCTAACATAGATTATCGCAAGAATTATTCTGCAATAAAGGCATTAGGCGGAGGTGTTACTCTAGATCTGGTACATGAACTAGATTATATGACTGGACTTTTCGGTTTGCCTGAAAATGTCATGAATATTCATGGAAAATATAGTGACCTAGAAATAGACAGTGATGATTTAAGTGTATATATAGCTCAGTATAAAGATAAAATCTGCGAAGTTCATTTGGACTATTTTGGTAGAAAATATCAAAGAAAATGTGAACTTTATACATCTGAATGTAGTTATATTGCTGATTTTAAGGCCGAAACAATAGAAAAATCTGATGGCACAATTATTAATTGTCATCAAGCAGGACAATCAAATCTATATAGGGAAATGGAATACTTTTTGAACTTCATAACAGATAAGGACGTTATAAATATCAACTCGCCTGAATATGCATTTGAAGTTTTGAAAATAACCTTAGGAGAAAAGTAATGAAAAATGTATTGATTACTATATGTGGAAGAGCTGGAAGTAAAGGTTTTAAAAATAAGAATCTAAAAACTTTTCTAGGTACTCCTCTTGTTTATTATACAGCTGCAATTGCTGAAGATTTTAAGAAAAGACTTGCAGAAGAATGTGAAGCAATAATTTGCTTGAATACTGACAGTAAAGATTTACAAAAAGTTGTAAATGATAAATATAAAAATATTGAATTGATTGATCGTGCTGAAGAACTAGGTGGTGACAGAGTTCCAAAAATGGCAGTATGGCATAACAGCCTTGATATTATGGAATCAAAATATAAGAAGAAGTTTGATTATGTAATTGATCTGGATATCACAAGTCCACTCCGTCAGATTGATGATGTTTTAAATGCTTATAAAACAAAAATAGAGAGGAGTGATTGTCAGCTTGTTTATAGTGTATGCGAAAGCCGCAGAAATCCTTATTTTAATATGGTAAAAGTTGAGAATGAATTTGCAACAAAATTTGCACAATCAAATTTTACAACACGCCAGGAGGCACCTGCTGTTTATGATATGAATGCTTCAATATATGTTATTGATGCTGATTATTTGAGGAATGATAAAGAGAATATGCTGCTTAATGCTAAATCAATCATTTATGAGATGCGTGATACTGCTGTTTTGGATATAGACAGCGAGCAGGACTTTGTGCTTATGGAAATTATAGCTAAATATTTGTTTGCAAAAGTTGATGGCTTTAATAAACTGAAAAAACTAGTAGAAAAAAAAAATAAAATTTGATAAACTCTTTAACAATCCATAAGGAGGAAAAAAATATGGAAAATTTGCAAATTTGTAAAAAGTGTCTTATGCTCTCGACGCGACCAAGACTTACGTATAGTGGTGGGGTGTGTTCTGCATGCCAATGGTCAGAGGAAAAAAAGACAACTGTCGATTGGGGGGCTAGAAAAAAGCAACTTATTGAATTTTGCGATAAATACAGAAAGCAAGATGGTAGTTTTGATGTAATTGTTCCCGTTTCAGGGGGGAAAGATAGTTCTACAGTTGCACATAAATTAAAACATGAATTTGGAATGAACCCATTGTGTATTAATATCAACCATTATGTAGATGTAAATACTCAAATGAATGATATAAATTTAAACAACTTTGTAAAACAAGGTTTTGATTTGTTTAGGGTTTATCCTAATGCAAAGGTTTTAAGAGCATTGGATAGAATTGGGCTTGTCGAATATGGTCAGCCATATTTTGGTTGGATGACTTGTATGACTCTTGCACCATTAAAAATTGCCACAAAATTTGGAATTCCATTTATTATGTATGGGGAAGAAGGAGAGGTTGAATATGGTGGTTCAACAAAATTAAAAAATTCACCTGTGTATACGGTTGAAGATACAGTTAAATTCTATCTTAGTGGTGTACATCCATCAACTTATTTAAAAGACGGTTTTACAGAAAAGGATCTATATTGGTGGTTGCCTCCAACGGATGCCGAAGTGAAAAAATTAAATCCAGCTGTTTGTCATTGGTCATATTTTGAATTTTGGGATAGCAATAAAAATTATGAATATGCCAAAAAATATGTTGGCCTTCAAGAGCAAAAAACTAATTCTGTAGGAACATATAATAATTTTGCTCAAACAGATGGAATTTTATATCCGTTGCATACTTATTTTATGTATCTTAAGTTTGGTTTTGGGCGTTGTACTCAAGATGTTTGTATTGATATTCGTAGCGAAAAAATAAATAGGGAGGAAGGAATAAAACTTATTAAGCAATATGATGAAGTTTATCCAGAGCAGTTCGAGAAGCAATATTTGGATTATTATCAGTTAACAAAAGAAGAGTTTGATGCTGTTATAGACAAATTTGCAAACAAGGATTTGCTTGAAAAGAAAAACGGTAGATGGGTGAAGAAATTTGATATTGAAAAGTTGTAATTATTGAAAAACATAGGAAAGTCTCAATTTTATGAGGCTTTCCTGGTGTATTTTATAATTTATTAGATGGTTAATTAAGGTTAAAATATGAGTGTTTCTATAAAGAATTTTAAAAACTTACTTGTAAAACAGATAAATTATTTTAATTATGAAAATGTCGATATTGTTTTTGATGAGAGTGTTTTTGATGAAGCATTGAGTAGAATGCGTATTTGCATTAGCCATATAAAGTCAAAATATATTAATGCTGAAGCATTAAAAAGTGATTTAGGTTTTGATCCTTACAATTCTGTTCAATGCGGTATATTCTTATACTATTTGGCAAATTCATATTACAATCATTTTGGCGCTAATAAAATTTCTGAAAGTTTGTATTTATTAAATAAAGCATTATATTCTTTTGAGTTATATTATAATCGAAGATTACCAGAGTTTTGGTATATGGATCATCCTTTGGGGTCAATTATTGGCAATGCAACCTATAGTAATGGAGTTTTTATACAGCAAGGTGTAACTATTGGGGCCAACAAGGGGGTTGTTAGGCCTACTTTTTCTGGGTATGTTATGCTGTTTACACATGCAGTAGTTGTGGGAGATTGTAAAATTGGCAAAAATGTAATTATTTCTGCTAAAACTTATATAAAGGAAACTGATATTCCAAATAATTGTATTGTTTTTGGACAAAGCCCAAATCTTATTATCAAACCAAAGTCTGAAGAATATATGAGAAATTTCTTTTCACAATTCTTCTGTGAATAAATTTTAATATTTTTATGGATGGTTATTGTGTCGGAATCTTTTTTTGTTCCATTAGATATTGCTAAAAGTCATTGGGATTTTAAGTATCCTCTCATTTTCCTTGATAATTATTATGAGTTGCAATTATCTGATGATGAACGAAAAAAAGTAAGTTATAAGATAATACCTTCGCATAAAGTAAATATACGAGAAGAGGATTTTGATCGTTTTGGGCAAGAAATAATCTGTTTTTTTTCTGAGGAATTGAATAAATATCATAATGTTAATTTTGACATTGTTTATTGGAAAAAAATGTTCTCTGGTTGGTTGCGAGAATTTTTTGCAAATAGCTATGAAAAAATCGAATTGTTATTACAATTAAAACTTTGTTATCCAGATTCGAATTTTATTTCATGTGTAAACTCGGATGATAGCGACTCCGTAATGTTTTCAAAAATTGCAAAGGAAATATGTAAATTTGAAATAAAATATGATTCTGTAATATCGGAAAATATGACTTCATATGATGAGAAAGATAATAATATATGTTTAATTTTAAAAAAAACAATAGATAAAATAAAAAATAAAATATGGCCAATAAAACTTAAAAGACTAATAACTCTGATAAAAATTGTTAATAGAAAGTTAGTGAATATAAAAAATGCACGGACAAAAACTGTCCTTGTCGGCCCATCTTATTTTACAGGACAAGTATATGATTATTTAGAAAAACGAAGTAAATTTAAAATAGGTCCATTATCTGATAAAACATTTTTTAGAAGATTGAATCATTTTGAGAAAATACAAAATGATTCAATCTTTAGAGGTTATTTACGTAAAAAATTATTATCAAAATATAAAAATGCGGATTGTTTTTGGAAGTATGTTATTTGTAGTGTTATAACCGATTATATACCCCAATTTTATGTAGAACGGTATAAACAATACTTAACAGCGAGTAAGCTCTATCTTAAATATAATAAAAGACTTAAATATATTTTTTCTGTGTGTTTACTAGATAAATATTCTTTTTCTTCTTTTTTCTGCATCTATGCTCAGACGCAAGGTGTAAAGATTGGAACTATGATGCATGGTGGAGATTATGGCTGGCGCAAATATGTATTTAATGAAGAAGCAACTATTGCTGATTTTTTTTATGGTTGGGGCAGTTGGACAAATGATGCATCTAATAATGATACAAAATTTATTAGATGCCCGACACACAGGTTGTCTGTTTTATATGATGGGGTGGAGCTGTCTGAAGATTATTTGTTTTTTGTAGGTGCCGTTCTGCCTTTTTTTTCATCAAATACATGGGAAATCTCAGGTAAGCAGAATTATCATGATGTTATTTTGAGATGCTTAAATAGTCGAATTCGTTTCTTTGCAACACTGAAAACTAGTATTGTAAAAAAATCATTATTGAGAAATCATCCTTGTGATTTTGGTTATCATGAATCTGATGTAATATCTAGGGCAATATCAAATTTAAATATTGATAGTTATAAGCAAAAATTCTTTACTGATAATATTGGGGGGCCCAATGGTCGTAATGAAACTTTTTCTAATAGATTGGTGAGAGCAAAAATTATTATATATGATGATGTTGAAACACCTTTTACTGAGGCATTGTATATAAAAAAGCCATTTATTTTATTGTTAGATAAAGATCATACGGTTTTTCGAGAAGAGGAGTTGCCTTTTGTTGCCATGATGGAAAAGGTTGGCCTTATATATTATGATGCAGTGGAATGTGCAAATTTAATAAACTCTATTTATGATGATATATCTTTGTGGTGGTATGAGGAAGAAAGGCAGTCTGTTGTTGTCCAGATTCGTGATAGGTATACTACTGGTTCTGATAATATTGATGAATGGTGGTTAAATGAATTCTTAATGAAAGGAAATAATGATGAATATTAGTTTTAATATACCTCCCCATGCAGGAAATGAAGAAAGGTATATCTCTGAAGCAATCTCAAATAATAAGATTTGTGGTGATGGTGTATTTACAAAAAAATGTCATGAATGGTTTGAAAAAAGATTTAATGCAAAGAAGGTTTTGTTAACTACAAGCGGTACTTCTGCACTCGAAATGGCTGCTCTGCTTTGTGATGTAAAACCTGGTGATGAAGTAATTATGCCGAGTTACACTTTCTGTTCTACAGCTGATGCTTTTGTTCAACGTGGTGCAAAAATTGTTTTTGTTGATATTCGACCGGACACAATGAATATTGATGAAAAACTCATCGAAAAAGCAATAACTCCAAAAACAAAAGTAATCTGCGTTGTTCATTATGCTGGCGTTGCTTGTGAAATGGATGCTGTTATGGATATTGCTCACAACCATAGTCTTAAAGTTGTAGAAGATGCTGCACAGGCCGTAATGTCTACTTATAAAGGAAAAGCTCTCGGCACTATTGGAGATTATGGCTGTTATTCTTTTCATGAAACAAAAAACTATAGTATGGGTGAAGGCGGAGCAATTGTCATCAATACAAATATAGAGGATATTGAAAAGGCTGAAATCATCCGTGAAAAGGGAACTAACCGATCAAAGTTCTGGCGTGGACAGATTGATAAATACACATGGGTTGATTACGGTTCAAGTTATCTTCCAAGCGAATTAAATGCAGCGTGCCTTTGGGCACAGCTTGAAGTTGCAGATAAAATAAATGATTCTAGACTTTCTGTTTGGAATAAATATTATAAAGAACTCAAGTCTCTTTCAGAAGCTGGAAAAATCGAACTTCCGATTATACCAGAAGGTTGTGTTCATAACGCACATATGTTCTATGTAAAATGTAAAAATCTGGAAGAACGAACAAAATTTATCAGTTTTATGAAAGATAATGGTGTTGGTTGTGTGTTTCATTATATACCGCTTCATTCAGCACCCGCAGGACTTAAGTTTGGCCGTTTTGATGGGGAAGATAAATATACAACAAAAGAAAGTGACAGACTTGTGAGATTGCCTCTTTGGTATGGAATGAAAGATAATGATGTTTTAACAATTATTGAATCTGTAAAGCGATTTTATTATTTTACTAAATAAAGAATCATTTGAAGGGAGATTTTTTATGGATGCAGTAGAAAAAAATAGAAAAAAAAATCTTACAAGATTAAGCAGCCTTTTTAATGAATTTGGTGATGATGAAAGATCTTTGGGATGGACGAAGAAAAAACAAAATCTCAGATTTCAACAGATTGTTTCTAGATTGAATATCATGAATAAAGAAATTCTCGATATTGGCTGTGGTTTTGGAGATTTGTACTCTTATTTAAAATTAAATAATGATGTATTATTTAATTATACTGGTATTGACATTATGCCTGAATTTATTGAACTTGCTAAGAAAAAAAATCCAGAAGGATGTTTTTTGACCGCAGATTTTATGAATTGGGATAGCAATAAAAGATTTGATTACATCATTGCATGTGGATGTTTTTTTAATTTAGATCCGATAAATGAAGATGAGAGCTATTCATTTATTAATGATTTTATAAGTAAGGCTTTATCTGCTTTACATGAAAATGGATTAATTTGTCTTCATTTTTTGAATGACAAGGTTGATTATCATACTTCTAAAGAAGATTTTCATGTTTCACCTGAGCGAGTATTGTCAATTTCATACGGGTATTCAAGAAGAGTTATATTAGATAATAGTGTTTTCCCTTTTGAAACATGTATATATATATATAAGGACGATAGTTTTTCTAAAGAAACAACTGTTTTTTCTGATTTAAATTTGATTTAGGAGTATGTCATAATAATGCTTGTTGTTGTAGATCAACCTAATTATATACCATGGAAAGGTTATTTTGATTTAATACATGATGCTGATTTATTTGTTTTTTATACTGATGTCCAGTATACGGTTAGGGATTGGCGTAATAGAAATAAGATTGTTACACCAAACGGTGATAAGTGGCTTTCAGTTCCAGTAGGTAATGATATTCATAGATTGATATGCGAGGTAAAAATTAATGATTCAATGTGGCAAAAAAATCATTATGATACCATTAAGTTTGCGTATTCTAAAACAAAATATTTTAATAAATATAAAGATTTTCTTGAGTATTGTTATCTTGATAAAAAATGGGATAACCTTTGTGATTTGGATTGTTATATGATAAAGACGATAGCACATGATTTTTTAGGTTGTAAGACAGAATTTGAAGATAGTAGGAATTTTGTAACACATGGTGAAAAACATGAGAGAATGTTAAACCTTTTAAAAAATATAAAAGAAAATCAAGGGGAAAACCTAACGAATAAAAAGTTAGACTATCTTTCTGGGCCAGCTGCAAAAGACTACATCGTTGCAGCTGATTATAAAGCTTCAGATATAGGTCTAGCATGGAAAAACTATGAAGGTTATCCTGTATACAATCAATGTTATAATCTGTCATTTAATCATTTTGTTTCAATTTTTGATTTGTTATTTAATACTGGAGAAGACGCACCTTACTTTATTTGGGGGTGGCGTGAAGAATCTGGCATAAAGTCATATACTTGGTGTAATTAATGTGCGTAAGGATAATAAGTGCTATAGGGGAGCAAATTTTTTTATTATAACTAGGTGCAAGGTTTTGATTTGTTTAAGGAATTAATGTTCCTTTATAAACACTTCGTGGGTTAATTAATAAAAGAAGTAATTTGACTGTTGTTCTTTTTGTAATTATGAGAGGAGATATGATAAAATCTGTCTTGAAAAAATGTTCTGTTTTGGTATTTATTGTTAGAAAAGCTCGTGCAATAAAACGAATAATGCTAAATAAAATGAATATTAAAAAAATAAATAAATTATTGTCAGAAGGTGTCATAATACATTTGATGTTCAATGATAAGTTTTTAAAACCATACGTGGATTTCTTAAATAAATATTTTAATTGTAAAAAGCATATTGTATTGTGTAAACGATGGTTTGATAAATATCCATTTCCAGAAGGAAAAAACGTTTTTGAAATAGAATCTTTTGATTGTATCAATCTAGTTAATGCGAAAAAGATTATTTGTCATTCCGTATTTGACCATGAAGTTATAGACAGATTTTATCAGGAAAGAGAATTATTGGGTAAAACATGTTGCGTTATTTGGGGGGGGGATTTTACTAATAGGTCAAAAGAGAAAAGGTTGCACAAGGACCTTTTTGTTTTGGGAAATTTTTATCAATATGTAGGTGGGATTGATGAACCGATAGTTCGTGAAATGTATAATATATCTGACAAACAGATTTTTTTTAGAAATGTAAATTACATTTTTCCATTAAATAAAACCATTCTTGATAATGTAACTTGTAAAAATAAGGGGTATATTCAAATCCAACTAGAACAAAGCGCTGAGATATCAATATTGGATTCTATGGATTTGTTATATAAGTTTAAAGATGAGAATATTAAGATTGTTGTAATACTCTCGTATGGTGGAGATGGTGTTTTGGAAAACGAGATTATAAAAAAAGGATGTTTATTGTTTGGTGATAAATTTGAGCATATTGATAATTATATGTCTCCTGTGAATTACGCAAAACACATAGTTAATAATGATATTTTAATTCTTAATGGCGATCATCAAATGGCTTTTGGAAATACAACGGCGCATTTATATTTAGGTAAAAAAGTCTTTGTTAGGAGTGATATCCCTACAGGAAAATTCTTGTTAGATAATTACGACATTCGTGTTTATTCAACAGAAAGTATAAACGCTCTCTCTTTTGATGAATTTATTACTGATCATTTTTCTCATTCTAATAAAAATAATACCTTGCCATTTTTTGATGAAGAATTTATTGCAAAAGGCTGGCAAAAAGTGTTTGAGTCATAGGATTTGTCTTACGAAAATATTATTCTGTGACATGTCAAGCTGATTTTTTTTGGGGCTCAGTCATTTGATGAGGCAGTGTTACTAAATATTATTCGAAATTCATAGATGATATGTGGAAAGATATTTATATAATAAATAATAAAAGATAATTCTTTTCAGAGAGGAGAATAAATGATAATTTTAGGTAGGCGATTAACTTTTCGAGAGTTTTTATATAAATCGATAAGATATCTTCCTCTTCATTCAAAAAACTATATTAAACGGAAAACTGATGAATATAGAAAAGAAAAGGAAATAAAAAATCTTATAAGAATAATGAAAGGAAGGGAAAAAAAATATAATACGATTCTTGCAAGCAATCTTGCAAGAACGCTTCGAAAATCTTACAAAAAGGTTCCATATTGGCATTCTTTTTCACAACTGAAGAAAGTCAACAAAAAAAATTGTTTTGAGCTCTTGCAATCCTTGCCAACTTTGACAAAAGATACAATCAGAGAGCAAGGTAAAAATATGTGGCAAAATGGAAAAACTCCTGAAAACTCTGGAGCCGGCTCTACAGGTGGAACTACTGGCACACCTTTGATTTTTTTACGTGGGCAAAATGCAGAAAATACACATCAGCCAGCATTGTACGAATATATGACTGGTATAAAGTATAAAGGGAATCTGGATAAATTCGGAAAGATAGTAAGTTTTGATGGGGCAAGACCATCAGAAGAAGACATTAAAAAGAATATTTTCTGGAGAGAAGATTATAATTCTGGAATTTATGGAACTGTAGATTTTTGCTCTTTTTATTTGAATGATAATGCAAAATATTATATTGATAAATTAAATGAACTTAAACCTTTTGTGATTCGTGGATATTCTAATGCAATTCTTTCTATGGCGCAATTTATCGAGATGTATGGTGGATTAAATTTTTCGCCAAAAGGAATTTATGTTACATCTGAATATTGTAGTAAAGAATCAATGATATATATTTCCAATGCTTTTGGATGCAATGTCTATGGACAATATGGTCAATCGGAAGCATGTCTTTTTGCCTGGACAAAACCTAATGATGATATATATTATTGTTCTCCATATTATGGATATGTAGAAGTCCTTGATAAAAATAACAAACAAGTTGAAATTGGCGAAGTAGGAGAAGTTGTTGTCACTGCTTTCTATCGTACTTATGAACAGCCTTTTATCCGCTATCGAACTGGCGACTTGGTAAAGTATGGAGGTGCAAAAAACGGTATTGTTTGCTTGTCTGGCTTAAAAGGACGTAAAGGCGAATATATTGTAGGTAAAAACTCGGAAATAATTCAATTAGTAGGTTTTATTGATATACATTATCTGAAATGCAAGGATAAAATTTTATCTTATCAAATTGAGCAAAATGAACCTGGTAAGATTGTTTTTAGAGTTGTAAGGTCTGATGATTGGGATTTAACTGATGAAGATGAAATTAGAAAACTGCTCTCTATCAGGGATATTGATGTAAATTTTGAATATCCTAAGGAAATCCCTTTAACTGCAAAAGGGAAAAGGAAGAATATAATTCAGAATATAAAAATATAAAAGGAATCAAATTATATGTCATACGCCCCAATTGTTTTATTCATTTACAACCGTCCCGACCACACAAAGCAGACTCTGGAAGCTCTTGCTGCAAATACGCTTGCACGGGACTCGGACCTTTTTATCTACGCCGACGGTCCAAAAGAAAATGCCGCACCTGAGCAGCTTGAAAAAATTCGGCAAACCCGAGAGCTTGCCCGTTCTCAAAACTGGTGCAAGAATGTGACGGTCATTGAATCAGAGAAAAATAAAGGGCTTGCCGCTTCAATTATTTTGGGCGTTACGGAGACGGCAAATAAATATGGAAAGGTAATTGTCCTTGAGGACGACATTGTTACAGGAAAATACTTTCTTGAGTTTATGAACACAGCTCTTGACAAGTATGAGAACGAAAAAAAAGTTTGGCACATAGCAGGATGGCGTGACCCCGTTAAAAAAGCTAAAGAAGGCGGGGCTTATTTTTATCCTACGATGGATTGCTGGGGCTGGGCAACATGGGCTGATCGATGGCAGTATTTCAAAAAAGATGTGGCTTTTTACCAGAGTGTTTTTACAGATGAAATGAAATTCCACTTCAATATTGAGGGCTCAGAACCTGGAATGTGGTCTCAGATTGACGATAATTCAAGCGGCAAAATTAATACCTGGGCAATATTCTGGTATGCAACGCTTTTCTTAAAAAACGGTCTATGTCTTGCCCCTACAAAATCACTTGTAAAAAATATTGGTTTTGATAATAGCGGCGTACATTGTGGACAAAATTCTAGTGAAGATATAAAACATAATTTGGACTTTGAGATAAAGTACTTTCCTAAATCTGTCGTGATTGATGTTGCAGAGTACAAAAAAAACATAAAATTCTTCAAAAAAATAAGAAGAAAATCGTTTGTGCGTAAGTTAAAGGATATTGTTAAATCCATTCTCCGCCCGCCATATCATTTTACAAAGTGGCTATATCATCATACTCTAAAACGTCCGCCAAAATCTTTTGGTTATATTTTTATGCTCCATCGTGTTGATGATTTTGAGCTAGGTCATTTGTGGTGTAATGAGCATATGAAGGTGGCTCCTGAATTTTTAGATTCAACGATTGCTTCTTTGAAAGAAAAATATGACATAATTCCGCTGTCTGATGTTCCATTGCGGCTTACACAAAAAAATAAGCGAAAATTTATTGTATTTACAATGGATGATGGGTATAAAGACAATTACACAAAGGCGCTTCTTGTTTTTAAAAAACACAATGTCCCTTATACTATTTTTGTTGCAACAGATTTTCCTGATAAAAAGGCTTTGTTATGGTGGTATGAGTTGGAAGATTTGCTTCTAAAAAATGAAAGTGTCGCTCTTTCAAATGGTATAACTTATCCTGCTCATAATTACCAAGAAAAGTGTGATTCCTTTATGAAAATCCGCGAGGAAATCTTGAAATTGAATCAACTAGACTTGGAAAACGAACTGAATAAACTGTTTTCAAATTACAAAATAAATTGGACTTCTCAGTGCCAAAAACTTTGTCTTTCTTGGGATGATATCAAAACCTTGGAAAATGAGCCGCTTGTAACAATCGGAGCCCATACAAAGCATCACTATAATTTAAAGCAGCTAGCCACAGAGGGTGATGTTAAAGAGGAAGTGCAGGCATGCGTGGAATTACTAAAGCAAAAAGCGGACATTAATCCAAGTGTTTTTGCCTATCCCTTTGGTTCACCTGTAGAAGCTGGAGAACGGGAGTTTAAAGTGCTTTCTGAATTTCCATTTACCTGTTCCTGCATTGCATGTGGCGGCCCTTGTACAAAGGAAAATACGAAAAATTTAAATTCATTGCCTAGGGTTATGTTCAAGCAGGATTTTAAAATGGAGGATTTAAAATGAAAATCCTTCTTATAAATTTTACTGATGTAGGTGGTGGCGCTGCAATGGCAGCCGTTCGCCTTGTTACAGCCTTAAATGAACATGGGGTTTGCGCTAGGCTTTGCGTTCCCAAAAAACAGTCAGCTTGCCCTTATGTTATTGAACTTCCGCAAAAAAAACATTGCTTTGCTATAAAACTTTTTCGAAAGTGCATGTTTTTTTTACAAAAGTTTTTTACTCTAATTTCAAAAAGACTTCCTAATCCGTTCCAATTTAAGACTACAAATGGTATACTGCATACGACAAACTTCTATTCTGAGTCAGACATTTGTTGGATAAACAAATCTGACTTCGATATTGTGAACCTGCACTGGATAAGCGGCGTTATTTGCAACAAAGACATTGCTAAGATTAAAAAGCCTATTGTTTGGACAATGCATGATTCGTGGCCCTGTTGCGGCGCTGAGCATCATCCGAATATTGCAGAGGGCGACACAAGATGGAAAAATGGGTATTACCGTAATAACAAACCTGCGACAACCAAGGGCGTCGACTTATGCAGAAGGGTATGGAATCAGAAGAAAAAATATCTTTCTAACAAGAATATAGTATTTACAGCGCCAAGTCGATGGGAATATGATGTTCTTAAGGCAAGCGCTTTGTTTGGGCACTGCAAGTGCGAGATTATTCCAAATATAATTGATAATACCGTTTTTTATCCGCGTGATAAAAAGCTTGCGAAGAAATTGTTTGGCATTCCTGCTGATAAAACAATAATCGGTTTTGGTGCGGCTTATGACATTGACAATCCTAAGTCTATGAAAGGCAGTTACTATCTTATCGAAGCTTTGCAAAAACTTAAGAATCCCGAAAAGTATTTTATTGTGATTTATGGCCCTGCAAGCGACGCGTTTACAAGCCGTATTCATTTGCCTTTCTTTGCTTCGGGTTATGTGTCAAATCCGAATATCCTTGCAACTGTTTATTCTCTCTGCGATGTTATTGTAAATCCATCGCTTATCGAAAATCTCCCTACGACTTGCCTTGAGGCAATTTGTTGTGGCATTCCTGTTGTAGCGTTTGATGTTGGCGGCACAAGTGACATTGTGGTTCATAAAAAGACCGGTTGGTTGTCTACACCTTATAAGAGTGAAGGGCTTGCAGATGGGATAGAGTGGTGTGTGGAAAACCTTGGCAATCTATCAAAAAAATGTATTGAAAAGGCGTCAAGAGATTTTAATAAAGAAGATATTTTAAAAAAATATATCAAGGTATTTAAGGCTGCTCTTGCACGTTGATCATTTTGTGTAAGTTTGGGTTGAAATATAGCGGATTTTCATATAATATTAAATAATATGACTTTTTCAATTATTATTCCAACATACAATCGCGACGAAGATTTGGAGGCGTGCCTTAAGTCTCTCAAGGATAATTCCGTTTATAACAACGAAGTAATCGTTTTGTATAATTTAAATGAAAAAACAAAGGCAATTTGCGACAAATATGGGGCAAGGTCTGTTTTTGACAACGCGCGTAAAAATGGCAAGCGGGTAAAAAGTCTATGGGCAATTTTAAATGAGGGCGTCAAAGCTGCAAAGAATGATTGCGTGATGTATTTAAACGATGACTGTCTTGTTTTGCAAAATTGGGATAAAATGGCCTCTGCTTATTTTGAGAAAAATCAATCTTTAGGTTTGTTGATTTTAAGAACATATGGAATTGGTTTGATCCCTGAATTTAGGATTGGATATCTTGGCCCTTATTTTGGAAATATTCCATGCGCAAATTATGCGATTCTAAATAAAAAAAGCGGTTGTTTTTTTGATGAGCGTATTCAATGGTATTATGGTGACGCTGATATTGCATTGCAAATGGCTATAAATAAAGTCTATTGTATTGAAGAAACAACGGAAAATATGGTTGTCCATAATCATAAAATTGATGAAAGTCGTATAGAGCATGATTCTAATTCTTTAGGGAACCTAGCCGACGAAGAATATTTTATGATGAAATGGC
>Ga0256407_10001974_pt1 | contig 40767 bp, 33 predicted proteins | sample RumenRJG_04DNA_FD_193489 | JGI IMG/M metagenome (GOLD analysis project Ga0256407, IMG submission 193489) | Bovine rumen microbial communities from Lethbridge, Alberta, Canada - RJG_04 | ecosystem: Host-associated > Mammals > Digestive system > Stomach > Rumen | place: Canada: Alberta... | reverse complement strand
AAAACTTTCGGAGAATTGCCATGGACTATGAATTCTACTCTGACACCGGTGAAGCGATGGTTCAACTCGCCTTCTGCCGGCTTATGTATAACAAAATCTACGATTGAAATTTAAACAGCTTCTAAAACCAACCATAATGTTTATGCGTAAAATCATTTCGATGCTTTTGACAGTCTTGCTTGCTGTCGGTGCCCTGGCGCAGACAAAGACCAAGACGGTAAAAGGCGTGGTGTATGAAGAGGAGACGGGCCAAACCCTGCCCGGAGCCACCGTATCCGTCGTGGGATCGACCAAAGGCGTGATTGCGGACCTGGACGGCGCCTTTGAAATTTCCGGCGTCAAATCCACCGACCAACTCAAGGTCGAATTCTTCGGCAAGGAACCCTTTGTCCTAACCGTCGGAGATGGCGTCAATTTCCTTGTAAAACTAAAAAACCAGGCGGAGGTCCTGGACGAAGCCGTGGCTGTGGCCTTCGGTAAACAGCGGAAAGAAAGCGTCATCGGTTCGGTGACCGCCATCGACGTCTCCACGCTGAAGGTTCCTTCCAGCAACCTGACCACCGCCCTTGCAGGAAACGTGGCCGGCGTTATCGCCTACCAGCGCTCCGGTGAACCGGGCCAGGACAACGCCGACTTCTTTGTCCGTGGTATTACCACCTTCGGCGCCAACACGTCCCCGCTCATCCTGATTGATAACATTGAGCTGACGAGCACCGACCTGGCGCGCCTGCAGCCGGACGACATTGAAAGCTTCTCCATCATGAAGGATGCTACCGCAACGGCCCTGTACGGTGCCCGCGGTGCGAACGGTGTCATCTATGTGACTACCAAACGCGGCCAGGAAGGTCCGGCGAAGATTTTCGCTCGCGTGGAGACCTCCATTTCCCAGCCGACATCCACCATCGAACTGGCCGATCCGGTCACTTACATGAAAGCCTATAACGAAGCCATTTCGACCCGCGACCCCCTCGGGGAACTGATGTATAGCTACGATAAGATTGAGCAGACCGGAAAACCTGGCGCCAACCGCCTCATCTATCCGGCCAACGACTGGTACGATATGCTATTCAAGGACTTCTCGACAGCCTACCGCGCCAATATTTCGGCTCGCGGCGGCGGTAAGATCGCTCGTTATTATGTTACGGGGTCCTTCACCGAGGATACCGGTATCTTGAAGGTTGACAAACGCAACTCCTTCAACAACAACATCGACCAGAAGACCTATACCCTGCGCTCGAACGTGGATATCAACGTGACGAAGACCACCCAGCTGGCCGTGCGCCTGACGGGTAACTTCACGGACTATACCGGCCCGCTTAACGGTGGTGACGCCGTTTACCGTCAAGTTGTCCACTCCGACCCCGTCCTATTCCCGGCTTATTATCCCGAGGACGCAGACCACGTCGGCATCCAGCATATCATGTTCGGTAACTATGAGGACGGTTCCTATTCCAACCCTTATGCTGACATGGTCCGTGGTTACCGCGACCTTCAGCGCTCCCAGATGATTGCGGCCGTAGAGCTGAACCAAGACCTGAGTTTCATTACCCCGGGCCTCAAATTCATGACGCTCTTCAATCTTACCCGCCTTTCCAACTATGCGGTTTACCGTTCCTTCTCGCCGTACTGGTATACGATGGACAGTTATGATTCTTATACGGGAGAGTACCACGTCCAACGAATCAATGACAACGGTACCGACTACCTCACCTACTCCGAAGGAGCAAAGACCATTACCAATACGATGTATTCCGAAAGCCGGCTCAACTACGCCCGCGAATTCGGTAAGCACGAGGTGACCGGCCTGCTGGTTCTCACGGCCCGCGAGCAGTTGAACGCCAACGCCGGTTCCCTGCAGTTGTCGCTGCCTTCCCGTAACGCCGGCCTTTCCGGTCGTTTCACCTACGGCTGGGACAAGCGCTACTTCGCCGAATTTAACTTCGGTTACAATGGTTCTGAACGATTCTACAAGACCCACCGCTGGGGCTTCTTCCCCTCCTTCGGCGGTGCCTGGGTTATTTCAAATGAACCCTGGTTCAAAAAAGTCAAGGACAAATATATCCACAATCTGAAACTGCGTGCTTCGTACGGTCTGGTGGGTAACGACAACATTGGTGATTCCTCCAACCGTTTCTACTACCTTTCCGAAATGTCGATGAATTCATCTGCCTACAAGGCCACCTTTGGTGAATTCAAGAACATGAGTCACAATGGTATCGGTGTCAATCGTTACGCCAATGAGGCCATCACGTGGGAAACTTCCTACAAAGCCAACTACGCCATTGAGTTGGGCCTTTTCAAAAAAATTGACATTATCGCCGAATTCTTTACCGAGAAGCGTAAAGACATCTTCATGACCCGTGCAGATGTCCCTGAGACCATGGGTCTTCAGGCCGGTATCTCGGCCAACATCGGTCAGGCTTCTGCCCACGGTATCGATATCCAGGCAGACTATAAACAAGTTTGGAGCAAAGATTTCTGGACTTCTGCCCGCGGTAACTTCACCTATTCCACAAGTAAGTATCTGGTTTATGAGGAACCCGAGTATGCCGAATCCTATCGCCAACACGCCGGTCATTCCATCAAACAGACCTGGGGCTACATCGCCGAACGTCTCTTCATCGACGACGAAGAAGCAGCCAACAGCCCCTCGCAGGCATCCTTCGGCAGTCAGTACGGTGGCGGTGACATCAAGTACACAGACGTAAACGGCGATGGTGTTATCACCGAAGCCGATATGGTCCCCATCGGTCTTCCGACCTCACCGGAAATCATCTATGGTTTCGGCGCCTCGATGGGATGGAAAGGTCTCGACTTCTCCCTGTTCTTCCAGGGTCTGGCCAACGAATCTTTCTGGATTGATGCCTCTACTTCATATTCCTCGTCCAAAGTTGGAACAGCCCCGTTTGTTAACAACACCCAATTGCTCAAAGCCTACGCCGACAGCCATTGGAGCGAGGACAACCGTGACATCTATGCCCTTTGGCCTCGTTACAGTGCCTATTCAAACCATAACAACTCCGCCGTCAGTACCTGGTGGATGCGCGATGGCGCATTCTTGCGTCTGAAACAGCTGGAGGTTGGCTACACGCTCCCCTATAAATGGACCAAAGGCTGGCACATAGAAAACTTGCGTTTCTATTTCCAGGGAAACAACCTGCTCTGCTGGAGCCGCTTCAAGCTATGGGATCCGGAGCTGGCCGGATCGGGCCTCAACTACCCGATTCAGCGAACCTTCAACATTGGTCTTCACGTAACCTTCAAATAATCAGACGGATATGAGAAAGATATATACATTAGCCACCCTCTGCCTGGCCCTTCTGGCCGGAGGAAGCTGCAACAAGTTTCTTGATGTCGTGCCCAACGATGGCATCGCCACGCTGGACATGGCCTTCAACCTTCGCTCCACTGCATACGGTTACCTCTGTACCTGCTATTCCTATATGCCGGTAGAGGGAAGTGTTTCCAATGATTCAGCGATGCTGACAGGAGACGAACTGTGGGATCTCGTCGGCCGCATTGTTTCCAACACCAGCGCACGTGTACCCAACACCTATTTCCAGATTGCCCGAGGCTTTCAGAGTGCATCCCGCGTTTATGCCAATGATTGGGCCAGTATGTATCAGGGCATTCGCTGCTGCGATATCCTGGTCGAGAATATCGACAGGGTACCGGATATGACCCGTACGGAGAAGCAGCAATGGAAAGCGGAGGCCACCTTCCTGAAGGCTTATTACCACTTCAATCTGGTGCGCAAATGGGGCCCGGTTCCCATCATCCGCGAAAGCCTGCCCATCGACTCCGATGTTGAGACGGTACGCGTATATCGCGAAAACATTGACGACTGCTTCGACTACATTATGGAGCTCCTCGACAAGGCATACACGGATCTCCCGCTCACTCCAGAGTCAAACGATCTGTACGGCCGCATTACCAAACCAGTTTGCAAGGCCCTTAAAGCCAAGGTTTCTGTTTATGCTGCCAGCCCGCTGTTCAACGGCAACGAAGAGGAAGCTACGCTGGTTGACAATCAGGGTCGCCAACTTTTCCCGACCAAGACCGACGAGCAGAAAAAACTGCGCTGGGCTGCTGCCGTAACGGCCTGCAAAGACGCTCTCGATGTGTGTACCGAAGCCAACATCAAGCTCTATGACAAGTCGAATGTCACGGCCAGTTACCGGATGTGTGACTCGCTGGTTCAGACGCTTACCCTCCGTAATGCGTTCAACCAGAGGTGGAACAGTGAAGTAGTCTGGGGGAATACACAGACAGTCTCCAGCGGCACGTTTACCGCTTTCCAGCAGTGGACAATGCCCAACATGACAGAATTTTCCCACACCACAGGAGGATACCGTTTTATCGGCGTCCCGATGAAGATTGTAGATCAATTCCTGACCCGTAACGGCCTTCCCATCTCCAACGACACGGAATGGGCCAATACGAATACACAGGAACTTAAAAAAGGGACCCCCGACCACAGCTACTATTTGGAAGAGTCTTACACTACTGTCGAGCAGAACTTCCGTCGTGAACCGCGCTTTTACGCATTCCTGGGCTTCGACGGCGGCAAATGGCTCGGCCAGTTGTCCAACCTCAATGACCTTCAACCTGAAGGTGTCCGCCACATTGAGTGCCTTAATGGTGGCGCTCAGGGCAAGTCTGGCGGCGAGGTTGGCCCAGTTACCGGTTACTTCGCCAAGAAACTCTACCCGATTCAGTGCAACTTTACGGCCGCGAATATTTTCACATCATACGATTTTGCATGGCCGATTATCCGTCTGACCGACCTCTACCTCCTGTACGCAGAAGCCATCAACGAGGCAGAAGGACCGAACGGAGCACACAAGGAAGATTTGTTTAAATACCTTAACGCTATCCGCGAACGGGCAGGCATCCCCTCTGTTGAAGAATCTTGGGATAAATACAGTAACAATCCCGGCTATTACAATAGCCAATACGGCATGCGCAATATCATTCACCGTGAACGCCTGGTTGAACTCTGCTTTGAAAGCCAGCGTTTCTGGGATATCCGTCGCTGGAAAGAAGCACCGTCCGAATACCAGAAAGGTATTTACGGCTATACCGTAACCGGCTCCACTCCGGAAGACTACTACGTGAAGAAACTCATCGCGACACAGACGTTCGGCCTAAAGGATTATTTCTGGCCCATCTATAATTATTATCTGGAACGGAATCCGAATCTGGTTCAGAATCTTGGATGGTAAAGAGTTAAAGATGAATTGATTATGAAAAGAGTATTTATCATATTATGTTCCCTTACCGCCCTTCTCTCCTGCAGTAAGGGCCTCGGCGGACGGGTCGACCAGTACGCTAATGTCGGTGTGCCGGACCCCATTACGGTCAAAAGTGTCCGCAGCACACCAGGCGGTGCCATCATCAAGGTTGATATCCCCGATGATGATCGGTTAAAAGGTGTCGTGGCCATTTACGAACGGAATGGAGAGGAAGTCAACTACAAGATTTCCCGTTATGTTGACAGTCTTCGTATTGAAGGTTTCAACGATACGAAGGCCCGTACGATACAGCTCTATTCTTTTAATGTGAACGAGGAGCGTTCCAAGGCAGTCGAAGTCTCCGTTACACCTCTTGCACCGGCCATCCAGACGACCGGGTTCTCCCTACAGGAGTCTTTCGGTGGTGTTAAGGTCCATATCACCAACAACACATCCCATAGCGACCTGGCCATCTGCATCCTTAAAGATGACGATCTATCCGATAAAGGAAAAGCACTCAAGGATATGAAGTGGGAAGAGGTGACGACCCTTTTCACCTCCAGCGAAGATATCTTCCTTTCCCGCCGTGGACTCGAACCCAAAGAAGCCATCTTCGGCATTTATCTTAGGGATCACTGGGGCAATATGTCGGATACGACCATGGCCGTTCTGACACCTATTGAGGAAATCAAGCTTGACTCCAAGAAGTTCAAACGGGCAAACATTGCTGATGACAATTGCTACAGCCTCAGCGAAACCAACTATCCCACTTCGGCCCTCTGGGACGGCTCGGGTCTTAGCCAGATTCCTCACTACTTCGTGAGTACGGTCGAAGGTCCCAGCCCGACCTGGCTCACGATTGACCTGGGCGTTAAAGCTCGTTTAAGCCGCGTTACTACCCTGCCTCGTATAGGATATATCATCTATGGCGGCGGCGCAGTGCGAGACTATGAATTCTGGGGCAGCATGGCTCCAACAGGCGAGACTGTCACCCCTACACCTGAAAATCCTTATGGTTTTGATGATACCTGGTTCTGTCTGGGGAAATTTATCCAAGCTAAACCATCCGGATACTTATCCAATGGCCTTCCTGGCGATATTACATCCGAGGATAGTCAGGTTTACAACGCTGGTAACGACTTCGAATTTGATCCGGTCCAGTATCCTCGCTGCAACGACGAAGTCCGGTATCTCCGGGTTGTCTTTGCCAATACGTTCACGACCTTCGAGTATGGTCACAACACCTCCAACCGTCAGGTTCAGACCGGTGAAGTGACCCCGTTCGGCCAAGTAATCGAATAAACGTGACTGAAGATGAAAAAGATTCTATATTTAGCATTTATCAGCGCAATAGCACTGGCTGCTTCTTGCGCTAAACAAGACACGGTATATAAGGACTTCGTTAAGGAAGGAGGTTATATCTATCCGGCGAAGCCTATCAACACAAGTGCCGAGCAAGGATATCAGCGCATCTTCTTGAAATGGGAAGCTCCAATGGATCCTTCCCTGCGGACGGCCAAGGTATTCTGGGATAATCGTACTAAATCGCTCGAATTTAACTATTCCGACTACCCTGACGGGAAATTGGAAGTTGTTATAGACAACCTGGAAGACCGTTCCTACACTTTCAATATCGTCAACTATGATGCCGAAGGCAACGCATCCCTGTCGACAGAAATTACCACCGCCCCCTTTGGTGAAAGCTGGCTTGTTTCGCATGCCGATAGAAGCGTCACATCCGCTAAGATGGACGGTGATAACGCTCGTATTGTCATGACCAAGTCGACCGATGAAATGGTAGCCACTAAGTTCCGCTACCAGAAAAAAGACGGCACTATTGTGGAATTGGGAAGCATGTTGCCTGATGAAAATGAATTTATCCTTGAAGATGCCATGAAGGGTAAAATTTTCGAGTATAAATCGGCTTATCTTCCGGCTAACGGTAAAGATGTCGTTTGGGCCACCAGCTGGACTAAATCACCCGATCCGATTTTGTTCCAACTAGATGTTTCCAACTGGAAAGTCAAAGCAACCAACGGCCAAGAATTCAGTTCTTACACCGCCGACAAAATCTTTGACGGGATAATCTCTTCTTCCAACCGCTGGCACTCATCCCGTACGAGTTCCACAGCCAAAATATTCCCCAAGATTCTGGCCATTGACACTCAAAGCGAAGCGGGGAACGAAGTATCTATCGCTTCCCTAGTGCTATATCAGAGCTCTGCCGATGCAACGTATCGGTATATCCGCGATCTTACTATCTACATTGGTGATAAACCGTACGATCCGAATGACAGCAATTATGAGGAGAACTTCGGCGAACCTGTTTTCTCAAAAACGATGACTCGTTCTGAATCTGAACAAACCATCAATATCAAGCCCTCCAAAGTCGGCCGTTACATGGCTTTGGTATTTACCAATTCCTACAACACCAACGGTTATATCGACCTGTGGGAACTGGTTCCGTATGGTTATATTGCATCTGAAGCAGAATAAGGAATGAAACGTATAGCATTGATCCTGGGAGCGCTGGCACTGTTTACCAACGCCTCCTCCTGCCAGAAGGCAGAGAATGAAAACAACCCGCAAGAGAAAAGGCTGTATCGCTTCGAGGCAGGCCTGCCCGAGACAAAAGTCTACTTCGGAGAAGTCGCCGATGGCCATTATCCCTTATATTGGAAAGAGGGGGATGAGGTGAGGATGTTCTCCAAATCCGCCCAGGGCGATGCTTTCAACGACCTTGGCACCATTCCCGTCGTCCCTTCGGCAGACGGGAAAAGAGCCTCTTTTACTTTAGAATCGAGTCTTCCCGCAGGCACCCTATTGGCCGTCGCCTCTCCTGCCTCGTCCATTGTCGGAATCGTAGGCAGCGCTCTCTCGATCAAAATGCCGAACGAGCAGACGCCACAGGCTGGAAGTCCAGACCCGAACGCCATCGTCATGCTTTCTTACACGGTGATTCCTTCCGAACCGTCCACCCCTGTCCAGCTGAGTTTTCAGAGCATTGCGGCTTATGGACGGCTGTCGCTGGAAGGTCTTTCCGTCACGCCCAAAAAGGTATTCCTGACCTCTTCAGTGGAAGGTGGTCCTACTCTTACCCTCAACACGTCCGCAACCAAGGATATCTTCTTCGCCTGGAAGAATGTTAATCTGGGCGGATCCAAGTTGACGGTTTCTGTCCTTTCGGAAAGCGGGACCGTATCCAAAACCATTACCCTCCCCCCGGAAGTAGCGTTTAAATCGGGCGTAGTAGCGCGTTTTTCGGTAGATATGAGCGAGGCAGTCCCCTCCAAGGTGCCGGTCTTCGATGAGGACAACATCGTCTTCTCATTCGGAGCCATCAGCGATACCCACATCAACAGCAGCAGCAACGCCTATGCCCAGAAGTTGGTGAATGCGCTTCAGCAGATGAAGGAAAAGGCTGCCGAAAAAGACCCGAACGGTCTGGATGCCGTGGTTGTAGCCGGCGACCTGACGGACCAGCCCACTTCCACAGCCACCCAGATTGTCTATTTCAAGCAACTGTACGAGCAGGTGTTCGATCCCACAAAAGTACCGATGATCTACACCGTGGGTAACCACGATGCCAACCCCTCCTACTGGTGGACAGCCAATACCGTCGCCCAGGCCAAGGTTATGCAGACCGGTCTGGGAGACAATTACTTCACCTTCGACCAGGATCAGGACAACCGGAAGAATTTCGAATGCCGCGACTGCCTGGTAGGTGGGTACCATGTCCTCAGCATCACGCCCAACGCGAACAACCCGGTCGATTACGATCTGAATGTCAAAACCTGGTTGGACAACCGGCTCAAGGCCATTACCGAGGCGGAACCGGAGAAATTCGTCATCGTAAACACCCATCCGATGATTGAGAATACGGTTTACGGCAGCCTTCTGGGCACGCCGATGGGCAAAGCGATCAGCGACATCTGGGAGAGCGGCGACACCTGGGCCACCCGAACCATCAGCGACGTGCTTGCGAAATACCCGCAGGTCGTTACCTTCAGCGGCCACCTGCACTTCCCGCTGAACGACCCGCGCAGCATCTGGCAGGCCTCCTTCACCTCGTTCGGCTGCGGATCAACCCGTTACATGGCCATCGAGAACGGCAAATACCAGGATATGAAGAGCGCCACGGTGATGAACGACTGCGAGCAGTTCTCGCAGGGCTGGCTCATCCAGATGGACCGTTATGGCAACATGCGCGCTACGCCGATGGATTTCTACAACAAGGCCGTTATCGGCTTACCGTATGAGATTCCCTATCCGCAGGCGGATTTGTCGCACCTGAAACGCTATGGTTCCAATCGAATCGACCAAAACCATAATCCCTTCCTGCCGTCGTTGGACATTAAGGAAAAGACCATGGGTACATCCAAGTTCTACTCTGCAGAATGGGCTGCCGGTCAGGATGAAATGTTCGTGCACCACTATGTTCTCTCCTTGAAGAAGAACGGTTCTGTTGTTGCCACGCGCAAGTACCTGGCCGATTTCTACCTGCATCCCAAGGCTGAACAGATGAAGGCTACCTGGGAGAGTTCCTTTGGCGCACTGAGTGCCGGCGAATATGAGCTTACCCTTACCGCTTACGACTCGTGGGATGCCGCCAGTGAGCCGCTTACCCGCACCTTTACCGTTGACGGAAGCAGTACGCCGGTTCAGACTGCCACCTATGTCGACCTGGATTTTGCCAATGGAACGGTAACGGACAGCAAGGAGAACGTAAAGATTACGCCCCACGGTGCAACCGCTTCCAAGATGAGCGTCAAACACAAAGGAACCAGCTATACGGTGGATGCCCTGCAGGCCGGAGCCGACAAGTACATCCTTTGCGAGTTCAACCAAATCCTCAATACCGATGAAATGAAGGCCTTTGCCACGGGAGGCTTCACCGTGGAAGCCTTCTACGTTGACAAAGCGCCGGGCGCCGGGGTCAATGCCATCCACGGCGTAGTCTGTGGCACACAGTCCGGCGGTTGGGGCATGGCAACACGTGCTTCCGGCGTCCCCTACTTCATTGTTGGGGAAGACAGCTACAATACCTATAAGAGTGTGGACGCAAACGCTCCGGCCTCTACTTCCGAGCTTACCCATGCCGTATGCGTGTATGATGCGGCCGGTAAACAGCTCCGGATCTACATAAACGGCCAGTTAAGTGCTTTCTCCTCCATTTCCGGTAGTTTCTTCTGCGGCGACGGCGATACCTTCAATCGCTTCTGCCTGGGTGCCGATATCGCCAAGAATAACGTAGGAACCGACTTCCCCTGCACCGACATGGTGATTGTCGACGCCAAGATCTACACCGGCGCCCTGACCGATGCCGAAGCCCTCAAGGCGTATCAGGATGCAGTCGCCGCGCTATAACTAAGCCTGGTCCATTTGGACCACCCCGTTATTGCCGAAGGAAAAGAAGCTGCCATCGGAAATGATAAGATGGTCCAGTAAGTCGATATTAAAGGCGCGCAGGGCGTTTCGCAGATCATTTGTCCGGGAAATGTCATGCTTCCCCGGACGCGGATTTCCGGAAGGATGATTGTGGATGAGAATCAGCGCCGCCGCTTTCCGGTCCAAGGCCTTTTTCACCACTCGCCGCACGTCCAGGACGGTGTTCTCGCTCCCGCCCAGGCTTTCCATTTCCTTGCAAATCACGTAGTTCGCTGCATTCAGGTACAGGACCCAGCACTCCTCATGGTCCCGTCCGCGCAGGTGCGGAATCATGGCCCGGTAAACATCTTCGGGCCGGTTCACAGATACCCTGGACACCGTATTGCCTTCTTCAAAGAACCGGCGGCCGAGTTCCAGGGCGGCCCCAAGGCAAGCGGCCTTCTTCCGGCCAATCCCCTTCAAGGTACGGAGCAGTTCCACATCCATGTCCGCCAGCGAGCGGAGGCTTCCGCCGGCTTCCAGCAAGAGGCGCTGCGCCAGTTCGAGGGCGTTTTCTTCATCGGTTCCCGTCCGAAGGATGATGGCCAGCAATTCGCCGTTGCTCAGGGCCGCAGCCCCGCGAGAGAGAAATTTTTCTACCGGTCTCTCTTCCGGCATCAGGTCTTTCATTTTCATATCATACAGGTTTTTCACGTATTTCACGGCTGCAATGATACAAAAAGAGCCCCTTGACAACAAGCGTCTCAAGGGGCTTCAAAGCAGAAATATATCTTTCTTAAAGAAAAAATATATGATTCTTAAAGAAATGTATGAATCTTACAGTTTTGCTCCGTATGCCAGGTCTCCCGCATCGCCCAATCCGGGGACAATGTAAGAGTGGCTGGTCAGTTCTTCATCAATGGCGGCCGTCCACAAGGTGGTGTTGACCGGGAGGTGTTTCTGCAGGTATTCCAGCGCATATACACTGGCGATAGGGCAGACGAAATGGGTATAGACCGGATCCCCTCCATCGTGCCGCAGGCGGTTGAAACTCACTTCCAGCGAGGAACCGGTAGCCAGCATGGTATCGGACAGGATCAAGGTTTTCCCTTCGATATTCGGGCAGGTGCAGTAATCCACGTTGATGTGGAACTCGTTCCCACGGTCGTATTTGCGGAAGGCGGATACGAAGGCGTTTTCGGCCCCGTCGAAGACGTCCAGCAGGCCCTGGTGAAGCGGCAGACCCGCCCGCATAATGGTTGCCAGGACCAGCGGGGTGTCGAGGGTGGATACCTGCGCGATACCCAGCGGCGTCGTTACCTCTTTGGTACTGTATTCCAGCACTTTACTGATTTCGTAACCAAAAACATTGCCCAGGCGCTGCATGTTCGTGCGGAACCGGAGACTATCTTTCTGGATGGTCTTATCGCGCATCTGCGCCACGTAATTGTTAAGGACGGAGTTCGACTCTCCCAGGTTGATGACTTTCATGCGACAAATATACGTATTAATCTCTAATCCGGCAAGGACATGATAAACTTGGGATTCCCGTTGGCGGGCAGCTCATGGGATGCGCGGATGTACGTCCAAAGGCGTTCCACCACCTCCGGATGATCGGCCGCGACATTGGTACTTTCGCGCGGATCGTCCGAAAGATTGAACAGTTCCATGCTCTCATTGCCTTCCTTGACGCTCTTGACCAAGCCCTTCCAAGGGCCCTCGCGAACGGCCAGCCAGCCTTTCCCGCCCGGGAATTCCCAGTAAAGGAAGGGATGCTGCTCCCGTTGTTCCCGCCCCAGCAGCGTGGGAACGAAAGAGATGCCGTCGTTCTGCGGAGCCTTCACTCCGGCCAGCTCGGCAAAGGTGGGCATCAGGTCGGTAAACTGGCCGATATAGCCGGTCACACCCGGCTTCACGGCCGCCGGCCACGAGGCGATGAACGGCATCCGGATACCGCCCTCGTGCAGGGAACTCTTTCCCCACCCCTTGCGGCATTTGAAAGGTCCGCCACTGCGGAAATACTCCATGGGAGATTCGGCATTACAGGCCGGACCATTATCGGAAGTAATGATAATCAGCGTGTTATCGTAGATACCCAACTCCTTGAGTTTGGCCACGAGCCGCCCCACCTGGGTGTCGATATGGGTAATCATGGCAGCATAGGCCGAATGCGGATACAGCACCGGATAGTACCAGCCCGGCTCGGTGACGGGCGTCTTTTCCTCGCCCAGTTTGTTCACATAGTACAGGACCTCCTCCTCGGGCGCCTGGACCGTGCTGTGCGGGACGGTCGTGGTCCACATAGCCATAAAAGGCCCGTCGGCATGGTCCACGATAAACTGCTCCAACTTGTCGTACATCAAATCCGGAGAATAGTGCTGCTGGTTGAATTTGTCGTAGGAGCGGGGATCGTACGGATCGGCCCCCGGATCCAGGCGGCGGTTCACCGGCATATAGACGTTTCCGGTCTGCACGCGGTGGTCATTTTCCCATAGCATATCCGGATAGTAGGAGTGCGCAAGTACCTGACAGACAAAGCCATAGAAATAATCGAAGCCCATATCCGTGGGCATGGAACCGGAACCCGGATTGCCCAGCCCCCATTTGCCCACCATTGCGGTTTTATAACCGGCATCCTGCATCATCCGCGCAAGTGTCGGGGTGCCCGGAATCAGCGGGAACTGCCCCTCGAAGGTGGAATCGGCCACCATCCGGTCGAAGAAATAATCGCACATCCCCTCTTCCGGACGCGGATTCGCCTCGTCATTGAGGCGGATTTGGCTGTGCCCGGAATGCATGCCGGTCATGATGGAGCAGCGGGACGGGGCCGATAGCGGGCAGGCGGTGTACATATCGGTAAACCGCAGGCCCTCGCGGGCGAGCGCATCGATGTTCGGCGTCTCGATCTGTTCCTGCCCATAACAACCCAGGTCGCCGTAGCCCAGGTCATCGAACATCAGGTAGATGATATTGGGACGGGGAGCCTGTCGGGAACAGGACACAAAGCCGCCCGCCGCAGCAAGGGCGGGAACGGCCAGTAGGACGGATTTATTCATGTGCAACGGGCTTGTCCTTTGAACCTGCCTGCAGGGCAGCGTATTCCACACGCACCTCGTCGAGGATGCGGTTGGCCTTTTCGTATCCGTTGGCCGGAGCCTTCCACATAGTGGCAATGATGACGGAACCGATGCAGCCCATGATGATGGCTACCCGGAAAACGGCATCCCAACCACCGGCACTATCGGCCAGGACACCAAACACCCAGCCCGAAATAACGGTGGCGGCATATGCGAAAATACCCATCACACCATTGCTGGAGGCCGCAACACGCTTGGTACTCTGGTTCGAAGCGGCCACGCCGATAAGGGCCTGGGGCATATAGACGAAGAAACTTGCCATAATGATGCAGATCACCCCGAGCAAGTTCCAATCTTTCGGCATAATCCAGAAGAGTGCGAACATGATGGTGGCGCCGAGCAGACCGATAAAACAAGTCTGATGGGATTTCCCTTTGAAGAACTTATCCGTCGCCCAGCCGGCCAGGAGCGTGCCGATAATACCGCCCGCAATCTCGGAAAGGGCAACCACAATGGATGCCTTGCCGATCGGAAGTCCTTTATACTGCGTAAGGAAGGTGGATCCCCAGTCCAGGATGGTGAACCGGATCACATAGACAAACACATTGGTGAGGGCGAGAATCCATACATAGCGGTTCTGGAAAACCATCGGCCCTACCAAACGGTTGTAAGCCAGGTCCTTGAACTCCTTCGTTTCGGTTTCCACCTCCTTGCCGGCGAGATGATCGTCCAACTGCTCCGGATCGGGCAGACCCACCGATGCAGGATCGTCCCGCAGACCGAAGAAAAGCATGGCGGACCCGAAAATGGCCAGGATGGCCGGGATGTAGAAACACCACTGCCACGACGAATAGCCGAAGAATTTCAGGATGACGGTTCCGCAGAGAATCGCCACCAGACCGGCGCCGATGGAGTGGGAAGAGTTCCAGATAGATTGCTTGAGCGCCAGCTCCGAGGGCTTGATCCACCGGGCCATCAAGGCTCCGCAGGGGGGATAACCCATTCCCTGGGTGTATCCGTTAATGAGCCACAGAGAACCGATGAAAACCACCATCGCCATCGTAGCCTTGCCTTCAGAATCCAGGAAATGGAAGAGGCCGTTCATCTCGGGACTCAGGCCGATGAACAGGTTCACCACCGCCGACAGCAACAGGCCCGTGGCCATCATCTTCCGGCGGCTGACCCGGTCGGCCAGGAAACCGTTGATGAACCGGGAAACCCCGTAAATGATTCCGTTCAGCGTAAGGAAGAGACCCAGCCGGGCCTTGCTGATACCCAGTTCCGACTCCAGGGCCGGCATCACGATGCTGAAATTTTTCCGCACGAAATAGAAGAGGGCGTAGCCGATCATCAGCAAGATGAGCGTGCGCCACTCCCAATACACATATTTTTGCTTTACGGTTTGTGCATTGTGGTTACTATCCATATCCAAAACTCTTTTCTAAACAAACAAAGATAGCAAAAAATCGAGAATAAATCCCTATCTTTGCTATATGAAAGAGAATTACAACAAGACCCTCACGCCCGAAATGAAGGCGAAACTGCGCAAGATCAAGCATCTTGCCCTGGACATGGACGGAACCATCTATCTGGGCAGCAAGCTCTTCCCCTTCACCATTGACTTCCTGGACCGGATGAAAGCGGCGGGCATCGGATACTCCTTCCTTACCAACAACCCCACCAAATCGGTCGCCGACTACCTGGCCAAACTGGAAGGAATGGGCATCCACGCCACCGAAGACAATATGTATACCACTTCCCTGGCCGCCATCGACTATATCAAAAAAACCTGGCCGGCGGCCAAGCGGCTCTTTATGCTGGGCACCCCCAGTATGGTCACCCAGTTCGAAAAGGCCGGCTTCGAGGCCTGTGCCGATGATCCTGCCGACGTGCCGGATGTCCTGGTCGTTGCCTTCGACACCACCCTGATCTATCCCCGCCTGTGCCGGGCCGCCTGGTGGGCCTCGCAGGGTCTCCCCTATGTGGCAACCAACCCCGACCGCGTGTGCCCCACCGATCAGCCCGTGGTCCTGGTAGACTGCGGCTCGCTCCAGAAATGCATCGAACATGCCACCGGCCGTCGCCCGGATATCGTCCTCGGAAAACCCGACCCGACAATGCTGGACGGCATCATGGACCGCCACGGCCTGAAGCCGGATGAAATTGCCATGATTGGCGACCGTATCTACACCGACACCGCCATGGCCCACAACGCCGGCGCCGTAGGCGTGCTGGTCCTCTCCGGCGAAACGCGCGTAGAAACCGCCCTGGCCGTAGCAGAAGATGCCCGCACCAATCCCAACCCCGAATTCTTCCCCCCGGACTTCATTGTCCGCGACGTCCAGGAGCTCGGCGAAATGATCCTCGCCTCCCACGACGCCTGACCCCTGCCTCTGCATTTTTAACTTCCAAATAATCAAACGCTTACCGTAAAGCCGGTTCCCGATTTTCGAGAACCGGCTTTCTGGGATATGCCTGAGTATCAGGTACATACGAATGCACATTCATTTTGTGCAGGGTAAGTGGATCACTATCAACAAGCCCCTGACATGGTCCCAGCGTGGGGCAGGGCGAAGCCTTAGGGAAGGGCGGGGTGGCGCTGTTGAAAAAATTGTGGAAAAAAATGTAAAAAGATGGAAGAAAGTGGAAAATTTTTCGTATCTTTGTATCCAAGCGTGAAAGATTGATTAAAAACGTATGATTACATTCATCGGCGAATACAGCGGAAAGGTGGACGACAAGGGAAGATTGGTACTTCCCTCGCCGTTCAAAAACCTGCTGACCACCGACGGGGACACCCGGTTTGTCGTCAAGAGGAACATCTTCGACGGCTGCCTGGACATGTTTACCTATGCCGAGTGGGAGCGCCAGTCGAATGAGATCTATAGCAAACTGAACATTGCGTTCAATCGCGATCACGCCCGTTTCTGGAGAGAGTATATGCGTGACCGTGCTGTCGTTGAACCCGACGCCAAACTGGGGCGCATCTCCATCCCCCGGAAACTTCTGGATTCCATCGGTGTAACCAAAGAGGTGGTGTTCTCGGGCAGCGACTTCAAAATCGAGATTTGGTCCAAAGAGGCCTATGAGGCCAGTGGACTGTCTAACGATGTATTCCTCGCCATTGCCGGACAACTGTCTCAGCAAAGGTAGGAGGATGCTCAATGTCTGAATATCATACACCGGTGCTGCTTTCTGAGAGCGTTTCGGCTCTCGTCACCAATCCCTCTGGACTATACGCTGATGCCACATTCGGAGGCGGTGGTCACACCGCCGGAGTTCTTTCACGCTTGCACGAAGACGGTTTCGTCATCGCCTTCGATCGTGACATTCAGGCCCTCGAGAACAAGATCGACGACCCGCGTTTGATCTTGATACACAACAATTTCCGCTTCATCCACAATTATGGCGTCCTGGCCCAGCGCAAAGGACTGGCCGCCCTTTCGGCCGGCGAACAGCCGACCGCCGGGGCTGGCGTGGCCTCCGGCAGGCCCTCCGGTTCGTTCGCTGAAACGAGGGAATATGCTCTCTCGCCGGAGGGTCTGCCGGAGGCGGAAGGCCAACCCGCGCAGGAGGCGGAAGGGGCTGTCTTCGACGGGATCCTGGCCGATCTGGGAGTATCGTCCCACCAGTTCGACACGGCGGAACGGGGTTTCTCGTTCCGGTTCGATGCGCCGCTGGATATGCGCATGAACACCGAAGCCGGGAAAACGGCTGCCGACATCGTCAATACCTATGGCGAGGCCGCCCTGGAGCGCATCCTGCGCCTGTATGCCGAGGTGGACAACCCCCGCAAGGCAGCCCGCCTGATTGTGGCAGCCCGCGAGCAGGAACCCATCCGGACCACGGGGCAACTGGACAAGGCGCTCGCGCCCATCCTCCCGAAAATGGCCGAGCACAAGGTGCTGGCCAAGGTGTATCAGGGTTTGCGGATCGAGGTAAACCAGGAGATGCGCTCGCTGGAGAAGTTCCTGGAAGGGGCGGCAGCGTCGCTGAAACCCGGCGGACGGCTGGTGGTCATCACCTATCACTCGCTGGAAGACCGTATGGTAAAGAATTTTATCAAAACCGGCAATGTGGAAGGACGGGAAGAGAAAGACCTGTACGGACGCACCCACGCCCCGTTGCAGGCTGTGAACCGCAAGCCGATTCTTCCCGGCGAGGAAGAAATTGCGGGTAATACGCGCGCCCGGAGCGCCAAACTCCGCATCGCCGAAAAAATAGGAACCGTTTAAGCCACAAAAAACGGAAAAAACAGCAGAAAAAGAGAAAAAACGAAATATAAGAAATGGAGAACGAAAGGAAATGGAGATGGGCCGATGTGGGCCGCTGGATCGTCCGAGCACTCGGAGCGATCAAGCGGGGCGATTTCATGAACAGCATGAATCTGGGCCAATACTTCATCCACATCATCTGGACCTTCTTCCTGTTCTTCATGAGCATCTGGCTGAGCCTCCAGGTAGAGAAGACCCTCACGAAAGTGGAGGCCGGAAAGAAGGAACTGGCAAATGTAGAGATTTACCACGCCCAGAAGGTAGTGGAGCTGGCCGGACTGAACCGGATGACCACGGTTCGGGACCTGCTGGAGGAAAAAGGGTCCAAAGTGGGGCTCCCGGAGAAACCCGCCGCCCGTATCCAGAAAAAGACGTTGCTCTCCGGCAACAAATCCGAACACCGGAAGGACCAGCAAACCGCCAAGGAGCCGGAAGCAACAGCGCAAAACGAAGAGTCTGTAAAAGAATAGAGAGATGGCAAGAAAACAACAACAGGAACAGGGACGAGACAGGATTGGCATGATTCTGTCTGCCCTCTACTTTGCCTTCCTTGCCGCAGCGGTGCTGCTGATTGGCCGCATCATCTACATCCAGTGGATCTGGACCCCGGACAGCGACATCGTATCCTATTTCCGCCCCCAGAGCATCCGCGAAACCCTGTACCCCGAGCGGGGCGCCATCATCTCGCACGACGGACGGCTGCTGGCCGTGTCCACGCCCATGTACCAAATCTACATGGACTGCACGGTAATGAAAGGAGCCTACGAATATGACAAAAAAGACGGTAAGGCCCGCGAGCAGGCCTGGCGGGAAAAGGCCCGCGAGCTTTGCGACGGCCTGGCCGCCATCTACCGCGACAAAACCGCCGACCAGTACTACAAACTCATCATCGACGGACGCGAAAAAGGCAGCCGCTACCTCAAACTCGGAACGATGATCGATCACGAGACCCTCCAGACCGTGAAGGGGCTGCCGCTCTTCCGCGAAGGCCAGTACAAGGGCGGCATGATCGTAGAGAAGAGGGATACGCGCCAGTACCCGTACGGCACCCTGGCCCGCCGTACCATCGGCTACGTAAAAGACAACAGCAACTCCAACGGCAACAACCATATCGGCCTGGAAGGAAAATTCGATTATGTCCTGCACGGGACCGAAGGCCGGATGTGGCTCCGCACCACCGACAACCGCGACCGGATCCAGGACTTCCAGAAAGGCTACAAAGAAGCCGTGGACGGAATGGACGTACGCACCACCCTCAATATCGACCTGCAGGACATCGCAGACAAGGCCCTGCGCCGTAACATCGCCGAGAACGAAGACATCGAAGGCGGCTGCGTGGTGGTCCTGGATGTAAATACGGGTGCCGTCCGCGCCATGGTGAACCTCCTGCGCGATTCCACCTCGGGCCGGGTGAACGAGGTGCTGAACATGGCCATCGGCCGCAAGGGCGAGCCGGGTTCGGTCTTCAAGACCAGCACCCTCATGACGGTCATCGAAGACGGTATCATCCACTCCCTGGACGATAAAATCCCGTCCCAGCACGGCATCCTGAAGGGATTCCCGGGCGGCGACGACCATATCACCCAGTACGAACGCGAGCACGGCGGCGCCAAGGAAATCCCCATCATCGAAGGTTTCAAGGTATCGTCCAACTACATGTTCCGCTACCTGGCCGTGACCAACTACAAACAGAACCCGAAGAAGTTCCTGGACAAGATTTATATGTATAAACTGGGCGAAGCCTTCGACTTCGACCTGGAAGGCATGGCCACGCCCACCGTTCCCTCGCCGGACAACCCCTACTGGAGCGCCACCGACCTGGGCCAGGTAGCCATCGGCTACAACGTGTCCGAAACCCCGCTGCACATTGTTACCTTCTACAACGCCATCGCCAACCGCGGCCGCATGATGAAACCCTACCTGGTGGAAAGCATCGAGCAGCACGGCGTGGTAAAAAAGAAACTCGGTCCCAGCGTGCTGAACGCATCCATCTGTTCGCCCGCCACGGCCGATACCCTCGTCCGAGGCCTCCGCTCCGTGATCGAGGAAGGTACCGCGAAGCGTCTGCGCAACCGCAAATGGGAGGTAGCCGGCAAAACCGGCACCTCGTGGGTGGTCCTCTCCCCCGCCGAAGCCAAGGGGTCGGGCGATCCGTACCGCGATGCGTGGGGCCGCAAAAAGAACCAGGCCACCTTCGTGGGATTCTTCCCGGCCGATGCCCCCCGCTACACGGCCATCGTCACCATCTATTCGAGGCTGTCTGCCAAGACCTTCTACGGCGGCACCATCCCGGCTATGACTATGGGCGAGATTGTGGACAACCTCTATGCGATGGATAACGCGCCCACCGAGGTGCTCACCAAAAAGGGTCCCATGCCCGATATGGTCGTGCCCACCATCAACGCACCGGAAGACAAGAAGAAACCCATCGTTCCGGACGTAAAAGGAATGGGCCTGGAAGATGCCGTTTATGCCATTGAAAACGCGGGCTACCGCTGCGAATGGACCGGTACGGGCCATGTGGCGGCGCAAAGCCCGGCCGCAGGTGGAGCGAAACCCGCCGGAACCGTCATAAATCTTACACTGAAATGAAACTGAGCCAGATCATAAAAGGATGCGGCGCAACCGCCATGCAAGGCCCGGACCGTGAAATCACGGCCCTGTGCAGCGACTCGCGCCAGGTGGTCCCCGGAGCCCTGTTCGTTGCCGTAAAAGGCTATGCCTCGGACGGGCACGCCTACATTGCCTCGGCCATTGAGAAAGGAGCCGTAGCCATTACGTATGAAGATGCCGATGCTGTCGCTGCCGCGATGAAAAAGTCCGGTGCCGATGCCTCTGTCACCTTTGTAAAGGTAGAGAATTCCCGGCACGCCGTGGCCCTGATGGCCGACAACTTCTTTGACCATCCGTCCCGCAAACTGACCCTCGTGGGTATTACCGGCACCAACGGCAAGACCACGACCGTCACCCTGCTGTATCACCTGTTCATGAATCTGGGATACTCCTGCGGCCTGCTTTCCACCATCGCCAACTTCGTGGACAAAAAAGAATTCGAAGCCGTCAACACCACCTCCGACCCCATCACCATCAACTCGCTGATGGCCCAGATGGTACAGGCGGGCTGCGAATACTGCTTTATGGAAGTGAGTTCCATCGGCGTGGAACAGGAACGGGTGGCCGGCCTGGCCTTCCGGGTAGGCATCTTCTCCAACCTGACCCACGACCATCTGGACTACCATAAAACCTTCGCGGAATACCTCCGCTGCAAGAAACTCTTCTTCGACAACCTCCCGGCCGACGCCGTCGCCCTGACCAATATCGACGACAAGCACGGCATGGTCATGGTCCAGAACACGCAGGCCCGCGTGGTCACCTACTCCCTCCGGAGCATGGCAGACCACACCTGCCGCGTCATGGAAGAGAGTTTCGAGGGGATGATGCTGCGCATCGACGGGCGGGAAACGTGGACCCGCCTGATTGGCCTGCACAACGCCTACAACCTGCTGGCCATCTACTCGGCCGCCCTGGAAGTAGGTGCGAAACCCGACGAAATCCTGGTGGCCCTGAGCCGGCTCGCCCCTGCGAAAGGCCGCCTGGAGAACCTGTCCGGGCCGCGCGGCTTGAGCGTCATCATCGACTACGCCCATACCCCCGACGCCCTGGACAACGTGCTGAAGACCCTGCGCGACATCGCCCCGAAAAAGAACCTGGTATGCCTGTTCGGCTGCGGGGGCGACCGTGACAAAACCAAGCGCCCGGAGATGGCCCAGGTGGCCGAAAAATATGCAGACCGCATCTTTGTCACCTCCGACAACAGCCGTACGGAGCGCACCGAAGATATCCTAAACGATATCAAAGCCGGTTTCAGCCCCGCCGGACTGGCGAAGGCCGTGTTTATCGCCGACCGCCGCGAAGCCATCCGCACCGCCATCCTGCTGTCTCCCGAAGGCTCCAGCATCCTACTGGCCGGAAAGGGACACGAAACCTACCAGATTATCGGCACCGAAAAACGTCATTTTGACGAGAGAGAAATTGTAAAAGAAGTATTTGAGACGTTATGATATACCACCTGTTCCAACTGCTGAAAGAATATGACATCCCCGGACAGGGATTGATGAACTACTTGTCCTTCAGGGCTTTCCTGGCCAGTGCCACCGCCATGTTGTTCTCGCTGCTCGTCGGCAAGAAAATCATTAGCCTGCTCCAGCGCAAGCAGATTGGCGAGACGGTCCGCGACCTGGGACTCCAGGGCCAGATTGAAAAGAAAGGCACCCCCACCATGGGCGGCGTCATCATCATCCTGTCCATCCTTACGGCGGTGCTGCTCTTCTGCGACCTCACCAACGTGTACGTGCTCCTGCTCCTGCTCAGCACCCTTTGGTGCGGAGCGCTGGGCTTCACCGACGACTATATCAAGGTGTTCAAGCACAACAAGGAAGGAATGAGCGAACACGGCAAGCTGCTTGCCCAGATCCTGTTGGGCCTGGTCATCGGGCTCACCGTCTGGACCAGCGACGACATTGTAGTCCGGGAAAAAGTGGCCATCCCCGAAGAGGAACAGGAAGAAATCGTAGAAACGGGCCGCTACCGCAACGAGGATGTGGTCAAGAGCACCAAGACCACCATCCCCTTTGTCAAAGATCACGAATTCGACTACAAATGGCTCTCGCCCCTGAAAGGGAAATGGAACTGGTACACCAAATGGATGATTTACGTGCTGATGATTGTGTTCGTCATCACCGCCTGCTCCAACGGTACCAACCTTACCGACGGCCTGGACGGCCTGGCGGCGGGAACCTCGGCCATCGTTGGCGTGGTCATCGGCGTGCTGGCCTGGCTGGGCGGCAACCTCATCGACTCGGACTACTTGAATATCATGTACATACCGGGTTCGGGAGAGATTGCCATCTTTATGAGTGCCTTTGTGGGAGCCCTCATTGGCTTCCTCTGGTACAACTCCTACCCCGCCCAGGTGTTCATGGGCGATACGGGCAGCCTCACCATCGGCGGCATCATCGGCGTGAGCGCCGTGCTCATCCGCAAGGAACTGCTGCTCCCGCTGCTGTGCGGCATCTTCCTGATGGAAAGCCTGAGCGTGCTTATGCAGCGGACCTATTTCCGATGGACCAAGCGCAAAACCGGCGAAGGCGCCCGCATCTGGAGCATGACCCCGCTCCATCACCACTACCAGGACAAGAAGCAGGTTCCGGGCAAGGTTCTCATTCCCAAGCCCGTACCCCCGCATCACGAAGCCAAGATCGTGGCCCGTTTCTGGATTGTGGGCATTTTGCTGGCCGTCGCGACCCTGGCCCTGTTGAAAGTTAGATAATTGTTTGAAAGATAGATTGATACAATGTCAAGAATCGTAGTTTTGGGAGGAGCGGAAAGCGGCGTAGGAGCCGCCGTGCTCGCAAAGGTGAAAGGCTTCGACGTGTTCCTGTCCGATAAGGGAACCATCGATCCGAAATATGCAGACGAACTGCGCAAATGGGAGATTCCCTTCGAGCAGGGGCAGCATACCGAGGAACTCATCCTCAACGCCGACGAGGTGGTCAAAAGCCCCGGCATCCCCAGCACGGCCCCGATGGTGCGCAAACTGGAAGAAAAGGGGACGCATATCATCTCCGAAATTGAATTTGCGGGTCGCTACGACACCGCAAAGAAAATCTGCATCACCGGCAGCAACGGCAAGACCACAACCACGTCCCTCATCTACTACCTGCTGCAGAACGCCGGTCTGAACGTAGGCCTGGGCGGCAACATCGGCAAGAGCTACGCCTACCAGGTAGCTACTGAGCATTTCGATTATTACGTCCTGGAAATCAGCAGCTTCCAGTTGGATAACTGCTATGATTTCCGGCCCGATATTGCCATCATCACCAACATCACGCCCGACCACCTGGATCGCTACGACTACCAGATGGAGAACTACGTGAAGGCCAAGTTCCGCATCACCCGCAACCTCCGCAAGGAAGACTGCTTCATCTTTGATTCGGACGATGCCATCACCATCGACCACCTGAACAAAATCATCATCCAGGCCAAGATGCTCCCGTTCACCCAGAAGGAAGGCGTGGAACTGAAGGAAGGTGCCTTTGTCAAGGACGATAAGATGGTGGTGCGCTACCAGGAGGAAGAATGCGATATGTACCTGAAGGAGCTCGCGCTCGGCGGACGGCACAATGTCTACAACTCCATGGCAGCGGCCCTGGCAGCCAAGGCGGCGGGCATCGGGAATGATGTCATCCGCCAGTCCCTGTCCTCCTTCCAGGCCATCGAACACCGGCTGGAGCCCGTCCTGAGCATCCGCGACGTCCTCTATATCAACGACTCCAAGGCCACCAACGTGGATTCTGCCTGGTATGCCCTGGAATGCCAGCGCAAACCCGTGGTATGGATTGCGGGCGGCACCGACAAGGGCAACGACTACAGCGTCCTGGCCGATCTGGTGCGGGAAAAAGTCAAAGCCATCGTGTGCATGGGGGTCGATAACAAGAAACTCCATGCCGCCTTCGAAGGCATCGTAGGTGCCGACAAAATGGTGGATGCGCAGAGCGCCGATGCAGCGGTCCAGGCCGCCAGCAAGTTCGCCCAACCGGGCGATGTGGTGCTCCTGAGCCCCTGCTGCGCCAGCTTCGACCTGTTCAAGAATTACGAAGATCGCGGAGAAAAATTCAAAGAAGCTGTCAGGAGACTGTAAACCATGGCGAAGAGAGACAACAGCAAGAAATTCTGGAATTTTGTAGGCAACCTGCAAGGCGACAAGGTGGTCTGGATGATTGTGCTCCTGCTCATCCTCCTGTCCATCGTAGCCATCTTCTCGTCCACTCCCCTGCTGGCCATCCAGCAGCATACCACGCGGACGGCCATCATGAAGGAGCAGCTGCTGATTTCGCTGGCGGGTCTCTTCTTCATCATCCTCTGCTATAACATCCGGAGCCAGCGCTTCTTCCGGGCCGTCTCCAAACTGGGCTGGGGCTTCTCCATGCTCCTGCTCATCTTCCTTGTCGCCCACGGCAACCTGGGCGTCATCAAGGCCCTGTATATCAATGACGCCTGGCGTTCCATCTCGGTATTCGGCTTCCAGGTGCACGTATTCGAAGTGGTCAAGGTGGCCATGGTCATGTACCTGTCCTGGGCCGTAGATGCCTATCAAAACAAAAAACTGCACCCCCTCTTCTTCAAAGAGTCGGAATGGGTGAAGAAGCATGCAGAAGGCATCACAAAGTTTACCTATATCTATTTCCCCATGCTGTCGGTTTGCGTGGGAATCATGCCGGGCTCGCTGTCCAGTACGCTCTTTATCGGCGGTATCATGTTCGTCACCATCCTGGTGGGCGGCATCGGTGTCAAAGAACTGATTCTCCCCTTCGCGGGTGCCATTGCCCTCTTGCTTCTGCTCGTGGCCATCGACAAGGCTACGCCGAAGCCCATCTTCCCCCACCTGGAGAGTGCCCTGGCGCGTCTGGAGAACAACCGTGAGCACCAGTTGGATGTCATCCGGACCGCTCCCCGGAATTCCATCGAATTCCAGAAGGCGCTGGACAAGATGAAGCAGCCCATGAGCGCCAAGATTGCGGTGCACGAAGGCCGGGGCATCTTGATCGGAAAAGGCCCGGGCGGCAGTACGCAGCGGTACGTGGTGCCGGTCATGTTCGAAGACTACATGTTCAGTTTCATCATCGAGGAATACGGCATCCTGGGGGCCATCGTGGTCATCTTCCTGTATATCAGCCTGCTGGCCCGCGGTTCCATGATCGTGCGCAACTGCGACAACCTGTTTGCAAAGACCGCCGTGGCCGGATTGGTGCTGCTCATCACCGGCCAGGCCATGATGCACATGTTCATCAACGTGGGCATCGGTCCGCTCACCGGACAGACCCTCCCCATGGTGAGCCACGGAAACTCCTCGTTCATCATGTTCAGCATCGCCTTTGGCATCATCCTGTCCATCAGCCGGAGCGCGAAACGCAAGATGGACAAGGAAATCCAGGCGGCACAGGCCCGCGCCCAGCTGGAAGCGATGCCGGTAGACGAACCGGACATGGAGGCATTGAACGAACTCAATGACATTGAAGAAATCGAAAATCTGGAATAAAGATATGGAATACAAGGCACTTAGGGTGATAATCAGCGGCGGCGGAACGGGTGGACACATCTTCCCGGCCATTTCCATCGCCAACAAGCTCAAGGAACTGAATCCGGACACGGAAATCCTCTTCGTCGGCGCCGAAGGCAAGATGGAGATGGAGAAGGTGCCCGCGGCGGGCTACAAGATCGTGGGCCTGCCGATCTTGGGGCTGCAGCGGCAGCTCAACCTGCACAACATCGTGAACGACCTCAAGGTGCCTTTCAAAGTTCTCCAGAGTGTCCGCGAGGCCGGGCGCATCCTGGATGAATTCAAGCCCGATATCGCCATCGGCGTGGGCGGATACGCTTCCGCTCCCCTGCTGTGGCAGGCTACCCGCAAAGGCATCCCGTCCCTCATCCAGGAGCAGAACGGTTTTGCCGGGCTCACCAACAAGATCGTGGGCAAGAAGGCCGGTTGCATCTGCGTGGCGTACGAGGGCATGGAGCGGTTTTTCCCGGCCGATAAAATTGTCATGAGCGGCAATCCCATCCGGTCCGATATCGTGCCCGCCAACGCCCAGATGGTGCTGGAGGGAATGGAGTACTACGGATTGGATCCGCAGAAAGATCATCTACTCATTGTGGGCGGGAGCCTGGGCAGCGGTACGCTGAACAAGGCCATGAAGCATTGGATTGAGCAGGGTTGCCCCGGCGGCGACAACGTGGAAATCATCTGGCAGTGCGGCAAATACTACAAGAAAGGCATCGAGGCCTTCATGGCCGGCCGCAACCTGCCGTTCATCCACTTTACCGACTTTATCGGCCGCATGGATTATGCGTATGCGGTGGCCGATGTGGTCATTTCCCGCAGCGGTGCGAGCACCGTTTCCGAACTGTGCGCCGCACACAAGGCTTCCATTTTCGTGCCTTCGCCGAACGTGGCGGAGGACCACCAGACGCATAATGCGATGGCGCTGGTGAACAAGGATGCGGCCCTGATGGTGCGGGATGCCGAGGCGCCGGAGCAGCTGTTGCCGACGGCCCTGGCGTTGCTGCAGGATGAAGCGCGGATTCAGCAGCTCGAAGCCAATATCGCCAAACTGGCGCTGACCAACGCGGCGCAAGTTATTGCCGACGAAGCCTATAAATTGGTGGATGTACCTTCTATCTCTCTCACAGAAAATAGGGGATATGCTCGCTCGACAGAAGGTACATCCACCAACGAAGGAGCATATTCCCTCGTTCCTGCGAGTGAGTCGGAGGGTACTGGCACCGAGGGCGACAATCCGAAGAGAGTATATTTCATCGGAATCGGGGGAATCGGGATGAGTGCGATTGCCCGGTACTATAAGTTTAAAGGTCTGGAGGTGAGCGGTTATGACCGCACCCCCTCCGACTTGACAAAGGAACTGGAGGCCGAAGGCATCGCCATCCACTATGAAGACCGGCCGGATTTGGTCCCGGCCGAAAAGAACGGCACCCTGGTGGTCTACACCCCGGCCATTCCGGACGATATGGGCGAACTGGTTTTCGTGCGGGAAAACGGCTACCGGCTGGTGAAGCGTTCGCGCGTGCTGGGTGAGATTGCCCGCGGGCAGCGCTGCCTGGCGGTTGCGGGTACGCACGGCAAGACCACGACGAGCACCCTGGCCGCCCACATCCTCACCGCATCGGGCGAAGGCTGCTCGGCCTTCCTGGGCGGCATTTCCAAGAATTACAACACCAACCTGCTTACCTCCAAGACGCCTACCGTGGTGGCGGAAGCGGACGAGTTTGACCGTTCCTTCCTCCAGTTGTTCCCGGAGGTGGCGGTGGTGACAGCCATGGATCCGGACCACCTGGACATCTACGGTACCGAAGAGGCTTACCGCCAGGCTTTCAAGGACTTTGCCGCGCAGGTGAGCGGTACCCTGATTGCCAAGCTGGGCCTTCCGCTTACGGCCGAAGACACCCCCGCCAGAATCCTGCACTACCATTACAACGACCCGAAGGCCGATTTCCATGCCCGGAACATCGTCCCCGACGAGCTGGGCTACTTCTCCTTCGACCTGGTGTGGCCGGGAGGCGTGCTGGAAGGAATGCGGACAAACGTGCCGGGCTGGCTGAACGTGGAGAACAGCGTGGCCGCGGCGGCCCTGTGCCTGAGTTATGGCCTGGCCCCGGAGAAGGTGCGTGAAGCCATTGCCTCTTTCCAGGGCGTGCGGCGGCGGCTGGACGTGCACGTAAACCGGCCGGGCTGCACCTACATCGACGATTACGCCCATCATCCTCAAGAACTGGCAACCGCCATTTCCTCGCTGAAAGAGATTTTCCCCACCCGGAAGATGACGGCCATCTTCCAGCCGCACCTGTTCACCCGCACGCGGGACTTCGCGGAGGGCTTCGCACAGGCCTTGAGCGGGGTGGACAAACTCATCCTGCTGGACATCTACCCGGCACGCGAGGAACCCATTCCGGGCGTGACGAGCGAGATTATCTTCAACCGGGTAACCGCTCCGGAAAAGGTGCTGCTGAAGAAGGAGGAACTGATGGATTACCTGGCCAATGAGCCGGTAGACGTGCTGGTAACCTTCGGAGCCGGCAATATCGACCGTTATATCGGCCCCATAACTGACATGCTGGAGAAACGCGTATGAGAAAAGTCCTCCAATACCTTGTCGTAGCCGGTCTGGCTGTCCTCCTGGCAATGATTCTCATGGCCATGAGCCTGCTGGACGCCTCCCAGCGCAGGCTGCGTACGGTCGAGCGCCTTGAGGTAACGTTCGACGGAGAGGGCTCCTTCGTCACGCAGGACGAAGTAGAGGCCATCCTGTCCCGAGGTTATGGGCCCTACATCGGCCAGCGGCTGGACAGCGTAGACCTGAAACGGATCGAAACCCTGCTGGAAGGCAAGAGCGCCATCCTCCGGAGCGAGGCGTACGTAACGAAGGACCGCATGCTGCGGATCAACATCCTCCAGCGGCAGCCTGTCCTGCGGTTCCGGAAGGACGGCAAGGGCTGGTATGCCGATGCGCAAGGCTTCCTTTTCCCGCTCCAGGATCATTTCACGGCCCGCGTTCCCATTGTGGACGGTGCCGTTCCGATGACGGTCCCGGAGGGCTTCAAAGGACGACCTACGGACGAGAAGGAAGTCCGTTGGCTGGACGGCATGCTGGAAATGGTCCGGTTCATGGAGCATAGCAAGGTCTGGGAGGATGCCATCGTCCAGATGCACGTGGAGAAGAACGGGGACCTGGTACTGATCCCGCGCGAGGGGAAGGAGCGCTTCATTTTCGGTAATCCCTTCGACTGTGCCGACAAATTCGGCCGCCTGGAGGATTACTACCGGTACATCGTTCCGGAAAAAGGGCCCGACTATTATAAGACGGTGAACGTCAAATTCGAAAAACAAATCGTTTGCAGAAAATAAAAAACACACAATATATGGAAGAAAGATACATCGCATCGGTCGATCTGGGCAGTTCGAAAATCGCCCTGACGGTAGCCCGCATCAGCGGCAATGACGTCCAGATCGTTTACTACAAGGAGACGCCTTCAGATGGCATCCGCAACAGTTACGTGTTCAACCCCAAAAAGGCATCGGCACCGCTGAAGGAAGCCATTGCCGAAGCGGAAAAGGATCTGCGCATCAAGATTCTCCAGGTGGTGGTGGGCCTGCCCAAATACTATGTGAAGCAGGAAAGCGCCAGCGGGAAAGTGCCGCGCGGCGAAGAGGCCGGCTGCATCACCGAGGAAGAGGTGGAAAACCTGAAAGAAATGGCCCTGGAGTCGTATCCGCTGAACGACGAAAGGAACGAAGTGATGTATGGGGCAGTGGCCCAGAGTTTCTCTACGGAAGACAGCTTCCAGCAGGTGGAAAGCGATATCGTGGGTATGGTGAGCGACTACCTGGAAGGTAATTTCAAGGTCTTCATCGGCCGTCGCCGCTCGGTGGCCAACCTGGACGTGGTGATGAACGAACTGGGCATCGCCATCGCCCGGAAATACTTCCTGCCCGACGTGGTGGCAAAGGCGGTGCTCACGGAAGAGGAAATGGAGAACGGCGTGGCCCTGATCGACATGGGTGCCGGTTCTACCTCGGTGACCATCTACAAGGGCAAGGTGATGCGTCACTATGGTGCCATTCCCTTCGGTGGCAAAACCATTACCAGCGACATCCGCACGGAATGCGGGCTCAGCGAGCGCCTGGCAGAGAACATCAAACTGGCCTACGGCGCCTGCATGCCCGACCGCCTGCAGAACCTGAGCGAGAAAATCATCCAGATCAACGACGAAAACGGCGTGCCGCTGAAACAGCTGCCGGTCAAGTACCTTTCGGAAATCATCACCCTGCGGGAAAAGGAAATCATCGATTCCATGCTCTACCTCATCGAGGAGAGCGGCTTCGCCGACAGCCTGCGGGCGGGCGTGGTCATTACGGGCGGCGGTGCGAACCTGCTGAACTGCGCCAACTACGTGACGGAGCTTTCGGGCTATCACGTGCGCACCGGCTATCCGCGCCATCTTTTCTCGGCATCGGGCTGCACCGGCGTGTTTGAAACGGGCGCCACCGCTGCCGTGGGCATGGTCCTGGCCGCCAAGAACGACCGCCTGCTCAACTGTCTGGACGCCCCCATCCTTCCGCCCGAACCGGAACCGGAACCCGTTCCGGAACCGGAAAGCAACGCCGATCCGGTGGATGCCCTCTTCCACCCGGGCGATGCCGATACGGCCGAAACCCCGGCTGAAAAACCGGAGCCGGCCGAACCGAAACTTCCGCGCGAGAATTTCCTGATCGATCCCGTTGAATTCGGCGAGGAAGTTCCCCGCGAGCCCAAGAAGAAGACGGAAAAAACGGAAACCCGTTTCGGCAAGATGACCAAAATCATCTGGGGAAAGGTGAAGAAGACCGGTGAAGAACTGGTGGGAAGCCTTTACGACGATATGGACAAAAACAACAACACCAACGAATAAAACAATACGGTTATGTACGACGACCTCAACATAGATATTACCCCGAAGGACTGGATGCCTTCCGAGTCGATGATCAAGGTAATCGGCGTGGGCGGTGGCGGATGCAATGCCGTCAACTATATGTACAACCAGAAAATCGAAGGGTGCAGCTTCATTGTCTGCAACACCGATTCCCAGGCCCTCTCCAAGAGCCCCGTCCCCGTGAAAATCCAGCTGGGACACGGCCTGCTGGGCGCCGGAACCGACCCCATCAAGGGCCGCAACGCCGCCATCGAGACCCAGGAAGAAATCAACCGGATTGTCATTGAGAGCGGCACACAGATGCTCTTCATCACCGCCGGCATGGGCGGCGGAACGGGCACAGGTGCGTCGCCGGTCATCGCCAAGATGGCCAAGGACAAGGGCATCCTGACCGTGGGCGTGGTCACCCTCCCCTTCAAGAACGAAGGAACCGAATCGCTTTCCAAGGCCATCGACGGCATCCACGAACTGCAGAAGAACGTGGACAGCCTGCTCATCATCAACAACGAGAAACTGTACGATTTCTTTGGCAACCAGCTTATCCAGGACGCCTTCCCCAAGACGGACGAAGTGCTGGCCACTGCCGTTCGCGGCATCATCGAGATTATCACCAAGCCGGGCTATATCAACGTGGACTTCGAGGACGTGAAGACCATGATGCGCGCCAGCGGCATGGCCCTCATGGGCTGCGGCTCGGGCACCGGCGCCTCCCGTCTGGAAGATGCCATCCGCGAAGCCCTGGATTCCCCGCTGTTGAACGATTTCGACCTGTCCACCGCCCGCAACATGCTGGTGAACGTAACCACGGGCAAGAACGAGAAAGGGATGCGGATGGATGAACTCAAGAAGATAGACCAGATGATTACCGAGCGGGCGGGCAACCTGGTGAAGTTCAAACGGGGCATTATCTGGGACGAGAATCCCGATGTGGGCGACCGCGTGAACATCACCGTCATCGCAACCGGTTTCCAGATTACCAAACTTACCGATATCACGGACGTGAGCCTGGGGAAACTGATCATCATCGGCAAGGATTTCGTCTATGACCGCAACCGGGAACTGTCCAACGGTGACGTAACCATCCCCGAAACCGACAGCGGAATCATCAAGGTGGGTTTCTCCACCGCAGAGAACAAGCGGACCTTCCACTTTACCGATGAGAACCGCCCCGTCCTCCTCGTTAGTCCCGACGAAAACCTGGGCGAGCTGGAAAACACCGCCGCCATCCGCCGCGTCGCCCGCCCGAACAATGAAGGGAAATAGTAGTATTTGTTATCTTTCGCTATCGCCACTTTGCACTCGTAGAGTGGCGATTTTGCGTTCACCCGAGACGCATTTCGAGGGAATGTGTGTTTATACGGATGAAATGTGTACTAAATGACAAAAGAATTATGAAGATCAATTATTTAATACTAGTAGGAACCATCTTATGTTCGTGTGTCCGGGTCGATGATCATCCTGGCGTGGTGAGTGAACATATCGTCTCTCAGTTTATAAATGTTTCTTCTATTGAATTAAAGTATAATGAATATGAAGAAAACAACGGATTGTTCTATTTCGAGAACAAAGGAGAATATGCAGATAATGAAACCAGAGAACGTTTATGGAAAGAATATGATGACTACCACTATAACAAAGTTCAGGTAGAACCACTTCTTGTGAGCATGAACGACTTTATCAAAATAGACGTGACAAGTGATCGGGATTTTAACAATATCCCTGCAGGAGCCTCCCTTGCAACGAAAGTCCGATATATTGCGTATTCGCCATATAAGTGGCTGACAAGCGGATGTTCCCAAACCTATTCCTGGGATCAAATGCCGTCGGATTATACGAAGTTTGGAAATCGGCATTTCCAAATCCCTGAATTATTTCCAGTCAACGGCCTTCTCTCAGAAATAACGCCAGAAGATTTAAAACTACTCATTGTGTCACATATTTGTTTTTATTTCATTGAAACTCCTGCCATAAAAGAACACAAGATCACTGTGACCTTCTACGAAAAAGAAAAATCAATTTCCTCTTCAGTGCAGTATGTATTCCAATAACTACTACTTGATATGAAAAAAAATATTCTTATCTTCATTTTGCTCCATATAGGCATCACGATTTTCGCTCAATCTTATGTGGAATTAGGAGGGGGCCTCTCAAATCTTACGGGTTCATATCCCGGAACTGGCGCTCGGATGTCCTATTCTATTGGAGGAGGATATCGGTTTAATTATCGCTCCGGGATGGGGCTGGACACCGGACTTCAGTTGGCATTGTCGGGTGCGAAAGATTATGGAATCCTGGAGATCAGAATGCCGGTAATTGTATCTTATCAAGTATCCTCTTTTGATTTTGGGGTGGGCCCGTATATCGCAGTTGGATTATGGGACCAAAAGAACGACTCCCGTTTTTATGATGCACCGGGGACAAAGATTGAACCTTTGGCAGAATCGGCTTTCGGATATGTCAACCGATTTGATGCGGGTGTAGATGCGAGACTCCGTTATCATCTTTCTCGATTGTTTTTTGGATGGGAAGGCTATTTCGGCCTTGTAGATAGAGCGAGAAATGATTTATCCGCTTCTTTTCATAGTCATTCCATCGGAATGCATCTTTTTGTCGGCTATTCTTTCTAGATTTGACAATCCGGGCAATTCTGCGTATTTTTGTAATGTATGAGAAGATGCAGTCGTGTTTTGATGAATGTTGCGAAGCTCTGGATTGGTTCGAACTACATCCCAATCGGAGTCCTAAGGATTACATGCGAGCCTTGTACTACTATGGGAATCTTCGACTTAGACTCAAAGACTATTCTACCGCAATCTATTATTTGACGCGCGCACAAGAATTGGCAGAGAAACTGGACAATCCCTTCTATTCCGGTCTGGCATTTCGGGAAATCGGTTCGGCATATCTTCTTTCATTTAACTATGCAAAAGATAGACTGCATTTAGGTTCAATTAGTTACGTGATTCGTGGTACAAATGCGGTACAGAATCTAACGAAACAAGGATTAACAAGCATTACTGCTTGTTGATGGGGAAGTGGCCGGGATTGGTGAACTCGATGCGGTCGTCAAAGATGGCCACGCTCAGGGATTCGTCCTCGTCCCACCAGCTTCTGTGCGCCAGCATATTCAGGACCGTTTCCCTGATAGCCAGGAATGGGACTGTGAGTGTGTCAATACGCTGGCCGGTTTCAATCTTGTTGCAGGCCGCCAGTGCAAGCAGGGCTGCGATTCCAAATACTTTCTTCATTGTTTTGTCCTCCCATGTTTAGAATGCGAACGGATCACCGCCATTGTTGTAATCATCAGGGTCCGTGAGGCTGCCGCAGATGACGCCTTCCTGTCTGACCTCGAGCACCATCGTCGAGGGGGTTTCGTAAAGTTCTTTGTTGTTTACTTTTGTTCTTTCCGGGGAAAATGCTACCTTTGCCATGGAGGAAGGCATCTTATCGCCCGCTATCATCTATGACTCAGGTTATTTTGACTATCAAAAACAAACGGGATCTCCCGTTTCTGAAGAGATTGTCCAAGAATATGGGATGGACCATCTCCGGGCAGGATACGCCCAACGAAGAAACCATCGCGGCCATGCGCGAGGCGGAATCCGGTGTGGAACTGGGGGATTTTGACTTGGAAGGCCTTCACAAAATGGTAGCTTCACTTTGATATGTGGAAACTGAAGTTCACCTCCCAGTTCAAGAAAGACTATAAGCGCATCCAGAATCAACCTGAGAAGTTGAAAGCCCTGGATGCGGTTTTGTCTGCCCTTGCCGCTACCGGTACGGTTCCCCAGGAATACCTTCCGCATCCTCTTTCCGGCAACTTTGCCGCCAGCTTCCTTCAGATTCCGTCTCACGGCGGACACCCTTGCCTTTGGCTGTAACCTTCTCACTATCAGGGCGGTTTGGGGACTTACACCCGTTAGAGTACGTTCGTGCTGGGCGAACAACAAAGGCCCCCTGGAGCGAATCCAGAGGGCCTGACAGGTTCAGGTCTCAGTCCCGGAGACTACGGCTCACCGCCACCGGCCGCGGCAGCGGTCACGCCCTTGGCGCTGCCACTTTGCACTCGCAGAGTGGCAATTTTGCGTTCACCCGAGACGCATTTCGAGGGAATGTGTGTTTATACGGGTGAAATGTGTTACCTTTACAGTTCTAATGAAGGCGTGAGTGTATAAAGAACTGGATGAGCAGACGCTGGCCAGGTACTGCTCTCTGAAGGACAGAATGGCAGATGATGAACTGTATAGAAGATATGCAGTTAGGGTGTATATGCTCTGTTGCCGATACCTTAGAGACGAAGATGACGCAAAGGACCTGATGCTGGAAACGCTTATCCAGGCTCTGAACAAGATTGATACCTTCAAGTATACGGGAAAAGGTTCCTTGTATGCTTGGATTAGCCGGATTGCCATCAACATGGCACTCAATCAGATCAAGCGTCACCGATGGCGAATGGTTCCCCTGGACTTCCGGTCACAAGACAACCTCCCGGAACCCACCGAAGAGGAGGTGGCCGAGATTCCAAAGGAGAAATTGCGGGAATGGATTGCGGAGCTGCCGATTATGAGAAGGACGGTTTTCAACCTGTACTGCATTGACGGATACTCGCATCAGGAAATAGGCAAGATGCTGGGAATCAGCGAGAGAGGCTCCACCAGCACGCTGGCAAAAGCAAGAAAAGAACTGAAAGACAAGATTCAACGATACTTGAAGGAACAAGACCGATGAGACAGTGGGAAGACATAATCAAGGACAAGATGGAAGAGCCGGAAGGCGCACTTCCTGAAAGCGTCTTTGCCGAGTTCTGCGCCCGCCGGGAGGCAGCTGCGGCAGCTCCCGCGAAGAAGCGGTTCCCGCCGGTGTGGGCTGTCGCTCCTGCCGTTGCGGCCGGACTCGCTGCTGTTTTGCTCCTCCATAAGCCTTCCGTGCCGGAGGGAGATATCCAGATTATCCAGCAGCCATTGACTCCCGTTGCTGTAGTAACGGATTCCACCACGGTTGCCGAACCCGAGCAGACGACGCCACTCATTGCCCAGGCGGTTAAGCCGAAGGTGGAACGACCGGCCGATGTCAAGCCACAGGAAGTTCGACCGGCCGATGTCAAGCCGCAGGAAGTTCGGCCGGCTGATGTCAAGCCGCAGGAGGTGGTTAAAGTTGAAATAACTGAAAACAGCGAAAACACGGAAGTAGATGAGAACATCGAAAACGTTGATCCGGTAGAGGAGGCCGATCGTGTCCCTACAAAGCCCGTGACGATGAAAGTTGGACCAGCAACGGGTATTATAGCCGGCGGTGGCCTCTTGGCCGCAATCATTCCACCTGCTCTTGGAGCAGGCACAACAATGGAATATGCGCAGGAATATGCGCATGACGGACGCATTGGAAATGCCGATCACTATTTCCCGCTGAAAATGGGTCTTTCGGTCAGGTTTCCCTTGAACGACAGACTCTCCTTTACGACCGGGCTCAATTATTCCCGGTACAGGTCTTCGTTTACTTATTCTCTTTCGGGAGAAAAGATTCAGAATGCGCATTACCTGGGAATCCCTGTACGCCTGGATTGGACACTTGCCTCCAACAAATGGCTGGATATATACGTAGGTGGAGGATTTGAAGGAGATTTTTGTCTGGGAGCAACGCTTGCCGGAGAGCGGATTGCAAAAGACGCCTTCTGCGCATCTCTGCTTGGTGTAGGAGGAATTCAATTTAATCTTACAAAAAGAATTGGCGTTTACGTTGAGCCGGCATTAAGTTGTACCATAACACCGGAAAACCCGGTACCGGAGACTTATCGGACAAAGCATCCGCTGATGTTTTCGGTATCATCGGGACTTCGCATAACAATAGGACATTGATTATTAATTCATATCACCCATGAAACGCATTAAAATTATTCTGGTTTGTTTTCTGCTTTGCCTTGCGGGCCTTTCACTTCAGGCACAAGACCGTTGGATATATTCTGCCGAGCTGACGGCCGGCGTGGGCTTCAAGCAGGGGCCTCTCTTCTTTGTAACGCCCCAGTTTACCGCCCAATATCCGTTGGGAGGAGGATTCACGGCAGGAGCCGGGGTCGGCTTCCGCATCGGACGGCCTTGCTACCAGTATACCGTTACAAACGGGTCCGGCAGCCGGTCGTTCTGCACAGAACTGGACATTCCCCTGTATCTTCGCCTCGGGTATGGCAAAGATCATTTCTTTGCCCACTTGGATGCAGGCTATGCCGTCGGTGTTCTTACGCGCTATCCAGGAAACATCTCGGGGGGCTCGGATAAGAAGGATCCCAGATACAGCGGTTTCTTCTTTGAGCCGCAATTGGGCTGGAAATTCGGGCGAAAAAGCGCCTTGGCCCTGGGTTTCCTGCTGCAAAGAAGCCAATTCATTGATTTCTGGGAGGAACGAGACGGCGCTTCCAGCAGCCAGAAAAGCCAGAGCCGGAAACAATTCACACCGGCCCTCACCCTCCGCTATAGTATTCTGTTCTGACACTTGACATTTCGGACAATGCCACGCCTGTCTTATACTTTGCCAAAAATACAATCATCTCCGACACATAATTATATCGACATTAATTCTTTACCATTATCATTACTTACATTTATGAGACAGTTTTACATCATTATTTCGGGAGTAATTCTTACGATATCTTGTTCAAAAGAGAACATTCACTATGAGAACTACTGTAATGACACTCTCGACAGTCAAACAAAAGCTAGTGTATCAATGCCGGAAGAAAGCTATCTGGTTACTCCCAAGATGGCTCGTGTGTTTGCATCATCTTTGAAAAAAGACGCAAAGGTTGTTTCTCAGGATTACTTGATTGAAAAAGAGGACACCCTTGCTTACATCTTTAACTATGAAAAGGGCTGGGTCTGTATCCCTGCAGACAAACGGCTCGATCCGGTCCTGATGTCTGATGATGAAGGTTCCTTCTCGTCTAAAGAATCCGGCAACCCCGGAATGGATATTTGGATGAAAACCATTAAACACCAGGTTCAGACAGCCAAGGAGGAAAGGGTGGATCCTACAGATATAGAAACCTATGAAATGTGGAATAAACTGGAAACGATATGCCACCCGGAAAAGCTAAGAATAGTTGCTCCGCAATTAAGAGACTATGATGATTCTACTAATGGAGATTTCCCTTACTATATCTGCATTACGGATGTTTCAAGTTCACCCTTTTACACCATGAATACAGGGCATCTTCTTTCGACGAAATGGGGACAAGCTTATCCTTGGAACGCGAATATGCTTTGGGGATGGTCCACAAATTTGCAAAAAGATACCATGTGTGTTATGGGTTGTGTTGCGGTTGCCGCTTCACAGATGCTGTATTATCTGCATTATGAATTAGGCAAACCTAATGGATTGTATCATACTATTACCCCTTACGGATATAAGCTCGACCAAGATACGGGAACGCAAGGCATAATCCGGGAGAATTATAATGCGAACTCCTCCAGATGGGATGATATGGCGTATGATCGGTTTGATTCTCATACAGATTATGTTGGAGATTTTTTGGCCGAAGTTGGATTCCGCATTGGCACTAAGTATAGTGCAGATGCAAGCGGTGCTGTAGTTTCAACGGATATCTTTGATGAATATGGAATTGACTGCGATATGTCCAGTTATGATGAGTCTACGGTATATAACAGTATCCTTTCAGGTTATCCCGTTATGGCAAATGCATACAGCGAGAGGGATGGTGACTGGCCTTTTTATTCTTATTCGGGTGGACACGCATGGGTCATTGATGGCTGGCGAAAAAAACGGTACAATTATACGACAACTTATCATTGGATCGTAATCGGTTCCACGAATGATGAAGCGAATATCGATTGGACACAAGGTAATATTACCCAGTATACTTACAGCCAAGGCTTAAGTCTGTCCGGTGGCAATGAATACACTTATAGTTATTCTCAAAGTCCAGAGTATAACTATATTTTAATGAATTGGGGTTGGGATGGCAGTTATGACAATACAGATTATTCCTCAAGTACTGCCATCAATTGGACCGCAGGTGGACATACTTTTGAATACATCGTAGAAATCATGTATGGCTTTAATTAGATGCTTTCAATGAGACATCGTCTGATAACAATAATAATAGCATTTGCGTCCCTGTTTTTTCTGGGAATAAATTGCAACAGATTTCCGCCAGATGGCGGCGGTCGGGTCGAAATATATGTCAACAGGCCATGTGACATGGTTATTGCTTATAACTCTTGGTTTGATCATTATACTGTATATGGAGAAGAACATAAATCCGAACATATCGCTCGCGGCTACCCTCATGAAAAAGTAAAAGACTCCCTACCAGCCACAGACTACGTCCTTGAGATTATAACGACTTCGAAAATGATTATCAAAGGCGATGCCGAGATGGAAAATCAGATGAGAATGTATTTTGAACTCCTCAAGACTAATACTGGCTGTGCCGGGTTTGACTCCGTAGAATACCGTGTCGAGCCCTTGGAACAGTTGAAAGTGTGCGCAGACGTCCCTCTGTTTGGAAAAGAAGCGGGAGCATCGTTGAATGATTTTTTCGAAGTGTATAGAGAGCTTTATCCTTTCTTTTTTACTTCTGATAAACTGCTGATTGTAAAAGGCGCGCCTTGGGGCCCCATCGACGAGTATCTGGAGCACCAACCGATGGCGCCGGGCTTCCTCTTCCTCCATTTACTGGAAATGCCGCCGGAGGCCCCTTGCACGGTTTCTTTCACAGCAGAAGTAAAAATTGCCGGGAGGGAGCCCTTCCGAGCCACGGCCGCCCCGATAACTTTACTCCGAACCACTTCCACGCCGAGAGTATTAATATGAGTAGATTTATTTTGCTCAAGATGGGTGTGGCGGTTGCCGCTTTCTGGGCAACAGCCGCCTGCATCAAAGATATCGATTGGGAGACGGACTATCAGAAACAGCCTGTGGTCAACTGCGTGTTGTGCCCGGACGAGGTCCAGACGCTCCGGTTGAGTTACAACAACGTGGCGGGATCAAGTATCTTCCGGGATTTTCAGCCCATCGAGCATGCCACCGCCACGCTTTGGTGCAATGGAGCCGCAGTGGGCACCTTCAAGGACAACCGATACGGACGGTATCGGCTGGAGTATCGTCCTGTTCCGGGTGCTTTCTACCGGCTGGAAGTTCGGCTTGAAGACGGAACGGAGTTGTCGGCCGAGACCTCCTTCCCGAAAACCGTATCCGTCAATTTGGACCCGGACCGGAAAGGCGATAATTTCTGCCGGTTTTTTATTCAAGAGGACGTGCGGGATCCTTACTGGATCTTTCACCTGAACCGGGATGAAGACATCCTTTATTTTCCACCCTCTGTCACAGGAGATGACCACCTGGTTACTGAAATCGGAACCGACCATCCGGACCGGGACGATTTCAACACTACCGGACCGCTGATGTTCTCGGATGTAATGGGTAGTACCAAAGGAAAAACGCTGGAGCACCTTGCGTACCTGCGAATCGTTCCCAAATCGGACAAAGGACCCGTGTCATTTTGCGTAGAAGGGTTGATGAATCCCATGCGCGTCCTGATCGTGGTCCGTTCGGTGTCTCCGGAATACGACAGCTATTTGAAATCGGCTCTGGAGAAGATGCACGCCCATATCAGTTCCGAGGACCCGACTTCCTGGTTGGAGGAAGTGGATACGTATTCCAATATTGAAGGAGGGCTGGGCATCTTTGGCGCCTGGGCCGACCGGGTATTATATATCAGCCCTATACCATGAAATTTCGTTTGATACTGGCGCTTTT